>Ga0153922_1000463_pt1 | contig 16575 bp, 14 predicted proteins | sample TSNJ006MetaG_FD_104723 | JGI IMG/M metagenome (GOLD analysis project Ga0153922, IMG submission 104723) | Attine ant fungus gardens microbial communities from New Jersey, USA - TSNJ006 MetaG | ecosystem: Host-associated > Fungi > Mycelium > Unclassified | place: USA: New Jersey, Brendon T. Byrne...
GATCGGCAGTTCTATTCCGGTAACCAGCCTTTTGATAGGGATTTCGATTTTGGCGGGGTATGCATTGGCATTCTTCTCTGTAAGTGGAATTAAGTTTGTCGGAAGGGAATTTTGATAGAAAAAATGAGCAGCTATGGAAGAAGAAACTGTACAAAGCCTGAGAGCTGATGCTCAGGCTTTATACGTTAATATTCCAATGCATTCTCAATTGCCTTTAGGTATGCTTTTGATGTAACGGTGGCACCTGACACAGTATCAATATCAGTACTCTGTGCCTCAATAACATGCGTAATTATATCATCTGAAATATTATTCAAATACTCAGATTGCTTAGCTGCCTTTTTTACGATAAACCTACCAATTTTAAATTACAGACAGTTGCCCCGGTCATTTTCGCAGCGATACGATTAGCAATTTCACCGGTGGCTCCGTGTTTGGTGGCATAAAGAATTAATGTTTTCATAGGCATAATCCTTTCAATAAAATGTCAAGTTGACGGTTCATCAGGTTATCCATATGTTCCTTTGAAATATTTTGTTCGATAATAAGTCTGGATAGTAAGCCAAACATGGCGCTCCAGAGAGCCTGTGCAGTGAGTTCAACATTACATGCTTTAAATATGCCTGTGGATATGCCGGCTTCTAATGCCTGGATAAGGCCCCTGAAAGCCGGACGGTTTTTAAGGATACCTTCTTCCAATACGGCGGTGATCTTCAAAACCTGTGGTGAGGAACTAAACATCATGGCTTTATAAAGGGAAGACCATTCAAGGCAATTATAGATATAACTTTTCATTGATACACGGATGATTTCTTCGGGAGGTAAATGCGAATCTACCGGTTTTACGGACTTAATGATTCTTTGATATCTTTCTTGTAAAATGCATAAAATAATGTCATCTTTACTTTTAAAATAATGGTAGATGCTTCCTGATGAATACCCCATTTCATTGGTGATACGGCGAATAGATAAGGCTTCCAGACCTTCTTCTGAAATAATCCGTTGTGCAATATCAAGAATAGAGTTTCTTATTTCTTCAGACTGCATCTGCTGGCGTTTTCTGGACATATGGGCTCCTATTTAAACAGTGTTTAATAATTGGACTATGATTAATTGTATGAGAAAACATGTGATTTGTCAAGCTATTATTAATTCGGTTTTCAGATGCCCTGTTATGAAAACATACAAAGGGAGTGTCCTTTTAATATTACTAATTAATAAAAATGTGAAAGATTTTGAGAAAAATATGAAATGAATTGCAATTGTCTTGTTAATGATAGCGTGATAACTTAAAGAGAGACTCTAAAGAGAGTGCTCAGAGATAAGGAGGGATGTAAAATGGAGATGATGAAGGCAGTTGCAGTTCTCAAAGCCGGAGATGTACGTGTAGTGGATAATGTTCCAAAACCAATTCCGGGAGAATATGAAGCTTTGATTAAAGTCTATGCTTGTGGAGTTTGCAGTGGTACAGACTCACAGATAATAAACGGTACATTAGAAACTGCATTTGGTGGGTATCCAACGATATTGGGTCATGAAGGAGCCGGGGAAGTAATTGCAATTGGGAAAAAAGTACGCAATATTAAGATAGGAGACCGTTATATACACCCTAATTTATATCCCGATGTAGGTAATGGGTATTCAAAGACACATGGAAGTATGGCTGAATTTGGACTAGTCTGTGATCGAGAAGCTATGAAAGAGGACAGATTTGATGAAAAAGATATTCCCTTTCCGAAACAACATAAATTTCCGAATAGTATAGGTTTTGTTGATGCAGGTGTTTTGCTTTCTCTGGCAGAATGCCATAGCGCAGCAAAAAACTTTGGAGCGAACTCCGGCGATGATATTTTAATATATGGTGCAGGTCCGATGGGAATCGCTCTTGCAATGTTCTGTAAATTACAAGGCGCAGATACGGTTGTTCAAATTGATAGTGTACCCGAAAGATTGGCAGAAGCAAAAAGGATTGCGAAAGTTGATCAGGTCATTAACTTTGCAAGTGAAAATATCGACGAAGCACTGCATGGAAAAAAGTTTGATCTGGTAATGGATGCGGTAGGATTTACCGGTATTTTGTATGAAGGCAGTGCAAGGCTTAAGCCAGGAGGAAAAGTGTGCTCCCTTGGGGTATTGAAAAAAGATGATAAAATGATTGACACATCCAGGCTACAGTGTAATACATCACTGCATATGCTGAATTTTCCTTACGGTGAATATGATGTAATGGATGAAACTATCGCACTGATTGAAAGTGGAGAGGTAAATCCAAAAGATTTCTACTCACATGTAATTCCTTATGAACAAATAGAAGAAGCATTACAACTTGTTAAAGATAAGAAAGCACTAAAAGTAATTTTAACAATTCAAAAATAACCTGAAATGCCGGTAAGTGTATATTTCATTTACTGGCATTTCTGCTGCTCAATAGAAATATTAAGCATTTATAGAAAAACGAAAGGTAATTATAAAATATTTAATTTTCATTTGCTGAAAAACACAGTATGATGCAAGAAATAATACATAAACTAAAATAGAAAAAGGAGAAAAATCTATGAAAAGAAAAATTAGTCTGGCTTTATGTGGTGTGTTGTTAGCTGGTATATTGTTTGGGTGCGGTGGTACGGACAGTACAAAAGAAACTGCAGATCAACCAAAAGAAACAGCGAAAGTAAGTGAAGGGACAATTAAAATTGGTTATTTTGGTCCTCTTACAGGAGGGACTGCGCAGGCAGGTCAGGCGGCTCAGAATGGAGCGCAGATTGCTATTAATAAGCTTAACGCAAATGGAGGGGTGCTTGGACGTCAGTTGGAAATAATCTCTTATGATGATAAATCTTCACCAGAGGAAGCAGTGAAGGCAGCAACAAAATTAGTGCAATCGGATAAGGTAAATGCTATTTTTGGATCACTGCACAGCGCAAATGTGCAGGCAGCAGCGCCAGTAATTGAAGAGTCAAAAACACTGTGTGTTGCAGGCGGTACGTCACCGACATGGCTTGAGCAAGGATATACTTATTTGTTCCGTTCAATTTCCAATTCAACTGTTTCGGCAAAGCAGCTGGCACAATATGCAGATGCCCAAGGCTATAAAAAGATTGCGGTATTTACCAGCAATGATGAGTATGGAACATCTGGTGCAGATGGATTTAAAGAAGCTTGCAAAGATTATGACATTGAATTTGTTGCAAGTGAAACAATGACAAATGGTGACCGAGATTTCACAGGTCAGTTTGCAAAAATTAATGCAGCAGCTCCGGATGCAGTATTCATTTGGTGTTTAGGTGATGATCTGGGTGCAGTGACAAAGCAGTTACGCCAGTCTGGATTTGACGGTCCGATTTTAGGTTCGGAAAGTTACACACTTCCTGAAATTTTAGAAAACGCGGGTACTGCAACAGATAACGTTTATTTTGCAGCACAATATCTTGTGTATGAAAATCCGGAAGATGCGCCAGAAGAAAATATGAAGGAGTTCCTTGAAGCGTATATCGAAGAGTTTGGTACTGCGCCAATGTCTGACAATGCATTTCGTGCCTATGATGGTGTCATGATGATTGCAGCGGCGATGGAGATATCAGGAGCTGATAGTGGAGAAGAATTAAGGGATGCTTATAACAATATCGATGGATATGTTGGCCTTGCAGGAATGTTCTCATATAAAGGAGGACATGGTGAAGGTATCGATTCAATGCGTATTTTCCAAATCCAGGATGGCAAGTATTTAGAAGCAAAATAGGATATAGAAACAGTTAGCTGTTTCGAAGTCAAGGGAAAGGAGAAGCGCATATGTTTTTTCAGCTATTGATAGGTGGGCTTGCAGTAGGATGTATTTACGCCCTTATTGGGCTGGGATATAGTTTGATATATAGTGCATCAGGACTTATGTCTTTTGTTCAAGGTGAAATATTCATGCTGGGTGCCTATGTTGCTTATACAATATATGTAGGATTACATATACCGTTTTTAATTGCTGTTCTGATTGCTATTCTCATTATGTTTGTATTTGGAATGCTTTTGGAACGTGGTATGATCAGTCCGCTGTTACGTCGTGGCAGTAAGCAAATACATATTGTTCTGGCAACAATTGGTTTATCGATTTTTTTAAAAAACTTTGCAATGATCATTTGGGGCTCGGATGTAAAAAATTTTCCATCAGCGTTAGGTGAAGATCCGATTCGTATGGGAAACGTATCGATTTCACCACAGCAGATTGCTATTATGGCAGTTACATTTATTTGTATGGTTTTGCTGCACTTTTTTATGAATAAAACAAAATTGGGAACCAGCCTGCGTGCCGCGGCGCAGGACCCGATGGCTGCAGGTGTTGTGGGAATTAATGTATCGTTAACTGTTGGTATGGCATGGGCGCTTGCCGCAGTGTTATCAGCTATTGCAGGTATTTTGCTTGCACCGATTTATGGTGTATATCCTAAAATGGGTGCAATTTTATCTACAAAGGGATTTGCGGCAGCAGTGCTGGGCGGTTATGGGAATATGTATGGTGCTATTATAGGCGGGCTTATCTTTGGTGTCGTGGAAACCATGGCAGCCGGATATATTGCCTCTTCGTTTAAAGATATTATTTCATTTGTAGTATTGATTCTGGTGCTGTTTATTATGCCGCATGGTATTTTAAAAGTAAAAGCGGATGATTAAAGGAGGGAAGAAAGCATGAACAAAATTATGAAAATGCTGTCTGTCTCCAAGGTACAGCACAGTATTGCCTTATTATTAGCAGCTATTGTTATGATTTATCCAATTTTATTTCGGGAATCGACTTATATTCAGCTTATCATTTGTACGTTAGGGATATATATCATTGTAAATACAGGGTTTGATATTTTATTTGGATACTCAGGACAAATTTCAATTGGACAGGCCGGATTTTATGCAATAGGCGCATATTTCAGCGCAATTTTCAGCAAAGCAGGAATCCCGGTACTAATTTCGATATTGTTAGCCGCAATGATAGCTGCAGCCGTAGGATTTATACTGGCCATTCCATGTTCCAAGTTAGTGCATCATTTTCTCTCGATCGTAACTATTGGGTTTGGGGAAATTGTACGTTTGCTTGCACTTAATGGCCCAACAAAATTAACCGGTGGTGCAAATGGTATAGGAGGAATCCCCCCAGTTAATCTTTTTGGATTAAAGCTTACTTCAAATATTTCCTATCTGTATTTTGTATTAGCTCTTGTAATATTATTCTTAATAATTAAGAATCGTATTGTTAATTCCCGAGTTGGAAGAGCGATGCTGGCAATTAAATGTAACCCGGAGGCAAGTGAGTCATTTGGTATGAAGCTATCAAAGTATAAGTCAATGGCATTTACGGCAGCAGCATTCTATGCAGGTATAGGGGGCGCTTTATATGCGCATTTAGTACGCTTTATCAGCCCGGAATCTTTTTCGGGAGAGCAGTCAAGTATGTTTCTTGTTATGATTCTTGTCGGCGGCATGGGAACCTTTTATGGTCCGGTAATCGGGTCATTCCTGATTATTCTTGTTACAGAGTTTTTACAGACATTTGGAACCTACCAGATGTTGATATATGGAGCACTTATTATCTTTGTTCTATTTGTTATGCCAAATGGTATTGCAGGAACCTTGCGAAATAAATATTATCATTTATTGAACAAGCTGCCGGAACGAGTCTCAAAGCAATCAAAGGAGGCGAAATGATATGGAACTTCTAAAAGTAGAGAATGTAACGATGCAGTTTGGTGGTCTGAAAGCAATTAATGATTTAAACATGAGTGTAAAAAAAGGCGAGATCCATGGAATACTGGGACCGAATGGTTCAGGTAAAACTACTTGTTTTAATGTTATCAGTGGAGTATATCAGCCGACTCTGGGAAATGTGTATCTGGAAGACAAAAAAATAAATGGGAATAAAAAATATGAAATAAATCAGTTAGGAATTGCACGGACCTTTCAGCATATTAGCTTGTTTCCGATTATGAATGTTCTGGAAAATGTTATTGTTGGGCAGCACTGCCGTACAAAGGCAGGTATTATTTCGGCAATTTTACGTACGAAAGCGGAGCGGGAAGAAGAAAAGCAAATGGTTGAACGTGCATATGAGCTTTTAGATTTTGTGGGACTTACAAATCGTGCCGGTGAGCTTGCATGCAACTTACCCTATGGAGAGCAGAGATTATTGGAAATTGTGAGAGCACTTGCCAGTGAGCCAAAGCTGATTATGCTGGATGAGGCATCGGCGGGAATGAATTCCGTAGAAAAAGAGAACTTAATTGGTATTATTCGTGCAATAAGTGAACAAGATATCACAATACTTTTGATTGAGCACGATATGAAATTGGCAATGGGGTTATCGGATGAGATCACAGTTTTAGACCATGGTTCCAAAATTGCAGAGGGTTTACCGCAGGATATTCAGAGCAACCCACAAGTTATCGAGGCATATCTTGGCAAAGGGGGTGTTGCTCGTGCAAAGCAGGCTGAACGTTAATAATCTGGAACATAAGTATGGTGCAATTAAATCACTAAAAGGTGTAAGTCTTGATATAATGGATAATGAAGTTGTTGCTTTGATTGGAGCGAATGGCGCTGGAAAAACTACTTTATTACGATGTGTTTCAGGTATTCTAAAGCCATGTGGAGGAAGTATCACTTTTAATGATGAAAGCATTTACGGTTTGTCGGCGCACAAAGTGGCGAAGCGGGGTATTGCTCAAGTACTGGAATCCAGACATGTCTTTCCTAAGCTTACCGTTATGGAAAACATATATATGGGAGCATTTTTAAGGAAGGATAAACAAAATATAAAAGATGAAATTGATGGGTTGTTCGAAATTTTCCCACGATTAAAAGAAAGAATCGAGCAAGCGGCGGGGACATTATCAGGCGGTGAACAACAGATGCTGGTAATAGTACGAGCTATGATTTCTAATCCTAAGCTGCTTATCCTGGATGAACCATCCTTGGGACTTGCGCCAATATTCATCGATGAGATTTTCAATATTATTCCGCGTCTGCAAAAGATGGGATCTACTATTTTGCTGGTGGAGCAAAATGCAAGTATGGCACTTGCCGTTGCAGACCGTGGGTATGTTATCGAAACCGGCAATATAACTCTGACAGATACAGGAGATAACCTTTTGAATAATGATAAAGTACGTCAGATGTATTTAGGAGAAGAGTAGTGTAATGATATAATTAACGATGCAAAGACCGGTCGCTTAGCGGCTCGGTCTTGTGTCCGTTAAGTAAAGGAGGGTTGTATGAAGTCGTTATTTCGGTTTTTCAGAAAATCACTTGGCCGGCGTTTATTGATGTACTTCACGCTGTTAATGATGATTCCGCTGGCAGTTGTAGGATGGTTTATTTATACAGTTTCTGATACAAGAATGTGTAGAAGTGCTTTACAGCTTTCTTCTCAGATTATGAATAATGTTTCAATGGATTTAGACCAATTGTTTGATGATGCAGACAACCTGATTTCATTAGTTGTATCGGATTCTTCCATTCAGCAATGCATACATGAACAGTCAATACAGGGAAATGATAGACAAGAGCTCCAGCTGCAGATGAATCAGCGTATGAAACGCTTAAGTGCTTATTATGACAGCATAAATGGGGCATACCTGCTTTTAGATAATAATATGGTAGCAAAATCACGATATTACGCGGAGCGGGAACAACATAACATGCCAAGTGGACTTTATCAGCTGGCACGCAATCGGGCAGGGATACAGTGGGTGGTGTCAGAGAAGGGATCCATGCTGGTAGATAACATGGGGGATAGTGTGTTGTGTGGAGTATCCTCTTTGACTGATACTAACACCGGACAGCCTTGTGGAGTGGTGATTGTAGAAATTAAACTATCTGTAATCAGAAAAATGATGCAGGTGGATATGGGGGAAAACAGTAATGTTTTCTTGATGGGAACGGAAGGCGATCTGTTGGTGGAACTATTTAATAATGATAAACAGGATTTATTGGTGAAGGAGCTTATGCAAAAGGAAGCTATGAGCAATAAATTGAAGGTATATGAAAACCAGGAGTTTTTTGTACTTTGTCAGCGGTTTTCGGCAGACGGGTGTGCCATTGTTGGTTTAGTGTACAAGGATTTTATCCGAGCAGACAGTAGGAAGATTTTAGAAACAATATTAAAGGTTGCAGCAATAGCTTTTTTAATAAACATTGTAGTATCGCGTTTGCTAAAGACATATGAGCTGCAGCCAATAGAAGATATGATGCAGTATGTTCAGCGGGTGGAAGAAGGAGATTTTTCTGCCAAGATGAATGTTTCGCGTACAGATGAAATGGGAAGGTTGTCAGGCAGTATGTATCATATGACAAAACATATTGAATCATTGCTGCAGACTGTCCAGAAGGAACAAGAGCGTTTGCGCTGGGCCGAATTTAAAGCATTACAAGCACAGATAAATCCACATTTTCTTTATAATACATTAGATTCAATCAAATGGCTTGTTTGGAATGGAGAAAATCAAAAGGCAAGTGAAATGATAACTGCATTGACAGATTTTTTTAGAAGAGTACTAAGTCAGGGTAAGGATTTCATTTCAATCGAAGATGAAGTAGATCATGTGGAAAGTTATTTGAAAATTCAAAAGATTCGCTATAGAAAGATATTTGATTATACCATTTATGTAGAAGAAGGTTTGGAAACCTGCATTATCCCTAAATTATTATTACAGCCAATTGTAGAAAATGCTCTCTATCATGGAATTAAGCCAGGTGAGCATAAAGGGAAAATACGGATTAATATCGTCTCCCTGGATGAAAATTTAGTTTTAGAGGTACGTGATGATGGTGTGGGAATGACAGTGGAAAAGCAAACGGAGCTGGTTAAGTCTATCGAGAAAAGTGAAGGTACCCGTTTTGAAAGCTATGGTATGGGAAATATAAATGATCGTATTCATATATTGGCGGGAAGTGAATATGGAATTAGTATTATTAGTGATCTTGGAATTGGAACTTCTGTTTCGATTCGACTTCCCAGGACATTAGGAGGTGAAATTGATAATGTATAGTGTGCTGATCGCAGATGATGAACAGATTATTCGAGAGGGTATCGGGAATGCAGTGTCATGGGAGACGTTTGGATTCCAACTTGCTGCCATGGCAGAGGATGGGATTGAAGCGCTGGAAAAAGCAAAAGTTCATAAGCCCGACCTTATTATAACAGATATTCGTATGCCCCGAATGGACGGGCTTGAGTTAATAGAAAAAATGCGGCAGCTGTTACCGGATTGTAAAGTGATTATTTTATCCGGCCATGGAGAGTTTGAGTATGCAAAAACGGCATTGCAATTAGGTGTTTCTGATTTTTTACTAAAACCTATTGATTTAGTGATGCTGTATGAAGTTTTAGAAAAGGTAAAAAAAGAGCTTCGTCAACAAAGGAATCAAAAAAGTGAACTAAATCTATTGCAAAAGCAAGTTGAAGAAGAAAAAGAGTTAAAGAAGCAGTTAGTTTTACGCAGATATATCGAAGGTAAAGTGCAGTGGAAAGAAGTAAAAGAAGTGTTGCCGGAATCTTGTAAAGTTGCAGGATATTGTGCAGGTGTATTAGTTCAAATAGATGATTTTGACCGTTTGACAGGTAATATGAATGAAGAAGCTATATTTTCTTTTGTACAGGAACTTGAGCGTCAGCTAGTTGTTCAGGCCGGGAAAGAAACATCTGTGGTGGAAAATGACAGAGGAAGGTATTTTATTGTTTTTTTCGGACCACAAGCTGAAGAAATACTTTTTCAAATGAAACTATATATTCGCAAATTACGGAAAGCAAAATTAAGCATCGGTTTTACGACGATAACCTCTTCTGTGGAGAAGGAGATTTCTTCTTGCCGGAAATGTTTAGAGCAAGTGAAAATGTGCATGAATCGTGCTTTTCTACTAGGGCCGGCACAAGATATTTGCGTGGAAGATGAACCAGAAGAATTCGCTATGTCGCTGCCGAGTGAAGTTAATATGCGAGACCTTATTCAAGTATTATCAGAGTTTAAAAGAGATAAAATTCGCAGTACACTAGAAGAGATTACAAAACATATTCGGAAAACTACAAATAATTCCTATTTATATACAAGCATGTTAGCTAGTTTTGTGTATGGGGAGGCCATGAAACTATTGTCAGAAATGCATTGCCCCATCCAAAGCATTTTATCTGATCCGATGAAGGAATATCATAAAGTAATGGCTTGTCAATCTCTTGATAGCATGATGGCGGAGCTAATGCAGATTTTGGAGAAAATATGTTTGTTTTTAGAAGCGAATGCAGGAGCAAATCAGGATACGGTAGAGTATGCAAAAGCATATATCCAAGAGCATTATAGTAATGCAAAATTATCTCTTGATATTGTAGCATCCGCTGTCGGAATTTCGCCAACATATTTAAGTGCTTTATTTAAGCAAAATGCAGAAGAGTCTTTTGTAAGCTATTTAACTAAGACCAGACTATGGCATGCTCGGCGCCTTTTGCAGACAGGAGATTATCGTTCGTATGAGGTCGCATATATGTGTGGATATGATAATGCAACTTATTTTAGCACTATATTTAAAAGATATACAGGAATTTCTCCTTCCGTTTATCGAAAGCAAAGACAAACAATATCGTAGAAAAATTAAATACTGGAGTAAAAATGTTTATTTGCATTTGGAATAGAGGTTGTTACAATTTAATCATCTTAGAGGAAAGGCCAACCCCCAAAGGAGGAACAAATGTGAATGATAATCTTAAACAACTGACAGCGTTGCTGACAAATGCAGCATTTGTAGACTTGTCACCAACAATAGAGCATAACATGCCAAAGTGGCCTACTCACCCACAAATTATCGTAGATCCAACGATGACTCATGAACATGATGGGTATTACTGCCAGACATTAGTAATGGGTGAACATTCCGGAGCACATGTAGATGTTCCGGCCCATATCATATCAACGATGATGGATAAAACAGTGGATACGTATCCAATTAACATGCTATTTGGCTCAGCCATAACTTATAATCTTCAGCCATTAGGTACAAAGCCAGGTCAGCGCATCACCGCAAAACAGATTCTAAAAATAGAAGAACAGATGGATGATAGCGCAAAGGAAGGCGATATAGTTTTACTTAATTTTGGGTGGCAAAAATATTGGACACTGGAAAAGGAATGGAAGTATTATGCAACAAATGAACCGGGGCTTGATGAAGACGCAGTTAAGTTATTTGCTGACCGCAAAGTTAAGGCGGTAGGTTCTGATACTATTGCATGTGATACACCAGTACAAGAGGGGTATGAGACGAAGTCTTTCGGGCATCAAAACTATTGGCTGCCCAATGAAATATTCATCATGGAAATGCTGCATAATTTAGATAAGCTTCCTGTACGGTGCTATTTTGCTGCATTACCGTTGAAAATTAGGAATGGATCAGGATCGCCTATTCGTCCGATAGCAATTATTGTATAGTGAAAAAGGAGGAAACAAGAATGAGAAACAGATACAAAAGAATCTTTACAGTATTACTTGCAAGTGCAGTTCTGATGACAATGTTTACGGGATGTAGCGGCGCTGCGGGACAACAAAAAGAAACGAATAAAGAAACTGATACAAAAGATGAAGGTGCAAAAACTGAGGAAAGTTCAGATGCAGTTCTTAACCTTGAAAGCACCTATACAGGTATTTCAGATGAAAAGGCATACATTGATATTAATGAACTACCCCGGCCAACGGCGAATAAAGAATATGTTATTGGCTTGGCAATGTTGAATGTTAACACAGGTTTTTTTAAATCTCTGGCAGATTCCTGCAAAGCAGAAGTAGAAGCTATTGGCGGCAAAGCACTTTTGGCGGATTGTGAAAGTGATGCATCAAAACAAGTATCGCAGATTGAGAACTTTATTGCGCAAAAAGTTGACGCTATTATTGTAAATCCGGCGGATCCTCAGGAAGCAGTGAATATTGCACTAAATAAAGCATATGATGCAGGAATCCCGGTAATTGCGGTTGATCTGCCGCCAGATGAAGGAGCAAAATATTTAACTGCATGTGTAACAGATGCATATCAGCTGGGCTATTTAGTGGGTGAAGAATTAGCAAAGCAAATGCTTGCAAATAATGAAGGTGAAGTCGAATATGGCATTATTGGCGGAACAGAAGGCAATTATATAGCGTCAAATCGTAATCAAGGTGCCAGGGATGCAATTAAAGCAGTAGATACAGAAGGGCGTTTAAAAGAAGTTTCTTTCCTATATGCGGGGGATTATTCCGAGCAGTCCGGGATGGAAACGGCAGAAAACATGTTGGTTGCTAATCCGAATCTTAAGTGTATTATTGGCACATGTGATGCCCATGTAGTTGGTGCATATGCCGCGGCAAAACGACAAGGCCGTGACGAGAGCGTCATTATGGGAGCTGTTGATGGTTCAAAGGCAGCAGTAGAGATCATGCAGGCGGGAGGTTCTATTAAAGCATTGGGTGTAAATAGTCCGATTGTAGTTGGTGAGGTTGCGGCACGTACAATAGTAAATCTATTAAACGATCCTACACAGATTCCAACATCTAAGCTGATGGCGATGCAGCCAGAGCTTCTTACACCAGATAATTGTGAGGGTTTTGAGGGATTTTAACACTTTGTAAATGTATGGTTTTAGAGCACCTTGTTGGTAAATGTCAAGGTGCTCTGCTTATACCCGCATAATATGATGAAAGGACTGTATGGCATGAAACCAATTTTAGAATTAAAGCATATAGACAAAAGATTTGGGGCGGTGCATGCGCTAAAAGATTTTTCGCTTGAGATTGTCGAAGGAGAAATGCTTGCGCTTGCAGGAGAAAATGGTGCTGGAAAATCTACACTTATGAAGGTGTTAACAGGTGCTTACCAGAAGGATAGTGGTGAAGTATGGTTTTCCGGGCGAAAAGAAGAGTATAGCGATACAGTTGCAGCCAAGAAATTAGGTATCGCTCAGGTATACCAACAAGCTGAATTAGTGTCGGATTTAACAGTAGCTGAGAATATTTTTTTGGGTGAACCTCTTTTGAATGGAGTAGTTCGATGGAAAGAACTTTTTTTGCAGGCACAAATTATTTTAAAAGAGTACGATATTCCCATTGATGCAAGGGCAAAAGTAAAAACCCTGAATGTTGCCAATCGGCAGTTAGTTGCCGTTGCAAAGGTGCTTAAGCGAGAACCCAAATTATTAATACTAGATGAGCCAACGGCAGTGTTATCAGATCAGGAAGTTGTAATTTTGTTTCGCTTAATTAAGATTTTAAAAGAAAAAAACGTCACAATGATTTACATTTCACATCGTTTGGAAGAACTATTTCAGTTATGTGACCGCATTGCAGTTATGCGAGATGGCAGCCTGATCACAGTACTTGATAATGTGCATTTAACCAAAGCAGATTTGATCGTACATATGCTGGGACATCGTGTTGATACAATGTTTCCAGATAAGGCAATAAATATTTCAAAGGATGTTGTGCTTGAGGCAAAGGGAATAACAACTGATAAAGTAAAAGATATTTCTTTTAAGCTTTATAAGGGTGAAATTTTAGGTGTAGCAGGACTGGTAGGTAGTGGACGAACGGAGATGGCACGTGCACTTTACGGACTTGATAAAATAAAGTACGGTAAAATTGAAATCTGTGGGAAGGAAGTTCGAATGCGGACACCGGTTGATGCGGTAAAAAATAAAATTTTTTTAGCACCGGAAGACCGAAAAGCAGAAGCCCTTGTACTTGTTCGTTCTATTCGGGAAAATATAACGTTATCAAATTTTAGACGAACAACTAAAAAAGGAATTATTCAAGGACATAAAGAAAAGGACTATATTGAATCCTTAAGAAAAGATTTACATATAAAGACGGATTCAATTGAATCTGCAGTGAATCGATTATCTGGCGGTAATCAGCAAAAAGTGGTGGTAGCAAAGGCAATAGCAGCATATCCGGATATTCTTATATTTGATGAACCTACACAAGGGATAGATGTTGGTGCAAAGGCAGAAATTTATATGATCTTAGAAAATTTGCGAAAAAGAGGTATGTCCATTTTGGTGATCTCATCTGAAATAGAAGAATTACAAGGGTTATGTAACAGATTGATAATTATGAGAAATGGTCAGGTGGTAGGTGAAATCAGAGAAAATTTGGACAATAGCAAAAATATACTAAGTCTGATGTATAGGAGTGAAAAAGTATGAGTGAAAAAGCAATAGGGATAGATATAATTGAACAAAAAAATGAAGTAACGTTAAGAATTAAGCGTTATATGAAAGAACAGGCAATTCCCCTGGTTGTTTTGTTTCTGATGGCTGTAATTGCGTCTTGTATTTCGCCGGTTTTTCTATCAAGACCCAATGCATCGAACATTGTGGTGCAGGTCGCATTGAATATGATAGTTGCGATGGGGATGTTTGTTGTTATTTTGACTGCTGGTATTGATCTTAGTGTCGGTTCTGTAGTGGCAGTATCGGGAGTATTAGTTGCAGGGTTTATGCAAACTATGCCAGCTGTCATTGCGATACCGGCAACAATTGCCATTTGCACATTAATTGGATGTTTTAATGGTCTGATAGTGGCAAGATTACGAATAGCACCATTTATTGTGACGCTTGGGATGATGAGTTTTGCACGTGGTATTGCCTATTGGTATACGCAAGCTGTACCGATTTCGTGGTCAGCTACATCAAGTGCTGATTTCATGTATTGGATAGGTTCAGGGACAATTGGACCAATACCGGTTATTTGTATCGTGTGGCTGCTAATGATTATTATTACATTCTTACTAATGCGTTTTACTGTGGTTGGACGCATTATGTATTCTTTAGGTGGTAATGAGGAAGCGGTGAAGCTAAGTGGTATTAACGTGGCTAGGTGGAAGGTGTTTCCGTATGCATTTTCTTCTTTCTGTTGTGCGCTTGGGGGTATACTTTTAACAGCACGCTTAGGAGTTGGTGCGCCAACAAGTGGAGAAGGATTAGATATGGATGCGATTGCATCTGTTGTAATCGGTGGTGTAAGTTTTTCTGGTGGTTCAGGTAATGTGTCCGGCGTTGTAGTTGGTGTGTTCATATTGGGAATTATCAACAATATCTTGGATCTTATGAATGTGCCCAATTATCCTCAGTTGATGTTAAAGGGAGCAATTATTGTGGCTGCCGTAATATTATCTACGATTCGTGATAAAAAGCGTTAAAATGTGAAATGAATTCATGAAAAAGTGAAAGCAATTATCATTGCTGGGAGATAGAATCTGAATTATCATTTAATATAGAAATAGTAAAGGAGTAAGGGACATGATTTGTGTTAATGAAATGAAAGTAACCTTAGATTCATTACATGCAGCAGGTAATATTGAGCTGCAGACAAACTTAAGTGAGGATTCTTGGAAGCGGATTCAAGAACTCGAAATATCCATGGAGGATTCTGTAAAATTAAAAGACAATATGTCCTCTTTGGGGGTAACAAAAGAATTTCAAAAAGTTATTGATACCTTTCAGGTTGAAAAGGGTATAATTCCGGCGGGATTTCGTCCAGTCTTTTGTTATGATGCAGGTGGAGGTACACAAGTAGATTTAAAACGTGATATTTCCTATGGAGAAAATGGCATTAAAAGGCCTACTAATGTATTATTTTCGGCAGATAGTGCAAATCCATATGAAGTGGAACCAATTAAGAATTTTATTGCAAATCTTACATGTAATCCGGCCATTATATATGATAGCTTTATTAACAATCCAAAAGCTAACGTAGGAAATAAGTTTAAAGACCGATATGAAGTAATGAAAGAGCTTTGTAAAATCCTTGGTCCGGGGACAGATATTAGTGTAGAAGTGGACAACCCATATGCTTCAGAAAGCGAAATTTTAGAAGAAATTGCGCGTTTTGAAGAAATTTTAACACCATATCGTTTAGTAGTAAAAGTACCACACACAGGTCCTATTGCGCAAGATGATATTGGAAATTTAGTAAATAACACATTTGATAGAGGATTTGAAGAAGGAACTGTAGAAACTAATTTTTATGGACATAATTTAGCATATCGCTTAGCAGAAAAAGGATATCGAACCAATTTCACTTTGATGTTTGAGCCTCATCAAGTTGCGCTTGCACTGCAGGCAAAACCATATTTTATTAATACATTTATTAAGCAAAGATTCAATGTTACTTATGAGCTTCGTCAGCTTATGGAGCAATATACACAGTCTGGCGATATCACCAAGGTTGAGCAGATGCGAGAACTCATGACAGCCGAGGATATGTTATCTGCTAAAGAAGCCAAAGACTCACTGTCCCAGGTACTTAAAAAGGTCAGATGGGTGCTTGAATATCGCGGTGCATTCCATGAGAATGGAGCGGATGGACTTGATGCAACAAGGCATTCCCTTCGTGTACTTCGTAGTTCTAATTTGCCGGATAGCAGATTGATCATATGCTCTATGGGCGGTGAAATGATGTATCCGTACATTGATAAGATGTTGATGGAGCCGGAATTCCAAGATATGATACATAGAGTGGTTATAACTGCTCCGCCTAGTTATCTTTCACGCTTTGCAAGTGCTTCAGGCGTTTTAACATATCAGCGTAC
>Ga0153922_1000465_pt1 | contig 16563 bp, 16 predicted proteins | sample TSNJ006MetaG_FD_104723 | JGI IMG/M metagenome (GOLD analysis project Ga0153922, IMG submission 104723) | Attine ant fungus gardens microbial communities from New Jersey, USA - TSNJ006 MetaG | ecosystem: Host-associated > Fungi > Mycelium > Unclassified | place: USA: New Jersey, Brendon T. Byrne...
ATTGAATACGACCCGCAGTGCTCGCACCGCGGAATGCACCCTCGATTTCACGGTGCCTTCGGGGATGTGGAGATCCTGGGCGATCTGCGCCGTGGTCCACCTCAGGTAAAAGGCGCGCCGAATACCGCACAGTGCGCGGCCGACACGGTCGACGGCGCCACATGGATCGGGTAGCCAAGGGACATGGCTCTCCTGGCGTGGCGTCGTTGGGCGGGTTTGGTTATCGACTAAGTCGGCGGTTGGCGGAGATTGTGTAGGCGTGTAGACGAAAGGCGAGGACCGGGTTATCGGACCGTTCCATGCCGGCGGCGAGCCTAGTCTGATCGAATACGGACTTTTGCCAATGCATCTCATCAGGTGAGCGATCCGAGATTGTGAACTGGCCGGAGCTAACGGCCTGCAGGACTTCGAAATTCCCCGTGATTTCGTCGTCGAGACGCCGCCGTCCAGTGTGCACAATGGCCTACTGACCTCAAGCGTCAAGCTGGATCGGATCCAAAAATTACGGTGCTTTTCGGGTCCGGGATTGGTGACCACGGTCACCGAGCGGCCACAAGCCGCCGATATTCACATCGTCGGCGATCGCGGCTACACCGACACCACCCGTACAGTGGCTCTTGCTCGAGTGCACAGGGGCACAGACGATTCGAGATGAGGAGTCAGGATGTCCCGGTTCATCGGCCAATTGGCGGATGAACGTTCCACGTTTCGTCCCGACCACTGCGAATGCGCCGGTTCGGCAGGCAAAGTGACAGCAGCGCTTCTTGCGAAAATTTCCCGACCTTCAGGAGCTTCAATGGCCAAAGCTATGGTTCATCACCGGAATCAGGACGGCGTGATGACGCGCCGCGCTCGACGCCAGGTGGGCGAGCCAGGTGGCCTTGCCGGGCCCCGCGCCCAGAAGACCGTGTCGGTGGCTCTGCAGGGTGGCGGCGCCCACGGCGCCTTCACGTGGGGTGTGCTTGACGCCCTCCTCGAGGACGGGCGCCTCAGCATCGAGGCAATCACCGGCGCGAGCGCGGGCGCGATAAACGCCGTCGTAATGGTGGAGGGCTGGCTCGAGGACGGGATCGATGGGGCGCGAAGCCAGCTCGAAACATATTGGCGCCGGGTAAGTATGGACGTGTCCCTGTCCCTCGCCCGACGTGGGCTTCTCAGCCGGACGCTCGGCTCCTGGAGCAACCAGCGCTGGATGAAAGTTATCGCCCACAGCCTCAGCCCATACGAGACGAATCCGCTCAACATCAATCCGGTGCGGGACGCGATCGACGCGCTCATCGACTTCGATCGCGTGCGGGCTTGCACCGATGTCGATATCTTCATCAGCGCTACCAATGTCTGGACTGGCCGGGTCGCGATCTTCAAAAGAGACGAGCTCACGGCCGACCACCTGATGGCCTCCGCCTGCCTGCCCAAGGTCTTCCAGGCCGTGGAAATCGGCGGCGTTCCCTATTGGGACGGCGGCTATATGGGCAATCCTGCTCTGTTCCCACTGTTCTATGAGACGAGGACTGACGACATCCTGCTCGTGCAGATCAACCCCATAGAGCGCCGGCAGACGCCCCGCACCGCGCGCGAAATCCGCAACCGACTCAACGAAATCACTTCCAACAGCAATCTGCTGCGCGAATTACGGGCGATCGCGTTCGTCAAGCGCCTGATCGAAGAGGGAGAGCTCTCGCCCGATGAATACAAGGACGTCCACTTGCACCGGATCGACGGGAGTGGCGTGCTCGACGATTACGAGGCCTCTTCGCGGCTGAAGGCGGAATGGGATTTCTTCGTGCAGCTACGCGATGCCGGGCGGCGGACCGCTCGATCCTGGCTTGCGGCCCATTACAGAGCGATCGGGATTCGCAGCACGCTCGATCTGCGGAGCGCTCTGCCGTGACGCGGATCAATCACGCAAGTGCCGTTCAACATTAGATGGTCCGTCGTGACCGTCTGAACCAGGGTCATGCTCGGCGTTTTGCGTAGTCGCGTGCATCAAGTAGCTCGTCCGGGGGTGCGGTCGGCGGCGCAACAGATGCGGCGCGCGCTCTCGGCCTAGCTCGAGTTCAAGCTCGGCAGCGGTAGCCATGATCCGCGACGGCACGACCGGTCGGGCTGGCACGTGTCGATCCGATGCGATTCGTCCCGTGTCACGCGGAGGCGGTTCTGGATCAAATGGAGCTTCGAAGTGCTACTCGGCGTCGAAGGCGTCTCAGCGGCACCATCGCCGCGTTGGTGTGCCTCGCCGCGAACGTGACTGTGCTCGATCCGGCCATCACCGTGTTGCCGCAATAACGTGACGCGGACCCGCTCCGCACAGTAACCCTCTTTTCTTCGTTGAGCACCGTCGGCTCCTGTCGTCCAACAAGGCCTGATGGACTGATGATGTGCACCGTTCTCGTCGAGGCTGAGACGTCACCGTGAGCCTGCGAGAACTCGCCGCACGTGGGTTACGTCGGTCAAACCTCAAACGGCTTCCGGGAGAAACAGCGTGAAAGTCGTCGGTTTGTGGCGGGTGATCAGGAGTCGGGCGCCTTCCGCTTCGGCGAGGCTTCGCGCCAGCGACAGGCCGATGCCATGCCCGGCTGCCGGGGAATTGACGAACATTGCGTCATCGACATCGACGCTGCCCTGATCGCGAACGTCGACCGCGACGCTGCCGATGGTGTCGCGGGCGTGTACGTCCACGCGCCCCCTCCCGTGATGAACGGCGTTGTCCACCAGCACCGCAAGTATTTGCCTCACCGCCGCGCCCGACACCCTGACCGGACGCTGCCCGGAATCTGCGTGGACCGAGAGCAAGCGACCTTCTTTTGCGAGCAGACCGTGCCAGGCGGTGTCGACTTCCCTTAGCAGGGCGGCGATATCGAGTGGCTCAGGTCGGCGGTCGGGGTGGGTACGGGCCAGCGATATGAGGTCATCGATGGTGCGCTCCAACCGATCCGCGGACGCGATCGCCTCGCGTGTGGCAGCCGGGAAATCGGCGCCCGGCGTCGCGAGCGCGCTTTCCAGGCACAACCGCAAACCCGCCAGCGGCGTGCGAAGCTGATGCGAGGCTTGTGTGGTGACCGCGCGCTCACGCTCAACGAGGTCGCTGATGCGCTCCGCGGCGTGGTTCAGCGCGGTTGCGGCCGTGTCGATTTCGGATATCCCGCTGGGATGGGCGCGCACAGTGAAGTCTCCGTCACCGAGCTTTGACGCCGAGCGGGCGAGGTCTTCTACCGGGCGGGCAAGCCGGCGTGCCTGCGAGCGAGCGAGTTGCCAAGTGAGGATGAGGATCACCACTCCGAGGCCCAGCATGGCCAGCCATGTGAGCGCGATCTTCGGGTACACCTCGCTGGTCGCTGTGCTGGCGCGCACGGCGTAGTTTCCGCCAGCCTGGTCTGGTATGGGCACGGCCGCGATTAACGTGCCCTGCGCAGATTCGTGATGCATGGTGTTGTCGGCGATCGCCTGCTTCACAACGGGATCCGCCCTCGTCGGACCATTGCCGCTTAGCAGACGGCCGTCGGGTCCGTACAGGGCAAGCAGTGTGTCGCGCGAGGGAATGTCCAGCGGACCCGGCTGCCGCGAATGGACCACGTCCGCCGCGACGTCGAGGGCGACCCTGTCGGCAGTGCGTTCAAGCTCGGAGGCCTCCTGCGAAATGAAATAGCTTGCGGCCGCCAGCGCCAGCGGGAGACCGAACAGGGCGGTAGCCACGGTCGCGGCTATGACCGTCAGGATGATGATCCGGTTACGCATGACGGGACTGCTCGTGCCGCCCGGGCTCCGGGCCGGCCGGGGAATCGAGGCGGTATCCATAGCCGCGCAGCGTGGTGATGCGCGGCGCCGCATCCGGAGCGGGCACATGGTGCGCCGCGGCCTCGGCGAGCTTGCGGCGCAGGATCCCAATGTGGACGTCGAGGGTCTTGGTCGACCCGTACCAGTGTTCATCCCACACGTCAGCCATCAACGTGTCCCGGCTCACGGCAACATCGGGGGCGGCGGCGAGGCGGGCCAGGAGGTCGAACTCGCGGCTGCGCAGTTCGAGACGGTGCCCGCGATAGCTCGCGATGCGGGTGCTCTCGTCGACAACCAGCTCCCCGATGACGTGGGCGCCGGCGGCTGCGGCCTGGATGGCGCCCCGGCGAAGATGGGCGCGCACCCGGGCGAGCAGTTCGGCGTACCGGAATGGTTTCGTGAGATAGTCGTCCGCGCCCGCGTCGAGGCCGACCACGACATCGATCTCGGCGTCGCGGGCGGTGAGTATCACCAGGACCGCCGTCGGCAATGTCGTTCGCAGTTCCCGGCAAACGTGCACTCCGTCAAGGTCGGGCAGCCCGAGATCAAGCAGTACCAATTCGAAGTCGTGCGACGCGGCTTCCTGCAGCGCGGCGCGCCCGGCGCGTACCCAGGTGACCTGGTGGCCGTGGCCGCCCAAACCGTCGGCGAGCTGTTTGCCGATGGTCTCATCGTCCTCGATCACCAGCAGATGGGTCATCGCGACAAGTCTATCGACGGTCGAACCTGGCACCGCTGAGCAAAAGATTCCCGGGGGATGCCGGTTCGGTGGCCGTGACTCCCACGCCGCGGTGGCGGCGCGCGGCAGCAGTGACGACCGCGCCCAGCGGCGCAAGCATGACCAGCGGCATCGCCGCCGGAATGGTCGACAGCACCATCCCACCGGCGATCGCGCCGCCAATTGCGGCGAGCAGCGATGCGACAGCGGCGGGCTCACAGCGCGATCGCGGTGCTCCGGTCAGTCCCGCAACCACTCCGGTCATGGCGCCGGTGAGGTAGGTGGTCGACAATGGAACACCGACGCGGCGTATGGCCGCCGTTTGCAGACCCATGGCCACCGCCGCCGTCGCGAGCAGACCCAGCTGGGCCGGCCCTGTCGGCGCCGCCGACGTGGCTACCCACCCGATGCCAAATCCGCAGAGCGTCAACAGTTCTACCAGCAACAGCCACGTGACTCCCGGTGGCCATCGGCTTGGGTGTTCTGCGCTGCTCCGAGTGGCTCGTGTACCGACCGCGACGCCGGACACGAATCCGGCGACCGCGGTGCTGGCGTGCGCCGCCGCGGCGGTATCGGCGTGCACAAGGCTCAGACCGGTCATGATGAGGTTTCCGGTGACGATGCTGGCGAACCCGCCGCCGAGGTGGGTCAAGGTGGCGACGTCGATCGCGCCGGTGCCGAACGTCAGCGCGGCGGCCACCTGGATCGGCCACCGTGACGCCCGGGCGGACGGGGCACGCTTGCCGACTGCGGCGGTTGCCGCCGCGCCGAGATCTGGGTGGGCCACTAGCCGTGCAGGGCGGCCAGGTCGAGGGCTTCCCCACACTGCTCGGTTGCCGCGCGCAGGATCGAGGCACTGCGCTCCAGCGCGCATTGCTCATCGGGGGTCATGGCCGGCTCGATGACACGGTGGACACCGTCGGCCCCGACCACCGCCGGCAGCGACAACGTGGTGCCGTAGCCCGGGTGATAGACACCGACCGGCAGCAGCACGCGCTCGTCGCGAAGCACGGCCGCCGCCAGCCGCGCTGCCACCGCTGCGATGCCGTAGCGACTGGCGCCGGTGCCCTCGATGATCGCGATATTGGCGAACCGCACGCCATGCTCGATGTCGCGGCGCACCGCGTCCGCGTGGCCGTTATGGCCCAACAGGTCCATCACTGGCCGGCCAGCGACGGTGGCGGACGACCACAACAACACCTGTGAGGTGCCGTGCTCGCCGACCACCATCGCCGAGACGTCGTCCGCCTGGACGGCCAGCCGTTTGGCCAGATGGACCCTGAACCGAAGGCTGTCCAACAGCGTGCCGGTGGAGAACACCCGTGAATGGCCTGCCAGTCCCCGGGTGATGTCGGCCAGTGGATCGGGCGGGTCGGTGACGACCATCAGCACCGCTTGCGGTGCCGCCTGCACCACCTTGGGCACGATGTCGGCGTAGATGCGCGCATTGTCCGCCGCCAGCCGCAGTCGACCCCGGGGATCGGACCTGTCGATCGCCCCGCCGGCGCCTTCGTTGACACCGGCCGTGACGATCACGAGCTTGGCCCCGGTCAATAGGTCATAGCTGCCTGCGTTCACCTCGACGGCTGGTGTCAATGGCGTCGCGTAGCGCAAGTCCAGCGCCGTCCCCGCGGCCTTCGCCGGATCACTGTCGATCAGGACAATGTCACGGCATACCTGGCGCTCGATGAGCGCCAGACCGGTAGCCGCACCAACCGCGCCAGCGCCGATGATCCCGACTATCATTGCAAATACCTCCACAGCTAAAAGTGTTGTGTGCTTACGGCTTCGAAGTTAGGCACGCGACCGTTAGCCCTGGGCTATCAGTAGGCAAATCTTTTCTTTACCTAGTCCGAAGGCGTGGATCTTCGACATGGCCATGCTTGCCCTGCTGTGCATCGGCTACGCCACGTTCGTCCGCTGGAAGATCCGGCTCAAGGGTGAGTAGGCCAGCTACTGTCCGCCGTGTTGCCGCAGGGAGAAAGCCTCAGGCGATTACCGGCACAGTGTTGTTGACGCCGTCAACACCTTTCGGTGTATCCGGAGGTCGTTTCGCGTCTTTCGCGTCGTCAAATTCAGCGTTTCCGCAGCTCAGCAGGCTTTTTGTAGCGGGTTCGATTCCCGGCAGCTCCACAATCAGCTGTATTACCTCGGCTGATGCTTGACATTTGCGCTTCGGCTGATGCCCGACAGTGTTTCGGCTGATTGTTGACAGTTACTTCGGCTGATCCTTGACGCTCGTTCCACGGGGGAGTTGAGCGTGGCTGAGCAGAGGTCACTGTCTGCCCACGCTTAAACGAACGGCCGCCGTCAGGACCCCAACTAGCGCAAAGACTTTGGCTGGCTGACGACGACCAGTCGGGTTAGGGGCCGTACAGGGTCTGGTCAATGAGCAGCGCGGCCTCCAATCCGAAGGTGTCCTCGGATAGCGACCGCCCCAGCAGTTCCTCGGCCTGGTTGAGCCGGTAGGCCACCGTTTTGTGGTGCACGTGCAGCGCGGCGGCGGCCCGGCCGCGGTTGTGCCCATTCGCTAGCAGCGCGCGCACTGTGGCGCGAAGCCGTTCGCCGATGTCGTCGCGTCTAGCCAGGTCGCCGAGCCGTGCGGCGGCCATCGCGCGGGCTCGCTCCGGGTCGCTACAGAGTAGGGCGGCGATCTCGATGTCCCGGTGCTGGACAACGCCCGGCTCAGGGTGCTGGGCGAGCCGTGCGACCCGCTCGACCTCTCGGGCCTGCGCGAGCGAGCGCCGGAAACCCTCCCGTCCTCGGCCGGGTTCGCCCATTCCGGCGAGCACGCCAGTGACTCGCACGGCGACGACCGCCGCCAGCTGGTCGGCGGTGGGTTCGGCGGGGAATCCGAGCCAACCCCACCAGCTGCCCTCTCCGGAGGGCATGGCGAACGCCGGCACTGGGGCCGCCCCCAGCAGCCGCTCGAGCTCCCGGCGCACGTCGGCCACCTCGGCGAGCGGCGCCACGAGCAGCGCCACGTGGTGTCGGCTCAGCTCGTAAGCCAGGCTCGCGGTGGCAGCGCCGAGGTCGACAGGGTCGGCTCCCAGCAATCGGCGGACCACGTCATGGCGGTCGCCGAGCCGGGTCGGGCCAGTATCAGACTGGGGTGGCGGCGCGATGTCCACGATCCGTTGGCAGGCCTGGTCGATGAAGTCGAACAGGTGCGCCGAGGAGATCCGCAGGACCGCCGGCAGCAGGTCCGGATGGCGGATCTCGGCGTACACGTGCTCGCTCCACAAACGCCACAGCAGTTGGTGGCCGACCCGGTAGCCCCGCAACAGGTCGGTGACGTTGCCACCGGCGGCGGTGAGGTTATCCAGCAGTTCCTGGGTGCCGGTCGGCGGCTCGACGGATGTCGGGGTGACGCCGAAGGCCAGCGTCGAGAGCATTGCGCCCGTGTTCTGATCGGTGCTCTCCTGCACCAGGGCGACCGCGTTCGGGGCATCGGCTGGGGCTAGCTCCGGCACGACCTGCAGGATGCGCTCGGTCACCTGTGACGAGATGGCGAGCGCCCTGGGCAGTAGATCGCGGGCGAGCCGACGTACCTCGTCAGCGCCCGACCCGTGACTCTCCATTGGACAACTATCCCACTCAACTCTGGATAGTCGATATGTCTTGGCGATCTGAAACCCTCGACAGTTGTCCCAGATCGCGGAGCTCTCCGAAAGATCTCTTGCCGCTGAGTCATAGAGTCTGCCGCTCGCGGTAAGAGACTCTGGTCTCACCGCGTCGTCGATATGACCCAGCAAACCAAAAGAGAGATCATGATCAAACCGCAGGACATCGAGTTTCACACCCCGACCAAAGCCGATTACCTTCAGGCGGAAACCAACTTCTTCGGGTTCACAATTCCGGAGGAGCGCCTTATGGGCTCGGTGTACACCGTTACCCGCAAAGGTCTGGGCGTCACGTCCTCGGATGTGGTGATCTTCGGCTCGCTCGCCGAATGCCGCTCGGAGTCGCTTTACCTCGATAACCGGCAGCATCTGCCGGCACCGGAGCGGTTATCCGACTACAGCCTGCCGTCAGGATTGAATGTCAAGGCCTTCAATCCCCGCGAATACCGTGTCGATTACGTCGGCTTCGATGACACCGAAATCCATTTCGACTTCAAGGGTCTGATGGAGCCGTTCGACATCCATGATCCGAGCCACAGCCCGATGGTCACGCAGGAGAGCTACGACCGAAACAAGGACTCCGGGTTCGGTTCAGGCTACGGGGGCCATTTCGACCTGACCGGGCATGTCACCGGGAGGCTGAAGCTACGCGGCAAGGAATACAAGATCGACTGCGTCGAAACCATGGACCACAGCTGGGGCGCGCGTCCCGAGATCGACATGCCTCCCATTGGCTGGATGCACGCGCACTTCGGCAAGGACTTGGCGTTTCACTGGATTCACGCCTGCGACTTCTCCAAGCCAGTCGGATCGCAAGTCAAACTCGCACACGGGTATGTCATGGAGAAGGGCGAGGTGTACGGCCTGACGGACCTGAACGCTCGCATCGTGCGCAATGGCGTGGTTACCTCGGCTCTTGAGGTTACGGCGACCGACAAGCGTGGGAAGACCTGGCAGTTGTACGGTACGGCCGAGGTGGGGTCTCCCTGGGTTTGCTATGTCAGCACGTCGCTGTACGTCGCGATGGTGCGCTGGACACTGCCCAATGGACGCGTCGGTTATGGCATCACGCAGGAAAACCAGTCGCTGCAGAGCCTCGTGCGCGCACACGGCAAGCGCTGGACGGATCGCGTGTCTCGCGTCGCGTCGTGATGCCGAGTGGCGGAGCGTAGTGCAGCAACAAAAACCTTACGGAGAACCGACAAAATGCCACAAAACATCATTCCCCTTCGCCACAACCCGGGCGCAGGTCATCCATTGATCGATGGGCCAGCGGCCCTCACGCCGGACTGGATCACTGCGATCCTGCGCGGGCACGGAATTGTTGATCGAGCCCGCGTGAGTCGCGCGACACAGACGCCCATCGGCAACGGCCTGCTCGGCCTGAACCTCAAGCTCGCGCTGGAATACGACGTGACTGAACCAGGCGCACCAGCGACCCTGGTGGCAAAGATGGCCTCATCGCGGGCAGAAAGCCGCGAATCCGGCAGTGCATTGGGCTTGTACGCCCGCGAGACACGTTTCTACCAGGAACTGGCTCCGGGTCTGGATACCGGCCTGCCGCGCACGCTGTTCGCTGACGTATCAGAAGACGGCCGCAACTTCTGCCTCCTGTTCGAGGACCTAACGCCCGCCCGCGGGGGCGATCAGCTGGCGGGCTGCAGCGTCTCCGACGCGATGGCTGCGATGGATAAGGCGGCGGCCCTGCACGCGCCGTTCTGGAACGACGACAGATTACTCAGCCTGCCGTGGGTAAATCGCGATTCCATGGTGTCGATGTACGTCGACAAATTGCCGGCTTCCGTGCCCGCGGTCGAGGCGCGGTTCGCGGCGTCGCTGGAGCCGGGCGTCATCGATGTCGCCAGGCGTTTCAGCGCGCGTGTCACCCGCTACTTCGAACTGCATGCGAAGCCCTGGACGATCACGCACCAGGATTTCCGGCTCGACAACATGCTGTTCGATGCGCGCGGCGGCCAACTTCCCGTCGCAGTGCTCGATTGGCAGACCTTCCTGCCGGGTCCGGGCGCGCTCGACGTGGCGTACTTCCTAGGAGCCGGCCTGCTGCCGCCGACACGCAAGGACAACGAGCGGGCACTCGTCGAGCGCTATCACCGGCAGCTCGTGGCCCGTGGGGTTAGCGGCTACGACTGGGACCGGTGCTGGCGCGACTATCGGCTGCACGCCGCGCATGGCCTGATCATGGCCATCGTCGGAGCGGCGATCACCGCGCCGACCGAGCGTGGAGACCGCATGCTGAGCACACTGATCAATCGTCACGCTCTGCAGATGATCGACCTGGACACATTGGGTTTGATCGAAGCGACGTAAGCGGGGCTGCCGGTCCGCTCATGGCCGCCGTAGCCGCGGCACCTGTTTTTCGCGCTGGCCTGGCGGACCGGCACGCTCGGCCAGCCGCCGAAGGCCCCGAAGACGCGGCCCGGTAACCTTCCGGGAGTTCATCCGGCGGATCATCGGCATCAACGACCCGGACGCCCTCCACAGTCTCGAAATGAGCAGCCGTCCAGGTTCGCCCGGAGCGGGGCGTTGGCCCGGCAGTCGCGGCCACCGTCGGCTCCAAGGTCCGCGAGGAGAGACGTCGGACGAGTCGGGGAATCGCGGGTACGGGTAGTGCGCGCGAGGTATCGCACACGCTGCACTCAATGTCGAATTCAACGATGTTGTCCCGACTTCTCTGTCGATCACCATGTGATCAGTTCAGGGTGCAGCGCCCACACCGTGGCTTATGGACGAGGCCCAAACGGCGTTACAGCAAACGCCATCGTGACAGGCTCTCCACGAGAAGGCTCCCCCGAACAGAATGACGCGGAAGCGCTCGGCAGGCGAAAACCCACGGACGGCACTATCGCTATCGTGGTCGCGAAACCCGATGGATTCCGAGGCGGGATAGACCCAAATCAGTCGTCGCTTTTTCGACGCCAATGACCCGGAATCGACCGGAATCGTCCGGTTCTGGCCGGAGCAGTTGGACAACCAATCACCTTGTGACACCACAGAAGACAGGAACGAACCGGAACTGTCCAGACCTAGCCGCTTGAGGACTCCCGATCGACAATTCGTTGTCGATGTGGGCCGCATACAGGCTGGAGTCCTCAAGCGGCTAGCGGCGCGGGGGTCGTGAGAGCCAGGTCGTCGAAGAGGGTCTGCATGTTGACGCGGATCTGTTCGTAGTCGCGGTCGATGCTGGTCCAGGCCTTGGGTTTTCGACCCATCCGTGGGCTGCGGATGCCGGCGAGGACGGGTGCGATGACCTGGTCGCGGAGGGTGAGCAGCGCAGCGATGGTGCGCGCGGCGTGTGCCGGAACTCGGTAGCGGCGCGTGCGTCCGGGTTTGTCGAGGAGCTGTTTGCCGCGAAGTTTGCGCAGGTCGTAGGCCGCTTGGCGGATGGTGTACTCGGCGTCGGATGTGCCGGTTATCGCGTGGACCTTGGCGGCGAAGTCGCCGACGGTGAAGCCGTGCGGTGCCGGGGCGAGGGCAAGCACCGCCGATAGTGCGTCTCGCATCCGCGGTTTGTTCAGGTCGACGCCGCCGATGCGGGTGGCACCGAGCCGGGACCCGGTGGGCAATTGGTCGAGCACGCCATCGGCGAGGAAGCCGGTGTCCACACAGTCCAGCGCGGTGGCGAATCGTTCGGCGATGCCGGCCAGCCGAGTGACGATCTCGGGGAACTTCTCGATCATGCGCCCGCACCGCAAATCCGCGGTGTTGTGCACGATCGCCTCGAACCGCAGCACGCGTTCGCCTTTGGTGTAGGCCTTACCGGTTAACCGCCCGAAGTGCAGTTTGAACACGGTCAGGTCATAGGTAGGTGTCTCGATCGCGGCCTCGATGACCGAGGAACGTCGTCGGGTGCGGCGGGGACGCTGCGCGGTGCCGAAGATGGTGCGCAGCCGGTGCGGGAGGCCTACTGGTATGGCACCCGCTTGCTGCATCACGGCTGGCTGATCCGCCAGATCGGGGCCAGCGAGCGGGGCGGATTCTTCGCCGGCGTAACACCGCGGGGCCGGGCGGTGACCGTCGGGCCTGATCACCGCTGCGATGTCAGCGACGATCTGGCCGCCCAGTTCGCCGATGCCCTCACGGTGCTCGCCGGCGCGGCCTTCGCCGACGGCCACGACTATCTGCGCGACCTGGTGATCTTGCTGGGGGCCAACGCGGTGCCGCGGCGCCCGTCGTATCGGGCGTGGCGCACCTGGCGGATCCCCGGTGTGCCTGCATCTGCGCAGCCGCACACCCGGGTGCGCGCCGCGTACTGGTTCGCCGTCACCTTGACCGACGACTACGGCTGGCAGCTCGCCGAGATCGGCGCGTCGACGGCCGGGGGAGGGTTTTTGGCCGACATTCCGGGCGAGGCGATGGCGATCTATCCGGCGTCGATGCCCGATGACGGCACCACCGCCGCCGCGCTGGCCAGACTGGTCGCGGTGATGAACGCCGCCGAGATCGCCACCCTGGCGTCGTTAGTGGACTGGCACGGTGCCGCCCGCACCTACGGGCGCGGTGAGCGCAGCTTTGGGTGAGCAGCGATGAGCGCACGTTCGCGAAGCACACAAGACGCGTCGAGGGCGCCGGGGTGGGCGCCCGTGGAGGTCACTGAGCTCGATGCCCGCCCGGTACATCAGCTCGACGGTCGGCGGCCGCCCACCGGGGCGGTTTCGGTGTGCGCCGACACCGGTTGGGCCAACCCGTTTTCCACCGGGGGTGACCGCGACGCCCGCGCGGTCGCGCTGGCCCAGTACGCGGTCTGGCTGGCCGGACGCGCGGACCTGCTGGCCGCCGCGCGCGCGGAGTTGGCGCGACCTGGCGTGTGGGTGCCCACTTGAGTTGTGTCACCGCGACGTGCTGCTCGATGTGGCCAACCCGCCGGCGAATGCGTTTAGAGCCGGCGGGCACGCGATGGGCTTGACGCTGCGCCGACCATGGGCCTCACTGATGCTGGTGCCCGAACAGTTGGGCGGCAAACCGGTGGAAACCCGTTCCTGCGCAACCGCGGGCCGTTGTTGCTGTACGGGGGACACGCCTGGACGCTGCCGGCATCACGGCGGCCGCGGCGGCGCGGTTCGATGCCGGCTGGCACGCAACGCAATCGGGGTGGCTGGGGGTCGCCGGGCTGGTCGATGTGCACCCGGCTCGGGGGCACTGCTGCGCGCCGTGGGGGCATCCGCCAGCGAGCTGACAGCCCGTGCTATCACTGGGTTTTCACCGGAGCCGCGCGGTTGGCGTTGCCGACGTGGGGGCGCGGTTTTCTGGGGCTGCGACCGGTGTCGTGGTCGGTGCTGGTGCGCCGCAGCGCACTGGCACTCGGTGGGGGACAGGGGCTGTGATGACGACCGCTGACACATACAGGCTCAGAAAGCAGCTGCTGGCAGCGCTTGTAGGCAGCGCCCGACCGATGACGACTGTCGAGCTGGCCGCGCTGATGCCGTGGAAGATGGAGCGCACCAGTCAGGGTGGCTGCGAACTGTGGTGCAGCACAGACATTCCCGCCGGGGTGCGGGTGGTGGAATGCCACACCACGTGGCATGTTGTGAAATACCGACGCACTCCGCAGGGATTTGCCGGAATTTACTGTCATCTTCGCAGTTTGGAACGGCGCGGGTTGGTGCGGCGCCGCCGCTTCGCGGGTCAGCGCGCCATGTTTTGGACGGCCGCACCGAAGACCAGCGCTACGGTGCCCGAAATCGAGCAGAACACCTTCACCGACGAGCGATCACCGAAACAGAAAGGGGCCGAACAGCAATGGAGATAGCCACGGAATCGATCGCACCTCGGGTGCTGCATTGGACCCGCGGTGCCGCAGTGGTTATCACCGCGGCGATCGGGTGGGCAGCTTCTACTTGTCATGGGCCTCGTTGAGCGATCTGGCGGCGCGGGTTTCTGTGTCGGCTCATGCGGCGTGGGTGTGGCCGCTCATCGTCGACGGCGCCATCCTGATGGCGACCATGGCCATCGTTGCCCTGGCACCATATGCCGATCAGCGCGGGGCTAGGGGGTTCTTCTGGCTGGTGCTGGCCGGCGCGGCGGCGGTGACGATTGTCTGTAATGCGATGCATGCGGTGATGTTTCGCCCCGCCGGGGTCAATCCGTTTTTGGCCGCGGCGAATCGCGGTGGTGCCCCCGATCATGCTGCTCTTGTCGGCCCACGGGCTGAGCCTGTTAATGCAGGTCCGCATACCCTCGCAGGCGGGCAGCGACGACACCTCAGAGCACGAAGACCAAGTCGGCAGCGACATCGTCGGGATCGCGGCTCCTGAGCGTGAGCCGATCACCGCCACCCAGCGGGCTAATTGGCCGGAAATGGCCGACGAGATCCTCGAACACCTCGCGATCAAGGACACGAAGTGCGACCGCGCCAAGGTGGCCGACGTACTGTATTTGAGCTACGAGCGGGAACTGACCAACCGCGCGATCGGGCGCCACGTAGACCTGGATCAGCGCGTGGTCGGCAAAATCGTGGCGGCGAGCTCCGATCTGTTGCGCAGCGGCCGGATGGCCATCGGTGAACGCGACATGGTGCCGCGGCGCGCGGTATCCGAGCCGCGCCACGCGGAGCTGGTCGGATGAGCGCGGCCGACGCGGCGATTTTGGACGTGACAGGCAGGGGGTGGGCACAATGACGGCCATGGGGTTGCCGCAACTTGTGCGGCTGCGGGAGTTCATCGTGTCGCCGGGCGTCGTGGGCGCCGCGGTGATGTTCAGGGTGCTCCCAGCAGCGCGCCAATACGCCCCACAGCTTCAACGCTGATAGCGGGTCAGCGGGTCGACATCGGTGTCGGTCTGTAACGGCAGACAGGCGTGCTGGTCCCACAGGAGTGACGTCATGGAGACCGATACTGCATCATCGCGCCGGCAAGCCGCGTTGCCGATCCGCACCAGTCGTTTGACGATCCGCCCGCTTTGCCCCGGCGATGTTGAGGCGATGCACGCCGTGTATTCGAAATGAATTTCGCCGAACCCCACCGCTATGTAGCGGCGACCGCGAAGAGCCGCCATTCGCCGGGCACGCCCTTGAGCGCGTGAGCGCCACGCTCCTCGAACTGCAGTCCTGACCCGATCACGAGGTCGCGCAGCGTGCTGGACACCAGCACCTCGTTCGGACCGGCCAGGGCGCTCACCCGCGCGCCGATGTGCACGGCGATCCCACCGATGTCATCACCACGAATCTCACACTCACCGGTGTGCAACCCGGCCCGCACTTCGATGCCCAACGACTTGACCGCGTCACGGATCGCCATCGCGCAGCGGATCGCGCGCTGCGGCCCGTCGAACATCGCCAGGAAGCCGTCACCCGATGTGTTCACCTCGCGGCCCCGAAACCGATTGAGTTGCGCTCGGACGACGGCGTCGTGCGCATCCAGCAGCGCGTGCCAGTCCCGGTCACCCATCTCGGCGGCGCGGCGCGTCGAGTCCACGATGTCGGTGAACAGCACCGTGGCCAGCACCCGATCATCGGCCACCTCGGTCTGCTCGCCGGTGAGGAACTTGGCGATCTCGCGGAACGACTCCCGCCACGGTTCCACGAAGTGGTATATGTTGCGCCCAGGCAGCTCAACATATTTCGCGTCCGGTATGTGGTCTGCGAGATACTTGCCTTGCGCGGGCGGACAAAACACGTCGTCGGCGTGCTGGAGGATAAGGGTCGGCACGCGAACTGTCGGTAAGAGTGCCCGCACGTCTAACTCGGTCACAAACGGCCCCATGAGAGCGAAGGTTCCTGGGCTTGCCGCGTAGCGGTGCATTCGCGCCCAGGCGGCCCGGATCTCCTCGTTCCACGGCATGTCCGGATTGATGACATGTTCATACTCGCCGGTTCCCCACGCAGCGACAGCAGCAGCGACGGCTTCCTCGTGGGGCACCCGACCAGGGCTTTCCAGACGCGAATCCGCGTAGCCCTCCAACACAACCAGTGCGGTGCTGCGGGACGGATATGTTGCTGAGAACAGCGCCGCTGTCGCGAAGGCCCCGTCGTACGCGACGAGGATCGCTTCGCGACTACCAAGATCGTCGAGCACCGCGGTGATGCTGTCGGCCCATTGCTCCAGGGTCGGCAGCGCGCCGGGTGAGACCGGATCGGAGGCTCCCGTGCCCGGCTGGTCAAACAAGATGAGCCGCCAGAGCGATGTCATCGCGTCAAGCCACCCTTGAGTGGACGGCAACTCCACAAAAAACTCGGAGCAGGTGAACCAGTTCGAGACGAACACGATGTCGCGCGGGCCTTCGCGTGACGTGCGGTAGGCGACGCGCAAGTCCCCATTCAGCGCGTAGCGCGTCTCCGAGAACACGGCGGAAGTCTAAGCCGAGGAGCGGAGAGATCAGGTCGAGATCGGGTCGGTCCGTGGGTCCAGACCAAAGACCTGTGTTGCGGCTGACTTGCCTTTCAGGGCGTGCGTTCCCCGGTTGGTCAGTCCCCGCGGCGGAGAAACGAGGGCG
>Ga0153922_1000467_pt1 | contig 16517 bp, 17 predicted proteins | sample TSNJ006MetaG_FD_104723 | JGI IMG/M metagenome (GOLD analysis project Ga0153922, IMG submission 104723) | Attine ant fungus gardens microbial communities from New Jersey, USA - TSNJ006 MetaG | ecosystem: Host-associated > Fungi > Mycelium > Unclassified | place: USA: New Jersey, Brendon T. Byrne...
ATATACGGTAGAGGAAATATTTACATAAAATATCGACGAATAATGCTGGTATGCTGAGGGATTATATAAAATCTCTTGGCTCACCAGCATTGCTTATTTTAAATCGGCCGTGAATAGTAACAGGCAGTCGGTTGTGTTACGTGAAAATCGGCTGATGGATTTGGTTATCACAAAGTCAATCTTTCTGTCCTCGCAATCTGCAATCATCCGCATAAGTTCAGTTCGCTTTTCTGCTGATGTGCCTGTAATCCCCTCATCATAATATAGTCCCGCAAATTCCCAATCATCACGAACGGTGATGTAGTTTTCATAGTGTGCCTTTTGTGCGTCTAAACTCTCTAATTGAGCATCGCTGCCGGTGCTGACACGGCAGTAAGCTGCAACATGCAACTTCTTTTTAGTTTGCCTTGCCACGGCATCAATTTTTGTTATCCTTTTCAATGTCTCACCTCGCTTTCCGTAGGTAACATATTCGCTCTAAAATCTGATAATATCAAGTTGTTTTGGGCATTATCTCAGCCAAAAACGGAGAGAAAGATTGGCGGTTTAATTCGGTTAGTTTGTTGTATTCCAACAAAGAAATCAACCCGTCATCGAGCATGGTTTTAGCGGTACGCTGCGCACGGTGATAATCGAATTCTGTCTGTTCTTGTTCTGTTGTAAATTCATACATCTTATAGCCCTCCAGTCCGAGGGATTACCCTCAGAATCCAAAGGACAGAAAGGCTTGATTTGAGTACCAAAGCAAAAAAATATTGCCCACAGAAGTGTAAAACCTCCGTGGACAATCATCTTAATTAGGAATTTTCAGTTTTTGACCGCTGTAAATGGTGTTGGAAGTAAGACCGTTGAGCTTCACAATTTCAGTGTATCTCGTTCCACTGCCGAGCAGTTTCTGTGCAATTGCCCAGAGTGAATCGCCTTTAACTACCGTGTATTCCCGATAAATAGTATTGTTGGTAGTGGGATAAATCTTTGTGCCAACATCATCAAATACATAATAGCCAGGATTTTTGTCAGCCTGCGCCTTTGCGTTGCTGAGAACACGATATGCACCGGTCTGCGACTTCTTATCGCCCCAAGTCTTGCGAACCCGGTAATAACCAGTAGTCAGCTTTTCAGGATAATCACCGGCAGTTGTGGGATTTTCCGTAATAGTGCCACTACCAACACTGCTAATTTTCGCCTTTACCACTTTACGGAAAGTATCCATTGTGTAAGACATGCCAAGCTGTCGCCATAAATGCTCCGGATCACCATGATTCGACGCAATTCCTCGTTTATGCCCCTCGGCATGGGAGATAACCACTCCGCCGGCAAGTGGGTCGAGTTTAAACTTATTGCAAAGGTAAGCAAAAAGTTCTACTGCTGAATTATATGTGCGTGTAGCTATTGCTTTTGCAGTTACGGTATCTGAACAAGTGAAGTTCGCTCCCGTCCCATACTTAATACAGGCAGGTTCGCACATCTCAATTCCGATATGCGTATTGTTACAATCACCACCGCCATGCCATCCACGATGATTCCACGGCAGGGTTTGATAAACCGTACCGTCATTGCCGTCAATAAAGCCATGAACACAGACATTTTTTGATGCGTTGTTCCAAGCGTTAATAAATGCCGATGCTTTTGGCTGTGGGCAGCCTACGGAATGGAGCATCAAGCCTTTCGCCGTAATGGTTCGTCCCGCCGTGTAACAGGGGTTTTTCGTCAAAATACTTTCTACAATTTTCATGAGCCACTTCCCCCCTTGTCATGTAGTTGTGCAAGAACGTCCTTTAGCTTTTCGGGAATCGGTAATCCGATATGTGCTGAATTTTCCAGGAGCGAGATACCCTCATTGGAAAGATAAAAGAAAATGACAGCAGTTCTTAGAACACTGCCATTGCCAAGCACATAGACATCGAGAATGTTGCCGATGCCGACCAAAGCGAAAATCATCACCTTGCGGAAAATGCCTTTAAATCCAACTTCGCTCGATAGTTTTTTGTCGACAATGGCACACATAACTCCTGTGATATAGTCGATGAGCATAAAGGTGATTAAGACATACAAAAAACCGTCCATACCGCCAAGGAACCAACCGAGAAATCCTCCCAGTGCCGTAAAGCAGATTTGAATAAATGACCATGTTTGTTTCATATTGCAATTCCTCCTTTTGCTATTTTGTAGTTTCCTCTTCGAGCAGGTCAAGCAGCAGGTCCAATGCTTCGGCATCCTTGCCGGCAAGCTTGTTTTCACTGCCTTCTAATTCTTCGATCAGTACGCCGAATTTGTCTTTCAACTCGTCAACATTGACGGATGTGGTTTCCTCCAAAAGCGCTTGTTTCTCCTGGTGGTATTTGGCAGCGGATGTTTCTATCAGCGTGTAAGTGCTGTCGTTTTCTATGAGTTTGCCGTTTTCATCTTTCTTGCCAAACTTATCAAGCAAAGACATCTCATCGCCTTGTAACTTTACAACTTTGGCATAGAGCAACTTGTTCAATTTGGTTCGTACCCGGCTTGCTTTAGGCAATAACTCTACTTTGTCTAAAAATTCAAGCACATCAACCAACTGATAATTTTTAATTTTTAACATTTAACTCCGAACCACCTTTCAATTCTGTTTTTAATTCAGCCTGTAAGTCAGCTTGAATCCTGTTTGTTTGTGTTTCCAGTTCTGCCCTTATTTCAGAGCGAAGGCCGTTTACCGCTTGCTGTATCAAATCAGATACGGATTTTTCGGCATTGACAGGGTTCCCGGGGTTTTCGGTTTCCTCGTCCTTAACAATATGTGCCTGGGGATGCGGCGGCATAAAATATTTCGCTTCCGCAGGTTCTGTGTTCAGTGTTGCTTTTTCATCAGCCATAGTGCTATCCTCCTTATTAAGTTGACCATGTAGTCATGGATGGGAAAGTTACGCTCCACCAACTTGATAAGCCAGATGAACTTGCGGGAAGATATACTGTTTTTCCTGCAAGCTGAGCGCAGATTGCCCGTATCGTGCTAAAATCTACCCACGTTCCTTGACTGCCAAGAATTAGGCTACTGCTCCCAAGGCCCACGCCTGCTTTGCCGTTCGTCGTTACGCGGGTTAAGTATGCCGTTGAACTAAATGTCCAATAACCCCAGTTATTCGTGACAGTGCTTGAACCCGATGCAGCTGACTGTCCACCCTTGAGATATACCACATCATCGAAGTGGAAGCCCTTTTCCATACCGTTTTGAAGTTTGCTCCGGTAATAGACTAATTTCGTGGTGTATGAAGAAGCAGAGGAACTTTCTTTCCATGCCCAAGTCATATAGTTCCCTGCATATTCAAGGTCAAAAACAAGACCTCTCCAACTGCTTTGGCCAGAAATGTTATTCGTTCCGATTCGTCCTATTTTTGTGCCGTCACGGGTAAGTTCAAATCCATTTGAGTTAATCTGTGAGGTGAGTGAACTTCCGTTATAATAGCTAATGGTTGTACCTGTAATTCGGATGGAAGAACTTCCTGTCAAAGTTTGCAGGAAATTGGTAGTCACTTTATCAGCAGTAATGCTGCCCGCGCCAATTCGGGCTGCCGACAGAGTACCTGTGGTAATTTTGCCTGCATCAAGTGCAGCTATTTTTGCACTTTGGATGGTTGCATCGGCAATCATGGCATTCGTAATATAACCGTTGGCAATCGTCAGTTTGGCAGAGGTAATAGAACCTGCGGCAATGCGGTCAGCCGAAAGTGACCCCGTATTGATTTTGCCTGCATCAAGGTTGGCAATTTTCGCATTGGTGATGGCTGCATCAGCTATTTTTGCTGTCGAAACAGATAAATCAGCCATCTTTGCGGTGGTAATTGCGAGGTTGGCAATCATAGCAGTTTGTATCACGGCATTGTCAATAGAGGTTGTTCCGGTTATTCGGATTTTGTTTCCGGCAATCAGAATCCCCTCAGTGGATATATTTATCTGATTGATAACATCATTCTTGGAAACACGCAGGTTTATTAAATCCCGCTGCATAAGCAGTGCCGAGTAGAGTGATTCGCCTTTTGAATAGTCCTGTCGGACAGTGCCTGGGTAGACATTTCCCGTATAGGCATCCGGGCTAACGGCAGAACCTGCATTGACCCGTACTCGCATTTTTACAGTATTTGCGGGAACAGTAATTGCCCCAGATGTACCAGAATAGGATATTTGATACAACAACCCTGCCGAGAGGTTCAGTAAAAAAGGACTGGTGCTAGCATTATATATACCTGCATAGCTTCCGTTCTTGATAGAAAAGAAAGCGATGTGTAAGTTGTTTCCTGTAATGCCCATTCGCTGAGCATCCGTTAATGTCCACTGATGTAGCGTGTTAGCAGTTGCCGTTACTGTATCAATTTGTTCCCATACACCATTTGTATATAGCATCACAATATTGTCCGATGTGTCTTTCCTGCCGTTCCATCCAATAACATTAGGCACACGATTTCCATCTAGCGGAAGTCGATAGATTGTGAGGTAATCACCACTGCTTGTATATGGGTTCGTGCTAACAGCACCTGTGATGCTCATGCTTTCCACACTTTTTTCGTTTAGGTATGAAATAATACTGCTATCGGTATATATGTTTGTGGCGATTGATTCACTGTACTGTGCAATGCCTGCGGGAACAAAATCCGTATATGCTTCGGTTTGCCCATAATAGTGATAATACATAGTGACTGAGCTGCCAGCCAAGGTTTGTGATATATACCTATCAGCGGGTTTCACATCAATATACCCGCTCCGCAAGTAGGTTGTAGATGTGGTATCTATTCCGCTAGATGTGTTGAGTGAGCCGCGTTCCCACGAATTGATTTTATACTGCGAACCTATCCGTTCTTGAGTTTCAGATACAGTAACAAGCAGCGTATCTGTGGTTGCTTGCAGTTTTACCATGCTGGTAACCGTGTTCATGTCAATGTATCCGCCCGGTGTTTCCGTCTGTAACAGGTAACAGTTGATGGTGTCTGGCGCGGCGGTAGTTGTATACCGCACACGCAGATAGCGGGCATTAGCCGGTGCCGTGAAAGGAGCGGTTGAGCTGCCATTTGTTGTATATGACAGAAAAGTTTTGTCCACCCGGTAATAAAACAAATATGCTGTGCCGTGCGCTGAATAGGCACTGTTGCCCTCGTAGGTCTGAAGCAGATACCTTTTGTCGGCAACTACATCAAACCAACCACTTCTCTCATAACTTGTGCTGTTTGACTCCGCACCGGTTGCAGTAGACAAAGTCCCTTGTTGCCACGCAGTTTGCAAAACATTTGCCCCTACAAGGTCATTCACAGCTTTGCGCTGCTTGGCGAGTGACAACGTGACAGATTCTGCATTCTGGATAATAGTAGATTCTGCAGAGGTGATTCGCCCAGTCAAAGTATCAACCGTAGTTTGATTTGCCTTGCTTGCAATTTGCCCTGCTTGCACTGTAAGTGAAGTTTCAGCGGAAGTAACCCGTCCAGTCAGGTTCGTTATATTGGATGCATTAAGAGAAATTTGTGTAGCGTGTTGACTTACGGTAGTCTGCAGTGATTCAGTCGCTGTTTTCGCTTCCAACGCCGTAACAAGGGAACTATTAAGTGCAGTAGCAAGGACAGGAGTCGAATAAGTTATGGTGCTATTGCTATAAGTAGCAACTACTCGTGTCCAATAATATCTGCCATTTACCCATGTTGGAACGGAATCACTCCAGTTACCTCCCGACTGTGTAGTGGTTGACGTAGAGAGGTAATATTGCTCTCTGACGGCAGTAATAGTAGGAGCGGGCATACCATCAGAACCGGTATCTCCTTTGTCGCCTTTTGCTCCGGATGCGCCAGTTTCTCCATGCCTAGCTACACTGTAACTGGTCACGGAACTATCATCCTGTAAAGTGATAAGCGTGCGTGTCCATAGGAATTGTCCAGCAAGTGTTGAAGGAATAGTATTCTGCCATTCGCTGATTGGAACCGTAGTTCCACTGGAAGAAACAGCATAAGTTACAGCCGTGGATTTCACAGATTTGTTGTAGGCCGCAGTTGCCACTGCGTCTGCCACTGCGGCCTGTGAAACCGCACTGTTTGCTTTATCGAGTGCAGCCACAGCATCATCGAATGCTTGATTGGCTCTTGCCAGTGCACTTTGAGATTCGATATGAGCCTGATCTGCTGCGTCTTGAGCGGCTTGACCTACAGCAAGAGCTTCATCGCCAGCAGCTTGTGCCGCTTCACCTACAGCTAATGCTTCCTCGGATTTCGCCTTGGCTTCTAGAACATCTTCGGCTGCTTTTTCAAGTTCTGCTTTCATTTCCTCCATTGTAAGATCGGTCAACAAGGGATACCACTGCGTAACACCCTCGCGGGTTTCATATACCCATAGTTCCATCTTGTCACCGTTATCCTTAAACCACAGATCGCCGGAACGTGAATTGGCAGGTGTAACTGAGCCGTAGAAATTAGTGTTTTTCCCATTAGCCGACAGCAGTGCATAATTGGCTTCCGTCAATGCTTGACTGACACCTGTTTCCATGCGCTTTATGTCTTTTGCAATATCCGTGAATTTAGGCATATAATTGCCGAGAGTGACATTGATATATGCATGTGTCAGCGGGTTATACTGATATTCCACCATACGGGCGGTTATATCAAAGCCATCTTCCTCATGAATTACCGTTACGGTATCACCAATATTGACAGTTTCTAAAGCTGCAAAATTTTTATATTCCTCAGTATCAGCAAGCTGTGCAAATGCCACGCAATAAGTGGCCGCTGGTACATCAATATGCCCGGAAGAAAACTCCTGCTTAGCTAATGTGCGCAGAACATCATATGCCTGTGATAACGGAAGGGCATCTTCGGAATCTTGATATTGCCCTACAGCAGCTTTGACGGAATCGTATTTAATCACTCGAATTTTCGGCTTTATATACTGGTTAATACGCGGGCTGTCCACATACTTTTCAGGAAGAAAAAGACCGTCAAATCCTTGTGGCATAATACGAGTACAGACCGACTGAACATCTATATCGGCAGAATAACCAGTGAGGTTCTTTTTGTTTCGTATCGCAACACCGTTATTGCTGCCACGTACAGTTTGCATATAGATATGAAAATTGTTCCTGATAATTTCACCGCCCCAACGGGCAAGGAATCCATTGTCTATATCAGCGTTTTGTAATGCTTCGGCAGGATTAAGGCGCACCATACGAGTATTTTCATATGTTGGGATATTTGAAGATGCGGTAAAAGGATGGTCATATTGCGTAGCGCCTAAAATCTGTGTTATCGCTTGTTGACCATTCTTATTTACCACAAAGGTATCTTCAATGAGATTGTCCACAAGATCATAAAAAACGTGATATGCCGTAAAGTGGGTTATGCCCGATAACTGCTTTTTAACATAGGCAATGCGAAATAGTTGGTCATCCATGTCAGGAACAGGGCATTTTATCAATCGTTCCGTTGTGATTTCCTGTGCATATGGCGCACGAGTTGGATAATCAAACTCCAACATAAATAAGCCATTTAATTTTTCCGTGACAACAGGTGCTTTGATATTACCATCGAGGGCACATAACCCATTGTGTGTAAAATTGGTTTCTGTTTTTTCATATAGAGTTATCATAGGAATCTCCACCTCGGTTCTATCTCAATTTTTGTAATGCCACTGCTCCAGGATATAGTCGTATTACCTGTCTGAAAAACAGGAAACGGTCCCTGCATTTGATTGTTTTGAGCTACATTGCCCTGATAACATTCCATTAACGCACTATCCAATATCAAGTGCCCTGCGAGAATATTTAGTTTTGTTTGTATGCCGCCTATCGTTAATGTCTGGTTACCAGTACCGTACACTGTGATTTTAGGGAGGGAGAAAACACCTCCTGAGTTTTGTATGTTTCCAGTCTTTGCCAAAGTAATAGGCGCTACGTTCCGTACATATTGAAACGGCTCGCAAACGAAGGTTATTGTAAAATCCCAAAGCGTAGACAGTTTTCGTTCTAATGCACCTGCATTGGCATGTTTGATTTTGAAATACACGCCGGTGTCATTGCTGAAATAGATCGTTTTGGCATCAAGAATCACGGGTAAGATTTCACGGTAGCGATTTTGCGGTTTGGTGACACGCAATGCAACTCTCATATTGAAAGTAATATCCTCCCAACCGTGTAGAATAGTGAGCGAACCTTCGCGCCCATCTACCTCCACCGATTCAACAACGCGTTTTGTCGGTGGGACAACGGGAGGGTTTGTTATCCGAAGTCCTAACGTAGTACGGGAATTAATAGATTCATCTAAAATAAAAGCGTTCATGTGTTATACCCCCACAATTGATTGCTGGCGGTGGAGTAGAGCGAGGTTTTTGTCAATTTCTGGAGCCAGTCTGCCAACAAGCGTTCCATCATCCAGTAAAACCTTTATATTTAATGCGTCTAAAAGTGTTGGGAACATTTCTATCATAATTGCGGCGATGCCATCCAGTTTCATACCAAGGTCGGCAATAGAAACAGAGGCTCCCGCATTTCCAAGTGCATTACTAATTCCTGCATTAACATCAATACCGGGACCGTCCAGTGAGGTTGGGATAGCGCTCTGCATCGCCTTTGATACGTCATCCATTTCATCGGAGAAACCCTCACCAATACCAAGTGCCAGGTTTTTACCAATCTGATCGCGGAAGAGAGTAGATGGACTTCTGATGCCGAAGAAACCCTTGATACCATCCATAATGCCACCAAAGAATCCGGAAATTTTATCCCAAAGCCATGCGCCTGCATCGGAAATCCCCTGCCATAAACCCTTAATCAGATTCAGACCGGCATCTGCCAGTTGGGGAACAAAACTGATAATGGTATCAACAATGCTCTTGATAATTTGTGGGATGGCTTTGATGATCTCCACAATGATAGTCGGCAGATTTTGAATCAGTGCCACGAACAGCTGAACCCCTGCCATGATAATCTTATCAATATTACCAACAATAGCATTTACAAGGCTCGTAACAATCTGTGGGATTGCAGCAACCACTGTTGTAATAATCTGCGGAAGATTCTGAATCAGCGATACTAATAGTTTGATTCCTGCATCAATAATCTGTGGAATTGAGCCAAGCACGGCCGTCAATATTCCATCTATAATCTGTGGAATAGCTTCAACAATTGCAGCGATAATCTCGGGTAAAGCCGATACAAGCGAAATCAATAGCTGAATTCCTGCATCGATGATCTGCGGAATGGCTCCGATGATAAACTCTACCAAAGCTGTAATGATTGCAGGTAATGCCTCAATCAACTGCGGTATCGCCGCAAGCAATCCCTCTGCTAAACCAAGAATAAGCTGTAAAGCCGCATCAAGAATCATCGGCAGATTATCAAGTAGCCCTTGCACAATCGTGATAATAGCATTAACTGTTGCCGGGATAAGTTCAGGCAGTGCCTCACCGAGACCTTGCACCAAAGTAGAGATTAACTGAACTGCTGCCTCTATGAGTAATGGCAGATTTTCAATCAATGCACCCACAATGGTCATAACTGCTTCAACCGCTGCTGGGATTAACTCAGGCAACAGCGTTAAGAGTGTATTTAATACCTGTGAAAATAAATCCGTTACCGTCTGAATGAGAGTAGGCAGTAAGTCGGCAACTGCCACCATCATGGCTTCAACCGCTGTCGGCAGAGCCTTTACGATATTTTCGATAACGGGAGTGATATTTTTCATCACATCTTGGAATGCATCAACCACGTTGTTACAAAGCTGTGCCATATCCGCATCTGCATTACCGAATCCGACCACCAAATTGCTGACGGCAGATTGCAGGGAGTTGATTGAACCGGAAATTGTATGCTCCGCTTCCAGTGCCGTAGTTCCTGCGATGCCCATGCTTTCTTGAATCACATGAATCGCCGACACCACATCTGCATAAGAAGAAACATCATAATGAATGCCCGATATTGCTTCGGCATCTGCAAGAAGTCGCTCCATCTCGGTTTTTGTACCGCCATATCCGAGTTTCAAGTTGTCAAGCATGGTGTAATTTTGCTTTGCAAAACCCTGATAGGCACTCTGAATTGCCGACATATCCGTACCCATTTTATTGGCATTGTCGGACATATCGGTGATAGCCATATCAGCGTATTCCACCGCTTTTTCTGTATCACCGTCAAGGGATGAGATAAGGCTTGCAGAAAAGGAAGTGACCGTTTCCATATAGTCGTTTGCCGAGAGACCTGCTGTCTTATAGGCATTGGATGCATATTCCTGCAATTTCAAAGACGAGTCCTTAAATAGTGTATCTACACCACCGACAAGCTGTTCATAGTCTGCATAAGCAGAAATGACTTCTTTTCCAAGTTTGACGGCGGCAGCACTTGCGGCAATAGCCATTGCACCCATCGCAGCACCTACGGATTTAAGGACAGTGCCTAATCCCTTGAACTTGCTTTCGGATTTTTCGGCAGAGTCAGCGGCATCATCAATTTCCTCACCCATATCCTCCGCACTGTCAGTGGTATCGTCCATTTCACGGCTCATATCATCAAGTGCATCTTCGGCATCGTCATAGTTGGCATTCGCTTCTTCAAGAGCAGAATTGTTATTGTTCAGTTCGCGCTCCATGTCGTTAAGAGTCGCCTCAGCGTTATTAAGCTGAATCTGCCAGTTTTGTGTTCTGCGGTCATTCTCACCAAAGGAGGTGGCGGCATTCTCAAGAGCGGCTCGCAGAGTTTCGATTTTGTCCTTTTGAGCATCAATTTCTTTATTAAGAACTTGATTTCTCGCAGAAAGGGTCTGCACGGACTTATCGTTTTTATCAAACTCAGATGACACAAGCTTCATCTCAGAGCCTAAAACCTTAAATGTCTGGTTGATTTCTGTTAAGGCCTTTTTGAACTCTTTTTCGCCCTCAAGACCGATTTTTAAGCCGAAATTGTCAGCCATGCGTTTCGCCTCCTTTACTAGATTCCATCGGGGATAATGTCATCAATAAAATGCTCTCGTTTTGGTTTTGCTAAGCCATGATATTGCTTATGGCATTCCCATAAATCGAGGAGCAAACCAAATGACATCAGCCAAAACTCATCCTGTGACAGATGAAGCTGACTGATGCCGTAATAGAAAAGCCTCGTAAACAATTCTTCATCACTTACGGGGCCACTGCGTTTTTTGAATCCACTTCACTTTCTACATTCCGTTTCGCACCTTTATAGAGTGCCGTCATAATCGCTTCTTTGTATTCTGCTAAATCGGCAGGAGTAGTGAGAATTTCCACATCGTCCTCAGTGAGCAGCTCTTTTGGCTCATCTTTGTGCTTAAGATTGAAAACAAGAATGCTCTGATTTGCAAGAATGGTAATGAGCCATACGATTTCTGAAAGTGCCATCTCGACATTTTCAGATTTCATAAGCTTATCACCCAAGTTTTCAAGACCGCCATATCTTGCAGCAATCTCTTTTGTTGCTTTGGTGGTAAGTAAAAGTGTGTATTCATCTTCACCAATTAAAATAGTTGCACTGCGTTCGTTATCCATCGCTTAATCCTCCTGTCCTTCTGCAAAGGCAGGTTCATACACTGTGTTGTACCAACCGCTAATAACAGATGCATCCACACCAGTATCACCCTCAGTAACTTCCGCTTTCCACGGATGCTTACCGCTTGTATCAGGCTTATTTCTGCGAAGAACGGTACCCTCAATAGTCGGCGTGGAAAAGGTGATGCTGTCGCCTTTGGTAGCAAGATTTGTAGCAGGGACACCGAATTTCACTCGGTACAGCCAGTAATATTTATATTTGCCGTTGGATTTCTTTGCTCGAAAACCGATAGCCACAGGATTGCCGCCATCCTCACTTGCTGAAATTACAACGTTGTTGTTATCCACTGAAACACCAGTGAGAGCGGCGGCTGTTGCTGTACCAATATCGTCAACTCCAAGGGAAAGCGTACCGTTTTTAAATTCCTTGATAATTTCCGATGCACCATCGTCAGCATAAAGAGTAGCTTCAGCAAGTTCCACAGATAAATCCACAGAGATTGCTTTGGCAAGCTGAACGGGAGTGCTGTAGGTTTCTTCTTCATTTTCATTCTCGGTGATAGGTGCGTAGTAAAGTTTATCAAGACCGATTGTTGCCATAGATTTATTCCTCCAATTCATAAAATTTGGCTGCATCCACGTTATAGTGGTGGTAGCCTGTGTCAGTTTCATAACCGATGTATTGCCGTGCAGTTATCGTAAATTCATCAGCAATCAATGCCCGCACGATAGCATTTTTTGCCTTTGTGTAATTGCCTTTTGAATATAGGGAGATTCGCACTTCCTGCACATCAATTTCAGGTGTATTATCCGCATGGAGTTCAAATAAATCGCTCATCGGAACAAGTACGATATATTCAGACGGAGCATTATCAGAAAATATCCCCGTTTCAAGCGGAACACCAAGCGGTTCCAATGTGGTTTGTAAATCCGATAAAATGCTCATCGTCTAAGAGCCTCCTCTTCAAATTTATTTTGCATCGCAGTAATACACTCATTTTTGGATGCACGTTTCGCAGGTTTTAAGAATGGCTTTGCAGGCTGACCGTGCTTGCCGTATTCGATGGTGTTGGCAAGCTTTGCGTTACTGTCACCATCTAATCTCGGTTCAGCAAAACCAATTTTGATATTGTGATTGCCTTGCTTATCCATCTTGACAGAGGTGATACCAAGAGCCGATTCTAGTTCGCCCGTGGAGCGTGATTCGTATTTTGTGCCTTTACCGATAACAGCAGAAAGATTGCTTTTTGTCTTTGCAAGTACAACCTCGCCACCAGTTTCAAGCACCGTTTCGGCAATGGAATCAAACTTACTGCCGACTTTTGAGATTCGTTCCAAAAACTTATCGGGCATCTTTATATCAACTTTTGCCATTTGTAGCCACCACCTTTTTCGCAAGTACCTCAATGTACATTCCACGACCTTTGACATTCTCAACTGAGGTAATGTTAAATCGCTCACCATCACATTCGATAAAATGCTCAGTTGTTACAGTAAGATTTGGGACGACACGAAAGCGAAATAAATCAGTCGCTTCGGAAAAAGCGGCGAGATTCGCCCACCGCACACTTCCATGACGACCCTCTCTGTAAACTCGGATTGATGCAAGCGTTGTTTCCTCGCTTGTCGCAAATCCCTCTTTGTCCTTTGTTGTTACGATAGCCTTTATATCACCAAAGCCATTCATCTTGCCAAAACTCATATCTGCCACCGCCTATCCAGCCGAAGCAGGAGATTAACCGTATTCCAAACCTGCTGACTTGCTGCGATGTTATCGGCAAAGAAACCACCTGTTGAACCATCTCGTGATTCATAGAAATGGCTTGCAAGCATGATGATTGCCTGTTCGGTTGTGGCAGGGAAGCGTGACGCTTCACCCGATTCGCCTTCGACGGTTTCTCTCAGATAGTATCCTTCGGGCAGATGCTGATAGCTTTCGGCATAAGAAACAGCGGCAGTGATGAAACCTAAAAGTAAATCATCATCTGCCGAATAATCGAGTATCAAATTCTGTTTTACTTTCTGGAGTAGATTATCCATCACCGCCACCTCCCTTTGATTAAGAACCTGACTTCATCTTAAGCAGCTGAATGCCCTCTGGCAGAATAACCTTGCCATCAACACGCTCGGTTGCAACATAGCCAATCTGTCCGTTTGTTGCATAAAGTTCGTTGAGCCTTTGAACCGTTCTGCCTGCTCTGTCACCAATCCAGTAATTATCAAAATCACCGAAAGCGATAGAAAACGCATTAGCAGCGACAGTCGGAACATAAGGACTGGTGTAAATCTCATAGCCAAGAAGTCTATCAGGTTGCCCTGCCTGAACAGATGGCTGCCACAGATATGCACCGTTTTGGTCTTTCAGCTTTCTAAGAAGTGATACGGTCGCATCGTTCATAAGAAACTTCGCATTTCTGCGGTAAGGCGATTTCAGTGCATATACAAGACCGATGATTTCATCAACCGTGATAGCAGTTGCACTTGCCGCAGTTACACCAACCGTGCCGCCATTAGCGGTAAAGATACCAGTCGGCTGATTTGTTCCAGTACCAACGCAGAATGCCTGCTCCTCAGCAATACCAAAGGCACGAGCAAATTCCTTAGCGATGTAATCCTCAAGGTCAAAAGCACTGTCCTGCAAGAGTTCTGTGCTGACACGAACAAGATCAGTCAGCTTAAAGGCATCAATCTGCTTTTGTCCGAAGGTCGGATTGCTCTCAGTATAAGCGGCATTTTCAGCCGTCCACTGTGCAGTAGAATGACCAGTTGCAACAGGGATTTTTCTCTCGTTTTGAGTAGTGATAACCTTTGCAAGAGAACGGACAACATTCGCTTCATCAAGAGCCGTCACAATCTGACGTTCAAATTCTTCTGGCACAAGATAACCGCCATCGGCATCTGTACCCTCAGACAAAACATTGTGAATAAGCATCTTACCACGAAGATGAAGTGCAAAGTCCTCTTTATAGGCATTGGATGCACGTCCGGTCTTATCCTTTTCTGCATGGGCAGGCTTTTCAGTAATCGGCTTGTTTACAGGAAGGGAGAGTTCTGTTTCAATTGCATCTCGGCGTTCCATACGTCTGATTTCGTTGGTGATGTCGTTTAGTTCCTTTTCCATGTTGTTGTAGGTGTTATCATCCTCAGCAGAGAGAACACCTTTGTCAGTTCTGTGGGTATCGAGGAAACCCTCCATTGTCGTCCACAATTTTGCACGTTTTTCACGCATTTCTACAATATTCATCGTTATATCCTCCATTAAATTTGGTTTTTGTATAGGCTTAGTTTCAGTTCATCAACTGAGCGCCCAGTAGGTTTCGTGGCATCAGCCACAGGTTCTTTTACTTTGTCTGCAATCTTGTTCATCAGATTCATAGCGACTGCTTTTCTTGAAAAAGCGTAGGCAGGAATAGCAAGCACGTCTTTCTCTTCATCATCAATAATTCCATCAGCAAACCTAAGTTCAATCGCCTTATTTGCATTCATCCATGTTTCACTGTCCATCAGATGAGAAAGTTTCGTGCGAGATAAGTCGGTCTTAATCTCGTAAGCATTGATAATGCTTTCTTTCACTTCATCAAGCATTTCAATCGCTTTCTTCATATCCTCATGGTCGCCTGCGGCAAAGGTGGCAGGATTGTGAATCATCATCAGTGCTGTTGGGGCCATAAGCACCTTTGTACCCGCCATCGCAATGACAGATGCCGCACTTGCCGCCAAGCCGTCAATCTTCACGGTTACATCGCCTTTATAATCCATCAGCATGGAATAAATCTGACTAGCCGCAACGCAGTCACCACCAGGCGAGTTAATCCAAACAGTGATATTACCTGTGCCAGCGAACAGTTCCTCTCGAAATAGTGCAGGGGTAATATCATCGTCAAACCAGCTTTCCTCAGCAATTGTGCCGTAAAGTTCAAGCACTCGGTCGACTTCGTTTTCCTCGGTTTGATTCTTCCAGTTCCAGAATTTCTTCATCGGAATTTTCCTCCTTTCCGTCAGCATCGTTGTCTATATCTGCAAAGGCTCCTGCATTAGATAACGGAAGCATATTGCCGTTAATAAGATAGAGGTCACCACCGCTTTCGGCTGGGATACGATCCAGGTTTTCAAGTTCCCTTATGTCATTGGTACTCATCCAACCGTTTTGTCTTGCCGTTGCATAGCCGTTCATGCGGCTTTCATAGTCGCCCCTAAGCAATCCCTCAACATTGAATTTAAAGAAATATTGCTTTTTCTCGTCCTCTGTAAAGAGAATGCGAGAGAGCGACTGCTCCCAACGGACAATCCAAGGGTTCAGTGTATATTTCACAAATTCAAGAGACTGCTGCTCAATATTAGAAAAGCTCGATTTTTCAAGGTCACCAACCATGTGTGGCGGCACTCTGAAAATTCGAGCGATCTCGTTGATTTGAAATTTTCTTGTTTCCAAAAACTGTGCTTGTTCCGGTGAGATAGAAATGGGGGTATATTTCATACCTTCCTCAAGCACTGCGATTTTGTTTGCGTTAGAACTGCCGCCAAATTGCGACTGCCAGGCTTCACGCACTTTGTTTGGGTCTTTAATCGTTCCCGGATGTTCAAGTACACCGCCTGGTGCGGCACCGTTTGCAAAGAACTTCGCACCGTATTCCTCAGTTGCAATTGCAAGTCCGATGGCGTTTTTTGCCATAGCAATGGGCGAGTAGCCAACCAATCCATCAAACCCCAGCCCGGGGATGTGCAAAACATCAGATGGACTAAGCTTTACGGTGATGCCTTTGCCTTTCATCGTTGGTGCATCATCAGATGAGCGGTTGTATAGATAGTACAGCTTTCCTTGCTCATCTCTGTCCACTGTCATCTTATTTGGCATGAGCGGATAGAGAGCCACGATTTCACCTTTGCCGTTTCTGATAATCTGAGCGTAAGCATTGCCCCATAAAAGCAAATGCGTCATGAGGGTTTCCCTAAATACAAAGGAACTCATCTCAGGATTTGGTTCATCATGTAACAGCCGATACAGCGGATGAGTGACGGCTTTTTCTTTG
>Ga0153922_1000469_pt1 | contig 16493 bp, 16 predicted proteins | sample TSNJ006MetaG_FD_104723 | JGI IMG/M metagenome (GOLD analysis project Ga0153922, IMG submission 104723) | Attine ant fungus gardens microbial communities from New Jersey, USA - TSNJ006 MetaG | ecosystem: Host-associated > Fungi > Mycelium > Unclassified | place: USA: New Jersey, Brendon T. Byrne...
GTAGTGCGGCGGTTCTGGAATACATCCGTCGCCGGCCGGGATTTCGGCATCCGCTGGAAGTGCATGTCTCACCACGGCATATCGCGTTCGACGCAGATCACGGCCTCGGCGACGGGCGCTTCGTTCTCGAACTGATATCGGCACTTTTCGCGCTTTCCGGCGGCCACACTTCGCGATGGGTAACCGGCAACGACACTCGACTGGCGCTGCCGCGCGCGCTGATTCGCACGTTCGGAATCCATCCGACTCGCGCGCGAATGGCATGGAGGCACGCTGCCGGCCTGCGTTCTACCCGCACCGTCCTTCCAGACGCCACCTCCGCCAGCGAATCCGTTGAATGGTCACCGTCATTCGCGGTGACAGTCGCGCATGTGACTGCCGATGCGGAATCCTCAGTGAACCAGTGGCGTTGCGAGAACGCCGAGACAGCGGGAAGCGCTGCGGTATGGCTGTACATCGTGCGCCAGGCGTTGCGCTCGGCGGGGTTACCGATGACAGATGAGGTCATGATCGCCTTCGACTGCCGTCGCTACCTGCCCAAACACCTAACTGCTAACCGTAATTTCGTGAAGGGCCTCGGAATCTCGTTCGCCGTCAACGAAACATTGTCAACACTAGGCACTCGGCTGCGGGAGTACACCGTCTCTGCCGTTCCATTGGCTGGTATGGGAGCCGTTTCGACCCAGGCTCTTCTCCGAGCCGGACGAAAGCCCGATACGCCGCCCAGCTGCGATGTTGGTGCGCCGGCGAGTGTGACGTATACGGACATGGGTCACATCACATCGCTCGATGATTTGCCTTGGCACGGCGAAGACAAGCGGTCGTTCACCGGCCTGCTTGACCCCGGCGGTCCCGAGAGCATCACGGTTCTCAACTCAAGGATTGGCAGTACGCGGAATATATCGATATCTTTCCACGACAACGTATTTGATCGGCGCGTGATCGACAGGGCCGCAGTATACTTGAAGGACCCGATTCGATTCCTCACAGCGAACGCGCTGCCACCACCGCGATGATTCCCGCCATCTTGGTCCCGACTTTTACCTTCTACGCCTCCGCGTCGGCGGCCGTGTTTGCGGGCACCAAGGTCTCACTTCGTCCGATATCGACGACATCTCGGAGATCTTCAGCAAGGTCCATCGCGGTCTCTAACCCGGGCATCATCCTCGCGCCGGCGATTGAGCGTGGTAGCCAGCGGTGCCACCACCGTTTCGCCGGGTCCGACGTCGTGGATCACCGTGGCGTTCGCCCCGACCGTTGCTCCGTCATGCAACGTGATCGGACCGACAACCACCGCTCCGGCACCGACCCGGACGCGGTCACCAAGCGTCGGCCTACCGCTGGCGTCGTGCCCGATCGTGACCTGTTGGTTGATCCAGCAGTGGCTGCCGATGGATTCCGCGCTGACGATGGTTGCGACACCGTGCTGTATGAACAGTCCCGGCCCGATCCGATCGACGTCCAGGGTCAGCGTTGCGGCCGGCCGGTACAGCACGCGTAGCAGTAAGCGGAGCGCCGGTCGGGCGGTGCGCAGGCGGTAGTGGACGAGCGTGCGGAACTCGGTCAACGCGCCGCTCAGGTACGCGAATCGCGAGTATGGGTCCAGCCGGAGAAGTTCGCCGTCGCCGATGCAACGCATCCACCAGTCGACGTCCTCGGCGACCGCGTCAGCCGATTCCGACCGGACGACGCTGCACCACAGCGGATACGCCCACACCCGCGCCAACGCCAGCCGTATCCTCCGCCGGTCACGCGCCATGAACCGATGGTAGAGACCGTGCCTGCTTCGTCGGCTCAACAGCCAGGCTGCAGCACCGCCCGCAGGTAACCCGCGGTCTCGTAGCCGTAGGCAAGCGCCCAGCTCGGCAGAGAAATGTGGGCCGGGCTCGCCACCATGACGAGGTCACCGTCGAAGCAGCGCTCCAGGATGAAACGGGCCCGGGAAATGTGCTGCCGGGACGTCACGACGATGACCGTCCGCCACCCGTATTGCGAAGCCAAACGGCGCAGCTCCCGCCCTTCCCCTTTCGTCGTTGGCGGATCCGGGACAACGCAGCGCAGGCTGAGCTGCGGGTGCGGCGTCGCACAAAACTGGGTCAGCCATGGGTCCCTGGGCCCATTCGGGTTTGACACCACCACCATCGGCGCCCAGCCGTGCGCACGGAGCTCAAAGCCGAATGGGTCGGAAGCGTCCCCGCCCAGGATGAGGATCGCGTCGGCGTGCCGCAGCGGATCGATCTGTGGTCGCACGTACACCGGCAGCCCGCCGATCACAGCCGCGGTCAGCAACAAGCAAACGGCTACCATCACCCGTCGGATGCGACGGCCGCGCCGGGAATCACCTCCTAGCACTCTGCGAAACCGACTTTTCGCTGACGAACGCATCGACGCTTGGTCTTATCTGTTGGTCAAGCGGCCCATGCAAGCTTTGCGCATTTGCCCCACATGTCGTCCACGCGACGGGGAAATCCTGGCAGCAAGCTGGATGAGAGTAGCGGGGCTTTGTCTGCTCGCACCGATCCATGCTATCTCCAGCTTGCCCGCACCTCACTCGAACGAAATACGGTGTGCGATGACTTGATGCAGACTGAGCGTTAGCGTGAAGCGTCGTCACGGAGCCGCGGTTGCCTGGTGGAGGTGTGAATGTCCGGTGCGCGATCGGACCGGTCGCTGGCACCACTGCGAAAACGCCGCTATGACAAGGGCCGCGGTTTCGCGGCGCAAGCACTCTGGGTTGCGGTGTCGACATTGATCTTCACGAGGGTGTGGTGCCCGAATCGGCTGCGATGTGCGATCTTGCGCTGGTTCGGTGCGCGGATCGGCACGGGCGTACTCATCAAGCACCGCGTGAACGTCCAGTGGCCGTGGAAGCTGTCCATCGGGAACGACTCGTGGGTCGCAACGGATGCCGATCTCTACAACATTGACGAGATCGTCATCGGCTCGGACGTATGCATTTCTCAGTACGTCTACCTCTGCACGGGAAGCCACGATCGCCGGTCGCCGACCTTCGAGTACGACAACGGTCCGATTGTCATCGAAAACGGCGTGTGGCTGTGCGCCCGCTCCACCGTTCTTCGAGGTGTCACGGTGGGAGCGAACTCCGTTGTCGGTGCGACGTCGTTGGTCTCCGGTGACATCCCACCCAACTCCGTCGTTCGACCGCCTCCGCCGATTGTCACGCCGAGCTGACCGGTGCGCGTTCTACAGGTGGTAACGCTGCTCAGTCCCGACGGCGCGTACGGCGGGCCTGCCCGGGTGGCGTTGAATCAAAGCGCCGAACTGATCGGCAAGGGCCAGGACGTGACCGTCGCAGCCGCCACCCGAGGATATCCGCGCGTGCTCGCCGAATTGAACGGCGTACCAGTTAGGTTGTTTGCCGCCCGACGGTTGCTTCCGGGAATAGGTTTCGCCGGCCTGGGCGCACCGTCACTCAGCGGATGGTTCCGCAGACATCGGACCGATTTCGACGTCGTTCATATTCACCTCGCCCGCGACCTCGTCGTTCTGCCGGTGGCGGTCGCTGCGCGGCGATACGGAATCCCCTACGCACTGCAGACCCACGGCATGGTAACGCCATCCCAACACCCTCTCGCAGCACCACTCGACGCGATGTGGACTCGGAAAGTCCTCCACGATGCAGGAACGGTGTTTTATCTGACTCCACAGGAGCGCGAACAACTAGGGGCCGTCGCGGGCGCGCAGTTGCGGTTCACGCAGCTCGACAACGGCGTGCCCGACTACCCAGGTGTGGCGGACAGTCCCGGTCCGCCTGAGGTTCTGTTCGCCGCCCGCATGCATCCGCGTAAACGCCCGATCGCGTTCGTCGAGATGGCGAGGGCACTGCTTCACGCTGGTGTCGATGCGCGATTCACGCTGATAGGTCCCGACGAAGGGGAAGGGGCTGCGCTGTGCGCAGCGCTCAGGGACGAACCGCGCATCTTATGGGAGGGGGCGCTCGATCCGGTTGCCGTTCCCGAGCGGATGTCCGCCGCAAGCGTCTACGTGCTCCCGTCCGTGCGCGAGCCGTATCCCATGTCGGTGCTCGAGGCGATGGCGGTGGGTTTGCCTGTGGTTGTCTGCGACGACTGTGGACTTGCCTCACTCGTTGAGGAGACGCATAGCGGAATCGTCACCGACCCCGCGGTCCCAGCTCTGGCAGCAGCGGTCGAGTCCATTCTTGCGGACCCGTCCGTAGCGCGGGCCATGGGCGAGCGGGGGCGCGAAACGGCACGCACCCGCCTCAGCATGCGCGCTGTCGGCGATCGTCTTGTGGACACATACGCCAATCTCCTCGATGCCGGGCGGTGAAGCCGGTAATCGGCAAGTAACGGGTGCTCTCGCGGGTTATCGTGAGCTCACCCGGCACACGCGTCCGATGTCTGCTCATAGCTGCGGCATCAGCTGCTGGAAGTCGACAACAACAGAGAAGAGACGTCCGATTAGTTTTGCTGAATACGTTCGTATCCTCAGTCCCTTTTTGAAGCCTGGCATTGAGCTGCGAGATGACGACGGCATTCCGGTCGCTCCGATGCCGATGGCGACATCGGGTACGCAGGCGAATGCCTATTACTTCAGTCATCCAAAGTGGATGGCGTGCTGGCTAAATTACGTGCACCGCTATCCCGAGTTGCGCGAGCGCTGGCACGCGGCGACCGGCGTCTGGGACGGAAAGGTGATCGTCGATATCGGCTGCGGCCCGGGTAACCTGTTTGCTAATCTCGGCGGTTCGCCGACCACCCTGATCGGCGTCGATGTCGCGAAGGGAAGCCTCGAGCTCGCCAAAGACCTGGGCTACACCCCGCTGTTGGCGGATGCGCACGACCTGCCGCTGCAATCCAAGTTCGCCGACATCGTGGCAATAAACGGATCTCTCCATCATATGGAGGACATGGAGAAAGTGCTGCGTGAGTGTGCGCGGCTTGTCAAGCGTGGCGGTTATCTCGTAGTTGACCATGATCCACAGAAGTCCGCCTGGGAGTTCCGAGGCCTTGGCAGGCTGCTCTGGGAAATTCGCCGACCCCTTTATCGCGCCATGAAGCGCGGAGGGCACAGTGCCGTCGAAGACGAAGGCAAGTGGGCTTTTCTCACCGAGATTCACCATAAGCCGGGCGACGGTCTGACGGAGCCGATGCTTCGCAAAGCGCTTGAACCGCTGGGTTTCACGGTAGGGATCTATCCGCACAACCATCACGTGGGTGCTGAAGCACTGCAGGGGGTTCGGGGCCGTCAACCCCTGCAGATCCGAGCTGGTCAAGCGCTATCGGGCATCCGTAGTGATACGGCCGCGGGTGCGATGGCACTGATGTGCGTAGCCCGGCGGTGCAGCGCGTAGCTCGCTTGATCCCGGCGCCTTCTGGAGGCAGCCCGGCTGCTGCCGACTTGGCAGCTGCCGCTCTGGTCCACCGGTACGTTTGTGCATGTGGTCGCTGCCGTCACAAAGGTAATCGGAGCTGTGGGACTGGTGTGTCTAGCGACCTCAAGCGTATTAGCAGAATCCGGTTGCGCTAGGCAAAACGATGCGGCTAGTGAGGATCGGAACGTTGCGAGCGGGCAGAACTTCGGTGGATCGGGCGCCGGATCGCTCAACTCGGCAGAGGATTTTTGGAATATCGACACGGAATTGGCCGCGGTGACGTCATCGGCCCAACGCATCACGTACACGTCGACCTCGGGCATCAATGACAGCGACTACAAGGTCACAGGAGCGGTCTTCGTTCCAAAGGGCGAGCCACCGGCGGGAGGGTGGCCGCTGGTAGCTTTCGGTCACCCGGCGACAGGTGTTCTGCGGGAGTGTGCACCGTCCTCGTCGCCCACACTGCTTGGCCAAGCGGCCACAGTCACCGAGTTGGTCAAGGCGGGCTATGCGGTCGTTGTTCCCGACTATCTGGGCCTGGGTTCGTCCTCGCCGCCGCGTCATCCTTTTCTGGACCCCACCACCGAGGCCTACAACCTCATCGATTCGATGAGCGCTGTCCGGAAGCTGGTACCGGATACGTCCGACACATGGTTTGCATTTGGGATAGGGCAGGGTGGACAAGCGGCTTGGGCGGCCGATGAACTGGTGGAGAACCACGGGATGGGGCTGAAGCTCGCCGGTGCCGTCAGCGTCGCACCGATCGCCGACATCGAAGGGTTGGCCGACACAGCCGCCGCGGGCGAGTTGACGGCGGATCAGAAACTGCTGCTCGTTTCCTACCTCGCTGGGCTCAAAAATACCTACGGCAACGACATAAATCTTGATGATTATCGGGCCGGCGCCGCAACCCAGAAGTGGGACGCACTGCTGGCATGTGATGTGAAGTCGACTGCCGAGCTTGTGCGGCTTGCGAACCAGATCAGCGCGGATGACTTGCAGCCCAAGAGCCATGATGCGCTCGAGAGACTTCGCGGGTACCTGCACAAAATCACGTTGCCGCAAGGGCCGACAAGCGCGCCGATGCTAGTCATCTTCGGCGGACAAGATCCAGCGATTCCCCGCGAATGGACCGATCGTGCACTCGAGCGGGCCTGCGGTATGGGCGACATGATCCAGATCCAATTCCAGCCCGACGGAGGTGGGCCAGAAGTCGACTTGTCAGATCCACTCAGGTGGATGAGCGATCGCCGCAACGGCGCTCCGGCGAACAATGATTGTGCCGCCTTGACCACGTCGACCCGACCACCTCGGGGAGGAGGATGACGACTCACTTGCGCGCTCTGACCGTGTCGTTGCTCCATGGTTGGCTGCCGGCCACCGTACAAGCAATAGCAGTGGCGGTGCTGGTGGGGGTCGTCGGCTGGCGTTCTCGTCGTTGGAGCATGCGTTGGCTTCCGATTGCACTGCTTGTCGGAGTCGCGGCCGCCGTGATCACCTGTTGGTACATCGGTTATCAGGGTTGGGCGGGTGACCCGGCCCCTTTCGCTCTATGGATCTGGATAGCTCTCACCGGTGTCGCCCTAGTCGTTCTGGTGGCGGGCTGGCGAGGCACTCGTTTGTGGCAGCGCGGCCTATCTGTGTTGCTCATACCTCTCTGCGTGCTCTGCGTTGCGTTGTGTGTCAACGTCTGGACCGGCTACCTATCGACGGTCGCGGCGGCGTTGAACCGGCTCAGCGGCGCTCCGCTAGGAGGTCAGATCGACGCCGCGACTTTTCGGGAGATGCAACGCAAGGGTGAAATACCCCTCAACGGCACGATCCTGTCAGTCACGATCCCAGATGACGCCTCAGGATTTAAGCATCGCGACGAGCTGGTATACCTACCTCCGTCGTGGTACGCAACCAAACCGGCGCCCGTACTGCCGGTCGTGATGATGATTGGCGGCGAGTTCGGTCATCCCACGGATTGGCCCAGGGCAGGAGCGACAAAGATACTCGACGACTTCGCACAAAGACATGCCGGCAATGCTCCCGTCGTCGTGTGGGTAGACCAAAGCGGCGCGTTCAGTAACGACACCGAATGCGTCAACGGCACCCGCGGCAACGCCGCAGATCATCTGACGAAAGACGTAGTTCCATATATCATTTCAAATTTTCAAGTCAGCGCAGACCCAGCTCACTGGGGAGTAGCGGGATGGTCAGCCGGCGGAACGTGCGCATTGACCTTGACTGTCAAATATCCCGAGTTGTTCACGGCATTCCTCGATATCGACGGCCAGATCGGACCCAACGCCGGGACTGCACAGCAGACCATCTATCGACTGTTCGGTGGGGATCACGAAGCGTGGGCAGCATTCGACCCGAAGACTCTCATGATGCAACATGGCCGTTACCAAGGTATTTCGGGGTGGTTCGCGGTGTCCGGATCCACGGCTTCCGTATACCGTGCCGGCGCTGCGAAGCCCTACGACATTGATATTCCGGAACCCGATCGGTCGGACACCGGTGATAATGCCGCCGTTGCGCAGTACATGTGCGCGCTCGCAAGCAGCTATGGCATCGAATGCGCGGATGTCCCTGATGCCGGCCACCACGACTTTCAGAATGCAGTTCGCATTTTCGGCTCGGCTCTGCCGTGGCTCGCCGGAAAACTCGGCACGCCGGGCGTGCCATCAGTGCCATTGCCCGGTGCACCGCAGTCTTAGTTCGCTCGAGGCCGACGCCGGCGTCGCCGCGACTTGCGGCGGTCGCATAACCGATCCCGGGCGGTACCCCTAAGCTCCAGCCATGGATCGCGAACGCTTACGGCACCGGCTGCACGCCGCATCATTGCGCCACGAGGTAGCGGGCCCGGGACGGCCGTGGCGCTACCTGGAGGTGCTGGACGAGACCGGGTCCACCAACTCGGATCTGCTCGCCCGCGCCGTCGCCGGTGAGGACATCGACCGCGTGGTGTTGATCGCCGAACACCAGACCGCCGGACGCGGTCGCATGGGACGGGCGTGGTCGGACGCCGCACGGGCGCAGATCGCATTGTCGGTGGGAGTCCGGCCCGGCGACGTGCCGATCGACCACTGGGGCTGGCTACCGCTCGCTGCGGGCGTCGCCGTCGTCGACACCGTGGCGGCCGAGGGCGGCGTCCACGCCGGCCTGAAGTGGCCCAACGACGTCATGGTCGCCGACCGCAAACTGGCGGGGATCCTCGCGGAAGTCGCCTCTCCGAAAACTCATGTCGTGATCGGAATCGGTCTGAACGTCACGCTGACCGCCGAAGAAGCCGGCGACCCGGCGGCTACGTCGCTGCTCGACCTCGGGGTTGTCGCACCGGACCGGGACCGCTTGATACGCCGACTGCTGAGCGAGCTCGGAACCCGCATCGACGATTGGCGGGTGGCGTGTGGCCTAGACGAAAAGCTGGTCGCCGACTACCGGTCGCGCAGCATGACGATCGGTTCCCAGGTGCGTGCCGTGCTGCCGGGCAACCGCACGCTGGTCGGCGCGGCGCGCGGAATCGACGGGGAGGGCCGGCTGGTCGTCGACAGCGCCGGCGAAACGGTCGCGGTGTCGGCCGGCGACATCATTCATCTGCGCCCCCTGGACACATCCGGGCTCTAAGGTCACATCGTGGGCTACCCGGACAGCGTCCTGGCCAAGGACGAGCAAGTCGTCCTGCATCGCCATCCGCATTGGAAACTGCTCGTCGCCCCCGTGTCGGTGCTCGTCGTCGCCACCGGTGTGGCAGCTTTCGTGACCGCGCTGGTCGCCACCCATGCCGCGTCGTGGGGTCAGACCGCGCACAACGTCGTCTACGGGGTCGTCTGGGGGATCTGGTTGATTGTCGTCGGCTGGCTGACGTTGTGGCCGTTCCTCACGTGGCGGAGCACCCACTTCGTCATCACCGACCGCCGGGTCATGTTCCGGCACGGTTTGATGACGCGCACGGGCATCGACATCCCGCTGGCGCGGATCAACAGCGTGGAGTTCCGGCACGGTCTGATCGACCGGATGATGCGAACCGGGACGCTGATCATCGAGTCGGCGTCACAGGACCCGCTCGAGTTCCACGACATCCCGCGACTGGAACGGGTCCACTCGCTGCTATATCACGAGGTCTTCGACACCCTGGGCGGTGAGGAGTCCGACAGCCGGTCGAGGGGCAGGCGCTGACGCCGCCGCGGGCGCCGCAGCGGGGTGACGTTGGACGCCTCGTGAGCCTCGTGCGCGTCCTCCATGGCCTCCGCGATGCCGCCCGCGGTGAAGGTGGACTCGAGCGCCTTATCCGGGGCCCGGCCGAACTCGTCGGGGAACACCCACCGCCGGAACGCCCAGAACCGGAACGCCATCTGCAGCAGGTTGCCCAGCAGGTAGGCCGAGATGAAGTCGGCGATGTTCTCAACCGTCAGGGTGACGTGCGGCACCCGCAGCTGGAAGACGTAACTGGAGATCCACAGCGGCGCCATCGACAGCAGCACCCCCACGCCGCTGAACGCGAAGAACAGCAGCGCCTCGTGATGGCGTTCGCGGCCACCGCGGTCCTGGAAGCTCCACTCGCGGTTGAGGATGTAGGACGCGATCACGGCCACGATCCCTGAGATGATCTTGGCGGTGACCGGTTTGGGCTCCAGCACCGTCAACTTCAGCGTGTAGAACAGCGCCGAGTCGATGATGAAGGTGGTGGCGCCGACGATCGCGAACTTGATCAGCTCGTGGTGCCGTTCCACGAGCGGCCGGATCACGCGCGGTAGGTATGCGATGGTCGCGTCGGTGAAGGACACAAGGCGGGAGTCTACGGACACAGGCCAGGCTGTGGCCATTCAAGAACTCCAGCGGGCCAAAGCCGCCGGTCACAGCCCCCATGACACGATGAATGCCGTGCCGAACGCTTCTCCCGTCGTGGCGATGGTCGGCGGCGGGCAGTTGGCGAGGATGACGCATCAGGCGGCGATATCCCTTGGGCAGACGCTGCGAGTGTTGGTCGCCACCTCGGATGACCCCGCCGCTCAGGTCACGCCTGATGTGGTGATCGGCTCCCACGAGAACCTCGAGGACCTGCGTCGTGCCGCCCACGGTGCCACGGTCGTGACGTTCGATCATGAGCATGTCCCCGGTGACCTGCTGAAGGCGCTCGTGGCCGAGGGCGTCGTCCTCGCGCCGTCGCCGCAGGCGCTGGTGCACGCGCAGGACAAACTCGTCATGCGGCAGCGGCTCCAAAGCCTCGGCATTCCCGTGCCGCGCTGGCACAGTGTGGCCGACCTCGACGATGTGGACGCGTTCGCGGCGCATATCGCCGGCCCGATCGTGGTCAAGGCCGTGCGGGGCGGCTACGACGGCCGCGGCGTGTTCCTGCCCGCCGATGTGGCCGGCGCCCGCGACGTCGTTGCCGGGCTGCTCGCCGATGGTGTGCCGGTGCTGGTCGAGGAGCGCGTGACGATGCGCCGGGAGCTGGCGGCGCTCGTCGCCCGGTCGTCGTTCGGTCAGGGAGCGGCGTGGCCGGTGGTGCAGACGGTGCAGCACGACGGCATCTGCGTGGTGGTGCTGGCTCCCGCGCCCGGCCTGGCCGACGGCGCCAAGGTCCGCGCGGAGCAATTGGCGCTGCGCGTCGCCGACGAACTCGGGGTGGTCGGATTGCTGGCCGTTGAGCTGTTCGAGACGAGCGATGGCGCACTTGTGGTCAACGAACTCGCGATGCGGCCGCACAACTCCGGGCACTGGACCATGGACGGCTCGACCACAAGTCAGTTCGAGCAGCACCTGCGCGCGGTGCTCGACTATCCCCTCGGCGCCACCGCGGCGGTGGCGCCGCTGACGGTGATGGCCAATGTGCTTGGGGCGCAGCAACCGCCGGCCATGGCGCTCGATGAGCGCTTGCATCACCTGTTCGGCCGGATGCCCGATGCCCGCGTCCATCTGTACGGCAAGCAAGAACGCCCGGGGCGCAAGATTGGTCACGTCAACGTTCTCGGCGCCCTCGACGGGTCAGCCAACGAGGCGCAATACGTTGCGATCGTGCGCGAGCGCGCCGAGCGGGCGGCACACTGGTTGTCGCACGCGGAATGGACCGACGGATGGGGACGGATGGGCTAGCCATGGCCACGAATCAGCGCCCTCGGGTCGGGTTGATCATGGGCAGCGACAGCGACTGGCCGGTGATGGAGGCGGCCGCGCACGCGCTGGCCGAGTTCGACATTCCCTTCGAGGTGGGCGTCGTCTCGGCGCACCGCACGCCCGATCGCATGCTCGACTACGCACGCGGCGCCGCGGGCCGCGGCATCGAGGTGATCGTCGCCGGGGCCGGGGGCGCGGCCCACCTGCCCGGGATGGTCGCGGCGGCGACCGCGTTGCCGGTGATCGGCGTTCCGGTGCCGCTGGCCAAGCTCGACGGCCTGGATTCGCTGCTGTCGATAGTGCAGATGCCCGCCGGGGTTCCGGTGGCGACGGTGTCCATTGGGGGAGCGCGCAATGCGGGTCTGCTGGCGGTGCGGATTCTCGGGTCGGCCGACCCGGACCTGCGCAAGCGGATCGAGGCGTTTCAGGAGCAGCTCGGCGCAACCGTGCTGGAAAAGGATGCCGCCCTGCGGGATCGGCTGCTCGGCCCCGACGGTAAGGTCACCGGCGAGTAGCAAGGAGTCCCGATATGGCCGGCAATCCGTCGTTTGACGTTTTCAAGCTGCCCGACGAGCACAACGAGCTGCGCGCCGTCCTGCGCGATCTCTGTGAGAAGCAGATCGCGCCGCACGCCGCGGACGTTGACGAGAAGTCGCGCTTCCCAGAGGAGGCGTTGAAGGCGCTCAACGACTCCGGGTTCTCCGCCGTGCACATCCCCGAGAAGTACGGCGGCCAGGGCGCGGACTCGGTCGCCACCTGCATCGTGATCGAAGAGGTTGCGCGAGTGGACGCGTCGGCGTCGCTGATCCCCGCTGTCAACAAGCTCGGGACAATGGGCTTGATCCTCAGCGGCTCCGAGGATCTGAAGAACCAGGTGCTGCGGTCGATAGCGTCCGGGGGGGCGATGGCTTCCTACGCGCTCTCGGAGCGCGAGGCAGGCAGCGATGCCGCGGCCATGCGCACGCGCGCCCGCCAGGACGGGGATTCCTGGATTCTCAATGGTTCCAAAGCGTGGATCACCAACGGCGGCAAGTCCACGTGGTACACGGTGATGGCGTCGAGCGATCCGGACAAGGGCGCCAACGGGATCTCGGCTTTCATCGTGCACAAGGACGACGAGGGCTTCACCGTCGGTCCTAAGGAGCGCAAGATGGGGATCAAGGGCTCGCCCACGACCGAGCTGTACTTCGAGAACTGCCGCATCCCCGGCGATCGGATCATCGGTAAGCCCGGCACAGGGTTCAAGACGGCGCTGGCGACACTCGACCACACCCGGCCGACGATCGGCGCGCAAGCAGTCGGCATTGCCCAGGGCGCCCTGGACGCCGCCATCGCATACACCAAGGAGCGCAAGCAGTTTCGTAGGTCGATCAGCGACTTCCAGGCGATTCAGTTCATGCTGGCCGACATGGCGATGAAGGTCGAGGCGGCCAGGTTGATGGTCTATACGGCGGCGGCCCGCGCGGAGCGTGGCGAGCCCAACCTCGGATTCATCTCGTCGGCGTCGAAGTGCTTTGCCTCCGACGTCGCGATGGATGTCGCCACCGACGCCGTGCAGCTTTTCGGCGGCGCGGGCTTTACCCAGGACTTCCCGGTCGAGCGGATGATGCGCGATGCCAAAATCACCCAGATCTACGAGGGCACCAACCAGATTCAGCGGGTGGTGATGTCGCGGGCTCTGCTGCGCTGAACCGTTGTCTAGGCGTAGTAGAAGAATGTCGCCATGCCCGACTCGAGGTGATACGTGTTGTGGCAGTGGTTGATCCAGCGTCCGGGGTTATTGGTGTCGAAGTCCATCTCGACGGTTGCCAATGGTGCGACCAGGACGGTGTCCTTGCGCGCGGCGGGTCCGCTCGGCAGCATCACCTGGGCGGTGTGGCCGTGGAAGTGCATGGGGTGGAACATCTTCGATTCGTTGATGAAGCGGAAACGGACCCGTTGCCCGGCCTTGGTTTCGATGCCGTCGTTCGGCGGGTCGTACAGTTTGCCGTTGATCGTCCAGGTATAGCCATTTGACGGGCCGGCCAGCCGCAGCTCGATCGTCTGGTCGGGATTGCGCTGCGCCAGGTTGGCTTCCGGCGCGGCGGGCAGGGTTGCGGTGTCCAGCGGGGCGGAGTTGCGCAACGCCGCGACGAACGCGTCGGCATTGACCGTGCTGGGCGTGCCGTTCACGCGCATGTTGAGTTGGGCGTACCCGTCTTTGCGGTAGGCGTCGGCGATGACCGGCACCGACGAGTTGACCGTGATGGTCGCGTCGACCCGCTCGCCCATGCCGAGGATCACCGAATCCGTGTCCCGCGCCACCACCGGGAACCCGTCCGTGTGGGTGACGGTCAGCTTCGTGTTCGGCACGCCGACTCGGAACGCGGTGTCGGAACCCGCATTGATGATCCGCAACCGAATCCGTGGTCCGGCACGGTAATCGACGGTATGTGGGTCCGTGGTCACGCGGCCGTTGATCAGGTAGTGCGGGTAGGTGACGTCGCCGCCGTCGTCACCGAGCGGCGTCGTCGGCGTGACGCCGGCATCGGCGCTCATGGGGCCCATGGGGGCCATGCCGTTCTTCTTGAGGTTCGCCAGCACCTGGTCGGGAGTGGTGCCGGTTCCGTCGATCCAGTCGTCGAGCACGAGGACCAGCTCATCGTCGTAGTTGGCGCGCTCGTTGGGGTCCTCGATGATCAGCGGCCCCAACAGAGCGCGGTCCAGTTGCATGCCGACATGCGAGTGGTACCAGTACGTACCGCTGTCGGGGACGACGAACTCGTAGTTGAACCGTTGACCCGGCGCAGTTGCGGGCTGCGTCAGAACCGGCACCCCGTCCATCGGGTTCGGGATCGCGAGCCCGTGCCAGTGCACGGTGGTTTCTGCGGGCAGGTTGTTCGTCACGGCGGCGCGCAGGGTTTCTCCCTTGTGGAGCCTGATCTCCTTGCCGGGCACGCGCCCGTCGTAGGCCCACGTGGAGACGGTGACGCCGCCGCCCAGGTCGGTCTGTGTCGGACCCGGTGCGAGCGCGACGTCGACGGCCTTCGCGGTTTGGCCGCCGTGGCGCGAGCAGGCGGCCGCCGCCCCGGCCGCGGACAGCACCAAAAAGCCCCGCCGATTCAGCATCTTCACATGGTGCCACCGGCTCAAAGACTGCGGGTGATGTTCTCCGTGGTGCGACGCCTCGTTAATGCCGCCGGATCGGGGTGCGCGACCTGCACGAGCGATGCTCCGACGGCGAACGGTGCGAGCAGGCCGTCCACCAGCCGTGCGCCGGTATCCCACGCCGCCGTCGAGAGCACCCGGTCACCACCGGTGATCGCTTGCGCCGCAGCGGAATCGAGTGCCCAGGTGAGAACGTTCTCCGCGGAGCGGCCCGCGAGCGCGGGACCGGGTTGGCGTTCGGCCACGATCTGGTCGGCTTGGACCCGCACCGACGTTGCGTAGTCGGTGACACCCGCCGGCAGCCCTGCGACGGGCCTTCCGAACGGGTCAAGCGACAACGCCACCACCTCACCGGCCGCGCCTACAGCACCGTCAGCTTCGGCTATCCGGTTGGCGGTGCACATGGTGATGTCGGCGCCCGCGACGGGGCCAACCGCCACTTCGGCGCCGATCCACCAGACACCGAAAACCACCGCCGCAGTTTGCCAGTGAGCGGGCAGAAGGACCGCGACGCGGCTGCCCGCACCAGCGCCGAGCTCGTCGCGAAGCAGGTTGGCGGTCTTGGCCGCCCAGTTCGCGAACGTGACCGTCGACAGTTCGATGCGTTCGCCGGTGGAGTCGTCGTAGTAGGTGATCCGCGGCTTCGACGCGTCGGTGCGCAGCAACGGGTCCAGCACCGCGGCACTGAGATTGGTCACTGACACGCTAGTTGGACCGCCCCGTTCATTTGGCTGCTTCGACCAGGCTACTGGCGTGCCAGACTCGACAACCATGGCCGACCGAATTGTCATCACTGGCGCGGCCGGCCAGCTCGGCCGGTGCCTGTCCGCCGAAGCTTCGCACCTCGGGCACGACGTGCTGGCGCTGAACTCCTCACAGTGGGACATCACCGACGCGTCCGCGGGCGAGGGGATCGTCGAACGCGGTGACGTGGTGGTCAACTGCGCGGCCTTCACCGCGGTGGACGCGGCCGAGGCCGACCCGGACGGCGCGCATGCGGTGAATGCGGTTGGGGCCGGGAATGTCGCGCGGGCGTGCGCGCTGGCGGGCGCCCGGCTCATCCATGTGTCCACCGACTACGTGTTCAGCGGCCGCTTCGACGGCGCGCCGCGACCGTATGAGATCGACGATCCGCCGGAGCCGCTGGGCGTGTACGGCCGCAGCAAGCTGGCCGGGGAACGGGCGGTGCGAGCCGAACTTCCGGGGGCGCACGTGGTGCGGACCGCGTGGCTCTATACCGGCGTCGGCGGCGACTTCGTCGGCGCGATCGCCCGGCGGATCGACGGCGGCGGGCCGGTCGAGGTGGTGGACGACCAGATCGGATCGCCGACCTACGTCGGCGATCTGGCCGGCGCTTTGCTGCAGATCGCCGCCGGGGGCGTCTCAGCGCCGCTTTTGCACGCCGCGAACGGCGGCGTGGTCAGTCGATTTGAGCAGGCTCGAGCCGTTTTCGCGGCGCTGGGCGCCGATCCGGGACGGGTTCGCCCGGTGCCGACTGATCGATATCCACGCCCGGCGCCGCGGCCGGGCTACTCCGCGCTGTCGGCGCGGTTGTCGGCAGCGGCCGGGCTGACACCCCTGCGGCCCTGGCGGGAGGCGTTGGCGGCGGCGCTTTCCGGGTTTTCCGGGGCCGGCTGATCGTGCGTCGCCTGCTGCTGCTGCACGGCATCCCGCTCAGCCCGCAGGTGTGGGACGGAGTCAGGGCAGCGCTGACCGTGCCCACGGTCGCTCCGGACCTGACGGAGATGATCGAAGCGATAGCGATGAGCCGCTTGCGCGAAGAGCAGAAGGCAGCGATGAGCCGCTTGCGCGAAGAGCAGAAGGCAGCGATGAGCCGCTTGCGCGAAGAGCAGAAGGCAGCGATGAGCCGCTTGCGCGAAGA
>Ga0153922_1000471_pt1 | contig 16460 bp, 17 predicted proteins | sample TSNJ006MetaG_FD_104723 | JGI IMG/M metagenome (GOLD analysis project Ga0153922, IMG submission 104723) | Attine ant fungus gardens microbial communities from New Jersey, USA - TSNJ006 MetaG | ecosystem: Host-associated > Fungi > Mycelium > Unclassified | place: USA: New Jersey, Brendon T. Byrne...
CAACATTGTAAATACAGGCAGATGCCCGATAAAATTATTCTCCATTTATGCACCCCCTCAGCATCCTCGCGGGACTATCCATAGGACCAAGGCAGAGTCAGATGCAGCAGAGGCAAAACATCACTAAGCTACGGCATAAAAAACTCCATATAGATTGTTCAACTCACCTATTTTATACTTTCAGAGGATTTATATATAAATCCTGCTAAAAAGTTTAACATTTCTGCTTTTTTCGGCAAAAGCGATACTAATTATTGAAAAATATAGGAATAAATGTAACAAAATGACGAGGAAAACTGATAATAAGATAAATAGCTATCGCAAGAATAATTTAAAATTACGGTTTTTGCAGCAGGATTTTTAAATTATATAAGAGGTTTTAAAATTGTGGGAAATATTTCAGGGTGCTAGAATTATGTTATCGATAAGGAAATACCAGACAAAAGGCGCCATGTCAGCGTGTTTTCTGTATGCAGCCATTAATCAGGACAAAGGATAAGGAGAATAGTATGAGAGTGAGCAAATTATTTAAATTATTAGCTGTAGCAATGTGTTTTACAATGACGATTGCATTATCCGCATGTGGAAATTCCAATGCCGATGCAGATACAGATAAAGAGACAACAAAGGAAACCGCGGCGGCGGATGCAGATACTGACGCAGCGGCAGAAACAGAAGCAGATACAAACAGTTCGGGTGATAAAAAATTGATTGGAGTGACGTTGAATCATACTCAGGATGTATTCATGAAAAACCTGGAATCCGGTGTTTTAGAAGCAGCAAAGGCACATCCGGAGATAGAGGTGAAATGTGTGGAATGCGGTCAGGATCCGGCTGTTCAGTTAAGCCAGGTTGAGCAGTTCATCGCCGAAGGTGTTGATATGATTGTATTAAATCCCGCTAACCAGGAAGCATCGGCAGATGCAATTGCAGAAGCGGTAGATGCCGGAATTCCGATTCTGACGGTAAATACTACATCAACAGAAGAAGCACAGGCAAAATGCCTTACATATGTTGGATCCGATGCAAAGGAATCCGGACGTATCCAGGGGAAATATATTGCTGAGGAAATCCTAAAAGGAAAAGGTAAAGTTGCCTATATCATGGGTGCTATGGGGCATCAGGCACAGATAGACCGGCGTGATGGAACACTGGAGATCTTCGAAGAGTACCCGGACATCGAAATTGTGCTAGAAGGAACTGGAAATTGGAATACAGAAGATTCTATGGCGCTGGCAGAAAACTGGTTAAACAGCGGCGAAGACTTTAAGGTAATTGCCTGTCAGGGGGCTGATATGGCATTCGGTGCGCTGCTTGCTTTAGAAGATGCGGGCAAAGATGGAGATATTGCAGTGTCCGGTATCGATATCAATGCAGATACAGCAGAAGCATTGAAAGCAGGCCTGATTGCCAATCTGGTATTCCAGGATGCTATTGGTCAGGGAAAAGGTGCAATAGAAGCAGCGCTGGAAGCGTTAAACGGAGCGACTTTAGACAGTTATATTGACATTCCATATGAATTGGTGACGAAAGATAATGTAGATGATTATACAGGAAGATACTAAAAGGTGAAAAACGTATGAGTTCTGAATACATTTTGGAAATGACCGGTATTATAAAGCATTTTCCGGGTGTGAAAGCACTGGATGGGGTGAGTTTGAAGGTGAAAAAGGGCGAAGTACATGCCCTGATGGGCGAAAACGGAGCAGGCAAGTCAACCTTGATGAAGGTGCTGAATGGAATTTATCGGCCGGATGGGGGAAGCATCCGGCTGCGGGGGGAGGATGTACGGATCCTAAACCCCAACGACGCTATCAAAAAAGGATTTGCGATGATTCATCAGGAGCTGACTCCGGTCCCTCATATGACAATTGCAGAAAACATTTTTCTAGGAAAAGAGAAGAAAAAAGGATTTTTTTCCGATGACCGGACGATGGTGAAAGACACCCAGGAATTGCTTGACAACCTGGGTTTTTACTTCAATCCCCGGATGCGGATGGCTGAGCTTTCGGTATCCCAGATGCAGATTGTCGAAATTGCCAAGGCGGTATCTTACAATGCAGATATTATCATCATGGACGAGCCCACATCTGCCATTACCGAAAATGAGGTGCAGAAGTTGTTCCATATTATCCGGGATTTGACGGCAAAGGGTGTTTCGGTTATCTATATTACTCACAAGATGGATGAGGTTTTTCAGATTGCAAAGCATGTAACCGTACTGCGAGACGGACAGTACATTGGATCAAAACCCATTGGAGCAATCACATCCGAGGAACTTGTGAATATGCTGGTGGGGCGTCAGTTGAATGAGATTTTCCCCAAAGAACGTCAGAAGAAAGGGGAGATAATTCTGGAGGTGAAAGGGCTTAGCATGAAAAATGCTTATGAAAATGTGTCTTTTAACGCCAGAAAAGGAGAAATTTTGGGTGTGGCTGGTCTGGTAGGCGCTGGCAGGACGGAAGTTTTCGAGACGATTGCAGGTATTCGCAAGGCATCAGCAGGAGAAATGTATCTAAACGGAAATAAAAAACAGTTCACATCACCTAATCAAGCAATTACCAACAAAGTTGTTATTGCCACCGAAGACAGGAAAGGTTTCGGGCTATTTTTACATTTGAAAATCAAAGAAAATATCATGGTATCCAGCTATCCGAAATTTTTTCCTGCACACATCATTGCCGGGAAGAAAATCAATACGGTCTGCGATGAAGAGATGAGCAAATTCAGGATTAAAGCTGCGGATGGCAATCAGTTGGTTGGGAACCTTTCCGGTGGTAATCAGCAGAAGGTAGTGCTTTCCAAAGTAATGCTGACTGACCCCGATGTGGTAATATTTGATGAGCCTACCCGCGGGATTGACATTGGCGCAAAATCCGAAATTTATAAATTAATGACCAATCTTGCCCAAGAAGGGAAATGCGTAATTATGATTTCCTCCGAAATGACGGAAATCCTTGGCATGAGTGATCGCATTATGGTTATGTGTGAAGGAAGAATCACAGGTGTAATTGATAATACAGAGGATGTAACCCAGGATATGATTTTCCAGATGGCATGTGGAATCAATGAAATGCCTTCCGCAGGTACCAATAGATAATAAAAAGGTGGTAAATTGATGGATAGTAAGAAAGTATTAGCATTTATTAATAAAGCAAAAATCATTATCATTTTTATGGTAATGTGTATCATTCTCAGCATCCTTGCCCCTTCTTTCCTGAGTGGGACGAATATTATCAATGTAATCCGGCAGATTTCTATTATCTGTATCATTTCAATGGGATCGATGCTGATCATCATCACCGGTGGCATCGATTTATCCCCTGGGTCAGTAGCGGCGGTATCCGGTGTGGCAGCTGCACTATTCGCCACTCAATTTGACGGGCCAGTGGTATTGACTCTGCTGGTGGGCCTGCTAGTGGGGGGAGGCTGTGGATTATTCAATGGAATTATCGTGGCTAAAGGCAAGATACCAGCTTTTATCGTAACCCTCGGGATGTCCGAAATAGCCAGAGGTATCGCTTATGTAATCTCAGATGGTAAGCCTATATCCGGTATTTCAAAAGGCTTTCGGGCGATTGGGAGAAGCAGCATTGCCGGAGTTCCAGTGCCAATTGTGATTATGATAATCATTTTAATTGTAACTTATATCCTAACCAGGAAATTAATTGTTGGAAAGCACATTTACGCTGTGGGTGGTAACCAGAATGCTGCCCGGGTATCAGGTATCAATGTAGACCGCATCTTAATTCTGGTGTATACATATGCAGGTCTGATGGCTGGTCTGGGTGGGCTTGTGCTGACAGCCCGTATCAGTACCGGTCATCCCAACAGTGCCAACGGCTATGAACTGGATGCAATTGCCGCTACTGTAATTGGTGGAACCAGTTTATCTACTGGTGGGATTGGCAGTGTGTTCGGAACTCTGATCGGTGCGCTGATCATCGGAGTGCTTAACAATGGATTAGATATTATGGGAGTATCTGCATATTATCAGCAGATCGCCAAAGGCTTAATTATTATTATTACGGTGCTGATGGATCGTAAGGAAACCAATTAAAAGACAAGGAGAAAACTATGGAAATGACATCTAAAGAACGCTTGAACTGCATTCTGGAAGGCAAAACCCCAGACCGCGTAGCGAGTTCCTTCCTGATTAACCCGTATTACACCAACAGCCTTCCAGGAAAACCAGATCCGATTGAATTCATGAAAGAACTGGGATGCGACATCATCGACCGGGATGGACCGTTGCCATACAAAAAGATACTCACTGGCGGGGTCGCTTATACCGACGAGTTTATTAACGGAGAAACTGTACGTACCTATGTAACACCAGTTGGAACTATTAGCGAAACTTTTGCCGGACCAATGCTGTGGGGATCCATATCCCACAGAAATACCAGCTTTGTTAAAACTTTAGAGGATTATAAAATCTTGCAGTATGTATATGAACATATGGAGTTCGAGCCGGATTATAGCTGGTATGAAGAGCGGATGGAATTAATCGGGGACCATGGAATTGTTGTACCCCAGGCTACGGAGTTCCGTTCCGCATTGGAATATCTGCTGGAAGATAATCTGGAACGTACTATTGTCGACCTTTCGGAAGAGCCAGAGATCGTAGAAGAATTCATAAATGCTTTGCGGGAGGCTAATATGCGGGCATGCAAGGCAGCGGCAGGCTGCCCGGCGACGTATTACAATATCTGGGAAGATTCTTCTACCACACTGCTTTCACCCAGCTGGTTTGAGGAGTATGTCCTGCCAGAATTTAATGAATTTACCGATATCCTTGCAGCTAATGGTAAAAAGTTAATTCATCATGCATGTGGAAAGATTAAGCACCTGCTGTCACTGATGAATCAGGAAAGGGTTGCCGCATTTGAATCAGTTACACCGCTTCCGGTAGGGGATATTCATATGTGTGACTGCTTTGAGGCCTGGGGTGATAAATACACTGTTATCGGCGGATTGGATCCAACCTTCCTAATCTGCAGCAGCATGGAGGAACTGGAGCAAAGAACAGCAGATACCATCGAAAGTCTGGGAGAATATAAGAAACGCTTTATTCTGGCAAATGGTGATAGTCTTCCACCGAGAGTTGCACCGGAGAAATTACATAAAATAATAGAAGTTGCAAAACGCTATAAATTTTAAATTGGAGTATTGTTTATTTATGGTTTACGAATGTGAAAACTTTGTGGGATGGGGTACTATTCATTTTCTACAGATAAATCTTCTGCATTTGTGAATTAGCAGTAGTGAGCTTACGAAAACGAGAAGGTGAAATCCCCATTTTCTTGCGGAAGGAGACGATAAAGTTTGTCTCACTGTTATATCCGGTTTGATAAGCAATCTCACGAATTGAAAGCTTGGTAGCATAGAGCAGCCATTGAGCATGATCTAAGCGTTTTACTACGATATATTCATAAGGAGAATAACTTGTCACCTCTTTGAACTGTCTGGAAAAGTGAGAAGAGCTCATGCCAATATGCTCAGCAATCTGTTTCACAGTTAAGTCTTCGAAGAGGTGCTTTTCAATATACTGTGCAGCCTTATCGATAACCGAGCTATCTTCCGTTGAAATGGATATATCGGCGTTAGAACTGTAGGCCATGCATAGTAGATGGTAGATAATCTGTGAGCGGACGATTTCAGGGACACCAATGGTTGGGGCGCAGGATTCGATGATTTCATTGAATTTTGTAACAAATGCTGTATTCTTAACGACGGTAAACACAGGACCTCTTTCGCTAATGATTTTCTGATAGAAGTCACGGGTATTAACGCCGTCGATATGGGCCCAGTAAAATTCGGTGTCTTCGTTTGCCCAGTACTCGTGAGGAAACAGGCAATCGATAAAAACCAGCTGATTCTCTGCTGCCCGGTGGGTGTTGCTTTCTAATACCAGTGTCAGGGAACCTTTTAGTATATACATGATCAGCATGGTCCGACGCTCTGGTTGCTTTCCCAGCTTAGAGTCGCTGCTGAAAGAATATTGTTTGTTGCAATAATAGTGACCGCATCTTACTGAATAGTAAAGCAGTTCGGTAGCAGTGGCAGATGGGGTTAAGAAAAAAACTTCCGATTCCTGATATACGCCTTTTTCATTTGTTTTCATGAACGGCCCTCCGTGTTTATTTAGGATTTATTATTTTCAGAGACACTGAGTTTCCTGGAAATTCTATTTATTATAAAACAAATTATAGCATTGAGGAGCAAACCATACCAGACTATTAGATGTTTTCATAATGAAAATTTTTCGGACACGCTTCTAAAAGTGGTGATAAGGAAGCAGTTTCCTTTATAATCTATCTTTGATGTGAAAAAGCAGTTATAGCAAGAAAGTATTCTTTCTGTGAGCATCTGCTGTGAGGGGGTGCGTGAGAGAGCCGGAAAGCTATACATATCCGACGGTGACGGATGGAGTAAAGGGAATGCGTTTTGTAAAAGCCTGTGTGGCCAGCAATGCAGAAGGCAATGTGTGGAAGGATGTTGAGTAAGATGGTTTGCAATCTGCCAAGGTGAGCATAAAAAAAGATGAAAAGCAGATGATAAGAAAAGCGGAACGTTTTCGGTAAATGAAACGTTCCGCTTTTTATATTTGTATATTTAGATTTATTCCTATGTAATCGTAATATCTTAGTGATCGTAATTATTTAGATTTATTCTTTGAAATCAAATAGTATGGAACTGCTAAGAAGATGGCACCACCAATCATATTAGCAATAGAAACAAGTATCAGGTTGTAGAAATATCCGCCAATGCTTACTGCTGCATCACCAGCATTTAACAGACCAACAGCCAGGATTCCCATATTAGCCACACTATGCTCAAATCCACAAACCATGAAGACAAAGATACACCAGAAGGTCATGATCAGCTTTCCGGATTCGCTCTTCAGTTTGATGCTGCACCATACAGCAAGACAAACCAGGATGTTACAAAGGATTCCGCGCATCAGAAGCTGCATAGGCGGAAGCCCCATCTTAGTAGCGGCGGCAGCTGCGAAATGAGCACCCACATCACCATTGGTCACACCTGTAAGCTGGAACATACCAACGGCTAATAATGTACCTACGATATTTCCTATGTAACTAACAACCCACACTTTGATTGTTTTCCCCCAAGATACAGTCTTGGCAAGTGATGATGACGTAAGAACAAATACGTTACCGGTAAAAAGCTCTGCTCCGGCTGAGATAACCAAACTTAGCGCGGCAGTAAAACTAAATGCCATAACAAGCTTTGTCGCTGGTGATTCAGCTAACTTGAACGGTGTTCCGACGACGAAGCATACGAAAGCACCAAAGGCGACAAAAGCGCCAGCCAGCATTGCTGCAACGAAGTAACCAAGCGGGTTTTTCTCCAACAGGTTTAATTTGTTCTTACCGGCATTGCACACTGCCTGAAATTCATCTTGAAACATACAATTTCCCCCATTCTCCTGACACAAAATGCGTCATCCTTTTTAGTCCATGTTTTTCATTGGTTTTTACATGGCTCAAAATTTAACCGCCCAATTTAGTCCCCGCCTTTTAGGCGGTGGGTGGCTCTTCACTTTACTATATAATAATACCCCCCTATATGTCAATGTTTTATCAAAGTTTCTGGTAATTTGCCAATAATTTTGGTAGAATATTCGGAAAAAATTATCATAATATTGAGGGTATGGAAAGATATTACAATGGGTCGGAGAAATAAAGTAAAAGAATAAGGGAATAATATTGGAAATGCCGCATATCCTATTTAAAAGAGAAAAAGAGAATGCGGCATTGACAAATGAAAAATAGAGGCATATAATAATTAATTGGGACACAGGTGCCGCGACATAATGGCGCGGGATGGAGCAGTCTGGAAGCTCGTCGGGCTCATAACCCGAAGGTCGCAAGTTCAAATCTTGCTCCCGCAATTAATTAAAGGAAATCTTTTTGGGCTGGTTTGCCCAGGGGATTTTCTTTTTTGTTTTGTTGAAATGATGAAGAAAAGTAAGGAGTGCAGAGGGCGTGAAATTCTGGGTTTTGATGTGAAAAGCAGGTTTAGTTAGTAAGCATAGAAATTCTTTGGTAAGTATAGTATAATATTAATAAGAAAGAGAGGAGGAGAAAACTATGATGTACCCTTTCTTACAGTTAGAAGATGGAACGGAAATTGTCCATTCAGAAATCATTTTAGAAAATGAAACAGAGCATGTAAAAGTATATATTGAAAAGCCTATTGAAGGTGGTTTTAAATCAGCATTTTGTTACCTCCCGGAATATAAGTGGGATGAAGTAGAAGGATTTGATGCAGAGGAAATTGCTAAGCTCCAGGAAATTATAGAATCTACAGCACATCTTATAATTCGTTTTGCAAGGCAGGGAGGAATAGGGAATGCCGCAAGTTTTTAAAGTAGGTGGATATCTGGTATACTTTTGGTCAAATGAAGGCGATCCTATGGAGCCGGTGCATGTGCATATTACAGAAGGTGTACCAAGTGGTAATGCCACAAAAGCATGGATTACAAGAACGGGTAAATGTTTGTTGTGCCACAATAATTCCAGAATACCCGATAGAACATTACGTAATATTTTAGACGTAATAGAAGCGCGTTCAAAGGATGTAATTGATAAATGGTATAAATATATTCATACATCTATCACACATCTATCACAAATCTCATCTAAGATTAGGTCATGAAGAAGATTTAGAGGTGACCTATATGATGAAATCATTAATTATTTTGATAATGCTCTCATTGATGCCGATAGAAAATGTTATGTCTCCAGAGGAAATGTTCATACTTGATGTGCCTTCATATGACCAGCAGGAATTAGGACTGCCAACTGGTTGCGAGATAGTATCCTTGGCAATGATGATCAACTATAGATATTCCGCAGATGTTACAACATTGGCAGATCAAATGCCGCGCTCGAGCGATCCGAATGAAGGCTATCGGGGCAATCCATACAGGTCTGACGGATATTCAATCTTCCCCTCAGCACTGATGGAATTGCTTTCCGATTATGTTGGAAACGCAATAGATATGACAGGAGCAGAGGTAAGTATGCTAAAAGAGCAATTAATATCTGGCGCCCCTGTGATAGTCTGGGTGAATGGTCTGGGCTTTGTTGTTCATTGCATTACGCTAATCGGATTTGATGAAAATGGATTATACTATAATGATCCTTGGACCGGCGAAAAAAGTGCATATATTACGAATGAAGAATTCTATGATATATGGAACGAACCAATTTATGATCCGTTTAATGATACATATCATGCACCGCGGATGGCATTGAGTTATACAACAGATACCGATATTACTTCATCAAACTGAGATTTGTTTGCAGGGTGGAGCTCCATACAGTAGCTTTCATAACATGATGTTGGGGTCAAAAGGTATTTTGACCCCATAAATTCACAATCCCAGCAAATCTGCCCAGGTCTTAGCTCCGACAGCGCCATCAGCTATACCGCTGGCACCTTTTCGGTCTGTCTGATAAGATTGAACTGCTTTTTCCGTCATGCTGCCAAATTTCCAGTCTAAATCACCGGTGTAGTATTTTCTGGCTTTTAATATTTCCTGAACCAACAGGACAGAAGTACTGTCACTTCCGGCAAAGCTGTTTCTGGCGATAAAGCTGCTTCCTGATTTTCCAAGCCCAAGTAAATCTGTCCATGTCTTTGTTCCGCAGATGCCATCCGCAGTAAGACCTCTTGAAGCCTGGTAGGATTTAACCGCCGCGTAGGTCAGATTTCCATAAACCCGGTCTAAGCCACCAGTGTTATAGCCACGGGCTAATAAAATTTCCTGCAGCAGTAAAACTAAAACCCCATTGCTGCCGGTCTGAATCTGAGAAACACTGAAAATATAGTCGTTTGTAACTGGAGCACTTTCTTCAATATAGCGGCGGTATTGTGTAATGTCGCTTCGATAGTCAATGCTCTTTTGAACTGGTCCCATATTACTCCAGCCAGGACCGCCATGTGATAAGCACTGCCCATTCCCAATATACAGCACCACGTGTCCCGGATAGAAGACAGCGTCACCAGGGAGCAATTGATTTCGGCTGATCTGCCGTCCCCGGGTAATCTGTGCACCTGTCCAGTCACCTGGATCAATACCCGCACCAGTCATCAGACAATGCTGATAATAACTGGAGCAATCAGCACTACCGCCATTGCGGAAATCATAACGACTAGTCTGTGAGTAATGCAGCGCGCCAATCCATTTCTTTCCTTCGGCAATAACTTGTTCTCTTAATCCCATACAATTTTCTCCTTTTATCTGTTTATCTATAATATGATAAGCGTCGATTAAATGTGAAAAAAAGAGGAATTTGCAAAACCAACGCGAATAGTTACTGTTTACTCCGTGACCAATAACCGCGAATATCCGCTTTTCTAAAATAAATATAATAATTGTTGACATACAATACTATATATCATATAATATTACATATAAAAACAATATTATCAGATGTATAGCCTACATAAATGTAGAAAGAGAAAGGGTGATACCATGGTCTTCAACACAGGAGCCGCGCTTTTGGATGCAATCGTGCTGGCTGTTGTTTCGCAAGAAAAGGAAGGAACTTACGGTTACAAGATCACACAAGACGTGCGTACAGTTCTGGATGTTTCGGAATCAACACTATACCCTGTACTGCGGCGTCTGCAAAAGGACGAATGTTTAATAATCTATGATATGGAATGCGCAGGCAGGAACAGGAGATACTACAAGATAACCGAAAGAGGAAGTGCACAGTTGAATATGTATGAGAAAGAATGGAAGAATTATTCGATAAAGATTACACAGTTATTTGAGGGAGGGGTTTAAGAACATGAACAGAATTGATTTTATAGCACAACTGGAGCGTCTGCTCATGGATATACCTGAGGGCGAACGCAGTGATGCCATAGCATATTACAATGATTATTTTGATGAAGCCGGTCCGGAAAAGGAAGCGGAGATTATTCAGGAACTGGGAAACCCGGGAAAAGTTGCGGCGACGATTAAAGCTGGTATGAAAAGCAGTGAGTATCGTGGCGAATATACCGAAACAGGCTATCAGGATCCTGATATGAAAGAGAAAACACAGGCACCGGTGGAAAAGTATCAGACACCAAGGCAACGCCGCGGAGCAGGCAAGTGGGCGCTGATCATTATCCTGGTAGTGTTTGCTTCACCGGTTATTTTCGGGGTTGGCGGCGGCCTGCTGGGAACAATTATCGGAATTTTGGGAACCATCATCGGAGTGCTGGTCTCGGTTGTTGTAGGAGGCGCCGGACTTTTGATTGGCGGAGTTGCCGGGATCATCACGGGGATTGTTGAATGCTTTACCAGCCCGGCTGGCGGACTGGTGATGATGGGTGGCGGTATGCTGATGTTTGCACTATCTTTACTCTTCATTGTGTTGGGACTCTGGTGCATCTTCCGGTTGTTTCCGAAAGTTTTCCGGGCGATCACCAACTTCATATCCAGGATTTTACATCGAGGAAGAGGGGGGGAACAGGCATGAAAAATGCATTTAAGGTAATGCTGATAGTCAGTGGCATTTTTAGTGTTCTTGGTCTGTCCCTGGTCATCGCCGGATTCGCCCTCGGTGCAAGTTGGAGCCAGGTGGCAGAAGCTGTCACTTCCGGAAAGTATGGCATCTATTTCCCCATCAGCGATAGCATTGGCGAAAAAGATTCGATATCATCCGGAACTTATGACTTGAAAGAAATTAAGAACCTTGTCATCGATGTTGGAGCAGGTGAGATAGGTATTGAAAACGGTGGGAAAGACCAGATGGATATTAAAAATGATAATATGAAGGGAAAACTTTCTGTTACTGTTAACGGAGATATCATGAAAATTAAATGCCGGGGAAGACAATTCAGAAGCGGAGGTGAGGCGGTTATCATGATTCCCTCAGATATCATCTTTGATAGCATTGAGTTGGAAATGTCTGCCGGAACACTTAATGTTCAAAAGCTAAATGCCAAAAAGCTTGATGTCAATGTGAATGCCGGTGAGCTGGATTGTAATGATCGGCTGACGGCTGAAAACTCCGATTGGCAGATTAATGCCGGTAAGATTAATGTTGATTGGCTGGATAGTAAGTCTGTCACGCTAAGCTGTAATGCCGGGAAAATGGATATAACATTAGCAGGAAAAGCAGAAGACTATCGAATGGATGGAAAGTGCACAGCAGGAAAAGTGGACTTTGATGGGCATGGATTTAATTGGGATGATCATCTGGAATATGGTTCCCGTGATGCTAAGCGTAATATTAATGTAGATTGTACGGCAGGAAAGCTTGACATTGGCTTCATAAACTAATATAAATGATTATATAAAGGAGGTAACTACTTATGGAAAATAAAAGATTATATCGTTCATCCACCGATTGCATGTTGGCAGGTGTGTGCGGAGGTATTGCCGAATATTTTAACATCGATCCGACGCTGGTGCGTCTGGCATGGGTATTATTCAGCTGCCTCGGCGGATCAGGGGTATTAGCTTATATTATTGCAGCCATTATTATACCAAAATAATGAGCAAAAATATCCTCAATTAATTGTATAAAACAAAGAAAAAAGGTCATACTCCAAAGAGAAAGAAAAGGAGTGTGACTTTTTTATGAAAAAGGATAAGAAAATAAATTTGCGAGAGATAACGGCGGAAGAACAATTGAAATATGAAATTGCAGAAGAATTGGGATTGCTGGACCGGGTTCTGGAGAATGGGTGGAAAACACTGTCTGCAAAAGAGACAGGCAGAATCGGTGGACTGGTAACAAAGCGTAAACGTGAGATGAATCAGGAAAATCTTCGCAGTGAATAGCCTTGTGGTGTTTCTGAATAGGAATTTTGTGCAAAAGAATCTGGCGAGTCAGGTTCTTTTTATTTTGCCTATAGGAAAATGATATGACGATACTCTAGTTGCTATTTTTGCTGTATTTATATTATAATAGGATTAAATTGTTGGAAAATGATAGGAGAAGGTCTATTATTGTAAAAATGTATTGGGGAAGAGAGGCTATTATGATTCGTGTCATAGTTGCAGATGATGAATACAAAGTTTGTCAGTTGATCTGTCAGTTAATTAAATGGGAAGAGTTCGGCATGGAACTGGTAGGGACAGCATCTAACGGGATAGAAGCACTTCAGATGATTGAAGTGGAAAGACCAGACCTTGTTCTTACTGATATTCGCATGCCTGGTTGTGATGGTTTGGAACTGCTGAAAAAGGCACGTTTGTATAAACCTGATATGGAGTTTATTATTATCAGCGGCTATTCGCATTTTGAATATGCACGGACGGCAATTCAGTACGGTGTAAGTGACTACATTTTAAAGCCGATCAATAAAGAGGCATTAAATGATACACTGTCTAAGGTACAGCAGCGTTATATACAACATAAACAGCAGGCGGAATCCAGCCGGGTTGAAAAGGAAAAGCAGAAAGAGGACAAAGCCCGGCTTAGAGATATGTTGTGGATGGATATAGAGTCGGGAACAGTGCCCAGGGACATGAGGCAGATCAACCTCAAGTACCACTATGAATTTAGTAAAGGTTTTTTTCAAGTGTTTGTAATTCAGGTGGATGTCTGCGAAAACAGGGACTTAAATTTATTGTATACGGAGCATGTCTTTGATTTGCTGCATTCCAAGGTGATGCTTTTTTTCAAAAAAATGGTTGCACCTCTTTGCCAGGAGGCTGAGACTTTTTATCGGCGGGGGCAGGTTATTGGAGTATTGAATTATCCTCCTGCCAGGCAGCAGGAGATCAGAGAAGCGCTTATTAGCTTTGGAAGTACTTTGTCGATGGAGCTGCAGGTATTTGAGTACCTTCAGCTGCATATCAGTATGAGCCAGACGGCGGAAGTGATCACTGCTCTTTCAGAATGTTTTGATGGGGCGGACCGGGCTATGGGGCAGCGGCTACTGCGGCAGGAAAACACACTCTTTGAGGAGATTCCGGCAGATACGGAATTTGATAAAGAAGCATTATATAAATCTTTCAGCATTGCAATGCGCCAGAGCCTGGATATCCAAAGTGCAGATAAGATTACGGAGGCGGTATCCAGGCTTGAGAAGGATGCGATTGCTTTTAAGCTTAATGGAAGTCAGATGCTGCAGTTGGTGAAAGACTGTTACCGTCTCTTTCTGTTATCCAGTATTTTTCAAAATGAATATAACTTTGCGGACAAGGACGAATTGGAGGCAGAGTTTAATAAAAAAGCCATGTTGTGTAGCAACGCCAGGTTTTTGTTTGCCTTTTTATGTGAAAATTGCCAAAAGAATCTGGAGGATGCACAGACGTGGAGCGATAAAGAGAAGAATCGTCCGATAGCCCAGGCTCAGCAGTATATTAAGGAGCATTATATGGAACCACTGAGCCTGGATGAAGTGAGTTCCCAGGTCGGGTTCAGCACCAGCTATTTTAGCACGCTGTTCCGGAGGCAGACTGAGAAAACGTTCTTGGAATATTTGATGGATGTTCGGATTGATCAGGCCAAGAATCTGCTGCGGGAGACTCGGATGACGATGGAAGCAGTCTGCCGGGAGGTGGGCTGCAATGATTATAAACGTTTTTCGAAAACATTTAAAAAGGCAACCGGTGTCAGCCCTAAGGAATACAGGAATCTGTATTCATAACAGAGGTTTGAGTATGATAAAGAATAAAAATTTAGTTGACCGATTAAAGATTTTTGGAGTGGCATTTGGAGTTCTGTTTATTATTATTTGGGCAATGGCTTTGATCCTCGCCAGAAGAAGTGCCGGGATATGGATCATAGTACTTGGCGGGGTAGCTTTTGTGGTGCTTATGTTACTGGCGTATTATTTTCTTTGGAAGCCTTATGAAGAAACTACCCGTATTATTAAACTGTTTGGCGCCAGGCTTTATCTGGAGGATATACCGGCGTCGTATGTTCCCTATAATGAAGAGGTTGCCCTGGCGATAGAGCGGCTGAATGAGTATACCAAGACCTTTACGACCTTGGAAGTGAGTAAGAAGCAGGCTCAATATCTGGTACTGCAGAATCAGATTAATCCCCACTTTTTATATAATACGCTGGAAAGTATCCGTAGCGAAGCCCTGATATCCGGACTGGACAGCGTGGCTCAGATGTGCGAGGCACTGGCGAACTTTTTTCGCTATACCATCAGTAATATTGAGAATCTGGTTACCATTGACCAGGAACTGCAGAATATTAAGACATATTTCTATATTCAGCAATATCGATTTGGTAACCGGCTGCATTTGGTAATTGACGATAACCAGGAAGACAACGGTGCCATTCGGCAGTGCTTGATCCCCAAGCTAACGCTGCAGCCAATCGTGGAAAATGCGATTATCCATGGAATTGAGCAGAAGATTGGAGAAGGAACGGTAATGATCAAGATGACCCTGACCGAAAAGCGGCTGCTGGTTAATGTGCTGGATAATGGCGTCGGCATCGATGAAGAAAGCCTGGACAAGATTAATAAGCATATGGTTGCACGCACTATTAATGCTAAAGCCAGAGGCGGCCTTGCCATTGCCAATGTCAATAATCGGATTAAAATGCTGTTTGGCGAAGAGTATGGTGTAACGGTTTTTTCAACGGCTGGTGTGGGAACCGACGTGGAGATTACCCTCCCCCGCAGCACACGATAATCTGCTGGCACATCATTACTCGATCATCTGCACAATGATGGATAGTATACTAGTAACGGAGTGAATGAGATGAGAAAAGAGATTCTTCGTATGGATCACATAATATGTATGGATAACCATATCCCTGTGCTGAATCACTTGGGGATGCAGGTATTTGCCGGTGAAATCTATGGTGTGCTCTGTCTGGAGCGCCATGGGATAGAGCAGATGGTGGAATTGATCTGCTGGAACCGCCCGATTCAGTATGGTCAGGTATTCTTTGAAGAAAATCTTGTCAACAGTATGGAAAAAAGCACCTTCGGGCGAAACAGGGTTGCTCTGATTGGCCGGGAATCCAGGCTGATCGACGATCTTTCATTGGCGGATAATCTGTTTGTTATCCGCCGGGGCTTTCGTAAATTTGTGATTCCCAGGCGTATTTTGCAGGAGCAGACCCAGAGGATGCTGGATAAATTGAACATCCAGATATCACCGGCGGCGTTGATTCAGGAATTGGGAACCTTTGAACGGCTGGTGGCAGAAATTCTTCAAGCGATGGTGGGACAAGACCATCTGATCATTTTATTTGATATTTCGGATATGCTTAGTAGTGAAGAACTGCCCCGGTTTCACCGTTTGATCAGAAAACTTACGCAGGAAGGATACACCTTCTTGTATATTTATAATCATCACGAGGTCTTAAAAGGCATCTGTGACCGGATCGGCATTTTTAAAGCCGGTCGGATTGAAAAGGTAATCCCTAACCCAATAGCCATTACCGAAGTGATGCGGATATTCGCCCGTTATCCTTATGAAAAGATGGCTACCTTTGAGCCGGATGATA
>Ga0153922_1000475_pt1 | contig 16422 bp, 14 predicted proteins | sample TSNJ006MetaG_FD_104723 | JGI IMG/M metagenome (GOLD analysis project Ga0153922, IMG submission 104723) | Attine ant fungus gardens microbial communities from New Jersey, USA - TSNJ006 MetaG | ecosystem: Host-associated > Fungi > Mycelium > Unclassified | place: USA: New Jersey, Brendon T. Byrne...
CAATAAATCCCGCTCTGAAAAATGTATTGGCAATCAGAGGATTATAGGGTCTGGATCTGTGCTTTCCCATCAAATCATCAACAGTCCAGTCTGCCGGGAAGATACAGTCATTAGCGATATACAAGCGATCTGGATATACGCTGATTTGTATCGGTATCAATGCTCCGTAAAATTTATGAGCTATGGCATTAAAAACGGCTTCCCTGATGCCCTCTTTTGGAAACGGATAGGTTTCTACCCTTGTTACACCCTCATAGGTAATAGCTGCTTTCAGATATTTCGTAAAAATCAAATCGACAACTCGATCTGCCTGAGATAATAAGGAGCCATGTATCTCATCCTGATATTTCAAATCAGCATCTGTTTCAAAGTAACCAACTTTAATATATGCGCCGGTAATCCATTTCTCCGGATTATGATGAAACAACAAAATACCAGCTCGTTTCAGATTGTCTCCATCTAAGAGATTCAGGCTGTCTAATAATTGCTCGTTGCTTGCCACCACGTCTTTTGCATCCATTCGTTTACTTAAAACCGCCTGCTCTCTGAAAATATCAAAACTATCATTTCTCAAGTCTTTAATTGTAACATCAGAAACCGGAACGCTATCCCAAGTGATGCCCGTCTTTTGCATTAAAAACTGATTGAGAGCCTGCCCTTTCAAAAGCTGTTTTGTGCTTCCTGTCCGATAATGGTATTCTCCATAATAATTTACCGGATATGGATTCGGGTTCACCACGATTTCCAAATAGTCTTTTCCCTCTTCTGAATACAGGTTCACATCCACAATAAGCCCTAATATATCCCTTACCTTATTAGGAATGTCCTCTAACAATTTCTTGCCTTTTGTTATTCCTATGACTTTGCCTGTATCATCTTTCCCAATGTAGATTTTTCCACCCTGGGCATTGGCAAAACCGCAAATCCATTTTATATATTCATCTCGCCAAGATTCTTTCCATTCTACATTCTGGTTCTCTGGCATATTAAAACCATCCTTTCTATCCAAAGTGTTAATTCTATTCTTTTATTTTCTAATTGGGTAAACACTGTTTCCCCGATTCCTATTATAATAATTTCATATCAGATAATATTATTTTACATCAATGTTATCTGATACACAATTATTTTGAAAATATATTTATTTTATAGTCAACATCCATTATCCGATTTTCCATTTTAATAGTATGACCAACATCGCAGATACGTAGTAATTATTTGCTATGAAAATAAAAAAGCCGATTGCTGACTTAAGGAACAAACGACTCTATTGATATGTAACTTTATTAATATTTTATTGCTAATACAAAGGGGATTAGTCAACCATTCCCCGACACCTTGCTGATATTTTGCTAATATTCTTGCTAATAACGCAAAAAATCTGAGGTGAAACAGCATGATATTACAGGATATTAAAAAGCACTCGAAACGTTCAAAACGCTGATAGCTGCGGAACATCTTGACATTACAGGATACTGTGGTGCAAGCCATGATATTCAGCTTTTGGAACTCCTAAGCGAAGGGTCGGACGTTCAAATCGTCTCGGGGACGCCACAAAAAACGCCGAAAGTCTTGTAGAATCAAGGTTTTCGGCTTTATATATTTCCCGAGAGTTTTAGAACTCATAGCAATGTGCGATTAGCAAGAGCAATTTTTGCTAATCAGATTTGACAATAGAGAACTTGAACTCACACTTTAAGTCACGGATTAGCTTGCTAATGATTAGCATGATTTTCATGGATTTTGCTAATCAAAATGCCCTCTCTGCTAATTTGCGAAAAAAATATGCTTAGAATCCTGCTAATTCAAAAGGCGAGTGTTACATGTTCAAAGACCTGATTTATAAGTTTAAATAATTTCAATTCTCGTACATTTGAATAGATTTCCACTTACATATATAATGAAACCAAAGAACGGAGGTGCGACTATGAGAGAAAAACAAAATCACTTGTATGTGGATAGCCACGAAAAAAGCCTTTTGCTACATAGCCTTGTGGAACTGAAAAATCAACTCATTCAGCAAGGCAGATATACAGACTGCATTGACGAACTGATTTTCAAGGTCGTAAATGCACCTGTTAAGAAGTTGAAAGTACAACGCATTTAACCTAATATAACAATCCATGCCGCTTATTCTTAAATGAAAGAGTAAGCGGTTTTTTATGCCCTTTTTTACATAGCCACCCTGACAAGGTGGCTAAATTTATGCGAAAGATAACTCGTGGTTAAAAAGTATAGTAGTTTAAGTAGTCGGAGTAAGATGTTTTCACATGGACTACACCCATAACTCGTGTACCGTAGTTATAGTAGTCCATGTAGTCGAAGTAAATGTTAAGATTGTTCATGCAACAAAAGAAAGGAGCATGAACAATCATGAAAGTAATTGAAGTAACCACCACAGAACAGAAGACCAGATACTATCTGGCAGACGATGCAGGAGCCCCGGTCGAACCGGTGCTGGCATATTTGAAATTCAAAGATAATGCTGGATATGCACGGAACACCCTCCGGATGCACTGCATTCACTTGAAACATTATTTTACATTCCTGCTGGAAACGAACAGGGATTATGGGACGGCGAATGTAGATACCCTGGCAAGATTTATTGGGTGGCTGAAAAATCCTGATATCGGGAAAAGAATCATCCCACTACGTCTGGAGCCTGCACATAAGGCACAGACAATCAACGCAAATGTAGATACTGTGATTGCTTTTTACAAGTACCTTCTGATGCATGAGGGATTGGAGAACCATCTGTCTGAGAAGCTGGTAAAGTTTATAAGCAGTCCACCGAAGAATTACCGTGGATTTTTGTATGGTATTGCACCGAATAAGCCGGTGCAGAGCCACATGCTCAGGATGCCGGTACCGAAACAGGTGGCCAGGACGGTATCAAAGGAGGATGCAGAAACGCTGCTGCGTACGACCACGAACATCCGGGACTATTTCCTGTTGTATCTGCTTTTTGAGACAGGAATGCGTATCGGTGAAGCCCTTTCCCTGTGGTTGGAGGACTTTGATATCAACGATTGTACGATCCGGATCCGTGACCGCGGGGAAATGGAGAACCTTGCTGAAATCAAGACAGTGCATAGTCCCAGGAGGCTGGACTGTACGATGGATCTGATGGATTTGTTCAACGAATGTGTCTGCTTCTTCCATGATGATGCAGTAAAGACGAACCATGTTTTTGTGAAGCTCATGGGGGAACATAAAGGAGCGGCGATGGATTACCGGGATGTGGACAATGTATTTCGTGTTCTCCGTAAAAAAACAGGGATCCACATCACGCCACATATGTTCAGGCACACATCTTTAAGCCTGCTCCACTCTGCGGGCTGGGAACCGGAACTGTTAAAGGAACGGGCCGGGCACAAGAACATTTACACCACGCTGAACACCTACGTGCATCCTTCGGATGAAGAGGTGTCAGGGGCATTCAGGAAGGTATCAGGGAATCTGAAACTGCCGGATATGGGAAAGGCTGGTGACCAGTAATGGGATCTGCAGCTATAACTTTCCCTCGGGAGGCATTTGATGACAAATATCTGGAGATGACGGACTACCTGTCATCGGAAGGAGGCTACTGGTTAAGGGAAGATAAATGGTACATGGGAGATGAAAGTTTCCATGATGCAGGAATAAAGGTTCCGGGAAAAAACAAACGGATGGCAGATTTCAGCGGTTATGAATCAGAGAATCTAAAAATGGAGATGAAGTATTACCTGCTCTTTAGTGTGAAAGAAAAACACCTGACTGCAAATGGGATTAACCGTAACTATCTGCGCGCCATACAGAACATCGGAACACATCTTGGCCGGAAGGATGTCAAAAGCTTTGAAGGCCTGCCGGATGATGGTGTTCCTGCCGGGCTGGGAGAAACAGAACACCGGGCTTATCTCAGCCTGTACCGCCGCATCGTCGAATTCATGATGGATTATTATGATGAACGCAGTGAATTTGAGAAGGATGTGTGGCACGCCAGCCGGATTCCGGGAGCACGGCGGTCAGCGGCTGAGAAAAGGCTGCGGCACAGCATGAGCTTTGAGGAGATACCGGTGTATTACCGTGAAATGACGAAGCGTTTCATGTCCCGCCTGATTGTCCGGCGTAGCTGGTCTCACTGTAAAGAAGTGCTGATGTATATCCGATATTTTTTTAAGGTGTTCTATGAACATGGTCATGGGGATGGATTCTTTCAGGAATTAAGCCGGAAAGATACGGAGCAGTACCTCGGATGGGTGGCAGCCGATTATGGCGGCAAGAATGCGACTTTCCGCAGCAAGGCTGTATCTTTTATCCGTCAGTTCATTGATTACATCCAGCTGGCAGAGTATGAGCAGGCACCCCATAAAGATGTGACGAAGCTGTTGTTTGATGATGATATCCCCCGTAGGGAACGTGCAGAGGACACCATGTCGAAGGTAAAGTACATCCCGGCACCGGTAAGGGAGCAGCTGGATGCCAGTCTGCAGGAACTGGAACCGCCGGAAATGCGTCCGGTGTACGTCCTGCTTAGGGAAAGCGGCTGGCGTGGAACGGATATATTAAACATCCGGTATGACAACTGCCTGAATTACCTTTGGAGCGAGAAAGAAAAGGAATATGTCCCGTATCTGTGCGGGGAGATTACAAAGACCGGCATACCGCTCCTGAAGATACCCATCCGTCCGGAAGTAGCTGAAATGGTAAAGGAACTGACGGAGACTGCGAAGGGACAGGGCACGGAAGAGAACAATCCGGAGCATTATCTGTTCAATACCTACGAAGGGAAAAACAGGGGACTTCCCTACATGTTACATCGATCTCCCATTGATAGGTGCTGCTGCCGCTTAAGATTGCGGTCGGGCTGGAGTTTACATAGCTCGTGCCTGCCGGGAGCGCATCCTCGATGATGACCTTCTCCGTGCCCGTCGGGGCATCGTAGGTGATGGTATAGGTGATCTCATCACCAACGCTGACTGCCGCGCCCGCCGACACCGCTGTGCCGTCGATCTCCGTCAGGCGCTTTGTCGTGGTGGTATACGGGTTCTCCGTCTCCAGCGTCACCGTGGGGACAAGGAATTCTGCCGTTTGCGTTTCGCCGAGCTCTCCTGTTCCGGAATCCGTGAACGCATAGTCAAGGGTCGTCTTTAAATTGGTTGGATAATATGTACCCTCTTCCAAATCGGTGGGGTCAACCGTGACGGTATAGGTGAGGGTGTAGGTGTATGCCATGTAGCCGCTCTCATCCTCTTCTTCGGTGGGGGTACATTTCGTCAAATCCCATACCAGCGTGTTTGAAGCGGAATCCCATGTGCAGGAATCCGGCAGACTGGCAATGAAATCGGAATCCACCGTCACATAATCCGGCATGGGGTCGGTCACCGTCCATGCCTGGGAGGCTGTGTATACCTTTGATAGGATTTTTTCATAAGCCACAGCCAATTCGTCTGCGTCAGCTGCATAGAAAAATTCGTTTACATGAGGATTGTTTCCATCAAGACCTCCGTCCTCACTTTTCCGCAATACCGTGTTGTTTAGAGTGTCATCATAAAAGCCGACAGTGTAAAGGGTACAGTCGGGAAAAGCACTCTTAAGTAATCCTGCTTCATTTATCGCGTCTCGGGATGTCTGCGTTAGGAATATACGATTGATTCGGGATCGAAAAAGACCATGACGATAACAACCAGTGAACTGACTTATTAGAGCAAAAGAAGAGAAATTGTGTATGACCATAAATCGGACATACGCAATTTTTTTGTGGAATTAAAGTTACTTTTCTTTGGCAGTTGGGGATATCTGTATGTGGGAAATAAGTTATCGCATCAGGATGTTGCATGATGTACCACGGAAAGCAAGGAGAAGGGCTGTATGAATAAAATGAATTTTGGAAAACGAGTTCGGGAAGTCAGAAAAAAACAGGATTTGACCAGTGAGAAGTTAGCGGAAATCTGCGAAATAAGTCCTGTGTACGTGAGGCAGATAGAATGCTCGGCACGTACTCCATCATTACTGGTCTTTATTAAGTTGTGCAATGGTCTTTATGTTTCGGCAGACTATCTTTTGCAGGAAAGTCTTAAGGTGCAAAAGTGATTTGGTGAGAGGAATAGAAAAGTGATTTTGGAGGTTGTTGTTATAACACAACCAGTGCTTGCGGAAATTATATGTCTCCTGTGTTTTTAATGGATTAAGCATAGTTGTTAATAAAATAGGGAGTGCCTCACAGATCAATTAGTATAACCTTTAATAAATATTTTTTAAAAAAATTACTCATTTCATTAACTTAAACAGTCTTATATATCAGAGAGGATTTTATATAAGTTAATTATAAGAAATGGAATGGAGGAAATAAAATGACAAATGATGAGTTTTACGGGAAGTTAGATGATTTGAAAAGAGGATTGTCTTTTTCCAGATTAGGTAAGACATTTCAAACCCTTAACCAAAAATACTATTATGATACTGGTACAGGAAAAGTATTACAGTGTTCTGATCATATATATCAAATATTCAAGTGCCTTGAAAAAACAAATTTCATTGAAAGCATTAAAGAATTGGGGATTCCAAATGCCGCTTTAAATTCTGCTTTTAAAGAGATCTTTGATTCCGTTGAAAATGAAAATATTCTTCAAGCTCCAATCCTTAATTCATTTGCGGGAGCTCACATAGATTCTTTGGAAAGATATGTTGATTATGGATTAGAACATATAACTTTAGAAATGACAGAGAGATGTAATTTGAGATGTGATTATTGTATTTATCAAGATGAAAATGATTTGTTCAGAGGGTATGGATCAGAAGATATGACATTTGATATTGCACAAAAAGCAATAGATTATGCTGCAGCACATTCAGGAAAGGATCTAGCCGTTACGTTTTATGGTGGAGAACCACTGTTGAAAATGGAATTGGTCAAAGAGTGTGTTGCGTATTGTAAGGAAAAATTGGGAAACAAGAATTTAACGTTTGCAATGACATCAAATATGATTTTGATGACGAAGGAAGTAGCGCAATATATTGCTGGAATAGATAATTTTATTGTTACAGCAAGTATAGATGGTGATAAGCATATACATGACGAGCATCGAGTTTTTAGTGATGGCAGTGGCAGCTTTGATGCGGTAATGGAAGGGTTAAAAAATTATGCAGAAGCAGTAAAACAGGAAAACAAGAAAATAGAAGAAAGATTAACCCTTAGTATGGTGCTATGCCCACCTTATACCAATAAGAAATTTGATGAAATACAAAAATTTTTTGATACATTAGTTTGGTTGCCAAGGAATGTAGTAAAGAATGCATCTTATGTACAATATGAACGTCAGGAAATTCCTGACATTTCTGATACACAAATGTTATCTTATGAAGATGTAGATCCACTAGGAAAATGGACAATGGAACAAGTACATAATAATAATACTAATGGAATAAGTGAGACTTTTAATGCTAATGATTTTGAAAAAACACTATTGAGGATTCACAAAAGAAGACTTTGCCAGATACCAATGGATAATGCCCCCTTTAACGCCTGTTGCGTACCCGCCAGTAGAAGATTATATATAACAAGTTCCGGACAATTTAAGGTATGTGAAAAAATAGGGTTATCACCATATGTAGGGGATGTGTATAAAGGAGCAGACCTAGATACGATTAGAGAAAATTATGTTGATAGATACATGCTCCAGTCAATAAACCAATGTAAGAATTGTTGGGCGATTCATTTATGTAATGTGTGTTATGCCGAATGTTATGATGAGGAAGGCATCAGAATGGATGGAAAGTATGCTTTATATGAAGGAACCAGATATGGCCAAGAAAAAGCATTGATTAATTACTATAGCATTTTAGAGAGTAATCCAGAAGCATTAGAGCACCTAAACAATATCAGTATTAAATAGTGGTATATAATTTGTGAAAACAATTTATATAAAATTTATAAGAAGGGAGAATGTACATATGAAGGTTATTAATCCAGTAGGTCGAGTTGCTTCTACCGGTGCAGAAGCACGGTATGATTTAAGAGCATGTATGTGTAATAGTAAGTTTGCATCAGCACGTACATCAAATGATGGATGCTTTAAATGTGGATGCGATTGTGGATCAACAGATTATTATTCTGCAAATAAAAGCGTTGCGTTCAGTACCATCCGTAAGTCTTAAGTCTTACTCATGAATTTAGTGTGTAATGGGTAAGGAATGCCTTACCCATTACACACTAAATTGGAGAAAATATGAAAACGAACACATTAATGTGGAGAGTAAAGAATTTCTTTTTGACAATTCAATTAATTTGGGAATCGTCTAAAGGATGTCTAATCCTAAATAGTTTATTAGATATAGTATCTGGTATTTTATTGCCCATAAATTTATTGGTTTGGAAGAATATACTAGACTCTTTTGCTGATGCGCTGTTAACAGGTACTATCTCTCAAGTTGTTTTTTGGATTATAGTACATTGTGTGATTACTATGATTCAAAATAATCTAAAACATGTTTCAAGTTACTTTACAGATATGCAGATTGATTATTTAAACCTTTTAATTTGTAATAAAATTCAGGATAAGCTCACTAAGTTACCAATGGAGTATTATGATGATTATGAACAATATAATAATTTAACTCAGGTTAATGATGAAGCTTTGAATAGATCGGTAAGTATTATAGAAAACATATCATTATTAGTACAATATATTGTTGGTCTATTTGGAATTATCGGCATACTTTGGAGTTTCAATAAAATGATAATGGGAATTTCTATATTATCCTATATTCCGGTATTTTTTATTAATGTAAAAATTGCAGAAAGCCTATATGCGATATATAAGTCTAGGATAGAAAAATTGAGATTGGTAGAAAGTTTAAAAAAACTATCAATAAGTTACGAGAACATAAAAGAGATAAAGATATACAAACTAGGATATTATATTAAGGATAAAATTTCAGATATTTATAAAAATTATATTTGGGAAGATAAAATTATTCGCAAAAACAATATCAAAAAAAGAATTAGTGTCAATGTATTGCAAAATTTCTTTTCATATGCTATAAAAATTTATATTGTTTTATATTCCGTATCTAAGAAATTAAGTATTGGGCAACTAACCATGTATATAAATGCAACAGATAATCTACAGCTAAATGTGGGAAGTATATTAAATATTTTTTCAGAATTGCATAAAGATTTATTATATATTGATAAATTTTTTAAGCTTCTAGAAATGGAGAGCGTTAAAGAGCAGAGAAAGAGAGAGATACCCGATCTTTCTCAAAGTACTATAATTTTTCACAATGTATCATTTAGATACCCAAACTCAGATAGGTACATATTAAAAGATATCAATTTTTCAATTAAATATGGCTTATCCTACTTATTGGTAGGATTAAACGGTTCAGGTAAAACCACATTGGTTAAGCTTCTATGTGGACTATATAAACCGACAAATGGGGAGATATTACTTAATGGAATAAATCTTTTTGAATATAATTTAGATTCATATAGAAATAAAATAGGTACAGTATTCCAGGACTTTATTAAATATCCTTTAAGTGTGAGGGAAAATATAAGAGTGGGTGATTTTGAAAAAGACTCAGAAAAAGAAATAATTACTGCTGCTGTCAACTCCGGCGCATCTGATTTTATACAATACCTAAAGAATAAATATAATACGATATTACAAAATGAGTGGACAGAAGGAACGGAAATTTCGCTTGGTCAATGGCAAAAAGTAGCAATAAGCAGGGCATTATATGCTCAAGCTGATTTTTTGATTATGGATGAACCTACCGCCTCTTTAGACGCTCAAGCAGAAAATGAACTTTATACTAAAATAAAAACAATAATCAAAGAAAAGACGTGCTTGGTTATTTCCCATAGATTCTCAACGGCTAAAATTGTAGATAAAATTATGGTACTGGAGCAAGGAAAAATTGTTGAAGAAGGAAGTTTTGATATGTTAATCAAAAAAAAGGAAGATTTTCCTATTTATTTGAATTACAATCGGAGAAATACAAAAAAAATGAAAATTCATGAATTTAGCTATGATAATAAAATTATCTCTAAAATAGTATATATGGATAATAATGAAAAAGAATGTTTGATGGGGACTTTAGTAGTGAATATTGGTGCTTTATATGATGATAAATTTAAAGGTGCAGCACACTTGCTTGAACACCAGCTATTATCTTTTGATAGGATACCAGATGATAATAAACATAGATATTACTCCGTCAGAGGCATTACAAATGAGTATGCAACCATATATAGAATCAAAACCAGATCTGGTTATGAGGATATAGAAGAATTAATAAAAATAATTCGCAATATAATAAGTGGAAACTATCTATCTATTAATAAATTTGAGATGATTAAAGATGATGTGATCGTCGAAATAGATAAATTATCAGAAGATGTATTCAATCAATATAAATATAAGAGCTTATATTCTATTAGAAATAATTTGGGGTATAAAGCTCCGCTTGGTTCAAGAAATGATATTTTGCAGATGCAATATTCAGATATAGTTGAGTTTTATAGAACAAATTATATGAAGGCTAATATTGCTATTTATATTACTGGTGATGTTAAGAATATTCAATATACTAATGAGCTATTACAAAATTATATAGCTTCTATTAGAAAGGATGAGTGGAAAGGAAACAATACTTTAGTTGATAGCGTTGTTGGAGAGGGAGATTTTCTATTTAGAAAAAGTAATCAGGAGTACGAATATTATATTATGAGAAAGAGCGTGGGCTCTATTAAAGAAAGATGCATAGAGGATATTCTATTTATAATATTTGAAAATAAATTTTCTGAATGTTGGGAAATCCCTATAATAGATGTAGCTTGTTATCGTGAATATGGTATGGGGGTAAGTTATATTAAAATATGTATTAAGTGTGCTTATGAAGTAAATATGGAAAAAAGTACCATGAAAAATATCCTTTGTAATATTATAGATATTGGATTAAGCGGATATTTTGAAATAGTTAAAGAAAATTATATATTTTATTTAGAAACTCAATTAGAATTAGATATAGAATTTGTAGTAGATGAGTTGGTTAATAATTTTATTTATAATGAAGCTGTATTTTTACCCGAAAAATATTTGAAGGAGTTAGACAACTTGACAAGCGAAGAACTAAAGGCATGGGCGGTAAAAATGCGACTATAAAAGGATAAACGTGTGTAAAAGAAATGGCTAATCAATTAAAAACGGTTGAAGATATCGTGACTGAATATTACGAAAAAATATATAAATATTGCTATTGGCAAATAAAAGATGAATTTAAAGCACAAGATATTACTCATGAAATTTTCTTATGCTTTATTGAGCAATGCAATAAAAATGTTAAGATAAATAATATAAACGCATATATTTACACAATCGCAAGAAACAAGTGTATTGATGCCTTGAAGGATAAAAAAAATTTTTGGCTTGAATTAGATGATCTGGAAGATATAAATACTAATTCCTTATTTGATACTGTACTTAACCGGATTACCCTTGAGAAGGCCATGGAGCATTTAAAAGATGATGAAAAAGAAATTATGATTTTAAAATATTCTCAGTGCCTTACGATAAAAGAAATTGCTCGAATTATGAACATGACTAGTTTTAATGTCCAGTATAAGGTAAAGATATCTTTAAAAAAATTGAAAAAAATAATTGGTTGAATTTGAAAGGGAGGTATTACAATGAAGAAAAGTGTTGATAAGATATTGACAGCGTATTTTAAAGATACGCCTAATATGCCAGATGAGCAGGGTTTAAGTAAGGTGCTAGAAACAGTAACACAACCAACAGATGTAGATTCAATCTATAAAATTAATTTTATAGAATTTATCCTAAACGAGGCTCTTTATATCAAGAAAAGTATATGGGTTATGCAAATCTTACTTTTGGGAATGTGTTTTGCAGGATTATGGTATTTTAATAGAGATATTTGGAAAATGGCATGGGTATCATCTATATTACCCCTATTTATGTTAGGAGCAATGCTCGAATTTTCAAGGCCATTTTCATATAATATGTGTGAGATGGAGTTTTCAACTAAATATAGCCTGTATCAAGTAATGCTGGCAAAAATTTTTATTTTTGGAATTATTAACTTAGTCGAAATATCTATATTATTTATTTATACAGGTTTCAAGATGGAGAGTTTTTCGTTTATATTACTTATCTATATGAGCCTCCCTTTTCTAATTACAGTGTTTTTATGTATGTTCTTTACAAATAGGGTGCATAGCAGGGAAAGTGGGTTTATGGTTGTGGGTATAGGACTTTTTGTGTCGGTGACAACAGGTGGTTTGGCTTATTATTATCCACAAGTATATAGAGAATCAATGGAAATCTATTGGTATATTACAATAATCTGTTTAAGTATATCTATAATAATAGAATTAATTCGTATTTTAAAAGCGTGTTGTAATAAATTAGATGGGATTAACGGATATACCGTTTAGTATTTAATACACAATAAATTTAGGACGTATTGAACAGAAAGGATACAATCATGGAACTTCAATTTGTAAATGTGACAAGAAACTATGGCGGTAAGATTGCCGTTAATAGAGTGAATTATACGTTAAAACCAGGGTTATATGGTTTACTAGGAGCCAATGGAGCGGGCAAAACAACTTTAATACGTTTGATTTGTAATGTATTAAAGGTTTCATCAGGAGAGATTTTGCTTGACGACAAACATATATCTTCTTTAGGTGAACAATATCGGGAATTGCTGGGTTATTTACCTCAAGACTTTGGGTATTATCCTGATTTTACTGCTCAAGAATTTATGTATTATATGGCATCACTAAAAGGTTTGAAAATAACATATGCAAGGAAACGGACAAAAGAATTACTTGAATTACTTAATTTAAGCGATGTAGCAAAAAGAAAAATAAGAACATTTTCAGGAGGAATGCGTCAACGCTTAGGTATTGCACAGACTATGTTAAATAACCCTAAAATATTAGTCTTAGATGAGCCTACAGCTGGTTTAGATCCAAAGGAGAGAATGAAATTCAGACGTTTAATTGCCGGACTTGCAAAAGATAGGATTATCATTTTATCTACACATATTGTTTCAGATATAGAAGATATTGCAGACGAAATTTTAATGATGAAGGATGGAGAGTTTATTCTTACGGGAACAGCCGATGAGATTAGCCGCAAAATGGAAGGAAAAGTGTGGAAGATTATTCTTCCGGAGGAGGATTTAGAGGAAGTTGAAAAGAAGTTCAGCGTTGCTAATGCACATCAACATGATGGAATTATTGAGTTGAGGGTTATAAGCGATACAAAACCTAATGTCGATGCGGAATCCATTAAACCAAGGTTAGAAGATATTTATTTATATTATTTTGGTAAAAAACAATAAGGGAGGTGTCTATAAAAATGGGATCAATACTAAAATTTGAGTTAATTAAAATAATGAGGAAAAAAACCAGTATTATAATCATGGCTTTTAGCATGGCGATTATTTTATATTTATTTGGCGGAATTGCATTTCAAGAAAGAACTTTTGATGAGAACGGGGATGAGTATAAAGGATTATCTGCAATAGCATTAGAGAAAGAGATGTATAAAGCGGTTACGGGTGAAATGACAGAGCAAAGTATTACCAATGATATTAAGCTATATCAAGAAAAATTTAATGATCCAAACAATGTTACTCAAGTAGATGAGAACAACACAATGTTTTTTAAAGACAAAATATATTGGGAGTTTTTGTGTCCAAAAAAAGATTATTATACCCTTATCTCGGAAACTTATGATAAACCTTTCGAGTATGGTAGATTTACGAGCTTACCATACATATCCATTGATAATGGTGCAAATTTTTATGATGCAAGGTTAGAAAAAATCAACAAACTATTGAATCAAGAGTACTTAGACGCAAATTATACACAGGCAGAAAAGGCATTTTGGCTCAATATGAATGAAAAGGTTGAAGAACCATTAACTTATGGTTATGCAAAAGGATGGATTAATCTGCTATCGTCAACAGGATTGTGGTTTTTTATGGTACTTTCTATTTGTATTTGTATTGCTCCCATTTTTGCATCGGAATATCAAACAGGTATGGATTCGCTGATTTTCACATCTAAATATGGGCGCTCAAAACTAATAACTGCAAAAATTCTTGCTGCTTTTCTTTATGGGAGCGGAGTGTTTGTGCTTAATATAGGTTTGTCATTAATGGTAGTACTGATTCCATTTGGGATTGATGGCTGGAATTTGCCAATTCAAATTATGGATACAATTTCTCCATATCCTTTAAATTTCCTACAGGCAATAGGCATATACATATTAATTGCATATTTAATAGTTTTAGCATTTATATCATTTAATCTAGTATTATCAGTTTCAATGAAGTCAGCCTATCCGGTTATTATTATTGATACATTAATATTAATCATACCATTTTTTATGGTATATAGTGAAAAAAGTTACTTATATAACCATATCTATCCCCTTCTTCCAACGAAAGCTATGGAAATGTCGTTGTCATATTTTACCAACTTCACTTTTGGCAAAATAATTATTTCGTGGCCAACAATGATTGGAATAGTATACTTTTTGTTTGCTATAGTATTGTTACCCATAGTATTTATAAAATACAGAAAGCATCAAATTAGATAGAATATTATATAATTAGTGTCTGCTGATTAATGAATATACCGGTTCAATAGTGCATGCTTTTCGCTGATATAGAGCACCTGTTTCCGGAAAAATAGTGTAGCTGTAGATTCCGACGGATCGGTGCCATCTGCACGGACTTTTGGTACCACTCTCACGGAGAGGGTACCAGTAGTCTGAATTCAATTTATTGATGGCAATGACAGTTTAATATTTTTCATCATCAATCCCTTTGGTGAGGCTCCTGATAGAATCCAGATAATCCTTGAAATCCATCGGGTCGCCGCCATCGTAATAGATCCGGGTGTATTCCTGATATGCCATGCTGTCATAATGACGTGCTGCCAAGTTCGACAGGATGTCACGCCTCATACTACCGGCATAGACAGGTTCCAGATGACAGCTTAATTCATCCCATGCTCTGTAATCGCTGTCAAGCATTAAACATCACCTCCTCTCCCGGAGGCTTTGAGTCCATGGCGCTCACGCATGGATACCCGGCCATCAATCATTACTTCATAGGAATTGTGAATGATTCTGTCCATGATTGCATCTGTAATAGCACTCCCGGCCTCCTAATCTGTACCCGGATTGATTCGCTCGTACCAGTCAGATGGTTCGTACTGCGTACAGAAGATAATCGATCCTTTTGTACAGCGGGCTTCAACGATTTCTAGAAGGTCATAGGATTCCTGCGGCGACAGCGGCCTGATCATCCATTCATCAAGAACAAGCAATTCCACCTTCTGATAGCCCTCGCAAAACCTTTTTTAAGGTACCACAGCCTTTGGCTACATTGATTTCATCAAGCAGTTCGGGCATCCGTATGTAACGTACAGATTTGAATTTCGGCGATGTTTTAACGCATATTGATTTTGAGATTGCCGATCAAGATGTTGCAGATGCGACACTTGGCAATGGATGGCTTTTTACGAATTTTAATAATGCATATGATAAAAATGGTGACTTACGGCTTACTGGACTTTATCCGTGGAAAACTACACCCATGAAAACTTACCAAAATTCATATTACGTTGGGGATTCGCTTACCGGTGAATACTATGCGGAAAAAATACACCAAGTAAGTTTAATAGGGGAAATCAGACAGACCTTTGTGGCTCCGGAAGGTCATGGATTCCATCACGACATTACTTTTGATAATAATGGTAATATTTTTATTCACGGAACTTTGCTCACTGGTCAGACAGCGGCCAATAGACTGGAAAGTATAATCTATAAATATAGCCTCGAAACAGGCAAGTTGTTATGGCAAAGGGATTATTCCAGCTGGTTTGACGAACAGGATGTTTTGATAAGTGCTCATCCGAATGACGTTCACTTTAACAGCATTGAGTATATTGAGAATTTAAACTTAATTATCGCCAATACACGTTCGTCATGTTCTATTATTGGATTAGATGCAGCTACAGGCGATTTCCGTTGGGTTATTGATAATCCGCCAAAACTGTTCTAGGTGAACCCGACCTAAATGTTATTACAGAAGGCTATGTATACCAGAATGGCCAACACAGCGTATTTAAGTAAGCGCTTCAAAAGATGACGTCTGGCATCAGAAGGCTTTTGTATGTTAAGCTGATATCATCTATTTGAGGCACTTCTTTTGTTTTTGTACCAACCTGCATTCTTCCGGCAATTCTTTTGACCATGGAAGGTACTTGTCAACCAGCTCTGGTTGATTATAAAAATCGGTATCTGGTATTGCCTTTAGGACATAATTCAGATACTCATATATATTTAAATCATTTGCACGTGCAGTTTCCACAAGGGTATACAGGAC
>Ga0153922_1000477_pt1 | contig 16409 bp, 23 predicted proteins | sample TSNJ006MetaG_FD_104723 | JGI IMG/M metagenome (GOLD analysis project Ga0153922, IMG submission 104723) | Attine ant fungus gardens microbial communities from New Jersey, USA - TSNJ006 MetaG | ecosystem: Host-associated > Fungi > Mycelium > Unclassified | place: USA: New Jersey, Brendon T. Byrne...
CCATCCGCTTTATTTGTATGCAGGCATCTATCAAATCCGAAAAAAGAAAACACTTAACATATTAATAGCTTAAACTGTTTCTGCCTTTTTGATGTTGAATATTATTAACTTAATGACATTGCAGGGGCGTGGAGTTCGCCTTTTTACTCTTTAATATTTTTCGTATTTTCATAGCGCTCCCTTATTTGTAATAAACCTCGGATTTTCCGGTGGCCTTTGCCCGTATCTCTATGGGAAAAGAGCCGAACACGAAAAACCCTATGTCCACCTTGGTAGTCAAGACCACCTCAATATCTCCGTTAAGCTGCACCTTGTTCCCGCTGTAATAATCGCAGTTCCATGTGATTTGCGGGTTCAGTCCGGTTTGTTCTTTCATTTTCTCTATACGTCCGCTTACATCGGTGCTGCCCACGATCTCGGCCTGCCGGACGATCTCGTTTGCGAAAATGTCAAGCTGCTGTTTCACCGTGAAAACCGGAAACAGGTTGACCGCAAGAGCGACCACCAGCATAATGCAAAGTACGCCGATTGCCGTGTCAATATAGCCCTCGGCGCGGCGCGACTTCAAAATTCTCTTAATCAAATGAACACCTCCTCTGTAACACAAAGAAAGCGCCCTGTTCCAGTGAACAAGACGCTTTCTTTGTTGTGTGAAATTAAAATTTAATGGATTGCGCTTCCGTCATGCCAACGGTAACAAATGCTTCGCTGAAGCAGACCTCGTAAATCTCCATCATATCGCCGCCCATTTTTACTGTGTCGGCGCCGTCAGGATATTTAGGAACAATCAGCGCAACCAATTCTTCTAAGCTCATATCGGATTTTTGCACTTTGCCGAATATACGAACCTGCGAATCGGCCTCCTCCGATTGCGGCAACATCATACATGCTACGTTAGGGTTTTGCGCAAATTCTGCGATCTTCCGGTTCCCTTTGAATGTTGAGAAAAATAATTTTCCCTCTCTATTCTTGTCATAAGCAAAGGTGACGACGCGTACATTGGGCTTGTCATTTACGCAAGTGGCAAGCGCCATATTGACAGAGCTATTCATTACCTGTTCAAACTGCTGTTTCAAATCCATAGCCTTATCCTCCTTGGTTGTTTGTAGCTTCAGTATAGCACAATTTATTGACATCTGTATGTCAGGGTTTATAATAAAGTCAGAGAGGATTTTGCTTATGAAGTTACAACGGCTTATCGCCATACTAACGGCTCTTTTGCAAAAAGACCGTATCAGCGCCACGACTCTTGCTTCCATGTTTGAAGTTAGCGTCCGCACCATTTACCGCGACATAGAGGCTCTTGAAAGCGCCGGCATTCCGATAGTTACGCATACCGGCGTGAATGGCGGCATTTCTATTATTGAGCAGTATAAAATTGATAAGAAGCTATTTACAAATCAAGATATTTCCACATTACTCACCAGCCTTTACAGTGTTTCGGGTTCTATACCGGACGCAAAGCTCAACCAAACGCTTGAAAAAATAAAGGGCCTTATTCCGCAGGAATACGGCAGCGCTATTGAACTAACATCCAAACAACTGTATATTGACATGACGCCTTGGTCAAACCATCCGCACATATCAGAAACTTTGAAGCAGGTGCAGAAAGCGCTTGAAGAAAGCAGATTGATTCAGTTTTCTTATACTGCAAGGTGCGGAGAAGCCACAGAGAGAACCGCCGAACCCCACCAGCTTGTGTTAAAGGAAAACAACTGGTACTTGCGCGCTTTTTGTCTTGAACGGCAGGATTTCCGTATATTCAAGCTCCGCAGAATGGAGAACCTCACGGTATTGCCGCAAAGGTTTGAACAGCGTGACTTTGAAACCGGCATGACAGACTTTAAGGACTGGAAAAGCGACAAGCTCACAGTCGTTGAACTGGTTGCCGACAGCTCACTTCGTGAAAGGGCATTGGATTATTGCCGCGACGAATACATGGAAGATTTGGAAGATGGCAGAATCCACATTAAAATGCCTTTTGTTGAAAGCGAAATGGGGTACAGCGTACTTTTGGGGATGGGATATAACTGTGAAGTCATTGCCCCTACGCATATCAGGGCGGAAGTAATCCGCCGGATCGCTCTAATGCAGGCTGTTTACAAGCAGTGAATCAATCTTCAATAGCCATCATTGGTTTGGATTTCGCCTTTTCCTCCGCATGGAACATCTTAGAACATCCCCGACAGTGTTTTGATGATTTCATAAGCCATAACGCCCATATAGACAAGGAGCATACACGCAAGCAGCATAAACGAATACTTGCGGATTTTAGGCGGCCGCTCCATGGCAAGGCGTTTGAGCCGTTGAATTTCAATCTGCTTCATGTCGTGGGAGAGCATACGGAAATACACCACGCCGTCATCGCCCCGTATCACGCCGATCAAGCCCCTTACCACATCGGAGAGCATGGCGCTGGATATTCTCGACTCAAAGCGTGTCAGCGCCGCTTCAAAGTTTCCGGTGCGCATATCGGCTATGGTAATGGCAAGCTCGCTTTTCATGGCTTTTCCGGCGTTGCGCTGGTAGCTTTCCAGCATATTCAGCACATCCCGGCTTGCCATAAGTTCCTGCGTGATGGTCGCCACAAAACGTGGCAGCTCGTACTCGATTTCCTCGCGCCTTGCCCGGATGAGCTTATCCGGCTTTCCCGTTTCATTGGAGTATACGGCGATACCGGCAATCAGGAACGCCGGGGAGATAACAGGTACAATCAACAGGCAGGGTATGACAAGCAACAATAGAAGCCCCGCCTTAACGACGGCCTGCGCCATGAACACCTCGGCGGTCATGGATATTTCGGCCGACTTTAACGCCGCTTCCAGCTTTCGCCGCTTGTATTCGTCCATTGGCATGAATTTAGCGATTTTAACGGCAAACTCCATGATAAAGGCGTCGCTGTTCCTCGCCTGCTTTTTTGTCCGTTTCCCCATGCTGATAACCGCTTTCGCCGCCTTGTAGGTCGGTACTTTCAAAAGCTCCGCTAGCATTAAATACGCCCCCGCCGTAAAGCAGAGGGCGAATAACAGTAATATCAAATAGTGCATATTTTCACCCCCTACCGTTTGTATTCAATCGGCCGTGTATGCTTCACCACCGCCGCCACCGAAATGAAAATGACCGCGCCGCAGATGGCAAGCAGCGTCTTTCCGAACATGGTAAACATCAGTGTTTCATACCAGCTTTTGTTTAGGAAATACATCAGCGGGATACTGCCTAAAAGCAGGATGACCATGGTGATGTACTCCTTTACCGGCTCAAACAATAGCAAGTCAAGCTCGGCCGTCACCACCCGCATATCGGACAGCTTCGCCACGATGGGCGGCAGGGTGGATTTAAGGTTATAATCGTCCTGACAGGCGATAACGGCGTCGATCCATTCATGGAATACGGCGCTGTCTATGCCGGCCTTCATTCCGGCAAGGGCCTCTTTGGTGTTGGAATTTATCAGCTTCGCCTGCATGAGAAAATTCCTGAACACCTCGGAAACAGGCGGGTTTAGGTAGGGCAGATTTTCCTCAATGGCGCGGATAATGGTGTTCTTATTCCGCAGATATGAGGTCGTAACCACCGACAGGGCCGTTTCAAGCTCGGCGTTAATCTGCTTTTTGTGCCGGCCGGCCGTAAACTTGACATAGTAAAAAGGCAACAGGGCAAGCCCTGCCGCCAGCACCGGCACAAGCAAAAAGTTCTCCATGGTAAGGGCAATCATCACGCCCACGATAAACAGGATCGTGGACAACACGCATAGGGTGGCGAACATGCCGCTTTTGCCGGTCAGCCGTAAGATTTCCTTTACCTCGATAAACAGCAGCTTTAAGCCCTTGGGTTCTTTTTTGTTTTTGCTTTCCTTGATACGGCTTTTTATGCTGGTCTTTTTGGGGGTCAGGTATTCCGCAAGCCCCTCCAAGAACGCAAAGGGCGACAAATCTAAAATAATAAGGCAGCCGCCCACAGCCATAAGGAAAGCGATTGTTACAAGTAACGTCATTCCATAGCCTCCATTTCTTCGTCTAAATCCTGATATAAGTAATCGTCAAATTCCCTGTCCTCAATGTCCTCCATATCGTCAACCATGGCTTGACATTCCTCCGGCAGATACCCGGCTATATCTTTTTTTATGTCGTCTATATAGCCTAAAAAGCCCCAGCAGCTATCTTCCTCCGCGCCGTCCTTATACAGCCGGAAGCCGTAGCATTGATTGGAAAGATAACAGTCGTAGGTTTCTACCTCGGCACGGAGCAGGCTTTCGGCCTTTTCCAGCGTTTCGGGGGTAATACTGCCGTATTCCTTTTTCACATCCTCATGGCTGGCGTAAATCCAGCCCACTTGTCCGCTGTCCCATTCGGCATGATGGGCGCGCCCGATAAAGGATGAGGTTGACATACTCAAGCCGGAATGGTCATACAGGTTACATTCAAGGATACAGTTTTTTTGCTTGGCAAGTTCCAGCAGGTCTTTCATATACAGCGCCCCGGTAATGCCCTCGGCAAGCTCGTCTATGCCGTCCGCCAGCTTTCCCTCAAAGGTGCAGTCGGTAAACCATTTCTTGAAATAATTGTCATAGCTCGTAACCGTCCACGCATGGGCGGCGCGGTCGTATTCCAACTTCACATCGTCAGCTTTTCCGTCTTTCACATAAGCCACAATATCCTTTGCCGGTATGCTGTCAGTGATAAGCTGTTCCAAAAAGTTTCTCGGTTCGCTGTAATGGTGTTCGTCACCTAAGTTGTACCGGCTGTGCCAGCACATCATTTTGCCGAAATTGTCATAGTCCACGCGCGGGTTCGGAGCGTCATCGTCGTACATAATTTGCAGCACATAAGGCTGCTTTACCGCTACAAGGCACATAGTTTCACCTCCATTACCTTTCCAGTTCGCTGCTGTTCTCTGGCGAATTGCCGTATTCGTTATTTTGTATAAAAAAGCTCAATCCCTTTTCTTCCGCAAGTTTATCCAGCACTCTGAACATTTCTACTTCAATGTCGGTTACATAAAGGTTCACATCACCGTTAATGAAAATCCAACAGCTTTCATCGTCAAATTCTTTGCGATAATAGTATATAGGCCATACATCTTTATCATCTTCGGAATATATATCCATCCTGATAGCCAAATTCCCGGCTTGAAGTGTAAAAGGTACTTCTCCGTCCGCGTTATTATCTCCACATTCAATTATTCTTTTTACTTCATTGTGCGTCATATTACTTAGAAATTGGTAATTATCGCCCAAAACCGTTTTTATTTCCTCTAAAGAATAAATACGTCAGCACCTACCTTTCCAATTCCAATAGTTTGTATTACTGTGTTTGTTTCTGACATAGTACACATTGGAATGCTTCAAAAACACACCTCCAATCGGTTAATTTTTCATCATAAGCTGTTCCTGCAATTTAAGCGGCATACCGTTCTCCCGGAGCCGCCGCAGCAGGCTTTCGGACAGGTTGTTTACCTTTTCATAGTGGCCGATAATCTTTGCCCTGCCGTCCACCACCTTGTTGTCGGTGATGTTGAAACGGTATAGGGTGCGCATATTCATCCGGCTGCCTTTGCCGCTTATGTCCGAGGTAAACTCACACTCGCTGATCTCCATGATACGGCGTGAGTTATCCTCCAGCTTCTTGGCAAAGGCGACAATGGGAAAGGCTTTGGTGGCAAGGCTGTAAAGGGTGGTATCGTCCATGTCGTGCATTTGCTTACACAGCGTCACCATGCGGTAATAGGTGTCCTCGCAGGAATTGGCGTGGATGGTCGTAATGACGGCGTGGCCGGTATTGGCGGCGCTGACCGCCAGGAAACTCTCGCCGCCTTTCATTTCAGCCACGGCGATACAGTCCGGGTTGATGGTGAGCGTGGTTTCCAGCAGCTTCACAAGGTTGATGTTCTGCTTGGGATCGTCGCTCTGCCTTGTCACCAAATGCACCACGTTATTCGTCACCTCGCCACCTTTGCCGTAACGGGTCAGGTCAAACTCGCGGCAGCCCTGCTCTATGGTGACAATGCGCTTGTTGTCGGGAACCTCGCCCATGATCCAGCTCATCAGCGTGGTTTTGCCGGAGGATGTGGCGCCGGTTATGCACATGGAAACGCCGTAGCAGTAGCAGACGGAGAGTAGTTCCAGCATTTCGGCGGTGGCCGTGCCGTAGCCTACAAACTGCTCCTTTGTCAGTTTGCGGGGGTTGACGATACGGATAGACGCGGACAATCCCTTGTCCTTGTCGATCACGCCGTCGCCCATGACGGTGATACGGATTTTATTGGATAAATGCCCGACAACAATGGTCTGCGCGCTGTCGAATATCATGCCGGACTTGTGGAGCATACGCCGGATAACGTCGATAGCGTGCTGAGCCGAATTGAATTTCTCCTTGCAGGGGAGAATATCGCCGCTTGAGTAGGTGATTTTCACATCCCGCCATTGGTTGATGTTGATTTCCTCCACATCATCCCGGTACAGATACTTTGACAGGAACGAAAAGCCTGTCATTTCGCCGTATACCAGTTCGCATAGCTCGTCCTGCGTGGTGTCCGCAACGCCTGTGTTGTTGTCCTCCAAATATTTTTGAATATATGACTTGATTAGCTCCCGGTTATCGTCGGGGTTGTCTTTCAGTACAGAAGCATAGTTTTTAGAAATATACTCCTGTACCTCCCTCAATACTTCGGGAAATGGCTTTAAGCGCAAATCGGCGTTCAAAAACCCCATGTTTTCATGTATGTTGAGTACCGTGTTCAAAACTCGCCCTCCTTTTCGTGGAACAGGACGGCCTCGTACAGCTTTTTAGGGCAGGCGGGGGCCTTGTCCTTCCGTGGGCGGCTCGGTTGATTCCAACTGCCACCCGGAGAGGTATAGCAGTATTGCCAACCGCTTGCCTTTAAGCTCGTTCCGCTTTCCGTTTCCAAAATATAAGTGATGATACGCCGGTATCCTAATTCCTTGGCGGCTCTGCTGCAAGCGGCGTATAGCTTGCTGCAAGCGTTTTTCGTGCCGTCCGTACAAAGCCGCAGTACCTCCAGCGTGTCGTATTGGTTGATCCTGCGCGCCCTCGGCCTGCCGGCAATCGCCACGCCGCACAGCTTTCCGTTATGGTAGCAGCCAAGGGAAAACCTGTGTCCGGCCACGGGCTTATGGTGTCTGTGGCGCAGGGAAACAAAGGCGTTGGCCTCTTTCAGTTCTATGTGCCGGATCAGCATAATCAAAACTCCCCCTTGCTTTTGCCAAAGGGCAGCTTAAACGCCGGTTTTCCCTTGGTTTTTTTGGGCGATTCCTCCGCAGCCGCTTTCCGCTCCGGTTTTACGGGCGCGCCCTTGACACCAAAAACGCCGCCTGCAATCTTTTGGATTTCGGCGGTGTAGAGCTGGCTTTCCTTTGATGTTAACGGCTCAAACAGGGATACCTCGTCAAACTGCTTTTCCAGTTCGGGGGCGTAAGGCAGCACATAATCGGCGCCGCCGTACTGCTGTGAAACGGCTTCCCATTCCTGCCCCGGTTTCAATACGGATATTGCTTTCAAATGTCCGTTTGCCCGGAAAACGCTGTCGACCAGCATGGGCATGTGGGTCTGGAAATAGGATATGCCCTTTAGGTTGGACGTTCCCAGCCGGAGCGCGGCGTCGGCCGTTTCAATGCCGACGATGGAAACCGGGTCGGCCTCGAATACCGCCGAACAGTCGATAATCACATAATTGGCAAGGTGGCGCAGCATGACAAAGAAATCCACCGTTTTATCCTTTGTTATCTTCGGGTACGCCATCAGGCTTTCCCCGGCCTTGTACCCCAATAGGCTGATATACCCGTTTTGGGAAATGGGTACGCAGGCGTCTAAAATGTTGCCCTGTGTCAGCCCCGGCGCGGTCAGCAGCGTACCCAGCGAGGTATCAATGACCGTATCCGCAGGCATGACGTAGGGTATCACGCTTGCAAAGGGGTCGCAGAACACCACAACAACATTTTTCCTGTGCTTCGCCAGTTCAAGCGCCATCTTGATCGCCGCCGTGGTCTTTCCGCTGCCGGGGCTGCCCATGACGGCCAAAACCTTATTTTCACTCATGTGTGTTCCTCCAATCGTTAAGGCCGCTCACTTTCATCCGGCTGGGCGTCGGCGGGCGGGGCCTCGCTATCTTCCGGCAGGGCATCGCCCGGTTCATCCGTTTCCTCCGGTTCTTCCGCATATAATTCTTCCAGCACCGCCGCCTGCGCGTCTAAAAACATTTGCGCCGTTTGGCTGTCGCCACGGTAGACCAGCGCGGCGTGAAGCGAACCGTTTTGTTCAAGCTCGGCAAGGAGCCGCGCCTGTTCGGGGGATACCAATACGGTGATGGTGGACGCAAGGCCGCTGTCCGTATCGTCTGACTGTACGTTTCTGTCCGTGCCGTCCTTTATGGTGGTGGCGATAATCTGAACATATTGAAGCTCCGGGGGGATGAGGGTTTCCCGCATTTGCCCCACGCTGCCGGCGATCAGGGTCACGATATCGCCCCGTTCCAGCTTGCCGGACAATCCCGCCGCAAAGGATTTGATGGTAATGGAAATTGCCCTGTTTTCGCCGTTCAGCCCGCTTAAATAGTCGTTTTTCAGCATGGCCGTGTCCGACAGCTTGCTTTGCAGGATATAATCGTCTTTGTAGAGGTCGGCGTTGGCATACTTGCCGATAACATCGTCGGCGTTATAGACAATGCCGGACGGGAGATTGTAGCCGCCCGCCTCCACGGTTGTCAGCATATCTTTTGTAATAAGGTCGCCCTTGATTATATCCGTCTTGACGCGCACGATCTCCACCGTGGAGGTCAGCGCGTTATTGAACATGGGCGTTAAGCCGAAACAAATGATAAGGGAGAGGATGATACAGAACAGCCCCACCACAATGCGGTTTTTTAACAGGTTTTTCATAGTAATAAATTCCTCCGTTTCATAAAAGGGTAAACCCTTTCGGTTATATTTGTATCAGCGCCATAAAGCAGCCGAAGGTGAGATAGGGCGCGAGGGCAAAGGGGTCTTTTTTCTCCTTGTTATAGGCGGCGTTCCACAACACCGCCATAACAAGGCCGAATATGAGGGCGGTAAAGCCCCATTTCACGCCCAGCACAAAGCCGCAGGCCGCCATCAGCTTAATATCGCCGCCGCCCACGCTGTTTTCTTTGCGCAGGGCGGCGATGAAAAAGGGCAGCGGCACAAGGATAAAGCCTAAAAATGCCGGCAAGCGCTGAAAGCGCAGCAGCCCCGCCGACATGATAAGGATGTGGACGTAATCGGGTACGGTATGGGTTTTTATGTCATACACGCTTGCGAACAGCAGGATTTGAAACACCACGGCGCACATCAGCGCGGTGTCGGTAAAGCCGTGGATACATAAGAAAACCGCCGTGCCGGCTGCGCCGATACAAGCGGTTTTCGGTATGCTATCCAGTTTTAAGAGGTGTTTCAGCCCCATGCCGCAGAGCAGGCCGGCGAACAGGGAAAGGAGCAGACAGGAGATAAAGGTTGTTCCGTTACCGCTCCATATCATCATCATGTTCCCGCGCCTGTTCTTCCGCGCTTTGCAGATAGTTATAAACGTCAAGGCGGCGGTTATGGTATTCCAAGACACGCACCTGTTCGCCGGGGGGCAGCGTGTCATACCGTGACTGCATATCCGTAAGATTTTCCCTTGTCCTGCACAGTAGTTCGTTGACGGTTTCGTTTATCACCGTCATAATACCAAACTCATTCTTTTCCCACTGGCCGTATGCGGCCTGCAAGGGATGGTCGTGGTACAAAAGCAGTTCCACATCATAGGGATGGTCAAACTGCCCGTTTTTTATCTGTGACAGCATTTCCTCCATCACGACGATTTTCATTGCCTCCTTGAAAACTCCGGGGGCGTCCATATGGGCGACTTCCCGCAGGTATTCGTCATAATCCTCTTGCGCCCTCTCGCACAGCAGGGCAAACCGTTCCTCAAATGGCATATCTGTCCTCCTTTACCTGTTTGATTGCTTCTCTTATATCAAGTCCGTCAATTTCATTGCCAAGGCATACCCAGCCGTCGTATTTCTGCCTTGCGAATAATTCCGTGCGGGGCAGATCGCCCATGAGCTCCACAATTTTATCCCGTACTATATCCGGCTTTTTGCTGTGGCGTTCCACCGGCGCCTCTATGACGGAGTGTACGGCCTTGGACACCCGTTTAGGGTTTCCCTTGGTGGCGGTCAGGCAGATTTCGGGGTTCGCCCTCGTCCAAAAGCCCAACCCCCAAAACCATTTATCCGTCTGTTTTCTGCACCGCTTTACCCAGCAAAATCCCAGCGTCTTGTAAGTAAAACCCCAGCGCTGGATTGCTTCTAGCCCCTCCAAAAGACAGGGGAACGTCACCCATAAAAACAAAGTGCAATCGTCCGCGGCTATCCCCTCAATATCAAGATTGTAAATATCCTCCTTGCTCATGGTGGAATAGTGGTTTTCAGCCGAACGCCCCTGCCCCTTTTTTGAGTATACCTTATACTGCCAAGGACAATCTATATATAGAATATTAAAGCGCATACCGCCCTTTCCTTAGATTTGAAACCGCCTACCGTTCCCATTCCTCGTCCTCGCTTTCATCCGTGTACCCCGGCGCCCCGTAATCTTGCAGGGCGTCTTTTTCGGCAACCTCCGCAGGGATTTTGTAAATGTACCCAATACCCATAAACTTCCCGCCTTGCCGGAGCCGGGTTTCCCTCCCCAACTTTGCGCAGTCAATGTAATCCATGAGCCCATCGGGAACATCCCATCTGCCTGCTTCAAGCTCAAACTCACCCAAGGCCTCGTCGCTGTCCGCCGGGAGATACTCATAATCGTCCAGATTGGCGGCAAGGTGCAGAATCTCATCAACGCCGTGGCACTTCCGCAGTACGCAGGCGTCGTTCAGCTTATCCCGTTCCAGCACATCCATTTCCGAAAGTGCCCGTGCCAGCGTGTTCACTTCCCATATGCTGTCCGATTTGTTAAGCCTCCGGTTTATTTGCTCATGCGCGCTGCGGAATGATTTAACGACATAATCCCCGCCGTTTTCAATGTCAACGCCGATTTCGTGGAAAGCGTCTTTTATGCTGTCCTCATCGGCAGGCATGGTAATGTGCGTTTGAACGAAATTAAAATCATCATCAAAAGCGCCGATGTATACCGTAATCACAATATCTCACCCCTTTCTATGAACGCAGTTTTTCTAAGTCCAGTACATATTGATTGCTTGCGCGGCCGCCGTCACAGGTGGTACGGGGTACGATTTTGACGTACCCCATACGCTCCAACCGCCGCATATTTTTATAAACCGTGCTTTTGGATAGGCCGGTCAGCCTGTTCAGCAACCTTGCGGACATGATAAACCCGCCCTTTTCGTCGCACAGGTCAATGAGCAGGGCCAACAGATACCGGCTTGAAACCGTACCCTTAACCCGGCCGCATATTTTGTGCTTCAGCATATCGTTTGTCACAGTATAAACTCCTTCCGTTATTCTCTTAATTTAAGCCCGATCTCGTACACCACATTGACGGTGACGGCGTTGCCGGCCTGCTTGTAAAGCTGGGCGTCGCTTAACCCGGCCGCCCGCGCCCGGTCGAACAGTTCATCCTCAAAGGCTTGCAAGCGCCATGTTTCCCTTGGGGTGAGCCGCCGTATGCGGCAGCATAGCAGTACACCCATCTGGCCGCCTGTCATTACGGTTTGGGAAACCTGATTGCCGACGCGCCCCCGGCTTACCGTACTGTTGGGATAGGAGAGGTTAATGCCGTCGCCGTGGTATGCCATGGTGTAGCCGTCCTTTTTGGCTTCCCGTATCGGTAAGCCCTCTTTCCAGCCCCCGCAGCAGCAAAGCATGATACCGTGTTTATCTTGGGCGGTTAAGGTAAAGGCGGGTTCGCCGGGGTCTTTCATGCGCCTGCCGTTCTGCCGCTTTTCCTCGCGCTCCGGCGAGATAACCGCCCTCACGCAATCGGGGCTGCCGTGGCATAGAAAAACGCCGGAGGTTTCACCCTTATGGTTTGAAACCCCGGCGTACTGCCTTACCTTAACGCAACGCGCGTATTCTGTTATCCGCGCCTGCTCGTTCATGTCGATAAAACAGGCTCTGACTTTTTCGCTCTGCGAAAAACGCGCTCCGCGCGCCGGACACTTCATACGGTTCCTACAGGGCGGTTTTTCCTCTATGACGGCGTTCTGATCCTGGTTGCGGTTGATACCTCTCGTGTCGCTGGCGGTCAGGGTATGGGCCGTGTCAATGCTATCCTTTAATCCGTCTTTCCGATTGACCGATACGGTATACATCCCCGTGCGCCCCGCAAAGCCGCCGCCGTTGGCCGTCATGGTGACGGCAAGCCCCGTGGGGTCATACAGCCGGTTGCCCTGCGTCTTGCCTAAGATTTGCTTAACAGGCGTTTCGTTTGCTCCGCCGACAGGAAATACTTCTCCGGTACGTTGTCCTCTAAGACATCCAACAAGGTACACCCGCTCCCTGTGCTGGGGAACATAGAAGTCTTTTGAATTGACAATCTGCCATTCACAATCATACCCAGCTTCCCATAATTCAGACAGAACGGCGGTAAATGCTCCGCCTCTCTCGCTTTGCACAAGATGCTTAACATTCTCAACGATAAGCCGTTTGGGTCTATCTTCGGGATTTTGGCCTTTGAGCAGGCCAATAACCGTAAAAAAGAGTCCGCTTCGCTCTCCGTGAAGTCCGGCCATTCGGCCGGCGATTGAAATGTCGGTGCAAGGAAAGCCAAAAGTCCAGATTTCAGCCTTTGGAATTTCTCCCGCTCCGATTCGCTTAATGTCCTTGGCGTACCATTCGCCGTTGCAGTTTTTTCCGTCACAGTCCTTATTCACCTCCGTATCGCATACCATGTACGAATTTGCCGATGTATCCCCGAATTTGCAGGGCGCAAGGCCGTACATGGCGCAGTAGCTCATATTTGCGTATTTGTCGTTCTCCACATGGCCTACGCATTTGTGTCCGCTCCGTTCCAGCCCCCGGCGAAAGCCGCCGATGCCGGAAAAAAGGTCTATAAAAGTCATATCAACTCCCTTTTTGATTGATTGCTTGATATAAGCCAATTTATTTCCTACCCCTCCTGCACTCGCAAGCGCCATTGGGTGCAGCGTCACGCTGCCCACTCATCAAGGCTGCGGTAGGGGTAAATCTGCTGGCTGCGGCCGAACCGTACCATGTTGCCGATCTGGTCTATAACGCTTTGGTTGTTCTGGTCTTTGGTACACATCATCACCGAGCCGAAAATGCCGGCCAGCACCGCCACCACCGTAAAGGCCACGTTCTGCGAAAGCAGCCATATGAGCGCGGCGACCGCGCCGCCGCCGAGGGAACCGGCTATGCTCTGCATAAGCTCCCGTTTGCCGAAGCCGTTAAATAGTTCGTTTTGCGCCTTTACCCCCGTGGGGATATACAGCGATAAGGTTTCATTTGTCACCATAAACCTCCAATACTCAGGAATAGTAATAGAAAATTATCTCTTTTAACTGCCATACACACTCCGCTATGATATAGAAAATGACGGTGTTTTTCGCCCGCTTCTTAAACTGCGCCGCCTCGTCCTCGGCGCTTTGCAGGCGTATCATGCAGTAGATGAAACGGAACACCGCGCCCAAGCGTAAAAGGGTGATGACTGCCGTGGAAATATCGTCAATGGTAATCATACCGTCACCGCCCCCTTACTTTATTTTTTTAATCATCTGTATCAGCCTTACGGAATGGTAGGCGTTGTTTATCGCGCCGCCACCGCCGCCGCCCGTGGGTACAAGAAATTCACTGAGGAATTTAGGCGTCTTGATGGCGAGTATCATACAGGCGATACCCCAAAAGATGTGCATATTTAACATCATGCCGACACCCAGCTTGCAAAGGCATATCTGCACGATTACCGCAAGCGCCGTTTGAAAAAACTTGTTCATATAGCTTTTGAACACGCCCTTGTCATTGTCAATCAGTCCGACGCAGGCCACGGGTACGCCTATCCGCAATATCATCAGTTCCAAGCCCCGCATTAAAAACTGGAAGTACAGCAGGAAATAGCAGATTACGAAAACCAGCCCGAATATGGCGGTTACAATGCCGAGAGTCGATATGCCGTCCACCCACGCCTGCCAGTCGTAGTTGGTGGACGCGCCGATGGCGGTCAAAAGCTGGTCGGACAGGTTTTGCACAATCTCCGCAAGCCAGCCGTACAGCACGGGAAAACTGACCGCCACTACCATGGCTTGCATGAACCGTATCACAAGGTTGGTGGGGTCGGCGTCCGGGTCGCCGTCCGTCCACAGGACATAGCACTCAAAGCCTTTTTTGAGGAATTTGAGTATGATAAGTGAAACTCCTACCCCCAGCAGGATTTGAAACAGCGTGTCCACCATACTTCCGCCGTTTAAGCCGGTCATATATTGGTCTGCGTGGAGCGTCATGGGTACAAGGCTTTCCAGCATTTTGTCGATCAGTGCGATAGCGCCGTTTAATATGGCGACAATCAGCAGGACAATGATTATTTCCAAATGCGTTCACCTCCTGTCAGCCCGGTATGGGCGCGCCTTCATTCCTCCCGCTCCGTTTCCTTTAAGTGCCGGTCGTAGGCGTTTAATACGGCGTTGTTGAATTGTGTTCGGAAGGGGGCGGTGATGGGAAAGCATACATCCCGGTACTCCCCGGCCTTGTCCTTCATGCTGGGCATGAACACGGTGAGCCCCTTTTCACAGTCCACCACCCGCACCCCGGTCACAAGAAATTCGTTCCCAAGGCTTACGGTGGCTATGGCTTTCAGCTTGCCGGCGTTGTCAAAGGTTTTCACGATTTTAGCTGCGATTCTCACTTTTAATTCCTCCGTTCATAGTTGGATACAAGAAAAAAAGCCGTCCACCCCGAAAGGCAGACGGCTTGAAAAGGAATAGTGGCGGCTTAGTTGCCGTTGTAATCGAACAGGTCGATAATGCGCTGGGTCAGCGTGGGGAGCAGGGTATCCTTAAAGAGCAGATACAGGCCGGCAAGCAGCAGAGCGCCCACCACGACGGAAATAAGGATTTTCAGCGCGGTATCCACAAATCCCTCGCCATCGTTCCCGCGCAGGGCGGCGGACGCCTTTTCCTTTGCACAGATACCGAAAAGATGTGTTTTTACTGCCGCGTCGTTCATGGTGTTAAGGATTTTTTTCATACAGAATTACCTCCATAAAATTAGTTTTTTTGAGTTGAAAATATAAAAACCGCAGGGAGTTCCTGCGGTCTTTGTCGCTTGGTACTGCCACCGGCTTAATTGTAATAGCCGATAATGATGTTGAGGGTGGCGCTGCCCAAAACAGCGCCGATGCAGGACACTATCGCCACAACAATGCGGTTGTTCCATTTTTTCTGATCCATCTCGTCGGCCGCCGACCGGCGTATACAGAAATAAATAATCAGTAAGCCCGCCACGACCGGAGCCAGCACCATCAGCCATGTGGTTACGTCGCCTATCAGCTTTTCCGTGCCGGTCACGATTTTACTGCTGCTAACGCCGGACGCGTATGCCGTCATGCTGTTTTGGAGCATAATAAAAGCGGTGAGCAACGTAACGCCCACCGCCTTCAGCCTTTGTTTCATACCGTTAATCATCTTCTTCGTCATTTACCGGGTTGCCTCCTTTTCTCATAAATGCTTTTTCTGAAAACATTGAGCCTGCCTGCGCCGCAAACGCTTGGTTCTTCTGCCGTTCCTCCTTTAGCTGCAAGTCCTTGGTATAATATACCCATATATTCCAAAGAGGGATTTCGCCCTCAAACTTGGACAGTACCGGCCGTTTAGCCTGCCGTTCCTCCCGTACCCTGCGGTTATGCTCCTTATCCCCAAGCCCCAGCATTGTGTTGAAGTACCACTCAGATAGGTCGGGAGCGTTCATCATGGCCGGGAAAGAGCGCGACACCACGATCTGATTGGGGCGGGATACCCTGCGGATTTCGTCCGTGGTAAGCAAATCCCTTGCCACAAGGCTGATCGAGTGGGAGGACGAGGGGTTGACATACCGCCCGTGCTGGCTGGATAGCTGGTATGCGCTGGTGGTGTATTTCCCCAGCTTTTCGCATATGTCCTGTAAGGTTTCTTTATCGTCCGCTTGCAGATACACCCATGTTTGACAGTTGGATTTCACTATCGCCGCCGTTTCCTTGTTGTACTTCTCGGTGAGCTGCTCAAAGCTCTGTAAAAACAAATTGAACCGCATACCGCGCCCGCCGCCCACGGTCAATTTATTGGTAAAATCATTTAGCTTTGTAAAGTTGCCAAATTCCTCTAAAATGAAGTTGACGCGGTTTATGAGCCGGCCGCCGCGCTCGTCCGACTGCCGCACCAGCAGTTCATAAAGCTGGGATACCATCAGGCTTGCGATAGGGTAATACGTTGACTTTTCATCGGGCAGAATGA
>Ga0153922_1000478_pt1 | contig 16403 bp, 16 predicted proteins | sample TSNJ006MetaG_FD_104723 | JGI IMG/M metagenome (GOLD analysis project Ga0153922, IMG submission 104723) | Attine ant fungus gardens microbial communities from New Jersey, USA - TSNJ006 MetaG | ecosystem: Host-associated > Fungi > Mycelium > Unclassified | place: USA: New Jersey, Brendon T. Byrne...
CGACTTCTCGATGATGTTTTCGGCGAACCACTCGATGGCCGCGCGGTAGCGGCCGGCGTCCTTCTTGAGCGTGTCGTGCTGGCCCGCCGCGACATCGGCGAGCCCGGCCCACGGGCTGCACATCACCGCGGTGATGTCGGCGTCCTCGGCCCTTTTGAACAGGTCGGGCGCGGGTGGCTCGAGCAGCGCCAGCATGATGTCGAACGGCTCGTTGTCCCGGCCGTATTCGTGGCGCAGCACCGCCAGCCTGTCGACGTAGGAGATCGCATCGTCCCACGTGTACGCATAGCCCACCCACCCGTCGCAGAGGTGCGCCGCGCGCCGCAGCGCGGCGTCGGACTCGCCGCCGCACAGGATCGGCACCGGCGCGGTGGGATGCGGCTCGATCATCATCTCGGGAACCTCGTAATAGTGGCCGCTCCACGAAACCCAGCCACCACGCCACAGCGTACGCAACGCCGGGATCATCTCGTCGAGTCGTTTGCCGCGGTTGCCGAAATCCTGGCCGAGCAACTCATATTCCTCGCGCATCCACCCGACGCCGACCGCCAGCGAGACCCGTCCTCGCGACACCACCGATGCCGTCGCCACCTGCTTGGCCACCTCCAACAGCGGGCGGGCCGGCGCGACGTACACCGCGTTGGAGAACCGCAGCCGGCTGGTCACCGCTGCCATCGCGCCGATCAGCACCCACGAATCCGGCCACGCGGTGTCGGGGGACCACCCAGGTCGGCCGGTCGGCGACGGATACGCCGACTTGAGATCGCGCGGATAGATGAGGTGATCGGAGGACACGATCCCGTCGAAACCGGCTTCGTCGAGCATCGCGGCGATCCCGACAGCCTCCGTTGCCGGTATGAACGCTGTGCCCGACCAGAACTGCATTCGACCTCCGATCGATGCGCGCCGCTCGGGCGCTGCCACGTATGGCACCAGCGGAGGTAAACCATATACAGGCGCTATCGCACCCACACGATTGCGACCCTGGACCGCCGACATCTTGCGTGTTGCGGCCCGCGGGCGGTGGGCGCTTCGCGATGATGTCCTAGCGGAGGTGACGATGAAATGAAGCTCAAGGCGGCGGCCGAGCAGTTGCAGGCCCGCCTCGGTCTGCGCCGCTCCAACGCGGCCCAGCCCCACCGCAATAAGAAACGAGAAGCCAAGCGGCCGGGCAAAGGGAACCGGTCCAAGTGGAAGACCGGGCCCCACGATTGAGTCCAAACTGCGCGTGGGAAGAAGTATTGTCTCTGGGTGGCCACCGGTGACAGCGCCGCCAAGCACCCGGCCGAGCCTCATCTGGGGTCACTGGGCGGCCGGCTGAACTGGCTTCGCGCCGGGGTCCTGGGCGCCGACGACGGCGTCGTCTCGGTGGCCGGAATCGTGGTGGGTGTGGCCGCGGCCGGCGCCGCGCGCGGACCGATCTTTACCGCCGGCATCGCGGGCCTGGCCGCGGGCGCGCTGTCGATGGCAGTCGGCGAATACGTGTCGGTGAGCACCCAACGCGACTCCGAGCGCGCGGCGCTCGCCAAGGAGAAGTCCGAGCTGGCCACCGAGCCGCGCCGCGAACTTAACGAGCTCACGAAAATCTATGAAGAGAAAGGGGTTTCGCCGCAGACCGCGATGCAGGTGGCCAAAGAGCTCACCGGCCACGATGCGCTCGCCGCCCACGCCGAAGTCGAGTTGGGGATCGACCCGCAGGGACTGACCAATCCTTGGCAAGCCGCGTTGTCCTCGGCGATCGCGTTCACCACCGGCGCGCTGCTGCCGCTGCTGGCGATCCTGCTGCCGCCCCCGTCGGCGCGGATCCCGGTGACTGTCGCCGCCGTGATTGTGGCGCTATCCATCACCGGCTGGGTGAGCGCCCGACTCGGCGGCGCCGATCCGCGACGCGCCGCGCTGCGGGTGATGGTGGGCGGCGCGCTGGCCATGGCGATCACATTCGCGATCGGCCGCCTCGTCGGCACGGCCGTCACGTGACAGCTCAGTGCGCGATGGGCGTTCTACCGTCTGTCCTCGTTTGAACACACCGGTCTACGCCGTGACATGGGCGCTGTCGCCGCCGGTTACGGCAAATGATGTGCCGCTGACCATTCCTGCTTGATCGGAGGCGAGAAACACCACAAGCGGAGCGACGTCTTCGGGTTCGAGCCATGGAACGCCAAGCGGTGTTTTCTTTTTCGGCAGTTCGATGGCGGTCCGCTCGTCCTGCGCCGGATCGCCGCTGGGTGATCCACCGGCCTCGGCAATCGCTTGCGCATATCGGTCCTCGTGCCGGGTAAGCGCGGTGTTGATCAACCCCGGGATGACCGCGTTCACGGTGATCTTGTGGGCGGCAAGCTCAAGCGCGGCCGATTTCATTGGTGATTCAGTCATCCGTGAGATCTCCTGCTTGACGTATTCGCCCGCCCGCCGAACCGGCTTCCGGTTCGGAGAAACCCTGTCAGGCCGGCTCAAAATAGCATCGGATCACCGATTTGTGGATCGCAGCGATCGCACCGTCACGACATCTGCCGGACTTCGACGCCCTTGAGGGAGCGGCTGATTTCACTGTCATCCGGGTGTGAGCAGACCCGATCGAGACCGTGCGAGCCGTCGCATAGTTGGTAGTTCCGCAGGCCGAGCAGCACGGCGATCACAACTGGAAACTCCAGGTAGGCGTGGTAGCTGGCAAAGGCGGCGTACAGCGCCTTGCCGGTGGCGTAGTCGATCGCCATGAGCACGGCGACCGCGGCACCGAGAGCGGCCCCGAGCGACCAGGCTCGTCGGCCGGTGAGCCACGGCGCCCGGGCCTCGAACGCGCGCGCGGCGTCGGGCGCGTACCGCGGCAGGAACGCTACCCAGACGAAGTAGTGCATCGTCTGCAGGAAGGCGAACACCACGAGCAACCGCACGCCGACGTCCGTGACCACGGTCGACGGCGGGGCGCTCGCGGCGAGGATCGGCCGCGGATCCCCGGCGAACCCGGCCACAGCCGAGCTGACCCCGCCGAAGTAGCGGTCGAGAACACCGGTCAGCACCAGGCCGGGGACCACGAGCACCCAGCCCAGCTGCACGGCCCGGAACCAGCGCCGCGCAGCGGCATTCGGTAGCCGTCGGGCCCACTCCCACAGAAAGAACAGCGGAACCACATTGTGCAAGTGGGTCAGGACCACGAAGTGGTACGCCGGCCAGCTGAGCGAGGCGGCCGCGGCGCCGGCTAGGACGGCCAGAGCGAGCACCAGCAGCGGCCCGCGCAACGCGGCCAAGCAGGCGGCGCCGAGCACCGCGTACCCGACGACGATCTCCGCCAGCCGGGCGGGCTCGCCGAAAACGACCGCCGCGAGCCGGCACAGCACGATCGCGGTGATCAACCCGACCAGCACCGCGAGCAGTCGACCGGATAGCACCGGCGCGAATCGCCCGGCGACGTAACGCAATTCAAGAACGTTGTGCAAGACGCCGAAGGCCATCAACCCGAGCACAGTCGTGGCCAGCGGCGCCCGAACCGCGATGGCGAGCGCGGCGGCGGCAGCCAGAACGAACACCCAGACCACCCGTACAGTCATGAGATGTCCCAGCTGGCCGCGTTCGGCCTGACGCTCGCGGTCGAATTGCCTTGGTACGTCGCTGGCTTGACCGCCCTCGTCCAGGTCCGGTGGTGGGTGGCGCTCGGCCTGGGCGTCGCGGTCAACGTGTGCACCCATCCGCTGCTGTGGTGGGTGCTTGCTCCCCACCCGACCCTGCTCCGGATGGTGCTGGCGGAGGCCGCGGTTGTGGTGGCCGAGGCGGCGCTCCTGGCCGTCGCGATCCGGCGCGACTTCGTCGTGCTGGGGCTGTTGAGCCTGGCCGCGAACGCCTCGTCCCTGCTCATCGGGCTGCTGCTCAGCTGACCGGCGGACCGTGCGGGGGCGGCGGCTTCGGCCGCCGCGAGCGGCGGATCAGCACGATGATGAGCGCGATCGCCGCGATGACGATCAGCAAGAACAGGACCGCGACGAAGACGACGACCGCGAGCGAGGCGCCCGTCCGCCCGGGAGCCACGTCCGCGAGGAGGGTAAGCATGGCTGACACTAGCAATGCACCTTAGCGACCCGTCGCACCGTCGATCAGTTCGCGCAGGATGTCGGCGTGGCCGGCGTGGCGGGCGGTTTCCTCGAGGAGGTGGGCCAGGATCCAGCGCAGGGTCGGGTGGCTACCATCGGAGGCGATGACGCTGCGCTCATCGAGGGTGGTTGCGGCACAGATCACGTCGTCGACATCGGTCCACGTCTGCCGATACGCGGCCAGTGCGGAGTCGATTGTGTCGGTGCCGGGCGCGGGATCCCCGCTCGGCGTAGGCCAGGTGCCGAATCAGCCACAGCAGCGTGGTTCCACTGCGCACGGGGGATCGATCTGCCGCCTCCCGTTGATATCGCAGCAGCGTCAGCAACACCTCGCGGTCGTCGCCGGATGATCGCGGCGGCTTGATGTCGCTCATGGGTGACTCCTCAAACGACGTGTCAGGCACCACGTTATTACGACGACCGGCGGGCAGGAACGCCCCGGTAGGCAGCCGATCGGGGGATCATGGCGTCATGCCCGACGACGAACTGGACGAGCTGTACCGGGCCAAGCCGGGGGACTTCACCGCGGTCCGTTCCAGACTGGCGGCGCAGGCCAAACAGCGTGGCGACGCGGCCCGCGCTAGGCATATCGAGGCCAGCCGCAAACCGACGGTCGCGGCGTGGGCCGTCAATCGCCTGGTCCTGAGCCGCTCGAACGCGACGCAGCGACTCACCCAACTCGGCGAGCGCCTGCGCGCCGCTCACGCGGCGATGGACGGCGAGAAGATCCGCGAACTTTCCGCCGAGCAACGCATGCTCATCGACGAGCTCACAAGAGCCGCGTTCGACGCGGCCGAGATGCCGGACCCGTCGGCGGCCCTGCGCGAGGATGTCACCGCCACGTTGCAGGCGGCGATCGCCGACCCCGGCGTCATGGCGCGGCTCGGCCGGCTGGTGAAGGCCGAGCGGTGGAGCGGCTTCGCCGATTTCGGCGTCACGGCGCCGGTGTCCGCTGCGGCCAGGACCGCCAAGAAGCCCGACAAGCCCGAGAAGCCCCAGAAGGGCCAAGTAGAAAGCGCAAGAACCGCTTTGGCCGATGCGCAGCGCGCCAAGGCCGAAGCCGACGCAGCGCGAAACGAACGTCATACCGAGCTCGTCTCCGCGCGGTGGCGTCATCAAGAGGCCCGAAAGCGACTCGATGCCACCGAACGCGAGTTGCGCGCCGCCGAACAGGCCCACGACAAGGCCAAGCAAACCAGCCACGACGCCGCCGAACTCGTGAAGAAAGCCAAAGCCCAGCTCGCGCAGACCCGCACGCAGAGGAGCTAGACCTCGATGCGTGACCCCATGAGCACCGTGCGGTCCTGCGGCAGGCCGAAGAACTCCGCGGCGTCGGCGGTGATGTACGACGTCGCGATGAACAGCTGCTTACGCCATGTCGCCATCGTGGGCGCGTCGCCCTTGCAGATTTCGATCTCCGACAGGAAGTAGGAAGCCCCCTCGATGGCGATCTCGCCTTCCGTCTGGGTCGGATCGAGCCGATGCAACGTGTCGGGCACGTCCGGCTTTTCCATGTAGCCGAAGCGCGCGGTGACATGGAAGATGCCGTCGTCGGCGTAGCCGAGATCTTCGATCTCTGCCCGCTCGTCATCGGCGACGCGCGGCACCGGCACCGTCACGAGTGACATCACCACGACATGCTCGTGCAGCACATAGTTGTGCTCGACGGTGGCCCGCATCGCCAGCGGCGCGGTCTCGGTGCTCCGGTTGAGGAACACGGCCGTGCCCGGCACCCGCGCCAGCGGCGGCTTCCGGCTTGTGACGTCGTCGATGAACTCTTGCAGTGGGCCCTCGGCCTTCTCCCGAGCGGCGGTGACGATCTCGCGGCCGCGCTGCCAGGTCGTCATCACGATGAAGGCGAGAATGCCCATCAGCAGCGGCAGCCACGCCCCGTGCACGAACTTGGTCAGGTTCGCCGCGAAGAACATCAGGTCGACGAGCATCAGCAAGCCGGCGCCAAGAAGCACCAGCCACAGCGGTGTCCGCCATCTGGTGCGCGCGATGTAGAAGAACAGCAGCGTGGAGATGGTGATCGTCCCGGTGACCGCCATGCCGAACGCGTATGCCAGCGCCGCGGAACTCCGGAAGGCGAACACCAGGCCGAGCACCGCCACCATCAGCACGCCGTTGATCCACGGCACGTAGATCTGGCCCATCGTCGACTCCGAGGTGTATGCAATCCGCAGCCGCGGCAGGTAGCCGAGCGCTGCGGCCTGGTGGGCGACCGAGAACGCCCCGGTGATCACCGCCTGGGACGCGATCACGGTCGCGGCCGTCGCGAGCACGACCATCGGGATTCGCCCCCAGTCGGGAGTGAGCAGGAAGAACGGCGCGCTCGACGAGCTTTGGTCGGCGAGGATCATCGCGCCCTGACCGAAATAGCTCAGCGTGCAGGCCGGCAGCACAAGAAACAGCCACGCCCGGACGATCGGCGGCCGGCCGAAGTGCCCCATGTCGGCATACAGCGCTTCGGCGCCCGTGACCGAGAGCACGACCGCGGCCAGCGCGAAGAACGCGATGTGGAAGTGGCCGATCATGAAACTCAGCGCGTAGGTCGGCGAAAGCGCCTTGAGGATATCGGGGTTACGGACGATGCCCATCACTCCGCACGCGCCGATCGCCACGAACCACAGGATCATCACCGGCCCGAACACCCGCCCCACTGTCGCGGTGCCGCGTCGCTGCACGGCGAACAGCGCCACGATGATCACGGCGGTGATCGGAACGACCCACCCGCCGAAGCCGGGCCGGATGGTTTTGAGGCCCTCGATCGCTGACAGCACGGAGATCGCAGGGGTGATCATGCTGTCGCCGAAGAACAACGCCGCCCCGAAGATTCCCAACGTCACCAAGATCGCGGCGGTGCGCCCCGTGCTGCCCCACTTTTTGACCAATGTGATCAGCGCCATGATGCCGCCTTCGCCATCGTTGTCGGCGCGCATCACCAGCATCACGTAGGTGACGGTGACGATGAGCATCACCGACCAGAAGATCAGCGACACGATGCCGTAAATGCTCTGCGTGCTGATCGGTACGGGGTGCGGGTCGGTGGGGTCGAAGACGGTCTGGATGGTGTAGATGGGACTGGTCCCGATGTCGCCGAACACCACGCCGAGCGCGCCGACCGTGATTGCTAGGCGGGCGTTGGCTTGCACGGCTCACCTTAACCCGGTCGCGTCGAAATCGACGCTCAGCGTGACGCCCACTCGATGTTTCGCACGCTACCGTCAATCTGGCGGCAACCCGTCGTTTTCTCACCCCCGCCCGTGCTTGGCGTCCCACTCCGCCTGCATCGTCAGCAGCGCGATCACCGGCAGCGGCGCAATACCAGGGTCGAGTTCGCGGTATCGCTGGTAGACGTTGACCACGACCCGCTCGGCGTCGAGCCAGTCGGCGTACTCGCCGAGGTCGATCGTTTCGGCCGCTTCGGTGAACGAAAGCCCTTGGCGATGAGCGGCTTCCGCTTGCTTGGCGACGTGGACAAGGTATCCGCGGACCGCCCGGATTCCATCCGGGTCGGTGACCGGACCGTGGCCGGGCACCACAGTCGGCGCGTCCAACCCGATCATCGCGTCGCACGCGGCCACCCAGTTGGAGATCGGTCCGGTCCACACGATGGGGGTGCAGCCGATGAAGAGCAGGTCGCCGGCGAACAGGACGCCGGCATCAGGCACGTGCACGACGGTGTCCGCCGCGGTGTGTGCCGGCCCGAGGTCGAGCAGCACCACGCGCCTTCCCCCGACGTCCACGGCCAAATCGTGATCGAACGTCTGGTCGGCATTGCGGAGCGTGATGCCGCCGAAGTCGAACGGCCCGAATCGTTCTCGCGTATAGGGGGTTCCGACGGGGCCCAGGTCGGCCACCTGGGTCATCGCCAGCATCTCCGGCGCCATGCCGTGCGCGACTTCCTCTGCTGTGCCCGTCGCCGCGATGATCCGCACCGAACTCCCCAGCAACTGGTTGCCGTGTGTGTGGTCGCCGTTCGAATGCGTGAGCACCGCAGCGGTTATCGGCGCCGTCCCGGTGATCGGCCGCATCGCGTCGAGCATCTCGCGGGTGAGTGCGAGGTCGAACAGCGTGTCGACGAGCAGTGACGCGCCGTCGCCGGCGACGAGACCCGCGTTGCTCCAGCCGTATCCGCCATCAGGCAGCGTCCATGCCCACACCCGTTCGCCGACGCTGTGCAGACCACGCTCGTACGGTATCGGCGAACGCGCGGGGTTCACGCGAGCGGCGCGAGCGGCGCGACCCGAAGGCTGGGTGTCGGGCTTGCGACGCGCCGGTAGGGGATGCGGACGGGGAGTGGCCCTGACAATCTGGCGGGTCTCGCCCAACCCCTCGACGCGCAGGGTCACCACGTCGCCGTCGTGGAGCCAGCCGACGAAGGCTTGGGGTGCGCTCAGGTCGAGATGCTCGACGAGCGTGCAGGTCGGCACGGTGCCCGACCCGATGACCTCCCCCGGGTTGAGCGTCACGCCGCGGGACGCGTAGGAGATGACCTCGGCGAAACTCCAGTCCATGTCCGCGGTTGTCCCGGAACCGATTTCATTGTCGTTGACCAGCGCAGTCACGGCCAGGTTGTAGGGGTCGAGCTCGTCGGGCGTCACCAGGTAGGGCCCGAGCGTGATGCCGCTGTCTTTGCCCTTGCCCTGTCCGATACCCAGCTGGCTTTCCATGTTCTGCAGGTCGCGCGCCGACCAGTCGTTGAAGATCGTGTAGCCGATGATCGCGGCCTCAGCTTCCGCCACCGACAGGTCTTTGCCACCGGTGCCGATGATCGCCGCGATCTCCAGCTCGAAGTCCTGCCAGGCACTGCCGGGCGCCATCGGCGCGTCGTCGTAAGGACCCAGAACGGTTGACGGACAGGCGAAATAGAACGCCGGAATCCGGTACCAGGTGTCCTTCAGCACCCGTCCGGCGCCGAACGCCTGCTGACAGTTTCGCATGTGTTCCAGAAAGCACAGGCTGTCTCGAACCGCCGGCGGCTTGGGGATCGGCGCCCTCAGCGTGACCGCGTCGATCCGCACGACCTCCGAGGGGCGTTGCAGCGCGTCGTCTCCGGCGGCTCGCAATCCCCGAGGACCGCGGGCGACCAAATCGATCAGGACGGTACCGGGCGGCAGCGCATGGATCGATTCCCCGGAAACAACACCGACCCGGTCACCCTCATCGGCGCGATACGTCACCCACTTCATCGCATCCTCCCGTTGACTCTGCGCCCAGGGCGCGCCCTACTCGCACTTTTACACCCTGGACGCAGACTCAATGCAAATGACTCGAGGGCACCATCCACGACAAGACGTCCGAGGACTGCAGCACGGCCAGCACGCACATCAATGCGAGGAAGACCAGGCTCCATACGATGACGCGGCGGAAGATGTCGCCTTCCTTGCCGTTCATTCCCACCGCCGCGGCGGCGATCGCCAGGTTCTGCGGGGAGATCATCTTGCCGAGCACGCCGCCCGAGCTGTTCGAGGCGGCCATCAGGACCTGTGACAATCCGGCCTTGTTCGCGGCCGTTACCTGCAAAGCGCCGAATAGTGAATTGGAGGACGTATCGGACCCCGTCACCGCGACGCCGAGCCAGCCCAGGATCGGGGATATCAGCGCGAACAGTCCGCCGGCGCCGGCCATCCAGGTGCCAAGAGTGATCGTCTGGGCCGACGCGTTCATCACGAAAGCCAGTGCCAACACGGCCATCACGGTGACAATCGCAAAGCGGAGCTGATACAGCGTCGTGCCGTACGCCTTAAGGGCGCGAGGTACCGACAAGCGCAGCACGATCATCGTGACGAGGCCGGCCACAAGCATTTGGGTGCCGGGCGTGGTGAGCAGGTTGAGGGTGAACTCGGTCAGTGAGACCGGCTTTCCCTTGGGGTTGAGCACGTGCAGTCCCGGCCACTGGAATTTGATCGTCGCGTTGTCGAGCAGACTCTTCACCGCCGGGATCTCGCACACGACGAACACGGCTGTGACGATCGCGTACGGCGCATAGGCTTTGACGACGTCGGCGCGGGTATCCGCGCCAGACACACGCGCCGCGAACTCCGGTGTCGGCTCGTCGGCCGCGCCGCCCGCAATGGCTGCGGGCTCTTTGTACGGATGCCGCGGATGCCAGACCTGGACCATCCCCACCACGGCACCGGCCGACAGCAGGGACGCGACCACGTCGGCCAGTGGCACAGAGATGAAGTTCGACGTGGTGTACTGGCCGAGCGCGAAGACGATCCCGCAGACGACAGCGACTGGCCAGGTCTCGCGGAGGCCGCGCCGGCCGTCAACTATCGCAACGAGCGCCAGCGGGACGAACAGCGACAGGATCGGGGTCTGACGTCCGACCATCGCGCCGAGGGTGTCGCTATGCAGGGCGGTCACTTTGCCGAGCGTGATGATCGGAGTGGCCATTGCCCCGAACGCGACCGGGGCGGTATTCGCGGTTAGTGCGAGCACTGCTGCCTTGAGGGGCTTGAAGCCGAGGGCGATCAGCATCACCGACGTAATCGCCACCGGCGTGCCGAATCCCGCCAGCGCTTCCATCAGCGCTCCGAACGAGAAGGCGATAATGATCGCCTGGATGCGCTGGTCGTCGCTGACTCCGGCGAACGAGCGCCGCAGCACGTCGAAGTGCCCTGTCGCCACAGTCATCTGGTACACCCAGATCGCGTTGATGACGATCCACAGGATCGGGAAGAAGCCGAACGCCGCGCCTTCCGTCCCGGCCAGCAGCGCCCCTCCGGTCGGCATTCCGTACACCAGGATCGCTATCAGGATTGCCCCGGCCAGCGATATCAGCGAGGCCACCCAGGCGGTGACCCGCAGCACGCCGAGCAGAACGAACAAAAGGACAAGCGGCAGCGCCGCTACCAGGGAACTCCACGCGAGCGAGTGGGCGACGGGATCAAGGATCTGCTGGTACATGACAACCACCTCGCAGACGGAGTCAACGTTGACTCATCAACCGTACGACCCCGCGCAAGAGAGCCCGGCTCGCGACATGCCGAACGGACTCGATCCGCGACGAAGGAGTGACCGGAGGTGCGGTGCCGAACCGTGGGAACAACGCGCGGTCGATGGCGTTGCGGGTGCCGGTGTCCATGCCCGGGTATGTCTCGAGCCCCGCGGCGAAGAGCTTGGACGCGGCCACCGGCGCGAACGGCGCTGGATGACAGCGCGGTATCGAAGTAGAAGCTCGAGAACTCGTCGAGCGAGTCGGCCTGGCTACGACCGGTTTCGGCCGTGATCGCCAACGCCATCCGGTGGGAGGCATACGGGACGAACCCGCCGGCGTGACTGAGGATGAAGCGGATGTTCGGGAAACGATGTCGTATTCCGTTTCGCACCAAAAGAAATGCTGCGCGCGTGGTGTCGAGGAGAAAATCGGTCCCCCAGGGTGGGACGCCGGGCACGGTCGGTCCGGGTAGCTCGGCGGGATGGATGAACACCACCGCCGACAGGGCGTCGAGCGCGGCGAACGTCCAGTTCTGACATCGTGCGCAACGACGCCTCCGCGCTCCACTCGGGCAGCCCGCGGCCGCCGGCATCGGCGATCCCCGCCTTCTGCAGGGCACTGCGATAGTCCGGCGGAATCATGTGGTGGTGAGTATCGATACGCGGCACAGTGCTCTCCCTGTCAGTTTTCCGTTGTGTCCCACGAAAACCCGTCGCATCGGCGTTACCACGGTGCAGTGATCTTCGGCGCGGGCTCCAGAGGCGAAACCGACAAGATCGTTGCGTCACCTGAGGTCAAAGTCACCATCGACGATCAGCACATCACGTGCACCGCAGTGCACGCGTTCGGTGTCGACCAGACCGTTCCGGTAATCCGCACGAGTCATGGGGGACGCCCATGCCGCATACCCGGGCGATGATGCTTGCGGCGTCGGCGACGTCGGTGCCGCTCCACGCGATGTGCAGGTCCGGACGCACCAGCACCAGCCGGTGGTGGTAGAGCGCGACCAGCGCGGGATCGGTCAGTGTCAGGTGCCGGATCGGCAGGCCGACCCGCGCGGCCTCGCTGAGCAACCGGGACGCTTGGCTGTTGTCGTCGAGCGCGTCGACGAGGGTGAATCCGGGCCCGAACCGGTCGAACAGCGTGTCGTGCCCCCCGAGGACCACGTTCGGAGCGCGGTGCCCGGGCCGCACGGTGGCGACGAACGTGCGGCGATCCCACGGCGGAGCGGCACTGCCGTCGGGAACCACGACCGGTGAGTTGTCGTAACGCACGTCGAGTTCGATGCCGAGGCTGAGGTTTTCGGCGTCGTTGGCAGCAAGGAACTGTGCGACCTCGGCCGCTCCTCCGGCGACCATGTCGCGGTATTGCAGGATGACCATCGCGTTCTCCAAGCACGCGTTGCGGTTGCGGTCCCCGACCGGGCGTCGTTCGATCTCGTAGCTGGCCAGCAACTGCGGGCCGCCCCACCCCTGGATTGTCGCGGCGAGTTTCCACCCGAGATTGATGGCGTCGCCGAGGCCGGTGTTCATGCCGTATCCGCCGGTGGGGATCATCGTGTGCGCGGAGTCGCCGGCGAGCAGGATCCTGTCGCGGCCGTACGAGTCGGCCAGCATCGCGTTGGGCCGCCACACACTCGACGCGAGGATGTCGTCGATGACGATCGGCCGGCCCAGCGCGCGGGCGACGAACTCCCGGGGATCACCGATCGGGTCGGGATCGTCAACCTCTGCGCCGAGGTCTCGGTGCAGGGTCCAGGTGTCGGTCTCGTTTTGGGCGATCAGCACCGCGCCCGTCGACGTGTACACATGCCAGAACTGGCCCAGCGCATGCAGATTCGTCAAATCCAGCGACCGGAAATGTACCAGCGCGAACGTGGTGAAATCCTTCAGCCCGTCCATCTCGATGCCCAGTTCGGTGCGGACCCGGCTGGAGGCGCCGTCGCAGCCGACGAGGTAATCGGCGTGAATTGTGAGGGTGTTGCCGTCGCTGTCGGCCAGCTCGGCGGCTACCACGTCGCCGAGCTGCCGGCACGCCTGCAGCCGCCATCCTTGCCGGACGTCGACGAGCGGGTCGCGGTGGGCGCGGTCCATCATCATCGCCTCGAAGATCGCCTGCGAGCAGCGCTGCCAGGGCTGGCCCGGCACGCTGCCGTCGGCGGTGGCGGCGAGGGTGGCGCGCTGCTCGTTGACCGACGGCTGCCGCCAGCGTCCGTGGACGGGTCCGTCGAGACCGCCGGCGAAGATCACGTCGAAGGAGTGCTCGGGACCCACGCCGACCGCGCGCAGCTCGCCGTCCACGCCGAGCCGGCGCAACAGCTCCATGCTGGTTCCGTTGGTGATGTCCATCTTCGGGAACAGGGTTGTGTGCTCGTTGCGTTCGGCCAGCAGGCTGGCCACCCCATGGCGGGACAGCTCGGCGGCCAACACGAGGCCGGTCGGTCCTCCGCCGGCGATCAGGACGGGGGTGCGCAGCGGTTGTGTCATGAGAACTCCATCTCCAGTGGTCACCTAGACGTAAATTGTCAGATAACAATATACATATTGTCAAGCAATCCGGCATAATTTGACACATGACCACAGTGGACCGGCCGCGGGGCCGACCGAAGGCGTCGGATTCGGTGCCGATCGAGGAGATCCTGGACAGGGCGTTGACGATGTTCGCGACCGTGGGATACGACGGGATGTCGCTGCGGACCCTGAACCGAGAGCTGGGCGTCAGCCACAACCTGGTCTATCAGCGCTTCGGCACCAAGGAGGAGCTGTGGCGGGCCGCGGTCGACTACGGCTTCGGCCGGCTCATGCGGCACATGCAGGGCCTGTTCGACCCGACCCTGACCGACCCGCTCGAACAGCTGCGGGTGGCGGCGCACCGATTCCTGGTGTACTCAGCCGGCCATTCAGAATTGGTGGCGTTGATGAACATCGAGGGCCGCCAGGACAACGACCGCCTCGCCTACATCTACGACACCTACATCGAGCCCATGCTCAAAGACGTCGCCCGGCTGCTCGCCCACCTTGCCGGTCAAGAAGTGATTCGCCCAATTCCGTTGCGGACCTTCCACTTTCTGCTCGCCCACGGCGCCACCGCCCCCCAGGCGCTGCAGCCGCTGGCGACGAAGTTTGATCCCACATCCCCACAAGACGCCACCGCGATCAACGAACACGCGGCTCTCGTGTCAACCATCCTGGTGGAGGGCCTGCGACTGCCGCGGCAATGAGGCCATTCCCCGTTCCCTCGCGAGTGCGACAAGGCGAGCGCGAAGCTGACGTCGGCCCCGGTACAGCCGCGACATCACCGTGCCTGTGGGCGTTTTCATGATGTCGGCGATCTCTGAGTACCTGAAGCCCTCGACATCGGCGTAGTACACGACCATCCGAAATTCTTCCCGCAACGTCAGTAGCGCTTCTTTGATCTCGGCGTCGGGTATCGACTCCAGCGCTTCTAACTCCGCCGAGCGCAGGCCGGTCGGCCCGCGAGCGGCAAAATCCGCTTGTCGCGCCTCGGTGATGTGGTCGACCGAGAATTCGACCGGCCGCCGCCGCTGTTTGCGGTAGTTGTTTATCCACGTGTTGTACATGATCCGGTAAAGCCACGCTCTGAGGTTCGAGCCGTCGTGGAACGATCGGAACCCGGTGTACGCACGTAGCATCGTGTCCTGCACGAGATCCTCGGCATCCGGTGGGTTGCGGGTCAGACCCAGCGCGCCGCCGTAGAGCTGATCCATCAACGGGATCGCCTCACGGTGAAAGCGGTCGGCAAGCTGGGCATCCGTCTCACCCGTGTCCGGCACGTAATCCACGGCCGCGGTATCGACGCTCACTGGATGTCCTTCGAACGATGGCCTATGCGAGTACCACATGGGCACGTTCGGCGCCGCGCAATGGTTCATGCTGGCCCCCAGGGTTGCCTGTGTTAACCCGCCGGTACTGGGTCGAGTCGGAAAACCGGGCATTGGTCCGCAAGTGCTTCGAATTCCTCCGGCGTGCCGTCGCGCACGAGGCCAGACCGTTTCATGAAGCCGACACCGATGGGTACCTCGATCGGGAACGCCCGCAGCACTGGCCGGGCTTCCTCTGGGGTCAGCTCAACTATCGTCACTCGCCGGTCCTTGCGGCCCCGGCTTAGGGTTCCGGCGCCGGCGGCTCGTGCATTGCGGGCCCAGTCGGCGCCGGGGAATCCCACCACGGTGTAGAGGTGTCCGTCGAGTTTGAACGGTGTCATCGGCGTGCTGTGGGGTCGACCTGTCTTGCGGCCTGGCACCGTCAGCACCATGGTGGGTCCCACCGCTATGCCGAGTCTCTGAATCGCCATCATGACCTTGTTCATCGGCTTTAGCCAGCCGGGAGGCGTCGGGCTGGACATGGCGTGTCTCCATATCTCGTTGTGATGGCTGCGGATCCGTGAGGCCCAGCCACGCCCAAGATATATCAAGATACCTGATATATGTCAACGTACTTGATAGTCCGGAGTCAACGCCGGAGACTAAAGCCAGCGGAGGACATGCTCGTCGACATCGCCCTCGACTTCAGAGCTCGATCACTGATATCGAACCGTGGTCAAGGTCGCTGGTGACGTAGGCGATGTGCGTTGTCGGGTCGACAGCCACGCCGAGCGGGTTGTTGCCGACGGCGACTTCTCCGATAACGACGTGTCTCGTGGTGTCGATGACCGCCACGGACGCGCCGTAGTAGTTGGTCACGTAGGCCGTGTGCGATCCCGCGTCGATCGCGACTGCGCCGGGGTGCTGTCCGACGGAAACACTGGCTGTCACCTTGAGGCTGGTGGTGTCGACGACCGCCACCGATGAATCGTCGCTGTTGGTGACGTACGCGATATGTGATGTGGGGTCGACCGCCACGCCACCCGGATGGCCGGGCAATGCGACAGCCCCGATGACGGTGCGATTCGTGCCGTCGACGACCGACATAGTCGCATCGCTGTTGGTGACGTACAACCGGTGCGCGGTCGGATCAACGGCTACCCGGGTCGGACCCGTTCCCACGGGCACCGTCCCGGTCACGGCGTGCGTCGTCGTGTCGATGATCGACAGCGACGCATTGTCGCCGTTGGTGACATATGCGGCGTGGGCATCTGGGTCGACTGCGACTCCCCCCGGATGGGTACCGACGGCCACGGTGGCGATGACAGCCCGGCTGGCGGCGTCGATGACTGACACTGAAGCGTTGTCGTAGTTGGTGACATAGACGGTCCTGGTGGATGGATCCGCGGCAATACCGACGGGGTGTTGCCCGACGGCGATCGTGGCGGTCACGGTGCGGCTGGCAGTGTCGACTACGGCGACTGAGCCGGAACCGTTGTTGGTGACATACACGGCGTGTGCGGCGGGATCGACCGCGACACCGAATGCG
>Ga0153922_1000479_pt1 | contig 16397 bp, 14 predicted proteins | sample TSNJ006MetaG_FD_104723 | JGI IMG/M metagenome (GOLD analysis project Ga0153922, IMG submission 104723) | Attine ant fungus gardens microbial communities from New Jersey, USA - TSNJ006 MetaG | ecosystem: Host-associated > Fungi > Mycelium > Unclassified | place: USA: New Jersey, Brendon T. Byrne...
GCGCCGGCGGCGCGTTGTGATCAGCCGGTGGATCCGGGTCGGGTGATCCCCGCGCCCAGCGTCAACAACGGCATGAACCCGCTGCCGGCCAATCTGCTGCCGCCGTCGGGCTCGCCACCCCCGATCAGTGATGCCCTGTCGGCGCCCGGGCAGGGTACGGTGACCTGCAACGGGCAGCAGCCGAACCCGTGCGTCTACACTCCATCGGGGCCGGTGGCCATCTACAACCCGCAGAGCGGTGAGGTGGTGGCGCCCGACGGGTCGCGCTACAGCATCAAGGATTCAACCACTACAGGAGACGACGGATGGAAGGAGATGCTGGCACCAGCCGGCTGAACCCGACAGATGCCGATGACTCGACCGACGAGACCGACCTAGTCAGCGAGGCACCGGCCGATTCGGCTCCCGAAGCAGAGGTTACGCCTGAAAATCGGCCATCACGGCTGAGCCGCGGCTGGTTCGTCGCCATCTTTGCGGTGCTGCTGTTGCTTGCGGCCGGCGTCGCGACCGGGGGTTATCTGGCGCTGCATGCCCACAGCGACAACATGGCGGCGGCACGTGCCGAGGACCAGGCGGTGGCCGCCGCCAAGGATTGCGTGGCGGCGACGAATGCGCCCGACTCCGCGGCGATGGCCGCCAGCGTGCAGAAGATCCTCGACTGTTCGACCGGGGACTTCGGCGCGTACGCGAAGGTGATGGCCCCGATGATGGTCGAGGCGTACCAGGCCGCGAACGTCAAGGTCGACGTCACCGACATGCGGGCCGCGGCTGAAAAGCACAATGATGACGGGTCGATCGACGTCCTGGTGGCATTCCGGTTCCGGGCGCCGTCCAATCCCGAGACGCAGAACCAGGAAATCGGGCTGCGGCTGAGAGCGAAGATGACCCCAGAAGACGGGCGATACAAGATCGCGAAGCTCGACCCGGTGATGACTTGACAGCGGTACTCGACGAGGCGGACACGGAGACGGGGACCGAGCAGGCCGAGCCCGATTTCGTCGCGTCGTGGCTGTCGAGGGCGGGCGCGTTCGCCCTCGATGTGCTGTTCGGCCTCGCAGTGCTGGCGACGCTGGCCCTGGCCGCGTTGACGGCGCCGCTGTACAGCTGGCTGTGGTGGCTGTCAGTCGCGATCGGCGGCCTCGTGTTGCTTCTGATCGCGCTGAATCGCTGGCTGGCGCCGGCGCTCACCGGATGGAGTTTGGGCCGGGCCCTGTTTGGTGTCGCGGTGACCCGTCGCCATGGGGACCGGCCCGGTCCGTGGCGGCTACTGGCCCGGGACCTTGCGCACGTGCTCGACACTGCCGCGCTGTTCGTCGGGTGGCTGTGGCCGCTGTGGGATCCGCGCAACCGCACGTTCGCCGACCTGCTGCTCAGCACCGAGGTGCGGCGAGCCGACCGGCAATGGTCCGGCGCGCGCCGATTCGCCGCAGTGGTCCTGACGGCTGGAGCGGTGCTCGCCGCGGCCGGTGCCGGCGCGAGCTACCTGACGGTGTATCGGCACGAGCAGGCCGTCGACGCCGTTCGGGCGCAGATCGCCGAGCAGGGCCCGCGAATCGTCGAACAGATGCTGACGTACAGCGCCGGCAGCATGAAAGACGACTTCGCCCGCGCGCAGAGCCTGGTCACCGACGACTACCGCCCGCAGCTGGCGCAGCAGCAGCAGGCGGTGCAGAAGAACGCGGCGGCGAGCAACGAATACTGGGCGGTCACCAGCTCGGTGCTGTCAGCCGACACGACCAGGGCGACGATGCTGGTCTTCCTGCAGGGCCAGCGGCAGGCCCAGCAACAGGACATGAAGTTCATCACGGCGACCGCACGCGTCACGTTCGTCAAGTCACCCGAAGGCAAGTGGCGGATTTCCGACCTCACGGTGCTGCCGGCGCCGGTGTTGAACAAGGGCGGGCAATGAGCCCGCGGCGCAGGATCGAACCCGGCAGCAACGACGGCGATGAGCGCTTGCGCGAAGAGCAAAAGGCACGCGCCGCCGACCACCACAAGTGGCGCGACGTGGTGCGATCTGCCTGGGGGCTGCCCGGGCTGGGCATCGCCGCGTCGCTGCTCGTCATCGCGGCGATCGTGCTGACCAGTCTGATGTTGTGGTCGCATGAATCCGACCACCGCGCCGAGGTGACTGACGCCGACGTGCTGGGCTCCGTGGGCCAGTTCATGACGGAATACACCACGTTGGATCCGTTCCACGCCAACGATTACGCCGACCGCATTCTTTCCCACGCCACGGGCGAGTTCGCCAAGGAGTTCAAGGAGAAAGAGAACGCCATCCTGGTTCAGGTTGCGCGGGCCGAACCCACCAAGGGCACGGTGATGGACGCGGGCATCGAGAAATGGCACGACGACGGCAGTGTCAGCTTGCTGGTGGCGACGAAGATCAACACCACGGTCGGGCCGGCGAGGAAACCCGTCGAAAGCGGTAACCGGTGGGTGGTGTCAGCCGTCAAGGAAGGGCAGCAATGGAAGATCAGCCAACTGACACAAGTGATCTGACGGAGACGGCGGAGACGACGCAGGAAGCCGCACCGGCCCGCCCCGTGCCCGTCGGCAAACGTCGGGGCAGGCACAGGTCGTTCCGGCCGCACCCTGTGGGGGCCACGGAGCCGGGCGAGACCGTCGAGGGCGATGAGCGCCTGCGCGAAGAGCAGAAGGCCGGCGATGAGCGCCTGCGCGAAGAGCAGAAGGCCGGCGATGAGCGCCTGCGCGAAGAGCAGAAGGCCGGCGATGAGCGCCTGCGCGAAGAGCAGAAGGCCGCCGATGAGCGCCTGCGCGAAGAGCAGAAAACCGGCGACGACACAGCCGAACCCGCGCCAAAAGCCAAGCGGCGCCGGTGGTTCCGCCGCACGCCGACAGCCGGCGTCACGGACGCGACTGTCGTCGAAGACTTTCCCCCCGAAGAATCCGAACCCCTCGAAGAATCTGAAACCCCCGAAGAATCCGAAACCCCCGACGAAGGTGCGGTACGCGAACCTCGCCGCCCCAAGCCCGCCGGCCGGCGGATGGCGTTCGCCGTGGCGGTGGCTGCGACGCTGTTCGTGGCGGCGGGCGCGTTCGGCGGCGCGATGCTGGAGCCGTACCTCGCCGATCGTGCGGCCGCCGACACCAAACTCGATATCGCGCGCACCGCAACGGCTGCGATCACGACGCTGTTCACGTACACACCCGAGGACATGGACCAACTTTCGGCCCGATCGGCGAAATATCTGGGCGGCGACCTGAAGGATGCGTACGCCAAGCAGGTCGATGCGCTCGCCGCGACCAACAAGCAGAATCAGATCCACCGCAACGCCCAGGTCGTCGGCGCCGCCGTCGAATCACTGAAGGGTCCCAGCGCGACCGCGATGGTGTACGCCAACATCACCTACACCAGTGCGGCTACCAAAGACGTTCCGAAGATCTTCTTGGTGTCCTACCGATTGACGATGCAGCGCAAGGGTTCCAATTGGCTGATCACCAACATGCCGTGGATCACCTCGAAGGACCTGACGCGCATCACGCCGTGACGGCGCGTGGCCGACTTCGTCAAGCACAACTCATCGGCACCGCCGGGCTTTTTCGCTTGTGAAGCCGCCGGCTTGGCGTGGCTGGGCGCCGTGGTGGGCGGCGTGCCGTGCGCCGAGGTCGTCCGGTACGACGACGCCGGTTTGACGCTGCGCAGGTTGGCTCCTGTGTCGCCGCGGGGCGATTCGGCGCGGGACTTCGGTGCTCGGCTGGCGGTCACCCATGCTGCGGGGGCCGCAGCCTTCGGCGCCGCACCGCCGGGCTGGAGTGGGCACGGCTTCTTCGGGCCGATGTCGCACCCGCTGCCCATGTCGTTGACGCATTACGGCTCGTGGGGCGAGTTCTATGCGGTCGAGCGCCTCACACCGATGGCGCGGCTCGCCGCACCGCTACTGTCGGCCGGCGGCCGCGAAGCGGTGGCCTCCGTCGTGAGGCGTTGCACCGCTGGCGAATTCGACACCGACGACGGTCCTGCCCGGCTGCACGGCGACCTGTGGAGCGGAAACGTGATGTGGACATCGGGCGGCGTGGTGCTCATCGACCCGGCCGCGCACGGGGGTCACCGTGAGACCGATTTGGCGATGCTCGCGCTGTTCGGCTGCCCGTATCTGGCCGATGTCGTCGACGGCTATCAGTCCGTGCAGCCCCTGTCGCAGGGATGGGAGCGTCGCATCGGCCTGCACCAGCTGTACCCGCTGCTGGCGCATGTCGTGCTGTTCGGGGCGGGCTACGCCCGGCAGACCGAGGCCGCGGCGCGAAGCGTCAGTTGAGCGCCGGCCGAGGGTCAAGGCGATGGCCTCTGCCGCCGGGCGCTGTGACGACCCCTTGAACGGCACATGCGACACCCGGAAGGCCCCGTTTTCGGCAGAGGCCACCGATTTCACAACAATAGTCACAACATCCACACTGTCAACTTTTATAACACTGCGGTCACGATCCGATACCGGCCGAATTGACTTCTGCCGCTGAAGCTTTGATTTCAGGCCGCCAGCCCCGCGTGCATCTCCCAGACCAGGATTTCGGACGGCTGCGTTGCGGTGACCCGCTGGCCGCCCGACGCGGTGAACCGGACGGCGTCGCCCTCGGCGAGCTCGCCGGCACCCTCCAACGTCACGCCGCCGCGCGCCACGAACAGGTGAAGATACGGCGCCTGCGGCAGCACGACATCATCGCCGGAGGGTAGGCGGGCGCCGTGCAGCGCGGCGTGGCGGTTGTGGATCGTGATCGCCGACGTGTCGCGGTGCTCGGGCCGCCCGGAGGCGATCGTGACGAGTCCGCCGCGCAAGAGTTCGTCGTCGATTTCCAGCTGCTCGTATCCGGGGCTGATGCCGGGCTCGTCGGGAACGACCCACATCTGGATGAAGTGCACCGGTTCGGCAGCGTGGGCCGCGCCGCCGGCGAGCCGCCGGGAGTCGTTCTTCTCCGAGTGCAGGATGCCGCTGCCGGCCGACATCCGTTGGGCCAGGCCCGGATAGATCACTCCGGCGTTGCCGGTCGAGTCCTGGTGGACGAGCGAGCCGCGCAGCACCCACGTGACGATTTCCATGTCGCGGTGGGGGTGTGTCTCAAAGCCGGTGCCGGGCGCGACGATGTCGTCGTTGCTGACCAGCAGCAGGCCGTGGTGCGTGTTGTCGGGGTCATAGTGGTGTCCGAACGAGAACGAGTGCTTGGAGTCGAGCCACGACATCTTGGTCGCTAACCGCTCCGCCGCTCGCCGGACGTCGACGACTGGGTCCATGTGCCCAGCGTAGCGGCGCTACCAGCAATTTGGTTTCGGCGAACGATGTCCACAAGTTCGCCAGCGCTGAATGCGCTTGCAACACAAAGAAATTGGGCCGAGCAGCCGATGCGGGACCGGAGTGGCAGGAAGGCCAACAGACCGCATCCCGGTAGCGGCCATCACGTTCGCCGCGCCCGCTCAGGGCCAAACCCACAACACCGAAGCCCCCGACCACGAATATCGCTTTCGCACTACCCAGCCCGCCGACGGTACCCAAATCGCCAACCCGAGGATGATGTGGTGCCTTTCCGCGCGGCAGTTGCCCAGATTACGATTAACGCGGTGGTAACCGCATGGCCATACCGTTGCGGGATGCGACGCGTGCCGCCGCAAACGCTGGGCGCCGAAGAGGAGTTTCACCTTGTCGATCTCAAGACAAGGCGACTGACGGCACGGGCCCCCGAACTGCTGGCGGAGCTGTCCGACCACTACGTCGCCGAGCTGCAGGGCTGCGTCGTGGAGACGAACACCCGGGTGGTCGATTCGCTGGCCGGGCTGCGCGGTGAACTTGTCGCGCACCGCCGGGTCTTGGTCGAAACCGCCGCCGAACTGGGCATAGGGGTGGTCGCCGCGGGGGCCGTGCCCCTGTCGGTGCCGGCCGAACTGCAGGTCACCCAGACCCCGCGCTACCGGCAAATGCTTGCCGACTACCAACTGCTGGCGCGCGAGCAGCTGATCTGCGGGACCCAGGTCCATGTGGGAGTCAACGACCGCGACCAAGCGGTCGCGGTCGCCCACCGGGTGTCGGCGTATCTGCCCACCCTGCTCGCACTGTCGGCCAGCTCGCCGTTCGCGTCCGACGGCTCAGACACCGGCTACTCGAGCGTGCGAACGCTGGTCTGGCAGCGCTGGCCGACAACCGGACTGGCCGCCCCGGTGCAATCGGCCGAAGAATACGACAAGCTGGTCAACGACCTGGTGGCCAGCGGAGTCATCACCGACGCTGGGATGGTCTACTTTGACGTCCGACCGTCGAACTCGGCGCCGACGTTGGAGCTGCGGGTGTGCGACAGCTGCCCGTCGGTCGACACCATAGTGCTGATCGCCGGGCTGTTCCGGGCTCTGATCGAGCGCGAGGTCGATGCTCTGCGGGCCGGCATCCCTGCGACGATCCTTTCCCCGGCACTGGGCCGGGCAGCGCTGTGGCGGGCCGCCCGGTCGGGGTTGGAGGGCGACCTCGTCGACGTCACCGCTCCGGCCAGCAGGCCGGCGTCCGAGGTGGTCACCGAGCTGGTCGATTCGCTGCGCCCGCAACTGGAACACAGCGGTGATTGGGACATCGTCAGCGAGTTGACCCGCCAGGTACTGATCGCGGGCACGTCGTCAGCCCGGCAACGGCGGGCGCTGCGCCGCCGCGGGCGTCTCACCGACGTGGTCGATCAGCTGATCGCCGAGACCGCCGGCCGTTGGCCGAGCACCGCGACGGCCGTCGGCGACGACTCGACGCTGCTATTCGGCTACCAGCCCAGCAGCGACCCCGTGGTTCGCGTCGCCCGTGGCACCGTCGACGTCAGCTATGACGAAGCCGTCGATGCCGACGGTCACCCTCGGGAGCGCTATCGGACCGTCCTCGACACCATTGCCCGCCTCGGGGTGGCACAGCTGCGGTTCCGGGAAGAAGGCATCGAGCAGGAGCAGCGCGTCGACAACATCACGTTCCGCGTCACCGGCCAGAGCCGCGCCCAGCTGTTCCCGGTCGACCTGGTGCCGCGCATGGTGGCCGCCGACGAGTGGGCGCAGCTGTCTGTGGGCCTGGGTCAGCGGGCCCGGGCGCTGGACGCGTTCCTCCGCGACATCTATTCGGAGCAGGCGATCGTTGCCGACGGCATCATCGGTGTGCAGGCCCTCGACCGGGCACCCGGCTTCCGCTCGACGGGCCGCCTCGCCGGCAATACGGTGCGCGCGCACGTCAGCGGCACCGACCTGGTGTGCGACCGCGCCGGCCGTTGGATGGTGCTCGAAGACAACCTGCGGGCGCCGTCGGGCACCGCGTACGCGATCGTCAACCACCGGCTGCTGAGCAAGCACGTCGCCGAGCTGCAACCGCCCGCCGCGATCGAGGACGTCGACCGGGCACCGCAGATGCTGCTTGAGACGCTGCGTAGCGCGGCGCCGCCGCACACCCCCGACGACCCCGCGGTGGCGCTGCTGTCCGCTGGCTGGGAAGACTCCGCCTGGTTCGAGCACACCTTCCTGGCCGAGGAAATGGGCGTCCCGCTTGTGCAGCCGTCGGACCTATCGGTGCGCGACGGAAAGCTGTTGCGCCACCTCGGTTCTGACGTCGAACGCATCGACGTTGTCTACGCGCGGATGGACGAGGACATGCTGCTGTCCTCCACCGGATACGACGGCGCTCCGCTGCGGCTGGGGCTGCTCGGTGCGATCATCAACGGCCATCTCACCGTCGCCAATGCGCTCGCCAACGGAGTTGCCGACGACAAGGCGATCTACGCATACGTCCCGGCCATGATCGAGTACTACCTCGGCGAAAAACCCAGGCTGGCCCAAGTGCCGACCTGGATCTGCGGCGAGCGCGCGCAGCGCGACTTCGTGCTGGCCAACCTCGGCGATTTGGTGGTTAAACCCATCGACGGGCTTGGCGGAAGCGGCGTGCTGATCGGGCCCGAAGCCTCCGATGCCGCGCTGGAGGCGCGCCGACGTGAGCTGGTCACACAGCCGGAGCGGTTCATCGCCCAGGAGTTTGTCGCCCTGTCCACCCATCCCACCTTCGACGGCGAAGCGATGTACCCGCATCATGTCGACCTCCGCGCGTTCGTCCATCTTCGGGCCGGCACGGGCGGATCGGTGTCGGCGCACATCGCACCTGCGGCGTTGACGCGAGTGGCCAGCCGCGGGTCACGGATCGTCAACTCGTCGTATGGCGGGGGCAGCAAGGACACCTGGATTCTCACCGCCCGAAGCGCCGGCGAAGGTTAGCGGGCAGACTTCACTCAACGGAAGCAGGAGACATGTGCGGTATCTGCGGTGAGATCCGCTGGGATGGGCAAGCGGCGGATGTCGGCGCCATCACCCGGATGACCGTCGCGATGAAGTCGCGCGGACCGGATTCCGACGGCGTGGTGGCCCACGGGCCAGTAGCTCTCGGGCATCGGCGGCTGTCGATCATTGACCTGTCCGCCCGCGGCGCCCAGCCGATGGTCGATAGCGATCTCGGGTTGACCCTGGTGTTCAACGGGTGCATCTACAACTACAAGGAGCTGCGCAGGGAACTTGAAGTCGTCGGCTACCGCTTCTTCTCGACCGCCGACAGCGAGGTCGTCATCAAGGCGTTCCACAATTGGGGCCTGCGCTGCGTCGACCGATTCAAGGGGATGTTCGCGTTTGCGATCGCCGACCGCGACTCGGGCGTGGTGACGCTGGCGCGGGACCGGCTGGGCATAAAGCCGCTGTATCTGGCCTCCTCGCCCGGCCGGCTGCGATTCGCATCTACAGTGCGTGCGCTGCTCGATGCCGGTGGCGTGGACACTGAACTGGACCGCCACGCATTGCACCACTACATGACCTTCCACTCTGTGGTGCCGGCCCCGCGGACGATCTACCGCGGTGTGCGCAAGCTTCCGCCGGCAACGGTGCGGGTGATCCGGCCCGACGGTTCGCACACCGACACCGTGTACTGGACACCGGAGTTCCGCCGCGATCCGGCCCGGGCGTCCTGGTCGGTCCGCGACTGGGAGGCCGCTCTGATGGATGCGCTGCGTAGCGCGGTGGTACGCCGGATGGTCGCCGACGTTCCCGTCGGCGTGTTGTTGTCGGGCGGCATCGACTCCTCGATCGTGGTGGCGCTCCTGGCGGAGCAGGGCCAGCATGGGTTGGCCACGTTCAGCATTGGCTTCGACTCAGCCGGCGGCGAATCCGGCGACGAGTACTTCTACTCCGACTTGATCGCCAAGTCCTTCGACACCGACCACCACAAGATCCATATCGACGCCTCGCGGCTGCTGCCCGCGGTGCCGAAAACCATTGCCGCGATGAGCGAACCCATGGTCAGCCACGACTGCGTGGCCTTTTACCTGTTGTCGGAGGAGGTCAGTAAGTCGGTGAAGGTAGTGCAGTCCGGGCAGGGCGCCGACGAGATCCTGGCTGGCTACGACTGGTACCCACCGCTGGCCAACGTCGCCCGGGAGCAGACCACCGAGGCGTACGCGAAGGTGTTCTTCGACCGCAGCCACAGCGATGTGCTGTCAATCTTTGCTCCCGAGTATGGGATTGACGTCGACGCGAGCCGCGACTACGCGACCACCCATCAGGCAGCGCCGGGCGCCGACTCCGCGGTGGACGCGGCACTGCGGCTCGACACCCAGGTCATGCTTGTCGACGATCCGGTCAAACGCGTCGACACGATGACGATGGCATGGGGACTGGAGGCGCGCGTGCCGTTCCTCGACCACGACTTCGTCGAGCTGGCGGCTGCCTGTCCGCCCGAGCTGAAGTTGGCTTCACACGGCAAGGGTGTGCTCAAGGATGCGTCGCGGGCGCTGCTCCCGTCGGAGGTGATCGACCGGACCAAGGGCTACTTCCCGGTGCCAGGCATCCGTCATCTGCACGGCGAGATGCTCGGCATGGTGCGCGACGCGCTGACCAACGATGCCGCCCGGACCCGCGGCCTGTACCGCGCCGATACCATCGACGCCTTATTGGCCGCACCAAACGAGACACGGACCACGCTGGGCTCAAACGCGTTGTGGCAACTGGCGGTGCTCGAGATGTGGCTGCAGAGCATGGAGAGCTGAGGCGATGGGGCGGCAGGTGCGCGCACTCTATGGCGCGTCGCTGTCGCCGGACGCGACTGCATTCGCTCACCTGATTGACGACGGCGGTTATCCCCGCGCGGTGCAGCGCTTTCTGCGCGGCCGACGGGCAACCTCGTCGCGGGATGTCGAGCTGCCCGTCGAGGGGCCCGTCACCCGTGTCATCCACTCCGCGGACGGTCACTGGCTGGCATGCGAGGTGGCGCCAGACGGGGGCACGCGCAGCCAGATCTGGGTCGTGACCACCGATCCCGACGACCGGATGGCCCGGCGCATAGACGGCGAAGAGGCCGGGACCGCGGAGCTGATCGGCTGGGACGGCACCCTGGTGGCGGCCATCCTGACGGGCGAGGACGGAGTAGGGCAGGCCTCCCTGATCGATCCGGCCGACGGCGATTGCACCGTGCTGGACCGCCGATCCGGCGGCCGACTGGTCGACGCGTGGGCCGGGGCGTCGCTGATCCGGGTCGGGCCACGCGGCTACCACGAACTGATCATGCTGCATGGCCAAACCGAAATCGCTTTACTGCCAGCCGATCCCGGGTCCACAACCGCCGCTGGCGTGATCCTCGACGATCACTATCCGCGCCGAATCCGCTACGGCCCGAGCGGCGAGCTGACCAAGTTGTACTACCCGGCCAAGACTTACGGCGCGACCCGGGGCGCGTCGGGCGTCGAGGGCGATCGGCGCGGATACATCCGGGCACTGATCCGCAGCGACAATGGCTGCGAGCACGCCCGGCTGTTGGAAGTGACGGTCACCGAGGACGGCGTCACCTACTTCGTGGTGGCCGAACGCCCGGACTGTGATCTCGACGAGTTCGTCGTCAGTGACGACCTGTCCACCGTCGCATTGCTGTGGAACCTGCAGGGCCGCAGCGAACTACAGATTCTCGAGTACACCGACAACACGCTGACCGAACCGATCCCGCTGCCGGACTTGGTTGCCAGCGAGCTGTCCGTCAGCGCTGGTGGCTCGATGGTCGCGATGACCGTCGAAGGGCCGTCTATGCCACGAACGGTCGGGCTTGTCGACCCGCGTTCGCGTCAATGGCAACGCATCGACCGCGAACCCAGCCGCGGTCCCGTAGTCACCGGCTTCTCCGTCGGGACGGCGCCGGTGATGATCACCGCACGCGACGGGCTCAGCCTCACCGCATGGCTGTACCGGCCCCCGGCGGATGGTGGTACCGCGGGCGCGGTGGTGTACCTGCACGGCGGTCCGGAAGGCCAGGCCCGGCCCGGCTACAGCGAGATTTTCCCGCCACTACTCAACGCCGGGATCAGCGTGCTGACCCCGAATGTCCGCGGCTCGGGTGGCTTCGGCCGGACCTTCGTGCACGCCGACGAGAAGGAAAAACGGTTCGCGGCCATCGACGACGTCGCCGACTGCGTGCGCTTCCTCGTGGACAACGGCCTAGCTGACCCAAGGCGCATTGCCTGCGCGGGCTGGTCGTACGGCGGCTTCCTGACGATGGCAGCAATGACGTTTCATCCCGCCTTGTTCGCCGCGGGCATCAGCATCTGCGGGATGAGTGACCTGGGTACGTTCTACCGCAACACCGAACCGTGGATCGCCGACGCCGCATATCCGAAGTATGGCCATCCGGTCAACGATCGCGAGCTACTCGAGCGACTGTCCCCACTGCGCCGCGTCGACGCGTTGACCGCGCCGTTGCTGGTCGTACATGGCGCCAACGACACCAACGTGCCGGTCAGCGAATCGGAGCAGATCATCGACGCGCTGCGCCAGGCCGGTCGCGACGTCCGCTACCTGTTCTTCAGCGACGACGGACACGGGATCGTCAAGCGCGAGAATCGTGAGGCGTTGGCCGTGGCGATCAGTGAATGGCTGAACAGGGCATTCAGCACCACCGCGCCGCTACATAAGGACAATTAACGCTGATCAACGGCATCGGCGCGCGGCACGACTCGACGCGCTACAGCGACCCCGGCAGCCCGAACCGGGCAAAGAGCCCCGGTTCCCGAAACGCCACGACGTGAGCCACACCCGCACGCGTGAAATCGATGACCTGCAACTGAAACGGCACGTGCCGATCACCCGAGCGCATGTACAGCGCCGCCCCCGCCTGACCATTGGCCGTAACGGGGATCAGCTTCATGTCGCCTGGGCCCTCGGCGGGGCAGTGATGACGAATCAGCAGGCCGATGGTCACGGGACCGCGGTACCAGCTGTCGTACGGCGGCATCTCCCAAATCGCCTCGGCGGTGAACATTTCGACCAGGCCGTCGATGTCGTACCTCTCGAACGCGGCAATGTAGCGCGCCAACCGCTCCTGCGTCTCCGGCGAGGACGGCTCCGCCAGGGTGTCGTCGGGGCCGACGGCGTCCAGGTGCGCCCGCGCCCGCTGCAGCAGACTGTTCACCGCGGCCGTCGACGTGCCGATCGCATCGGCGACCTCCGCGGCCTTCCACTGAAGCACGTCGCGCAGCACCAGCACCGCCCTCTGCCGCGCGGACAGGTGCTGCAGCGCGGCGATGAATGCCAGCCGCACCGATTCACGGCCGCCGACGATTTCCGAGGGGTCGGACGGATCCCCCGACGGCAACGGCGAGAGCCACGGCACCTCGTGACGCTCGACGAGCGGGTCGGCCGGGCCCGCGCTCGGGCCGCCCAATCCGCTGGGCAGCGGGCGCCGTTGTCTGCCCTCCAGCGAGGTGAGGCAGGTGTTCGTCGCGATCCGGTAGAGCCACGTGCGCAGCGACGATTGGCCCTTGAAGCCGGAATACGCCTTCCACGCCCGCAGGTACGTCTCCTGCACCAGGTCCTCGGCGTCGTGCAGCGAGCCCGTCATCCGGTAGCAGTGCGCCAGAAGTTCGCGCCGGTGCGGCTCGGCCGCGATCAAAAATTCGTCACCTGATTCGCGGGCGAGGACGCTCACGGCAGCGAGCTTACGCCCGGCTACTCTTCCCTGATGGCCACCACCCGCACCGAGCGCTCATTCGACGGCGCCTCCGGCGTCCGGATCGTCTACGACGTCTGGACACCCGAGGGCACGCCGCGCGGCGTCGTCGTGCTGTCCCATGGATACGCCGAGCACGCCCGGCGGTACGACCATGTCGCCGCGCGGTTCGCCAAGGACGGCCTGGTCACGTATGCGCTCGATCTCCGCGGCCATGGCCGGTCCGCCGGCAAGCGGGTATGGCTCAAGCAGCTGTCGGACTACACCGACGACTTCGCGACATTGGTCGACATCGCGGCACGCGACTACCCCGATCTGAACCGGGTCGTGCTCGGCCACAGCATGGGTGGGGGCATCGTGTTCGCGTATGGGGCGCACCATCCCGGCGAATATGCCGCAATGGTGCTGTCCGGGCCGGCCGTGGCTGCCCAACTGGAGGTCTCGAAGGCTCTCGCTGTGGTGGCCAAGATACTCGGATCGGCGTTCCCCGGCGCGGCGGTGCGCACGCTTGACGCCGACGCGGTTTCCCGCGACCCGGAGGTGGTGGCCAAGTACAAGGCGGACCCGCTGGTGTATCACGGAAAGTTCCCCGCGGGAATCTCGAAGGCGCTGCTGGAAGTTGGCGAGAATCAGCCGCGGCTGGCGTCCAGACTGACCGCGCCGCTGCTCATCGTCCACGGCGACAACGACCGGCTCGTCAGCGTGGAAGGCAGCCGGATGCTCGCCGAGAACGCCGCGTCGGCCGAGGTGGCGCTCAAGGTGTATCCCGGGCTGTGGCACGAGGTCTTCAACGAACCCGAGAAGGACCGGGTGCTCGACGACGTGACGTCGTGGATCGAGACACATTTGTGAGACGCCTTGTGCGTTACCAGGTTTGGTGGCTGATCGCCGCACTGGTCTGGGCGACCGGTTGCGGGTCGGCGAAGCCGCCGGCGCCACCGGCAGCGTGGGTGGACGACGAGGTGAGCTTTGTCGCCGAGGGCCTGACGATCTACGGCACCTATCGGCACCGCTCCGATTCGCCGCCGGCGCCGGCGGCACTGCTGATCAGCGAGAGTGGCAAGACCGATCGTGACGGCGACAATGCCGTGGCCGGAAAGATCGGCACGATGCGGGCCCTTGCCGGGCTGCTCTCCGACCGCGGCATCGCGAGCCTGCGCTACGACAAGGTGGGCACCGGCCGCACCGGCATGGGCCCGTACGCGAGCCGCCCGGCGGATGTGGGCAGCGCCGTTTACACCGCGGGAGCCAAGGCGGCGATCCGGTTTCTGAGCGGCCTGCCGCGCACCGACCCGAACAAGATCTCGGTGTACGGCCACGGTGAGGGCGCCACCCACGCCTTGATGCTGGCCACCGACAAGAGCGGCGACGCGCCCAAAATCCACGCACTGGGACTGCTGGAGCCGCTGGCCGGCCGGTACCTCGATCTGATCACCACCCGGTTACGCGCCGACATGGACGCCGCGGTCAAGGCCGACCGAAGCACGCCGCAACAGGCCGATGATGTCATCGCGGCATGGACCGCGGCCGTCGCGCAGGCCCGGGCCGACGGCACCGCTCCTGCCTCGCTGCCCAACGGGTTGACCGCCATCCTCAACCCCGCCAACGTCAAGGCCGTCGTCGAGTCCGACGGGATCAACCCCGTCGCGCTCGCCATGCTCGTCCCGGCTGGCACGCCTGTGCTGCTGACGTGCAGCGACTCGGATGGGCAGGCGACGTGTCAGGTCGTTCAGCCCCTGGCCGCCGCGCTGGCGGACACCAGGCTGGTTTTCGTGCAACTCAACGGCGTCAGCCACGTGCTCAAGGACGACCCCACCGACAGCATCACCAACTACGCCAAGGATCAGCCGCTGACACCACAGCTGGTGAGCGCGCTCGACAAATTCGCGCCACAGTGACACCGGCAACGCAGAACTGTCGCACCGGTGCCCTAGCGTTGCGTTCATGAGCAAGCGAGAAACGGAGCGGGATCGCGCATGAGCACCGACAACATGACCGACAACCGGATGTTGGCGCGCATCGCCGCCCTCCTTCGCCAGGCCGAGGGCACCGACAACGCGCACGAAGCCGAGGCCTTCATGGCCGCGGCGCAACGGCTGGCCACCGCCACCTCCATCGACCTGGCCGTCGCGCGCTCCCACGCGACCATCCGCACCGCGGCCCAAGCCCCGGTGCAGCGCACGATCACGATCGGCAACAAGGGCGCCAGGGGCCTGCGCACCTACGTGCAGCTGTTCGCGGTGATCGCGGCCGCCAACGACGTGAAGGTCGATGTGGCGTCCAACTCCACCTTCGTGTACGTCTATGGATTCGCCGAGGACATCGACGCCAGTCACGCGCTGTACGCCAGCCTGGTGATGCAGATGGTGCGCGCGTCGGAGGCCTACCTCTCCTCGGGTCAGCACCGACCGACACCGACCATCACCGCCCGGCTGAACTTCCAGCTTGCGTTCGGCGCCCGCATCGGCCAGCGGTTGGCGCAGGCCCGCGACGAGGCGCAGCAGCAGGTCCGGGTCAGCTCCAAATCGGTGCCGGGTACCGCAGTTGCTTTGCGCAACAAGGAACTCGAGTTGCAGGACTTCTACAGCCGCGAGAGCAGGGCGCGCGGAACCTGGCAGGCGCATCGCGCGACAGCGGGCTACTCGTCGGCGGCGCGACACGCGGGTGACAAGGCGGGCCGCCGGGCCCGGTTGGGCAACAGCCCTGAGCTGCCCAATGGACGTGCCGCCCTCGACCGGTGAGCGTGCGGGACACGCAGCGCAGCAAGGTCTATGCGGCCGAACAGTTTGTGCGCACGCTCTTCGACCGGGCCGCCGAGCACGGGTCGCGCGTTGTCGACTTCTTCGGCACGCAACTGACGTTGCCCCCGGAGGGGCGGTTCGCGTCGGTGGAGTCGGTGCAAACGTATGTTGACTCGGTGCTGAATCACCCGTCGGTGCAACGGCGGTGGCCCGCGCTGGTGCCGATCAGCGTGCGGGCCCGGCGCGGCGCCACCGCGGCGCATCACGAACGGCGCGACGGTGATGCGGTTATCGCGGTGCCCGCGCGCACTCGCTGGGCACTGCGGGAACTCGTTGTGCTGCACGAGATCGCCCACCACGTGTGCGACGCGGAACCACCGCACGGACCGGAGTTCGTCGCCACGTTCACCGAACTCGCCGGCCTCGTGATGGGGCCCGAGGTGGAGCACGTGCTGCGAGTCGTTTACCACGAAGAAGGACTCACGCGATGAGCGCTTGCGTGAAGAGCCAGAGACGAAAGAAGGACGGGAAACGTGAGCGATGAGCCGCTTGGGCGAAGAGCATCGAACGGCGATGAGCCGCTTGGGCGAAGAGCATCGAACGGCGATGAGCCGCTTGGGCGAAGAGCATCGAACGGCGATGAGCCGCTTGGGCGAAGAGCATCGAACCGCGA
>Ga0153922_1000480_pt1 | contig 16392 bp, 16 predicted proteins | sample TSNJ006MetaG_FD_104723 | JGI IMG/M metagenome (GOLD analysis project Ga0153922, IMG submission 104723) | Attine ant fungus gardens microbial communities from New Jersey, USA - TSNJ006 MetaG | ecosystem: Host-associated > Fungi > Mycelium > Unclassified | place: USA: New Jersey, Brendon T. Byrne...
AACATCCTCGAATGCAGTAGAGTTAGCCGCAATTGCTTCGTTGAAGGTTTCCTGCAGCTGGGGCGACATGACATCGTTGAGTTTCTTCTGGTCTAAGGAGAAGTCCTCTGGATATCTTCGAGTCCCTCCAGTTTCGTTCGCGTTCGAACGAGCCGCGTTCTCCCCCAGCCCCCGCACGAACTTCGCATGGATGCCAACTGAACCCGCGACGACAGTCATCGAGTTCTGAGTAAGGGTGCCAGTCTTATCGGTGCAAACCACGGACGCATTGGCCATTGTTTCACAAGAGCCCAGGATACGAACCAGCAACTTTTCGAAAGTCATGCGTTTTGTGGCGAATGCTAGCGCAAGAGTAACAGCGAGTGGAAGGCCTACACATGAGGTAAGCTCATGAGATAGGCATAGGCATGCTCAACACATGCCTTCAGGAACAGCAACCACTATCAAGGTGACGGCAATGATTAGGATGTTAACAAAAGCAATCCCATTCTGACTCGGTGTCCTAGATCCATTTTTAAGAGTTTTGAGGTCAGTGACATGAAGACAAACGAACCGTTGGGGCTCTCCCGTGCCCAACTGGACGAAAAAGCGGATCATCAAAGCCATGAAGAGAAGAAGACCAGCCAGAGAGCCTATTTTGGCGATGAGCTCCGCAAGGTTATTCAGCTTGATTTGGAGGGGAGTGTTTTCGGCGTCCCCTCGTAGTGCTATCATGTTATCTTGATAAGATGAACCTGAAACAAGATATTACAACGCACCCATCATGATACGACCGTTGAAGCTTTTTGTCCCTACCGCTACTACCACATATTTGCCAATGCCCTCCAAAACCTTGCTTCCGCTAAGGATGAAGCAATCGGCGTGTGTTCCTGTTTCAGTTCTCATATTTTCAAGCATTTCGTCATATGAAATTTTGCGGATAGCATCTGATTCCCCAGTGGCGCCAGACTCGTCACATCGAACATTGTGTCCGGAAAGGAAGACTCCATCGCATGGAATAATTTCGCCAGGCTCGAGGAGGGCTATATCACCTACTAAGACTTCCTATCTAGTAGTGAGAATAAGGAAGTGAAAGATTCACTATAGACGAACCTTGACATCAATGACCTTCTCCTGACCATCCCGTATGACCTTCACTCCACGCTCCTCTTTCTTTTCGTTCAGGACTCTGAACTGTCGCTCTTTCTGCCAATCATTGAGCGACCCCACAAAAACCTATATACGATGATTCGATTATTGATCATGCTGAAGAAGAGATACACACCACAATGGCAATGGCAACCATAATCGCAACGCCCTCCACCCAGTCGACCGGAGGTTGATTGGGTGATCGGGGTGTGCCAAAATCCTGAAAAAGCCCTAGAGCGAGAGAAATTGCCGCAGCCATGGAAAGGAGTATCTGTGGAGAATATGAAAAATCCTCTAACGATCATTAATGAGGTCAGACAAACCAAAACCTTGTCCTTCAAAGCAAGCCACATCAGTTGAAGCAACGATTTACCCGGTCTTCGAGGAAGGAGATTCTCCCCAAATACTCGTTTGCGATCATCAAAAGTGGCACCGTATGCTGAGTGGTCTTCGTTGATAGACGGTTCTCGCATATGACCGCTTGGTTCAGTGAGAGTAATCGCTGGGAGTTTTGATGAGGCGGAATAAGCAGAAGCAACAGATTTAACCGTCGCAGATCTGGACAATGATAGAGTTGAAAGGCCGTGGTCGGCACTAGTTGCAAGTCCTCGAATCAAGCCAACTACACCACCGAAGCTCGTGAGTGTATCAAGACTCTTTGGATCCAGCATATGGGCAAGTTGATAAGGTTTGAACGGGAACGGGGCAGGATCAAGACCTTCATCCTGAAGCAACTCTAGTTGGTGGGAAGTTTTGCCATCATGTTCATCCGTAGATTTTTCCTTCTGCTTTCCTTTTGGTCCATGATTATCAAGGTTCTGACTTTCTGTTTCAGAGGACTTGCGGGATTCGAAAGACTTGCGAGTCGAAGACAGTTGAGGATCAACGTCAGTAAGAGAAGTCGCGCACGAATTCACCTTGGCGACCAGTGCGTCTCCCATTTCTGTTACAGAACTCGCAGTGGTTGCATAACTAGGCCTTCTGCTATGTCCACTCGAGCCAGCATCATTAGGACTTAGGAGGCTTAAGGATGATCTGTCATCTGGCTGGTTATCACGAAGGGCGAGAGTAGTCTTGAAATTACTATCAGAATGGGTAGAAATCGTAGGAGAAGGAGGATATGCAATCGTCGACGAGTAGTCAGAGGGCGAGGACGGGAGCAAGTGCTGTAAAGTGGGGGATGGGGGAGAGAGGAGAGCAGTGTTGAGTTCAACGTCTATATGGGTGGTCTGAGTGGATCCTGCAGCGTCGGTGACATTGATTGAAGGAATGTTCTGGCCGTCGACAGACATAAATGGAGGACAAGCCAGGAATCCCAAACATGCAGTTGAATGCAGGTGTTACAATGGTTATATGTGGAGCCACACAGCCTCAATTCCCCACGCCCCTATTGCTCGACACCACGCTGGAAAAGCCAATCTCTCTTATCGTCCTACAAAAATCCAGCTCTTGACTCGTTAGATCAGTGAGATACTGCCATCTTGCCTAAATGACTTAAGCGCAGAGGCAGCCACGGCGAGGTAGATTCTAAAGAAGGGAACCCTTGACTGTACAGCCTTCATGGAAAGCAGTTTTTCGCAATGTGCCATGTACAGGATCGTCTGAATTAATCTATCTTTCAAGCGACCAGTCTAGGTCTGGCGGCAGATGACCCAGGCTGTGTTGCCATAACTCAATACCACACCCTCAATTATTTTTGTTCATTACCCCCGTTTGTTCTCCATGAAGCTCCTTGTTAGCTCTTTGTGAGCGATTTTGAGCCCAGACGAGTCAGATACCCTCCAAAGCACGAGTCGAATCAAATCATAAACTTTCATCTAATGAAGATTCAGCTTCAGCAGGAATCACAAAGTGCAGAACTCCAAATAACTACGATACCTACTTTTGGCGAAGGCTTTAAATCCACAATAATACCATGCCAAGCCCCCCATGCTTCCAATTTGCTTGACTATCATCTCCAACCGAAACCTGTGGAATATTTGTGGCGATTTTTGGCTCTTCAAGTGACCCACGCGATCCATGCTGCGGGTAATTACATCTTTCAAATTTTGAGCTAGTTGTTACGTCACTAATCCAACAGTGTCAACGCGCCAAGAGACTACTCCTCAAAATTGCAACAAGTTCATTGAATACGACTCGAAAGCTCCCGGTAATGAATGGTGAATGTCGCACAGGCCGGATTTTGCATCCTTCCGTGACAAAATTCTCGCGCACTTCGGCGTCTGCGCAACATAGTCATTTCTTGAGGCGATGCGCAACAGCGGGTTACCGCAGCGAATGGCTGTCATCCATTCCACCGATGAGATTGGATTTCCTTAAAAACTCCATATTCCGATATGAAATGAAGGGATTGACTTCGCAAATTGTGGACGGCAGTGCATCAATCGCTGTCTCAGACGTCAATCAGGCTTACTCACAACCCAATGGAGATGACGATGGCGACAGCGTCAAATTGCTAGGAAATGAGTAAAAGGTCTACAAAATGAATAGAAAAGTAGTACTGCCCAGAGTATGTGTCATGTCAGAGCCAAAATTTAAGAAACATAAAGGCGACGAACCTGGGACTCGAACCCAGAAATCTCCAGCTCACTAGAAGGGTGACTACTACCGGAAACTGGCGCGTTAACCATTACGCCAGTCCGCCTCCAAAAACTGCCCAATTTTTGTGTAACATATTATTTTGTATCATGTGCCGGTTCGAAAATAGACCATTGCACAGATGGACGCAGCTAAAGTCTGATAAAATGCCTGAAGAGTATGGCGACGCCGTTTATCAGACTGCCTTGTCTACTCGAAAGCTTTATTCTATGTCTTTCTGCTTCCTTCTCCTCATATTGGTGTTTTCCTGTCCTTGGGTTTGAGAATACACTGGATTTATTTTGCAGTCGGTCCGAAGATATATTAACAAGTCACAGGTTTTTTTGATGGTTCGTCAGGAATGTAACAGAATATCCCGACTAATTTCCTTTGGTGATAGGGTATAGTGGCGCAAAAACGCCGCATGTGGGTCGCCATGAATATGCATGTTGGAAGCCAAGTTTACATACCCTTTTCTATGTCATCGTTCTAGGCCAGTGCGTTCATTCATTGAGCTTATTTTCCATTTTGAGTATCCAATACTACCATGGGGTATGGAATCTATGTCCTAGGCCTCGGAATTACACTCTGGAATCTCATCATCTCAATTGATCGATAACTTCAACGGCGTTGTTTTGGGGCACCTCAACACGTTGACAGAGTTGGTATAAATCTATAGACTCACCTGCTATCCCTCCATGTACGTCTGGGCGTTTTTGAGAAGAGGCTGCCTTCAGCCACGCAGTTATTATACACAGGAGTGATATCATAAGTAGGCGTCCACATCGATGGGATTCCCTAGTCGGTTTGAGCTCGTTAGATATCTGGAGAGTGATCGAGATGCTGTGTGAGTATAAAACTTTCCATACGGCATGCATCTTCTCAAACCTGTCCCAGCCATGCGAAGCATGACTTCTTGACAGGACATGGTGGATGTATAAGTACCCTCAAGATGATGATCAATGAAAAAATAACAGACTTCTGTACTTGTAAGCTCGCCTCTTTCATGATACCAAAGTTGGGTCACTTGAGGCTATACACTTAGCCACGTCCCCAAAATTCGTTTCTACAGACTCATAGACCAGAAGGTGGGGTTCAGCATCGCCATGGAAAGTTCAGAAGCATATCCACTACAGGCGCCCCATCTGAGCTTGAGGAACATGTTTCGGTCCGTATGTGCCTGTTATCTATTCAGCTTCGGCTGTTTAAAGTCTAACTGTGCTGTGTGCCTATTTATATCTGTGTTCGTGTGATTAGATTCAGATTTGTTATGAGTCCAGTTTCGATAGCGTGACTATCACGTGCGTAACAATGCCATAATTTACCACAAAACAAAGTAAAGGCAAAAGCAAGAACAATCTACCCAGAGAAATATGCATACGATAATTTTCGGTCTTAAGGAAAGAAAAACATGCCAGACCGTCGCAAGATCAGGCTTGAGGGACGCTTGGAATGACTCCATTAACATGCGGCTCTGATCCAGCTTGACCATCCTTGTCATCATTCTCCATATCAATTCGGTCCAGTTCTTTGATGAAACTGCTACCCCAGAATGCAGCTGTGTACTTTTTCACGTATTTGAACAGTTTGCGGTGGTTCTCTATCCTCGTAGCAGTATCCATAGTCACTGCCTCATGGATAGCATCAGCGACCTGCTGTGAATCCCATGGGTTTACAACAATTGACCCATTGAGACTCTGCGCTGCACCGGCAAATTCGGACAGGATCATAACACCTTGACGCGCTTGTTGGCAAGCGACGTACTCATAGGATACCTGAAGAACTGATTTAGATCCGTGACTCCAGCGCCTAGGCATTGAAAGACAAACCAAATTCATACCGTCCCTAGTGCTCGTGACCAAACAAACGTCACTGACGGCGTACAAAGCACAAAGTTCGTCGAATGCGAGACTCTTGTGCATAAAATGGATAGGCATGAACTCAACGGTGCCGAACCGCCCATTGATTCTTCCAACAAGCTCATTCACTGTCGATCGGAGGTTTTGATATTCCTCCACGTCCTGACGCGAAGGCACCGCAAGTTGAACAAGCACAACCTGAAAACAGGAGATCAGAAGTCGCTCCCACATAGGGCATTAACCGACTTTGCCGATCCATTCTGGGTGCTGTGTAAGGAACAACTCCATCGCATGGAGCTTTTGGGGAACTCCCTTAATGTAATCGAGGCGATCTACACCAACGATGACCTTCACTCCACCAAATCGCTGCTCCAACTGGTGGATGCGGTCCTTGACGGACTGCTTTCGTAGATTCTGACATCACCTTAAGCATGAGATCATCCTTAAGCAAGTCGGTGAATTGTCAGTGAATCCTCACGTCAATGAAAGAGTCCGGCTCTATCCCAATGGGGAATGTTCCAACGTGGGCAAGGCGACCTTCAAATTCTACCCCGTTCGGCATCGTCGGAAGGCCAAGGATACGTGTACAGGACGAAAGGAAGTGTCGTGCATAATCGTAGGTGTGGAAGCCGATAAGGTCACAATAGAGAACACCATACAAAATTTCACGGCGGACTGGAAGGGTTCTGCGCAATAGTGAAAGACGAAAAGATCCGTATCAATCTTGACATACCTGTAGATTTCACTACTAGGGAACGGTGTGTGCAGGAAGAACCCGATTTTGATCCCAGGAATGCTGGCTGCTGCGGGAGATCCAAACTCCTCTCCTTCAACTCCTTCTGCAATTCTTGATAATTGTTCCAGTGTGAAGTTGTCGACATTGCGTCCATCAATGAGTCCGCGCAATAGCATAGGCAAGAGCATAAGGTGATAATCTTGTACCCATACCATAGCTCCAGGGGTAATTTGTTGTCGGACGGCCTCAGCGAATTGCATGTTTGCTTGTCTATAAGCCAGCCAATTCGCTTCATCAAAGTTCATTTCTCCAGGATGGTAGTGAAAGAGCGGCCAAAGAATTGAGTTGGAAAAGCCATTGTAGTGGCGATCTGCAACGTCGTCATCGAGGTATACTGCTTGACAGGAATACTCCTCCATCAGCCGCTTGTCAACGTGAGGGCGGTCTTTGAATGGGATGAAGAAGCCCGGCCAGCCAATCCAGGTGAAACTGAGCGATTTTTTGAACCCGGAGAGAGCGGAAACAAGGCCACCGGACGACATCTTGAAATGATATTCGCCTTTAGAATCCTTCGTAATGGTGATGGGCAGTCGATTGGACACGACTATTAAATGACCGCTAGGTTTATCCATGGTAGACAATGGTCAGTGATGAGAGTTGGGAGACCTGGGATGACACTGAGAGAGAAGTGACAAGATTATATAGGGGCAACAATCAACGCTGAAGGATTGAGTGTATTAAGCGAAAGAGGGGGAAAACCCAAGGCGCGATTCCGGATTGGGATTGATAATCGGATCATGAAAAACGTGCGATCGCTAGGAAGGCACCAGGAAGGGTCATAGTAGCCCATGAAAGCTGCTCACTGCTATATATGTAGTCAATCTACACAACAACTAGGTTCCAGACCCTATCAAATTTGCATCAAGCTCTTCTATCCCAGTCTATTGTCCAGACTTTCATAAAGGATTCACATGTGATACTATCCCAAATGGTCAACAACTCTGATTGGTTATTTTCAGTCCTCAAATATCTTTTAATACCCAATGCCATTGGAAGATTCGAGAGAACAGAAAATCATGCATAAAGCACTAAATCTCAGAATACAGGTGAAGATTGGAGCAGTTTGAATCATTGCTCCCATGCTTTTTTGAGTCCAACGTGTTTAGTCGAAAAGACCAAAGCCCTGGATCAGAACGTATGAGCATATTCCAAAAGGTATCAAAATCAACGTACCATGTCCTCATCGGATTCCTCAGCTTCCTCTTCCTTCTCCTCGGCCGCAGGAGCCTTGGCGGCATCAGTAGGAGCAGCAGCATCAGCAGGAGCAGAAGTAGAAACAAAGGCCTCAGGGTTTTCCAGATATTCCTTGATCTTTGCATACTTTTAGTTTTTGAGTTCAAATACCAAAAAAAGAGATACATCACCTTTTCTGAGCCATCGAAAGTGTATTCAGTGCCCAAGGAGATAGCAAGGACATTCTTGTAAGAGTTGACAAGGGAGTGCGTGATGGAGGCAAGGGTAGGATAGTGAAGGGCAAGAGAGATGCACGCAATCGTCTTGATACCAGTGAGGAAACGATCCATGAGTTCTTCCTCGCTAACATCAAGGACCTGAGGAGAGAACACGTTGCCAGAGTCATATATCTGGACTACGGTCATTCCGTATGTGAACGGGGAAATGTTCAACATATTGAGAAGGGTGGCCTCGGATGGACCAACACGAGTCCCCGCAGAGACGACCTTGACATCGGAGATAATTTCAATGGTACCACGGGCGATCTTTGTGGGGATACCAAGGGCCTGGAAGAAAGATGTCTTTCCTGGTTCCATGCCCGTGTTACCAGCAGGAACGTAGACATCCTTGGTAGAGAAGGCACCAGCACGGGCAGGTGCAGCAACTTTGTTGGCAACGATGATATCACGGATATCGGGGAGATTTTCAGAAGTGAAGACGAAGCCGACGTTTTCCTTCACACAAGGCAGGAGACGTTCGAGTTCAGGAAACTCCGATAGGTTAGAACGTATCACACGTCGAATCATGGTATTCTTTCCCATCAAGACGATACCTTTGCCACGGAGCGCAACACGGATCTGATGCATCTGGTTGGAACCGACATTGTCCACGTTCACAACAAAGATGGAACCTTCACGTATCCGTTCAACAAGATTCGCGGGACAAGCACGAGCAGACTTACGATAAGTGTTAAAAAGCTCCTTGAGTTTCTGGGAATAAATCTCCTTGTCAGCACGAGAAGCACCCATTGTTTGTGATTATCTGCAAAGTATGGGTAGTCCATCGGTTTTCAGCTTCCAAAAGCACGCACAGATATGATAGATTGCGAGTCCAAGTTAACCTCCCTATTGACCTCTGCTCCTGAGTTCATCGTAAGTCGGAGAAACCCAGCGGAAAACTTATTACCAACCAGGTAGTGCCAATGGATTTTTCAAGGCAACTTGTGTCGAGGACAGATGATACAAGGGATTTTATGTGTAGACCCTTGGGAAATAAGGTTCAAACTCCGCCACGGCAATGACCTCGGCGTCTTAGTGGGCTGTCTTCTGTGGTCCAGGAGTCCCGCCCCTGACACCTCGCATCGCGCTTTTTCAGCGCAGAGCGAGCCGGGACTACTCGCAAGTATACCTCCAGTGAGGTTGTGACGTGTCGATTGTAGTTTTCCAGTTTACCTCCATGCAATGGAATGTTGCGATGTTGCCAGCTAATTTTCCACTCGCGCAAAAGTAACACTAGAATAATTTCTAATTTATGGTGCGTCAACTTTTCATGAGAAACAATGGTTGAACGATATTTTATAGGTCTTCATACGCAAAGCCTCGATATGCGTCTAATCCTCCGAAGCCCCGTTCACTGGACAGGCCTCGGAAACCCATAGGTTTACCTTCAGATGAAGCATGCTCTGCACTGGTTGATGGCCCAGTAGATGCTTCCACCAGCCATGTCAATAATGGAACAGTGTATTCATATGGGCCAGACAACCCTGGACATTGCAAACTAGCCGGAACACCGGCAGCAAGGAGCCGTCTGTTCGTTCAAAGTCATGACGAGTCGCCAACGCATCCTTCCCAGGATAACACTGAGTTTACCACACTGGACACTTCCTGTAACGCCTTGTCTCCACCTTTTGATCCAGCAGCTTCATTGGGTTCCACCTCTTTGAATGTATTCGCGGATGCCCTCGAGTTTGTGAACGGAGTACTCGGCAATATTACTTCTGACACTATCCTGCCAACCCATTTTGAACAACTGAGGACGATTCTGTGGCGATTTGGTCCAGATTTATTGCGTCAACTAGATGCCAAGGCCAGTGATGAGCTGCTCTGCCTCTTAGGGACAATTTCCGATGAGATAAATGCCTGCAAGTTCCACAATCACTTGGGACAATGGTGTACGAATTTGACAGGAAGAAAATTTTGGGAGGAAATTATGATGGTCGCAGAGATGAAAGAATCCCTGGGGCATTTGTTCGGCGAGAGGGAGAACTATTGGTCAATGAGGGCGTATTTGGAACAAACAAGAACTAAATGCTTTGAAGGTGTGTGTATTTGTGCATGTCTTGAATTCTTGTTTTCGATGGCTGTTCTTATCTAGCTGCAAGGCAAAAGGCCCAAGCATATTATCTGCGACTTGCGCTCACGATACGGTCAGAACCTGCGATCGTTGTTCCATATCTTAACAGTTTCTTCATGCCTCCCTTGATGCCTGAGTTCGGAGGTGCACTCAACATTCTTTTGGGCGTTTTAAATCAGCACAATCCTCATCGAGACATTGTCGGGATTCTCTGGACCGTCATCCTGACATATAACAATGTCCTATCTCTGGAGCAAAAGGAAGCAATACTTGACATGATGCACCTCCGTCTTTCCAGCTCCAAGCCCGGAAATTTTCGAGAACACGCTGGAAAATCTCCCGGAATAGAGGATATTGTCGTTGGTTTTGTGGCTTCATTCTTTCCGTGTTACTTGGAAATGGGGACATCCCCTGTTCTTCTGTCATGGGCAAAAGACTGTGCTCAATCAAGCATCGCAGGAGAGATTCCTATCAATGACCGTTTCAGTAACCTAGTCCTGCTAGCTGCGTGGATTATGCCACAGAAAATTTCTGGTTTGCCAGATTTTCGATTCGTAACTGATGGTCATGATTGGAGACCATTCATCGGCCTAGCGATGTTAGATCAGGTTTTCCATGGTCGAAACCTGACGTTTGCTGAAGTCAGGGAGTTACAGACTATCATACGGTCCCTCTGGTATTTATGGGAAGGTGTTACTACCATTGACACACCAGGCGAGATTCGCCGGATTGTCGCGACTGCTTTTCTTCGTGCAGCTGCTCGACTCCGAGACAGATTATTGTTGGACTCGTGTCTTGAGGATATTTCCGCAGGCGTGCTGTGGAAGACCGCTTCACATGTCGAGGAGCCTGAGGCTAGACAGGTAGAACAGCTTTTCAGAGCTCTTGCAGAGTGCGTGCTGGTTTTCGGGGGCCTAGTATCGACACGGATGTTGTCCTTCCTCGGAGACGTCCCACACAACTCTTTTCACTTAGATTTCTATCTCACAGGGATACTTATACAACTAGCAACTTCGGATGCGGATACTGTATATCGATTTTACTGCGAGTGCCTTTCTCATGGAATACCAATTTCCTCCGAAGCGTCGATCTTTGTCGCCCAGACTTTGGCTTATGGGCACTACTGGGATCAAGTAACCGCATTTCTTCAGGATGACCGATTTGACAGTACCTCATTGGAACCCTTGCTGGAGACCATTTTACGTACTTTCCAAACGAACAGACAAGAAGATACGGCTCCTGCACTTGCCGGAGCCACTGCTGAGGCAATGCTGACGTGCTACTCCAACGTCAAAATTCCCAGCCGACTCAAGTATCCCATTCGCTTCTTTCTCCCTATAATGATTGCTTCGCGGCATCCCCTGAAAGCTGTTCAAGTCCTTGAGGTTTTACGCCAGAACAATCCAACCATGTTCTCTTATCGTTATTTCCTCCGGATCATTCACACACTTTTTCAGTATCGTCAGTTCACTCTGGGAGTCAGAGTCTTCCACATAGCAACTGAAGTGTTCCATGAAAAGCCGGCCATTATCAAGAACTTATTCAGAAAAACGAGATATAGACTGGCTTGCGCTGGTGCCTTCAAACTTGCGTCCCCTCCTTACATTGACCAACCCTGTCTAGAGACGTTGCGTGACCATTTTGTCTCCCTATCTCTGCGCAAACCAGGGCGATCAGTCTGGTGGACTGTGCTACGATCATTTCATGTTCTGACAGCCTCACCCATCAATGGCTCCGTTGTTTTGATTGCTGTGCAAGTCTTACTGCGACATCGGCGTTTTAATCTTGCGAGGCAGTTAATTGCGCAGTCGTCTAGTCAGCTCAAGTCACAGGATATGACAGCGATAGGTAATACTTACCTCCATGCATCCCTCTTGTATTGGAATAAGCGTAATGGGCGCCTCATGCGACATGTATTGCGTGCCAAAGATTTTCTTTCGCAGAAGTATAGTTTTGTGGCCGATCGTATCACGGTCAATATTGTTATCAAGACCATGCTTCGCTGGAGAGGTCAAATGGACTCACGTAACATTATGTGTTTATTTGATCATCTCGTTCGAAACGGTTATCCAGCTTCAGAACGGTGGCATACTGCAAATGGAGTGCCGTTTGGCACGCCACCGGGGGAAGTAGCTCTGGATCTGTCGGGAATTCGTCAGGGGTTTTCATTCAAACGTCATGTGCGGCCTCTTTACAAGATGCTTATTCAAGAGTTGTTTTTGAGGAAGAATGCACGTGCAGCGCAGAGGATTATCGGGATTTTGAAGGAAGAAGAGGTGCTGGTGAGAGAGGTGAAAGAGCACAGGAACGTGCACGTCGTTTAGGGGTGATCAAGAAGCAGCATGCCTTGGCGAAGACGCGGATGAAGAATGAAGGGTAGTTGTTCGGCATCATGTATTGTCAGTTTGAAGGATGGCGCTTAAGTCACTCGGATGTTTGAACTTGGGTAATTATCTGGTTGAGTATACAATTTGCAATCCCACAGTAGATATCAACCATCATTGTGCAACCTGCCCCTGAACAAAGAGCCGTAGTCTAAACCAGCTTCGTCTGAATTTAGCCACTAGTCCTGAAGCTACTGCCAATTTCTTTCGTGTGCTCCTCCGGCACCAGCAGCAGCAACAGAGCCGTGCTGCAATGGCTAATCAATTTGAGATCAATTTGGGCTGAACTCCAACCTTGTACAGTCGGGTCTATGGGGGAGAGAGAGAGAGAGAATTCTGTATTTGTATACCGCAACAAGCAAGCAGGTGCTAAGACGTGGTGGGTGAGATACATAGCGGTACACTAACGACTACACCTGAGTCGGGGTCTATGGGTGGTGCTACTGGTAGTGGGCAGCCCAATGCGATGAGCTTGATGGGTATGAACATGAACACCATGAATGCAATCGGGAATGTTTCATCTATGATTCCTAATGTGCCTCGGACAGGAGGACCGACGACGGCCATGAATATGAACTATGATGTTCTTCAATCTTTCGTGCAGCGGAGTAATAGTGGGCGCCAAGCATTTTTTCTCAGGTCTATTGGCCGAGGTTTCCTAGTTTATCGTATCATTTTCTTGTATGATTAATCGTTTTTTATTCCTTATCTGTTCTATTCATTGTCTATATATAATTTTATCTTGGGGATCTGAGAGTTGAGTGACTATGAGTATGGTCTTGATTGAGCTATTGATCGTGTTGAGACGGTATTGCATCTACCACAGTTATGTGCCCAAATCTGTCTCGTATTATCTTGCCCTCAGCTGCATATCAGTACGATAAGGAAATTTGTTAACACTTGTGCTAGGTGCTGCCTAAATCTCTTCATTTCATCGTTATCGGAATCAGTATCCATTCAACTATCATACTGTTCTTCTACTTTGGCAGCTGTGATCCAAGTTCCGAGTGGAGTAACACGGAATAGTGTACTCGGAGCGGGGTGTCGGTTTGTCGGAGTCTGAGTAAATCAATCAATGACACTGTAAAAGTATGTATTACGGAGGCGTCATTTCGGATCCAATCGCATGAGCAGAGCAAACTTCCGAATTTAGTATCCCTTCCTCGATGGGCTGTATGCTCATGAGAAAACATTCGGTTGTCGCCATATTAACCTTGTCTGGCTTATACCCTGCTCGCTGAACTTCTAAACACTACGGCCAAGGTATGCTCTTCTTTATTCTATCGTTCTCAAAGCAACAGCTGAAGCCTTTCCAAGTCATTACTGCTACTTTATGATTTTATCGATTACATTCCTCAACAGGTGAGGCTTTCCATTTGTAAACAATGATTCCACATATCTTTTCTCTCCTAGGTTCAGTACCTCCACAGGCATGTTTCTCATTTGATGGCTGACTATCGTCATTCACATATGGAAACTCAGGAGGAAATGGTCAAAATTGCATGTCATCTATTTAATGAGACAACTGATCCAACTTTTCAGAATGAGTTCATATTGTACGAGGAAATTATGTGACATAAATCAAATGCATATTGATAACAACTTCACCAGCTGACAATAAAGCCTGAGCATCGAAATCAGCAAGACATTACTCTCAATCCAATTTTGGTATCTTCATTGACTAGGATGTCGTAGTGGTATACATCAATTGTATTTGCTGTTCGTTCTCACATACTCTTTGCCAGGTGTATATTTGGTCATTCACTAGCTATCAAGTGAGTTTCATCACGACTTATAATGACTAGAGTATCTGATGTCAATAGCTTCTGCGCATTGTTGAATTTAGTGGTAGTGAAGATTCTGCTGGTCCTCCGCCTTCGAACGATTTGGAACAAGCATTGCATTGGTGAGGGCTAGAAGTATGTGCCAATGGACTCGCTATACTGATTCCTAGTCACACTAATTTGATATATCATCATGGGAGGTATGTTTTATAGAATTTGATTTCTGATTGATAGAGACGATTGATGGTCGAAACTAGTTGAGGTCCTGGTAGGCTTTAGAGACAGTACAATACTAAACCGACCAACTGATCGTATTTTCCAGACTGCGATTTCTGCGACAATAGTTGACGCGTATGTCAACTTAGTTTCCGGGGTGCTATTCCCTCTCCATGGTTGCTGGGTGAATGCCACGCATCTTGATAATATATAATTCAGTCTTGGTAGTGCCTTTGAGTATGTGTTCTAACATATTTCGCTGTGCTGACTTGCAGATTTACACAAAAAAGAATTATTCTGGCGGCAACAAGGTGGAAGTGATCAAGGTTATCAAGATAGCAGAATTACCGTCTGAGTCATGTGGGGCAGACGACGGAAGTTGTTGCTGGGGTAGGGGGGCTGGGATAGGGACGGCTGCTCGTTGGAATATGTCCTGGAGAAGAAGTCTGTAGTCGTCATCGCTGGGAAGGGTGAGCTGGGCAGTGAGTATACCGATGAAGATATACATCATGAGTTGCTGGGCGTGGGCAACGGGAAGATCGTTGAGGCGACTAGCAAGGGATGTCATCAGAGAGTCCAAAAAGGAAGGGGGTGTTCTTGTCATGAACGTGGGCCACCAACACGCCACTACGAATTTGGTGGGCCACCTGGTGCCCTTTTCGTCACCCTCACCGTCCCCGCCGTCGCCTACGCCCTTTTCTTTGTCTGTAACGACGCCAACGCCTGTCGCCCGACCCTCGACTACGATACCCTCCTCTCCGCCGTACCCAGCCTGTCCGACCTCTGGGACTCAGACGCTGCTCTTATCTATCTCGTCTGGTACGTATTCTGTGTCCTTGCATGGGCTATTCTTCCAGGCGACTGGGTAGATGGCACCACTCTCCGCGACGGCAGCAAAAAACAATACAAAATTAATGGTACGACACCCAACCGCCCCTCTGGCCGCTCACTAACGTATCTTAGCGTTCTCGACATTCCTACTCGCGCTCGGCATCGTCAGCGGCATTGTCATCAACTTCGGTCCCCAGGCATTCACCATCCTCTACGAGAAGTGGGTCGGTCTTTTGACCGCGTCTGTACTCATGGCCATCGTACAAGCAATTTACTGCTACGCCTCCTCCTTTCGCTCTGGCGCTCTGCTCGCTCTCGGTGGTAACTCGACCAACATGATTTACGACGTGCGTAAATCATGCTATAATTCAGTCCTTGCCCAGCCTCACGATACTTTCAGTTCTTCATCGGACGCGAACTCAACCCCTCGATCGGCTCCTTCGACATCAAATCTTTTAACGAGCTCCGCCCAGGCCTCATTCTCTGGGTCCTCATCAACATCAGCATGGTCTGCGAACAAGCCGTCCGCAGAGGTGGTCTTTTAAAGGTCACAGACTCCATGTGGCTCGTCCTTGTCTTCCAGTTCTGGTATGTCGCGGATGGTCTGTACAACGAGCCAGCGCTATTCACAACCATGGACATTACCACCGATGGATTTGGATGGATGCTTGCTGTCGGAGACCTCACATGGGTCCCATTCACATACACCCTTCAAGCGAGGTATCTTGCCTTTCATCCTGTAGAACTGGGCCCCATGAGGACTGCTGCTATTGTCGGTGTTAATTTGCTGGGTTACTGGATCTTCCGAACTGCCAACAATGAGAAGAACGAGTTCAGAAGTGGGAAGAACCCAAAGAGTATGTTCATCCCTTCTCTTTCCCAACGACCTGCTCAGACGCTTTTCAGATCTCAGGTTCATGGAGACAAAGCGTGGCACCAAGCTCCTGATTTCTGGCTGGTGGAGTATCTCACAGCATCCCAATTACCTGTATGTCCCTTGACATGCCTATGTATTCCGATGCTTATGTGGTGCTCTCAGTGGTGACCTCGTTATGGCCCTCGCCTGGTCCCTTCCGACCCTGTTTGACGCACCCATCACCTACTTCTATGTTTGCTATTTTCTCGTTCTCCTTATCCATCGTCAACGTCGCGACGATGAAGCTTGCGAAAAAAAGTAGGTTGTCGTTTTCACCGTGTGATTGACATTGATGGAATCACCTCAGATATGGTGATGATTGGATCAGATACAAGAAACTAGTGCCGTATCGCATCTTCCCGTACATCTATTAAAG
>Ga0153922_1000485_pt1 | contig 16350 bp, 2 predicted proteins | sample TSNJ006MetaG_FD_104723 | JGI IMG/M metagenome (GOLD analysis project Ga0153922, IMG submission 104723) | Attine ant fungus gardens microbial communities from New Jersey, USA - TSNJ006 MetaG | ecosystem: Host-associated > Fungi > Mycelium > Unclassified | place: USA: New Jersey, Brendon T. Byrne...
ACTAATGTTAGTGGTATTAGTATTAATAGATGTTGCTAATGTGTCTGATTTGGTTTCTAAAGCTGCAATTCTATCTACATCAGCAGGGTCAAAGTTTTCTCCATCTTTCCCCTGCACTCGTATCCCTGTATCTACAGTGCCAATAAACCAATTACCTGTTGTACTGTCTACATGTGGTGTAATGCCATCATTTCCGGTAGTTCCATTTTCACCTTTTAATGAGCCGACCCATTCTTGTTCAGTGCCAATAAAACCGTTTGATATAGCAATATCATAAGCGGATGCTCCTATTTCCCCCTTTTCTCCTTGCAATCCCATTTCTCCTCGTGGGATAGTGAAGTCAAACACTGCATCTGTTGATGTTCCTGTGTTTGTTATAATAGCATTCGTGCCCGGTTCTCCCGTTATTACATTACCAACTTCAATAGTTGCAGATGTTCCTATTCCATCGCCCGTTCCATTACTTACTCCGGTATCTCCTCTCGGAATGACAAAATCAAGGACGGCCGCATTTTCTGTACCCGAATTAACAACACTTGCCGATGTTCCGGCTTTCCCTGTTGTAACCGCACCTATTGCGATTGTAGCAACCGCACCGTCATTGCCGGGAAGTCCCTGCACACCTTGTTCGCCAACAAAATCGCCACTATTTAGTTTGAGTGTTATTTCTTCCATTGCCGTCTCTGCTTCATTCAAAATGTTGAATAGGGATATAAATTCATTTTCATAATCAACATTCTCATCTTCAAAAACAGTTTTGATTATTTTTGTTGTAAAAGTTGCACTCTTTAGTTCTTTGTCATTAAGAGTTAATACAATTTCTGCTTTTGCATCGCCAGGAACCGCAAGCATTTCCTTACGGTAAAGCATATAGACTCTATTATTATGAACAATACAATCATCAATTACCGTATGTCCATCTGGTTTTGGCTTACAATATTTCACCCGCACTTTACAGTCAGGTGGTATTTGATAACAGGATTTATTATGTAAAAGCTTAATGCATAATACACGACTTTTATTATCATTTTGTTTTACTATAACGGTATTTAAACTTTCTTCACGATCAAGGTCTAAAGATATATTATTAATTAATGCTAATCCGTTATCTATAAAATCTTCTAAAGTATATTCATTAAAAGTAATATTGGTTTCTTGTTCACCACTCATTAAATGCTCCTTTCCACAATAGAAAAGCAACGTATCCCACTTGAAATACATTGCTTTAAATATTGATTGTATTTAGTTCTTAATTCTTTAATTCCTGATTTTCTTTCTCCAAAGACGAAACTCTATTGTTTAGGTCTTGAATTAGTTTCAACAATGAAGGAATAACAATGTGGGAATTCCACATTTCAGGACTACCATCCTCCAAATGATTGACAGCAATCGGCATTATTTCTTCCCAATCTTCTGCCTTAAATCCTATGATATCCTTCATATAACGTTCGTCATCATCTGCTAAATAATCTTCATTATATTTAAATGTATATACTGGTAAATCATATAAAGCCTTTACGTCATCGACCAATAAGCTTTTAAAATCATGCTTATAACGAGCAGACGATGAAGAATAACGACCAAAAACACCATTTGAAGTAATATACATATTGGCAGAATTTGAATATATACGGTTATATGTAACATCAGATCTTACATAAGTAGAGGTAGTATCACTGCGGATTGATAGCGCAATTTCTGAACCATGATAGAAATTCATTTGATTCCCAGATGCAGTGTACAGATGTAGATTGTTGAAGTTAGTATCATTATTTCCAATTATAATATTATCATTGGTGTTTAATAATAACATTCGGATATTTGTTCCAGACGTATTTGTACCATAAAAACTTTTATTATTTTTCGACATTTTAATATGGTGCATAGTGGCTATCTCGTCAACTACAGTTAAACTTCCAGATACGGTTGTATAATCGGATTCCAGAGTAATACCTCCATAGTTAAGTATCTGCATTGAACCCAAACCACTACAGTTTTTAGTAAGTTGTATATGTGGTTCGGATAAATTATTAACCTTTTGTGTAAATCCAAATTTTAATGTACTGTCAGTACTACCAAGTTGACCTACACCAGTTACTGCATGATCACCATATTCAAAACTTATAATGGTTTCGTTAGAACCACTTGAATAGGCATCTCCGTTTACATAAATTTTATACTCTTTTTTTGCCGTGATAGAAGTGGCAGTAATATCACCAGTCAACTTTAATTCATTTGACGAATTATAAGTAAGTGCTCCTTTGGCCATAACAAAACTGCCATCTCCATTGATTCGAAAATTATCAGTTTCTACTATAGATCCTCCTGTATGAGTTAGCTTATTATATATTCTAAATACAGGATAAACTATTTTATCATAGTTGTCTTCGGCAATTTCACCAGTGCCAGGATTATAAACATATTCTACTGATTTGGGGTTAAGTTCAATAATCGTTTTTGAAGAATCTATTCCCGACCAAGCTATTTCCATTGGAGTATTGACTGAACTTGATAAACAATTATTTGATATTGTCCATCCACCAATAACACTATCGTCCCCAGCAGTGATTTTTCCATCAACAGTTAATTCACTGCCATTCCAAATTAACTTACCACCACCATAGTTAAAAGTACCTTGAGCAAGATTGATCCAGCCATTGGTACCTACTAAATTATTTGTTGTGATTTTATCAGTAGTGATAGTATTAGTTAATATAGAACCTCCATTAATCACAGTTGTAGCAGCTGGTTTAAATGGACTTGCCACCTGAGTACTACTTGACACTTCCTCAATTTGGATTGCATCAAACCATACTGGAACATTTGCGGTATCCACGTCTAATCGGATACTTATGTATGGATAAGTAGATAATGCAGTATATGTGAAAGACACTCTTTTCCAACCTTCACTATTTGTTATAGTACTAGTTGTTGAATTATGTGCTGAATTTGTGCTATTTATCGCGGTGTGTCCAACAACATACATCTGTACTGTTGCTGTTGTGGTTGATGTGTTGCGAACATAACAGGATACTCTGTAAATTTTTCCAGATGTTATAGGAATACAACCGTAATTGTAAGTGGATGTACCCAGATAAACATAATTGTCAGAACTAGTACCTTGTATTTTTAAAGACTTTGTACCATAGTAGCACTGGGACGTATCTAATACTGCTGTTGCGGCAGATGCTTTAGAAACATAGGGAACAGAAGATACTTGTTCAAATGTGTCATACCCGTACATCATCAGATTAGGGTTTAATCCTATATTAAGTTTATCAGCAGTAATTTCATATGATTTAATCTTTTCTGCTGTAACTGCATTAGCAGCAAGTGCACTAGCAATAACAGTTCCGGCATAAAGTTTGCTACCGTCAATCATGGTTTTATCATTGGCATGACACCACTGTGCAGTTATTGCATCAGAATCCGTTACTACCATAACTGTTTTTATGGATAAAACAGTCGTTCCTGAATACAATGTACACTTAATATGAGTCACGGATGCAGAACTGATACTATGACTAATACTAGAGCCAGATGCAACAGTGGTTTTATCTGTAAATGTGGTACCATTTACTGATTCTGAAATCACTAATTTGCATGTAAAAGCCGTTTTGGTTGTAGAATTACCATCCATGTAATAAGACTTAAACGTTAGTGTGCTCGGCGTTAATATGTTAGAAATATCTTTTTTTACAAGCTCTGTATCAGTTTCAAGGATATATATTCTGGCAGCCGTTCCTGTTGCACCTGTAGTTCCAGTCAATCCCTGTTTGTTTTTTACAACTGTGAACCGCTTAGTAGAAGATAACGAACCATATGTTGCAGTTATATCTACATACCCAGAATCAGCACTTATAGCCGTAACTGTGTATGTACGTTTGTCTGATGATTGCGTAACGGTTACTCCACTTGACGTATATGTGTAAGAAACCCCTGTAATAGTTGATATATCTGTATTGCCAAAATATGCTGTAACTTTAGTAGCACATCCCGTGAATACTCCATTGTTTCCTGAAACATCTGTTGGCACAGCATGAAACTCATTAGATAAGTCTACAATAAAATTTTTAGCAGATTCAATAGCAGATTCCACGTCTTCCGGTGCTGGTACCCAGTCACTTGTTATTGTTCCGTACTCGACCATCAGTTCACTAATCCATACAGTTGTTAATAAACTAAAATATGGATGAAGGTTACAACCGTGGGAAGGTGTTGCATTTAGCTGTATTTCATATTTCTCCCACTCAGGTGTTAAAGTTACAGGGTCAACAAATGAACCAAAACCCCAACGAAAATAGAATTTATTATCATCAGCCAGACTCTTAGCATAAAAACTAATCCTTACATTATAATTGCCGCTGCGGTCAGGCTTCATTGTGTTAAACGCTAAATCAGTACCAGATATACCTGCAACATTGGCAACAACTTTAAGTGAATTGTTATTATTATGTTTGTTTGTAGAGTCCACTGACAATGTAGCATAGGAGTTTCTTGTAGAATATACACTAGTATTTAGTGTTTTAAAACTAGAATCCTTAATAATATTTCTACCGCCAACTTCTATTCCACCTACAGCAGAATCGGTGTACGCAGTAATATCTTCAGGAGCCTCCATGTGATCAGATGCCTTTGTTCCCTTTACGAGCATTATTTTCGCAAGATATAATGTTACATTAGCAGTATCGATTTGAAACGTCACGCTACCGCTTGACGTTGAGGTATACGTAACAGTATATTTCTTCCACTCGGTTGTAGCTGAAAATGAAGTAAGGCTAACCGTATGTCCGCCCTTAAATCCTGTTGCGGCAGATGCTTTTGCCCAAAAAGTCAGTGTGTAAGTTTGTCCCGAAACATGCATTGGTGACTGATAAATTCTATACATGTCATTATCTCCGGGAGACGTTGTGTAAAATGCTAAGTAAGTACCGTGGGTTGCATCTGTGCCAAAAGAGCACACAGAACTTCTCTTTGTCCAATAGTCCGTGTTGCCGTTTTTAAAACTGGAATTTCGAACTAGGTTTCTGGCACTTATCTCTATCCCATCTATAGCGGCATCCGTGTAAATAGTTACATCTTCGGGAGCGGGCGACCAGTCAGTGTTGACAGTGCCTTTTCCTAATTTGAAGCGTTTTACATATATGTCCATTTCTTGACAGTATATATTGACAAAGACTCGATTTACCGATTCGTCAAAATTAGCCGGAAGTGTAAACGTGAATGAACATCTTGAAAACGTGTCTTTTTTAATTTTGCCTTTCCAGCTTGTCGCTCCCGTACTCGTCCATTGGTACCCTGATGTTGTATCCGTATAAAAAATCTTTGCGCCGAATGGATAGGAATCATTATATTCACCACGAACGTCACAAGAAAACGTGTAGGTATCTCCAACTTTAAAAAGAATCCCGCTGATTGTACTTTGTACCCCATTGTTTACATTGCCGGCTGATGCAACAGTTACGTAATGATATGAATCATCTGTACTGTTAATTTCTTTTGTAAATACCGAATTTTGGTTTCCAAAAGTCCAGTTGCACTTATTTGCTGAATAGGCTAGTACACTACCTGTATTTAATAGTAGATTGGTGCCGCCGATTTCCAAATTATCAATTTTACTATTGGCTGAACTAGCATCGTTGAGCGCGGTTTCTATCTTGTTTTGTGCATTAGTATCAAGTCCTGAAAATGTAACTAGACTATTTAAATTGATATATTGTGCTGTTAACTCTGCAAGTCTATCTGTTAAAGTGAAATTTGTTTCAGAAGTCCCTGATTTTATGAGCCAGTCAATTTTATCAGCAGTTTGTTGCGCTTGCGTAATCTTAGAATATAAGCTTATTCCTGTAGGTTTATCGTCCGGATTGCCTATTGTAGTAGATAGTTCAGACACACTTTGATTAAACCCGCTTATATCTGTAGTACTTTGAACTAAAATATCTTTAAGAGTCTTCTCTACTGAATTACCATCTTTATCTGTAATAGTTATAACATCTGATTGCCATATTTTATCCTCAATCGCTTTTGTATTAGCATCTAATATTGACGATATACCAATCATAGTTTCAGTAGTTTTCTCTGAAAAATCATCTATTTGTTCAGTGATGGCATCCATAAAAGAAGTAATTTTTTCACCATATAAATTTCCTTCTCCATCATAGACTTGATGAATATCAATTCCACCATATTCATTTGGTTTAATGATCTGGAAATTTAATTTACCTTCGCTTATAGAATTATCAGATAACATATCATTCTTAATTAATCCATCAGCGATGCCAGCTTCGGTGATGCCGCCATGTCCAAAGATTTCATCTCCATTTTCATTACGGATTATCATGCTGAATTTACCGGATACATCTTGTCCAATCTGAACCCTAACATTTCCTTCATCATCATAGAATTGCTGTGTGTTCCCGGCGAATGCAATAGATGGTAAACCATTTTCCCCATTGACCAGTACAATTACATTTGCACTAGCAGTATGTGCCTGTAAATCAGCTACTGTGATATGTTTTGCAATCATATTCTTGATAACAGCTTCATCTATTCTAACGTTATCAGCAGTTAAGTTTATTATCTGTGCGTTTCCTATACCAGCGTTACCAGCCAATAATGTTTCTATGTTAGCAATTTTTACATCAAGATTATTAATCTGTGCATAATCAGCTAATAATGTTTCGATATTTGCATTGATTACATCAAGATTTGAAATGTTGGCATAATTAACTGACAGATATTTCATAAATCCACTATCAGCCATAAGCTTTTCGAAAACACCTTCGTCAGCTATTGCTATTTTTGCAACAACAGAATAAGCGGATAAATTTTTGATATATGCACTATCAAATTTACCAGTCTGCGCGTTAATTGTACTGCTAAGAGAAGTTTTAAATGCAGAATTTGAGAATAGTGCTTTTATCATATCTACTGAAAATGTGTAGCTTGTAACTTTATTACTTGAGTTACCACTGGAAATGCTACTTTTTGCAGAAGAAATTGCATTGTCTAATAAGGAAGTAAAATCATTACGTTTATTTTGATATCGCAACATATCTGAGAAACGAATTGTAAAACTCGAATTATCCCAAGTACAAGGATTGTATTCTATTCCAAGCAACCTCAATTTTACGCAATAATCATCACGAATACCTAAATGTATATAATTAAACAATTTCATCTGGCTATGAAACTCTTTGAATTCAGGCAAGGCAAATATATTGTCAGCAGAATCCTCATAATGATATTGAGGATGTGATTCCATATATAGCTGTTCAACTGCTTTGATATATAGTTGATATTGCTTATCAACTATATTCGAAATTGTATCAAAATCTGTGGTAACAATATTTTCGTTTTTATAAGTGTTCTTTTTGTACAACTTTTTAATACGAGCAAGTTCACATTCAGAAAAACCATAATTCTCCTTCGAAACATTATTTGTGATTTCTAATCTTAATGTCTGTATAATAGACTGTCTTTCTGTGAGTATATCTAATTCAGTCATTCTAATATTTTTAGCATTTTGGCATTTTTCACACAAATTGCCGTAATCCAAATATTGTTGATACATTATGTTATGATAATCTTGTTCAAAATCAGACATTTCAAACCAAGGTTCACCAAACCCTTGACTGGAAAGTAAATCTCTTTGATCTTGATAGGAGAGTAGCTTAATACTTAATTCTTGTGTACCATATAATTTCCAATCTGTTTCCCAAGCATTTATTACATCCTCACTAACAACAGAAAACCCAAAAGATGTTACTGCACTCCCTATCTCTAACTGCATACCAGCAATAATACATTTTGAATTTTCGTTAGCTGATGTTATTTTATAGCAAATATCAACATTAGAATGCTCAAAAGTAAAAGTATAAAACACTCTTATCCATGTATTTTCCGGTAAATTAAAAATAGTTCCCGAATAATTCCAGTCAGAATCACCAGAATATCGAAAACCAATTTTCAGTGTAGAATTAGTATTTGATTTAACATATGCGCTATCAGTATGTTTAATGGCTGAAGTTACATCTATTTCATTTTGAAAAATACCGTAGCTTCCAGATTTATCAAGAGAACATTGAATACCATGTGTCACACCATAACATGGTGTATCATCTAAAACTACGGAAGTGATACTAGATTCTGAATTTATTTTTAACCATCCATCAGTAATGACAGGGTTTACATTGCTAAGTAAATTACCAGTACCATAACTTTCAATAGTTACTTCCCGATTTTGTAAAATGGAAATAATATTAGGCAGAATGTAATTCATGATTGATTCATATAAATCCCAATCAGGTGATGTTTTTAATGCATCTAAATCAAAATCACCATAATCATCTACATAATTTTCCTCAAAGGCTCCCACTATAACCGTATAGTCATCATAGGCAACTTGCAAATCTTCTGTACTCATTTCTGACCAATCATTGTTCACTGCATCAGTGGGAACTCTATAAGTTACCTCCTCGATATCTTTTACAAGTTGATTATATTCTTTAGACGCTTCAATGTAAGGTTGACGCTGTGTTTCTCTATATTCAAGCCATGCTTTATATTTTTCAATAATTTCGTTAGATAAAAATGGTTCTGTTAAGAAATTTGTAATATCCTCTATATCAGAACTTCCAAAATTCACATAATCAATGTTTAAATCATCATCGCCAGCTACGTTAAATACCGTATATAAATCACGATTGCTACTTATTGAAACTGAATTTTGTATATTTCGAAAACCAATAAAAATATTAGTGTCTTTCCCAATCGCTTCCACACGATAAGCATTAATAAGCATTTTATCTGTATCAAATGTAAAAATACACGAATATGCTTTTGCTACATCCTGAGTCAAAAAAGAATATACATCTTTATCATCAATATCAAAACCATATATTTCATTGGGCAATGTAATCTCTGGATAATCTGGATTTGGTGTAATATAGTCAATATAGCCGATATTCCAATCAGGTACATCGGCATGTTTTAAAATCAGATGAAGTAAACTAAACGATGGATGTTCTTCATTATAGAATTTGATTTGGTATGGATCATCATCACTATTATGATTAATTACTTCCCATGAGTCTTCTGTTCCCTGATTGATTTTAAATCCATTTAAATTATATTGAGCTAGTTCAGTTTCTAAAGATTCTGCATTTACATGTTTTACTTCTTTACGTCCATCATGATCAATAACAGGTTCTTCTTTGATTTTAAACCAGATACCGTTGACATATAACTCCATCTGACGCGTAATATATTCATATCCATTGGAATCATTTTCATCAACTTTACTATAAACATCAAATGACAATTTGAATAAATCATCACCATTTTCACTTAAAGAAACAGTGTTCATATCCACACCATTTAAAGCGCAATGGAGTCTTTTACCTGGTTTTGCAAGATAGATTATTTCGGGGTCTGCTCTGTTATAAAAATCATATTTCATTAATAAGCACCCACCTTTCTTGCTTCGCGCCATGTGAATCTAACTGTAGCATTTCCTATTATTTTTATTTTGTTTTCCCCACTACAAAATCTCATCCAATAAATATTATCGACATCATTAATTCCTAATTTTTCAAAAGATATTAAACCTCCAGCAAGATCTGTAACCTTTAATTTCTGTGCATCTATGTAAACAACATTTCCTATTAAACAGTTAATGTCCATAGTTCCATTACTATCTGTTTCGTTTTTAATTGTTATAATTCCATCTATGTTTGGTGTTATTTTCAGCAGAGGATAAACATAATCATGTGCCTCATCACTGTCATTGTATATGATTGAGTTGACACTTGTTTCAGAAGTAATCACCTCTTCCTTAACTGACGAATAAGCAAATGGACTGTCACATGTAAATGTAAAGGTTAGTCCAGCAATGTTTACTGCTTTATGCGCTTCAACACTATTAAAAATTCCAAAGTAGTCTACCTGTTCATCGGCTATGATATGATTATCATAGTCAGTCATATGGAAGAGAATGGGGTAGTGAGAAGATGTTAGCCATCTATTAATTTTTCTCGTTTCAGATCTGGTAAAATATAAATCTTCTCCTGAAAATTTACATGGGTCTTTAATTAATGTTATTTCAAAAGTTAATACATCGTCATAATATGTACCGAAATGATTTGCACGGGTACGATAAGTGTTTGATTCACCCCTGTCCACTGATCTTTCTAATCCAATCTCAGTTTCAGTTTTGTTTTCAAAAGAACCTATAATTAAACCAAAATCTTCAGTTGTTTTACCATCATATTTAAAATACTTCCCGAATTTTGTCATGAATTCCTCCTTTCTAAAAATACAAAGAAAAAGAGAGGAAATCACCTCTCTCAATCTTCATAGTAAATTTATTTTTTATATCCCAATTTGCCAAATTCATCGGCTAAATGGTTTGTAACATCATTAGCGATTTGTTTTCTAAATTTATTCAAATCAGCCATCACATTTTTATCAACATTACCTTCAATATTAATCAAATTATCATAGTTAATATTAATTTGTGGAGTAGAAACATTTTTCTCAAAGTCAGCATTAGCAAAATAATCAAATTGACGCATTAAGTCAGGAACTATGTTTTTAAATCCTACTGGCATGACAGTTTCACCCGTTTTTGCACTAATTAATCCATCATCACCATTTTTCCTAATAATACTCTGTGAAAATGCATCTGTAGGAATAAAGCTACTAACAATACCACCCTTTTGAAATCCAGCTTTCTTAAATGCAGTTAGTACAGAACTTTTATTCGCACTTGTCCAATTAGAATATGAAGAAGGTGCCTTTATTTCCAACATTTTAGATAGGTTTACAAGGTCGGCACCCTTTGCATACTTACTATATTTAGTACTGACATATTTAGGAAGTGCGTTAAGTGCATTGATTTGTGTCTTAGTACGTGTTTCCGCTCCAAGTGTTTTCATCCAGTCTTTAATAAGTTTTTTCTGTAAAGCTACTTTTATAGCTGCCTGATTAGCGGCAGTATAAATATTAGAAGACGTTGCACCTGATATACCCAAATCTTTTGCTAATTGAACTTGATCTGCTTTTGAAAATGTTCCATATCCAAGTGAACCAAGGTATTTATTTGTAACGCTTGTTCCAGTATTTGTTTTACCTTGTTTTGCAGAAAGAGTGGCATCAGATTTACTAATTACTTTTACCTTGCAAGTTGCAGATTTCCCACTAGCATCCTTAGTTGTACAGGTAATTGTGGCACTTCCTGCTTTAACTGCCTTAATTGTACCACCAGATACAGTAGCAATAGCAGTATTACTAGAAGACCACGTGACTGATTTATTTGTAGCATTGTTCGGTGAAATTGTAGCTGTAATTGCTATTGATTTACCAGCAGTAAGGGATACAGATGTTTTGCTTAGTTTAATTCCAGTAACACGAACCAATCCAGTACCAGCTCCGGCACTTGCGTCACCAGCAGTATCATTGGCAGCAACAACTTTATCAACAATTGCGTTAGCAGTTGCTTCATTTTTTTTTGCAGTATCACTAGTTTGCGTAATTGAAGAAGTATTGATATTTTTAGCGGCAGAATCAGCTTCCACATCCGATTGGTCTTTTGTTGCATTATTAATAACTGTCTGTGCACCAGAACCATTAGAATTCACATCTAATTGATCCAAGGCATTCTTAAGTGAATCCGATAAGATAATACCACTTTCTAATATAATTCGATTAATCTCACTATAAGCATCTTTGTAAGAATCTTTAATAGAAGAGAGCATGGAGTCAACCACTGTCTGCTGCATGTCTGCATTTGTCTTGAGAGCTTCTAATGTATCATTCATCGCCTGATCAGCATCGCTAGACAGTTTATCGTAACCCTGAATTCTAATTTCATATTCATGGTCTTTTACGATATCATTTAGCTCATCTTCTTTGGTAAGCAACTCGGCTTTCAGTTTTTCTAGTCTGGATTGAGCGGCAGCATTTGTAGTGCCCTCTAAGGCAGCAATTTGCATTTTAAGACTACTGATATCTTTGTTTTTGTCCTTTAGTTTCTTATCATATTCATAATAACTTTTCTTATTCTTTAATGCGTCTTTGTATTTATCAGAAGTTTTCTTAAGCGCGTCATTTTGTTTCTCTATCTGCTTAGTATATAAGTCGGTAAGTGATTGCTCATAATTAGCAACAGTGCCAGCAGATTCACGAATGATTTCCAAATATTCATTAGAATATTCATTATATTCCCTCTGTGTAATAACACCATTTTTTTTCTCTTCTTCAAGCTTGTTAAGAGCAACGGTATAATTCGCTATTTTCTGCTTTGCAAGTTCAATACCTTTTGCCGTTAAAAGGATATCAGAACTTCCCTGACTAGTTAATTTTCCATCATTATAAACAAGCGAATCGTCATTTATCAAATCAAGTAAATCTCTAATTTGATTGGCTTCATTATCAAGCGCAGTAATATTGTCGTCAAATTTTAAGTACCGCGCATTACGTATTGAATTTTGTAATACCTCATTATCTTCAGCAAGATTTAGAATCTCAACATCAATAGCAGCAATTTCATCAGCAATTTCCTGGAATTTCTCTGAATTAGATGAGTAGAGAGAGAGTTCTTGAAGTTTGCTGTTTTTAAGCGATTGTTTATCAATAATCTGACGGTTATTCAGATTCATTTGAGCTAAATATTTTGATGCTGGAATGTCAGTTCCTCGTGCTTCTAAGAGAGACATGTATGCAGTAAATTTATCTAATGCACGAGTCCATTTGTCAACTGCCCACTGTTTAAGATTATATCCAACTTGACGAATTGCATCGTTCAGTTCCTCATATGCTGTTTTACTTTCATACAACTCAGTACGAATATCTTTATACGCAGTATAAGCTTCGCGATATTCCTTGCTGTTTTCACCAAAAACTTTTTTTGCTTTCTTTAATTCAGCAGCATAAGCAGAAGATTCTTTTTCAAGTGCTTTGATTTTTGAAGATTCACTACTACGTTGACTTTTAAGATTATTGTAATAAGTAGAAGTTTTTGATTCAGAATAACCTTTCGACTTACGGTATTCATTTGACGCTTCATAAACCGATTTTGCACTATCATACTTACCAGTTAATGCTTCGTAATGTTCAATGATATTATCCAGTTTTTGTTGAGCAAGCTCTTTTTGTTTCTGTTTTAACTCTTCGATAGCATTTTTACATTCATCGATTTTGTCAATCCATTCTTTAAAAGCTTCAACTTTTTTCTTTGTAGTCTCATCCATATCCTGAATATTTAGTTCACCATTACGAACCTGTGTACGTCCAGCTTGAGATAAACCTACTTTATCACCTACATATTCTGCTTTACTATTATATTTCCCAATAGCATCATTATAGGTAGACATTAACTTAGATATTGTAGATGATTCTTTACCTATATAAGAATTCTTTTTAGAATAACCGACTGCATTTTCAGATTTCTGTGCATAGTTATCTATTTTAGATTGTAGTCGTTCTATACGAACGGTAATCCAATCCATTAGGTTTGAAACTGCTTTTAAAGCATCTTCTACGGACTGAGCGGCAGATGTAGCAGCGGATGTAGCAGATTTCGCAGCCTTGGTAGCAGAATTAGAAGAATTAGAAGAACTACTAGATTTACTAGAACTAGAAGAACCAGCAGATTTACCATTTGAACTAGCACTTGACCCATAAAATTTTCCTGATCCAGATGAATATGCGGGAATAGTTCCCTCCGCATAAGTTTTACCACGACCACCATTGGCAGTTACATATCCATTTTTTCGAAGTTGTTCCATCTGCTTGTGGTTAAAAATAATATCTCCACGTTTCAGCCCAATCATTTGGGCACCACCAATGATAGGTATTAGTTGACCACCGCGAACAAGACCCTCTTCTCCCAATTCATTAACCAAGGCTTCTTGGTCATTGGGAATACTAATATTGGTTCCACTGGTATAAGCTTTTCCAAGTGTTCCATCACTGAATGCTGAACTAACTATACTAGGTGCTCTTACAATACTATTTGTTCTATTAACTGTCCCATTAGAATGTGCATTTACTGTACCGTTAGCTCTAGCTCCCCCACCGGAACCTCCACCAGAAATATTATTTACAATATTATTAGTGACATTATTTGATGTTACAGTAACAGTTTTACTTTGAACAGAAGCAATAGCACTAGCTAAAGCACGTACAGCGTCAGTACCATTAACAGAAGCAGATACTGTTACAGATTTACTATTAACACTTGCGATAGCTGCGGTTAATGCTTTGACCAAATCAGTGCCCTTTACTTCTGACTTGGTTGTTACCTCTTTATCTGTTACAGCATTTTGAGCAGTTGTTAAAGCTGTAATTTGGTCAGTGCCACTTACTGAAGCAGTGATATTAATATCTTTATTACCTAGTGATTCAATGGCATCTTTTAGAGTAGTGACTTGCTCCATACCAATTGCAGTTAGAGTAACAGTTACAGGAGTATCCGATGGAAGAGAAGATAGGGTCGAGTTTAAAGAATCAATTTCACCACTGTTTACATTGACAGATACATTGATTTCTTTTTCTTCTGAACCAAGATCAAGGTCAGATTTATTTCCCTTCTGATCAAATATAACAGGGATTTTTACTTCCTTTGTCATTAACTCGTTTGCAATTTCCTCTGGTTTTTCACCAGTGATTCCCATTTGAATTCGAACTTCGGGAGGCAGTGCAGCTATAGCATCGGCGGCACTTTGAACTTGTGCTTCTGCCTCTGCAACACCCTCTGCACTAACAGTTGGATTAGCATGTGCTGCGCTAAGTTCTTGAAGAGCTGATTGCAACTGTTGTACTTTTTCGTATCCATCTTGCAATTGATTAAAGTTTCCACCGATATTATTAGAAGCACTATTTGCAAGATTTACCGACTCGATTTTCTGTCTTAGTGCATCCGCTAATTGACCAGCTTCTTCATAACGAGAAGTGTTCACATCTAAAGTTGCTTGATAATCTTCAACTTCCTTAAGCTTTCCTTCTAAGTCATCTACATTATCAGTACCTTCAATATCAAATGAAAGAATATTGGTAGTACCATTCATTTCATCAATCTTTGCTTGGCATCCATCAATAACAGATTGTGCTTGATTATATGCTTCTGCATCAGCTTCGAGAGTTGGACAAGTATCTTCTATCTCATTGATTTTATTCTTTAAAGCATCAACCGAGTCTAAACTATCCATATCAAAGTCAACGGCATTTTTAAAATCTGTAGTTACGTCTGAACTTTCAGACATTTCTTTTATTTTTACTTGTGCTTCTTCAGCTTTAGTTTTAACTTTATCCAAAGCATCTGTATAACTATCAAGTCCAGTAGTATCACCTATTGCCACATCAAAACCATAGTCATTCAGTTTGCGCATAATTGCCTGGACAGCATCTACAGAAATTCCAAGTTGATTAGCTAAATCTTCATCGTTGCCGGCATTAAATTTCCACAACCCTTTTCCATTAGCATCTTCTATCCACTCAGCATAGGCATCACCAGCTTCATTCTTAGTTTTATTCATGGTATCTAAGAATTTAGATGCACCATTTTGACCTTCCGTGAAGAATTTCTTTATGGTAGGTGAAGCTTTATCAAAAGCAGATACTAGATCATCAACGGGAGCAGTGGATAAATCTTCATTGGAAAACAGATTGGCAATCGCCCGGAATTCATTTGTACCAACAAGTCCCTCTTTACGCAATTCTTTTCCACGGTCAATAGCAGTTTGGAATGAATCATACATGTCACCTTCTTCGCCAGCAGATTGTGCATCAACCCATTTCTGATAAGCGGAGGTAGCACCATTATATTGAGAAGCCATAAGATCTAGATCAGATATATCTGATTTAAATCCATTAATCTTACTTTGAGCAGAATTATATTCCTCTGTTCCCTCTGTTAGTCCTTTTAATCTTTCTTGTTCCTGTGAAAGTTGGTCTATTATTTTTTGGCGACTTTCTAAAAAACCAGCTTTTGTAGTATTTTCTTGTTCTTTCTGTAGCTCACGTAAAGCTTTAGAATTGAGATGTACACCATTAGCAGTTTTTTCAAATAGAATAGCTTTAGTTTTGTCATCATAGCTATCCATACCTGAGAACATAGAATTAACATTTTTTATTTCTTCAGAAGATAATCCTTTAGCGGATACGGAAGATGCCATTGCAGCATTAAGATTGTCTTGTGCAGTGAGTGCGGATTCTAATTGAGTCTGTAACTCTTTAACAGAAATTGCTGTATCATCCAACGAACCCGGAGTACTATCAATATATCCTAATTCAACAAGTATATCAATAAGTCCCTGAACGTCTTCACCAGTTTTACCCGAAATTAAACCA
>Ga0153922_1000487_pt1 | contig 16291 bp, 15 predicted proteins | sample TSNJ006MetaG_FD_104723 | JGI IMG/M metagenome (GOLD analysis project Ga0153922, IMG submission 104723) | Attine ant fungus gardens microbial communities from New Jersey, USA - TSNJ006 MetaG | ecosystem: Host-associated > Fungi > Mycelium > Unclassified | place: USA: New Jersey, Brendon T. Byrne...
TCGAATCTTGATCTCATCCGATGCCAGTTGCAGCAGATCACGATCTCCTGATAGTACCGTTACAGTAAATCCCCGTCCTTCACTTTTCTTCGCTAGGGTGCCGAGGATATCATCCGCTTCATAACCTTCTTTCTGAACAATGAGAATCCCCATTGCCTGAAGCACTTCTTTGATCAAGGGCACCTGCTCACGCAGTTCCGGCGGCATTGGTTTTCTGGTTCCCTTATACGCAGCATAAATTTCATGGCGAAATGTTGGTGCATGCATATCAAAGGCAACGGTCAGGTACTCTGGTTGTTCATCTTCTAATGTCTTAAATAACATCATTAAAAAACCATAAACCGCGTTGGTATGCTTCCCATCTGAATTGGTCAGTGGGGGTAATGCATAAAAAGCACGGTTTAAAATGCTGTGTCCATCAACTAATACAATTTTCTGACCCATAGGTCTCTCCTTATCATGAATTATATTGCAAACCATCCCAGTCCCGCTACGGCAGTCACTCCCAGTAAAATCACAATGATGATCAAGGCTTGAATGGCAAAGCTTTTATGTCTTAATTTCATCAGTCTTTTATTTAAATCTTCATCTAATAATTGTTTGATATTATATGATTCTTCTTTTTCGTCATCCAGATAACGAATCGCCCGGTCAACGATGAAATATGTCTCAAGTTCATTATAACATTCTGTACATTGCTTGACGTGTTCGATAAATTCCCGATGCTCCCAATCCGACAGTGTGTGGTTAATGTATGCATCCACACATTCTTGTACTTTTTCACATTTCATTTACAAATCCTCCCGTGAAATCATCCTCCGCTTACTACTATACACTATTTGTGGGGATTTTGAAAGTGTTCGAGTGCCACTTTGTCCTTTATTTGCTGCCGTTGTTATAAACTAGTGCAACCCAACTAGGGCGCGGGAAGCTTCTTACAAGTTTCGCGTTGTTTCCTTGAGCCACACCCTCTCTTCGGGCTGCAAATGAGGTTCTAATGTCTTAAATACCTTTTCATGGTATGCATTTAACAACTCCAGTTCCCTAACACTCATTTCCTCTGGATTAATGCAGTTTCTATCAAATGGAACCATCGTTAAAGTCTCGAACTCCATAAACTGTCCATATTCCGTCTTTTCAGACTCTTTGCAAAGAATCAGGTTTTCCAGGCGAATGCCGTACTCTCCGGTCTGATAAAATCCTGGTTCGTCAGAAGTGATCATGCCTGCTTCTAAAACAACATTTTCCTGATTTTTTCCGTTTTTCCACCGAATGCTATTAGGGCCTTCATGAACATTCAGCATAAAGCCTACTCCGTGTCCCGTTCCATGATTATAATCAAGTCCTAACTCCCAAAGTGGCTGGCGCGCCAAACAATCCAGGTTCACACCGCAGCTGCCATACCTAAACTTAGCTGCAGCCAGGTTTAGATTTCCTCGCAATACTGCCGTATAATGGGATTTCTGTTGTGCTGTCACTTTACCAATGGCAATTGTACGAGTAATATCCGTACTTCCATCCAAATAATGGCCGCCGGTATCCATCAATAGCAGGCCATTCCCTGCTATCACTGCATTACTCTCTTCATTTGCGCTGTAGTGGACAATTGCACCATGAGCTCCATATGCAAATATTGGTGCAAAACTGGGGCCCTGGTAATTCTCCTGTTGTTGGCGAAGCAGTTCCAGCTTCTCGGCCGCAGAAATCTCCGTGATATTTTTATTTTCAACATTTTGTGACAGCCAATATAAAAACTTAGTTATCGCAATGCCATCTTTAATATGGGCATAACGCTCATTACTGATTTCAATTTCATTTTTAATTGCCTTTCGCAGCATGATCGGATTATCCCCATCGATAATTTTCATATGTTTTGGGATGCATTCCAGTAATGCATAATTTGTCCGTTTCTTATCTACCCAAATATTTAATTTTGGTAATGCACGGATAAAATCATAAATACTTTCATAGGGCATAAATTCAATGCGGTACTTGGCCAGAGTTTCTTTGATTTCCTCTGAAAAACTCTCTGCCTGGCCAAATATAATACACCTGTCCCTGGTTACCACTGTGTAGGCCAGGAATACCGGACAGTAATCTATATCAGCGCCGCGCATATTAATAAACCAGGCAATATCGTCTAATGCAGTTACCAAAAGGACATCAGCGTTTTTTTCTTCCATCATTGTCCGAATCTCAGTCTGCTTTGACTGTCTCATCATACCACTATTCAACTCAAAATCAACTACCGGCTGTCTGGAAATGGGAGGGCGTTCTGTCCAGATATCACCGATTAAATCGCCTTCGGTCCAAAATGAAATTTTCTTCTTGGCAAGTCTCTCCCGAAGTCCTTCCACAAATGACCCACTGGCTGTTCTTCCATCAAAGCCAACACGCTGTCCCTCTTTCAATACATTTTGCAAAAATTCCTCTAACGAAGGAACACCTTCCTCTCCCATCTTAAATAACTTACAGCAGTCTCCATCCAACTGCTTACCAGCCTGCAGAAAATACCGCCCATCGGTCCAAAGACCCGCCATATCCTGCATAATTACCGCACTCCCGGCAGTTCCTGTAAATCCGGTAATAAACTCCCGGCACTTAAAATAATCACCAACATACTCCGATCCATGAAAATCATCAGTAAAAACCAGATATGCATCGATTCCCTCTGCCTTCATTTTTTCTCGTAGGTTCTGCAACCGTTCTTTAATCATATTCCTATCCTTAATTTATCTTCTTATTTTTGTAACTGTTCAGTACCTTCACGATTAAACGCTACGCAATGTACAGAGACATTGCTAAAAACAATATTTCACATTTCCGTCAAAGTTATGCTATAATAACCCCAACATCATACAGGAGGTACCTCATGGCAGTACATACGATCATCAAAGATTACCACACAAAGGCCCACATGGGAATGATTGATATCACAAACGATTTTAAAAATGCAGTAACCCAGGCCTGTCAAACACACAACATCTCATCCGGAACCATCACCGGATTCACCACCGGCGGCGTAGCTGGCTTAACAACCTTAGAATTCGAACCTGGTATGGTAACCAAAGACCTCAGAGAAGCCATGGACGTCTTCTCACCATACCGCGACGAAACCGGCCGCGTCATCCACTACAAACACCACGATACATGGCACGACGACAACGGCTCAAGCCACATCAAGGCAGCCTTACTGTCCCCATTTATCACCATTCCGTTTATCGATGGCCGCATCACCATCGGCCCATGGCAAAACCTGACTCTGATCGAATGCGACACTCGCGACCGACACCGGGAAGTAGTCTTCCAGATAATGGGTGAATAAATCCACTATTCATCACCAAACATTATATCATGCCCAATTATCCCTGACAAGAAAATCCCCCACCTCATCAGCTCTCCCGCCGAAACCGAAGATGAGACAAAATGTGCCACTCACCTTAAGCCGTAACCTTCTCAAACTGAGAATTATAAAGATTAGCATAAAACCCACCCTGCTCAAGCAACGTCTCATGATTCCCCTGCTCAACAATATCCCCATCTTTCATAACAAGAATCAAATCCGCATCCTTAATCGTAGAAAGCCGATGCGCAATAACAAAGCTGGTTCTGCCTTTCATCAGATTATGCATAGCCCTCTGAATTCTGGCCTCCGTCCTGGTATCAACCGAACTGGTCGCCTCATCCAAAATCATAATCTCATTATCCGCAAGAATAGCCCTTGCAATCGTCAACAGCTGCTTCTGCCCCTGAGACACATTACTGGCCTCCTCATTCAACTCCATCTGATACCCAGCCGGCAATGTCTGAATAAACCGGTGAGCATGAGCTGCCTTCGCCACTTCAATAACCTCTTCATCCGTAGCATCCAATCTTCCATAACGGATATTCTCCATAATCGTCCCCTTGAACAACCAGGTATCCTGCAGCACCATACCAAAGCCTTCCCGCAGTTCCCCACGGTTAAAACTCCGCAAATCATGCCCATCCACTTTGATACTACCTTTATTAACATCATAAAACCGCATCAACAGCTTAACCATCGTCGTCTTACCAGCACCAGTCGGCCCGACAATAGCAACCGTCTGCCCCGGCTCCACATGACAGCAGAAATCATGAATGATCACCTTATCTTCCGTATACCCAAACTGCACATGCTCAAAGTCTACTTCACCTTTGATATCCTGAACAGATGATGCATTCGGGACAGTCAAATCCTCTTCCTCTTCATTCAAGAACTCAAAGACGCGCTCTGCCGCTGCCGCCGTAGACTGCAGCAAGTTAGACACCTGTGCTACCTGGCTGATCGGCTGCGTAAACCTCCGAACATATTGAATAAAGGATTGGATATCACCAACTTCAATCGTCTTACGAATCGTCAATACCCCGCCAACAACAGCCACTGCCACATATCCCAGGTTACTTACAAAGTTCATGACCGGCTGCATCAAACCAGAAAGAAACTGAGATTTCCATGCAGACTGGAACAAGATACTGTTAGTTTCATCAAATTCTTTCTCCACCTCATCCTGTCGGTTAAAAGACTGTACAATATTATGACCACTGAAAATTTCTTCAATCTGGCCATTGATCTTACCCAAATATTTCTGTTGTGCAACAAAATATTTCTGTGAAAACTTTACCACGATGCTGATCAACATAGCTGAAACAGGCAGAATAACAAGGGCGATCACTGTCATCAGCGGACTAATACTCAGCATCATGATCAGAATTCCGATGATACTCGTGACCGATGAAATCAGCTGCGAAACACTCTGCTGCAAACTCTGCCCCAGAGTATCCACGTCATTGGTAATACGTGAAAGCACTTCACCCACTGTTTTAGATTCGAAGTATTTCATCGGCATTCGATTGATCTTTTGTGATAGTTCTTCCCTGAACCGATAACTCATCTTCTGTGAGATCCCCGCCATCAACCAGCTTTGGATAAAATTAAGACAGGAACTTAAAACGTAAAGACCAAGCATGATCAATAAAGTATGCCCAATCTTCGCAAAATCAATGGAGCCAGTTCCGCTAATCTTCGACATTAAGCCTTTAAAGAGCTCCGTAGTCGCCTTTCCCAGAACCTTCGGTCCGATAACGTCAAATACCGTTCCGCCAATAGCAAACAAAAATACACCAAATATGGCAATCTTATATTTACCCATATAGTTTATAAGTTTTTTAATCGTACCTCTGAAATCCTTAGCCTTTTCCCCTGGTACTATTCCTCTGCCGGGACCATGTCCGCCAGACCTCATCCTTGGAACTGTTCTCTTTTCTTCACTCATGATGCCTGACCTCCTTCCAGTTCTGCTTCAGACAGCTGGGATTTTGCAATTTCCTGATAAGATTCGCAGGATTCCAATAAAGCTTTATGAGTACCGATTCCAGCAATTTTCCCATCATCCAGAACAATAATCTGGTCTGCATGGAGGATGGTACTAATACGCTGGGCAACGATGATAACAGCTGCATCTTTAATCCTCTCATTCAAGGCTTTTCGTAACATCGCATCCGTTTTGTAATCCAATGCCGAAAAGCTGTCATCAAACAGAAATACCTTGGGATTCTTCGCAATTGCACGGGCAATCGAAAGACGCTGCTTCTGCCCGCCGGATACATTCGTTCCGCCCTGGGAGATACTGCTCTTATATTTTTTCCCTTTTTCATTGATAAACTCTTCTGCTTGAGCAATCTGGGCTGCCTTTACCATATCTTCATCAGTAATTCGTTCTCCGTTGTTCTTTTCTCCTCCAAACTTAATATTGGACTCAATATTACCGGAAAACAAAACGCCCTTTTGTGGTACAAAACCAAGCATACTTCTCAGTTTATGCATCGATAAGTCACGAATGTCAACACCATCCAGAGTAACCTTACCTCTCGTTACATCGTAAAAACGTGGAATCAGATGTACCAATGTGGATTTGCCGCAGCCAGTACTGCCGATAATCGCTGTTGTCTGTCCCGGCTTAGCGGTAAAGCTGATGTGTTCCAGGGCGTCCTCATCTGCATTAGGATAACGGAAGGAAACATCGTCAAATACAATTTCGCCCCTTCCATCGGCCACCTTCTCATCTTGAGGCATATCTGTCTCTTTAATTGATGGTTCAGTTTTAAGAATTTCATCAATACGATCTGCCGACACACCGGCACGAGGCAGCATCACTGAAACCATGCTCAACATCAGGAAGGACATCACAATCTGCATCGTATACGTGATAAATGCCATCATATCACCCACCTGCAGGCTGCCGGCATCAACACCATGGCTGCCCACCCATACAATAAGTACGGATAGACCATTCATTATCAACGTCATTATGGGCATCATGAATGCCATCGCCCGGGTTGTGAACAACTGCGTCGACATCAGTTCCTTATTCGCCATGGCAAATCGTTCTTCTTCATGCTTTTCACGACTAAAAGCACGGATTATTGAAAGTCCGGTAAGAATTTCCCTGGATACCAGGTTTAAACGGTCAATCAGCGTCTGCATCTTCTTGAACTTCGGCATCGCAACACGCATCAGAGCTGTCACTAAAACTATAATAATGCCTACGCCAACTGCGATGATCCAACCCATTCCAGTCCTGGTATTGGCCACTTTAATAATTCCACCAATACCAAGAATCGGTGCATACATGATCATCCGCAGCAAGATTACAGTTGTCATCTGAATCTGCTGAATATCATTAGTGCTTCTTGTGATCAGTGATGCCGTTGAGAATTCGTCCATTTCCGAATTCGTAAAAGAAAGTACTTTCTTAAACACATTTCCTCTTAACGTCATACCAGTTTTCGCTGCCGTATGAGAAGCTATCATCCCCGCAATTATCGCTGCGATCACCGATAAAACAGTAAATCCAAGCATGATCAGGCCTTCTTTCAGAAGATATTGCATTTGATAGTCACCCATATCAATGCCCATCGCTTCATATTCGCTTTTTATAAAAGGAATAGCCTTCTGCTGGACAATCAGAGTACTCCCTTCACCCATTTTATCCATAGCTTCATCACGCTGCGCAAGAATCTGTTCTTTCGTCACCTGCCCAGAGGTTACCATCGCGTTCATCTGCTTGTAATCAAACTGACCTGATGCTTGTGCTGATGATAACAGTAAGATAGGCACTCCCAGGATTTCATCCAATTCCTCTTCCTGCTCTTTGCCAGTTTTATTTAAAACCATTTCACCTTTGCTGTTCTCGGTATAAGATTCTCTTACCGTAACTTCTTCCTCTTCAGTCATAAAAAAACAAAGGCTGTTAAGTGTCTCCGGACGCATTTTATCCGGCACAGCATTCTCAATTCCTTGATTCTGAATTCCCACATCAACAATATCAGATGTATAGGTAGGCAGCGATAAATCGCAAAATGCCTGCACGATCAGAAGCATAAGAATCAGACAGACAGCCTTCTTTGATTGACTAATGTACTGAAACAATTTCTTCATGTCAAACCCCTTTTCCGTTTTTTTCAGTTATTCCAGTGTGTTATTCTACTGCTCTTTACCACTAATGTCAATACTATCCAATCTAAATAATTTATAAACAAGATAAAGGAGTAAGGGGAAAAAGAACAGATACATACGTTCTGTTCTTTTCATTTCAATGCTTCTGGCTTTTTTGAAGGTTGTTCAAGACGGACGAAAGTTTTATGAATATGTGCGCGGCGTCCGCATTGATTCACCTATCCTTATAAGAAATACACTTCACCTCTTCCCCTTTCTTATAATATTTTTCATAAAGCATATATCCAAGCATCAGTACCGCACAGACTATAAATGCAATTCCAATATATAAAAACCACACCACAATCCCGGATGTCGCCCCGGCAATCTCAAGAATGCCTTTTAGCAGCATTCCATTTACAATAATGGCAATGCCGGAATTATAGATGTTATAAAACAGCCGGAACATTGTACAATCTGTAATATCCACTGCTAATCCTTTTATCGTCAGGAATATTACAGCCCCACCGCCGACCAGTACCAGGTACATATTACTCATCCATAATGAAGTCACTCCATGCCCGAATAATCCATATATCTTAGTGAAGATAACTGCGAATACAGCCAGAAAAGTATATACTACTACTGTTTTATTTAATTTACGCATACTTTGATGCACCTCCTAATTTCCAATATAGATAATATCACTGACGCTTCGCTCACCGGAATGACGTCCGTCTGTTGGGTTGTTAATTATATTTCCATTGAACCACATCGCGGAAGAACCTCCGCCATCTAGATTATATGCAGTCACAGCACCACGATCGATCATCGCCTGGGCCAGTTCGCTTAAGGTCATACCGTTACTTTCATTGGATCTGCCATCTGCTACGATGAATATGTAGTGTAGTTCGTCAATTTGGCCTATGGCTGTCCTTGGATTTTCGCGGGAGGATACTTTTGTGTTAGTCAGCGCAAGTGATCCGTCCTTCGCCAAGACTGGTCCAAAGGAGAAGCTTTGCCAGATTTCGGAGGATATCAGGGACTCGCCTGATACTTCACCTTCTGTGACAGTTTCTAAATCACCGTCTTGGTTTATTGTTAGAGCCTGATTGTCTGGGGCACTGCGGGCTTCATCGCGGTATAGTTCTCCATTTCTGATGATCAATCCGCTGTCACGGAAGCCGTAGTAATCGCCGTTAATAGCGAATATTGCCTGGTTTTCTTCAGCTATTTCTGAAACGGGTTGTGTTACGTTTTTTCCAAATGTGTTGTAAGCGAATGCTGTTTTCAGATAGCTGATGTCAGATAGCTGCACATCGGCTATATAATATATTACACCGTTTTCGGCTACTTTTTCGATGTTAATACTGATATTATTGTCTTTATAAGACATGTCAGTCACTTGCGGTTCAGTCTGAGAGTCTTGTGAGTCTTGAGAGCCTTGTGAGTCTTGAGTATCTTGTGAGCCATATGAATCTTGAGTATTTTGCAGGTCTTGTGAATCTTGTGAGTTCTGAGATTCTTGTTGTTCTGTTGTGTTCTCCTGGGAATCAGTGTTGTTTACCGGGTTTTTCTGATCATTGTCTATCACAACATATGATTTGGGCAGGATAAATGCATCCACCAGTGTGTAGGCGCTGGATGTGCTTAGTATCACAGCCAGGGCTATTGCCCATATGTATTTTCCTTTAAAGATATTACACAGTTTTTTCATGGCTAAGTCCCTTTCTTCCGAAAATGAAAACACGCTGGATCAGGAAGCTGATACCGAAGAGAAATCCATCAGCGACTACCTTTCCAATTATCATATTAGAAAATCCTATTGTATTCAATCCTGTCAGCAGCATCCAACTGCATAGCATTTGAAGTACACATAAAGAATAGTATTTAGCGGCTTGGGGCATGGGACGGTCTTTATTTTCGAATACAATGGTTCGGTTTAAATTGAAGTTTACAAAGGAGGATACCATCCGCCCGAAGAAGGTGGACCATAGGATTAACTGAGCTGCTGAAAATGGCAGCATGGTGTAGGCTAATGTAAACACACCAATGTCGATGAAGGCACATAAGAGTGAGGAGAAGCAAAATTTGAAAATCTCCTTATAAATCTTAAATGAATCTTTCCATGGGCGGAAATGAGAAGTGCTGTTTTCGTCGATGTAAACGGTCTGAATGGGGATTTCTCTGACTGAAAATCCTATTCGGAAGGCTTTCATTAGCATATTCATCTCGAATTCGTATCGGTCTCCGGTGATGTGCATACAGGTTTGCATCAAGCTGGCTGGGATTCCGCGGAGTCCGGTCTGGGTGTCACTTACAGAGATTCCGCTTAATAAACCTACTACCTTTCGAGTGATCAAATTGCCTAGACGGCTTTTGGTTGGTACATCCTCCTGGTTGAAATTTCTGCTGCCAAGCACCAGGCAATTTAAACTTGCTTCGGCTGCTACAGCTACCCGCCAGATGTCCTCTGGCAGATGCTGACCATCAGCATCTACGGTTATGCAGCCGGCATATAAATTGTCTTGCGCTAAGATGGCCTGCATTCCTGTTTTTAAGGCAGCTCCTTTTCCTTGATTTATGGAATGATGAAGCACTGTGCATTTATCTATTCTTTCGATTTTTCCAAAGATTGCTTCACATTTTTTTGAACTGCCATCATCTATCACGAAAATGTGGGGAAATGGCATTTTTATTAAGTCATGTACTAAATGAAGGAGCTTCTCGTCCGGCTCGTAGGCTGGAATTAAAATTGCGAATTTCATAATTTTCCCTCTTTTCTGCTATCTATTATTTGATTATGCCAAGTTTACTCTTCTCATGTGTTGAAATAATGTGGGGATTGTGAAATCCGAATAAAATTAGAGGCCACTGAAATTCAGCTGCCTCCTTCTAAATATGATTCGTTTATGCCTGCTTCAATTCGAACCAGAATACACTTCCTTTATTTACTATACTCTCTGCGCCAAATGCAGCATTGTGCTCCTTTAATATCTGCTTCACGATAGACAACCCCAATCCACTTCCGACTACTGCTCTTTTGTGGGAACCTTTTGTTTTATAATAGCGTTCCCATATATAAGGCAGTTCTTCTGCGGATATTCCACATCCGGTATCCGTAATTTCCAAGCGCAGTTTGCTGTCTTTTTTATGAAGTCGTATCTGAATCAGCTTGTCATCGCCAGTATAATTAACAGCATTCCCGATTAAATTATAGATAACACGTTCAATTTTTTCTTCATCTGCAAATGTCCATAAGTTATCTTCAATATCACATGAAAAGGTATATCCTTCCCGTTCCGAGAGTACCTGGAATCGTTCTGTTATTCCTCTTGTTTTGCTGCTTAGATTGAATTTACTGCAATTGATCGGCAGTTCCTCAGTCTGTGCTTTTGAAAGTTCCAGGATTTCATTTACCAATGAGGTCAGGCGGTCTGCTTCACTGATAATTAACTCTGCATGTTCTTCACGCTTCTTGGGATTATTGCCGGATACATCACGAATCATTTCACCATAGAACTTGATGATCGTAAGCGGGGTTTTTAAATCGTGAGAAACGTTGGCCATCAGTTCTTTCCGTAATCCATCAACCTTTGAGATTTCATTCGTAGCATAGTTTAAGGTAACTGCCAGTTCTCCGATTTCCGTATAATTCCCCTCTTCAAAAACTACATTTAAATTACCGTCTGCAAGTTGTTTTGCAGTATCTGTCAGATTAACAACTGGTTTCGATAAATGTCTGGAAAAAAGGTATGCAATAAAGAATGACAAGACAATCAGAATGCCTGTTATTATGATAAACTGATTCTTTAAAACCTCAACAGTTGAATCCATCGGCCGTAGGGTACATGTAATAGCAAGATACAAGGTTTCTCCATCCCTTCCGGAAAAAGCAGATACATAGTTCAGCCGTTCCATGCCTTTATGCTCTTCTACCGTATAGGAGGTATTATCTTCTGCATCATCAAGCTGTTGCTTTACATCTTGGAATTCTTCCTGTATAGATTCCCTGTTAGTAATTGACGGTTCACCATCACGTTTGCGAAATCCTTCAAACATATCGGAGGATTCTACTACCCTTCCGTCTTCATCATATACTATAACTTCCAGACTGTTACGATAGGTCAGTTCATTTAAGGTCTCATCAAGATTACTGTTTTGATAATCTTCGATAATGGTATTTCCGATATTCACCACTTCTTTTATCTTCATACTCTGATAAAAGCTATTAATAAAAATCACCTGAAGGAACCATAATACCGTCAGGATGATTGCAGTAAAAGCCACAAAATACAACCATACCTTTACTTTTAGGCTCTTAAGATCAAACTTCAAACTTATATCCCACCCCTCGCATTGTAACGATAAAGTCACGATACCGGCCAATACTCATTCTGAGCATTTTTATATGGGTATCTACAGTTCGGTCGTCACCATAGAAATCAAATCCCCAGACATCGGTCAGGAGCTTCTCACGTGAAAGGGCGATGCCACGGTTTTTTACTAAATAGAAAAGCAACTCATATTCTTTCGGTGTCATCTCGGCTTTATTGCCATCGATTTTTACATTTCGTCCGTCAAAGTCCACTTCCAGTCCATCGAAGCGGTATATCTCCCTTCCTTTATCTGATGCCTCTTGTATCTGATGTTCGTTACGGGTGATAATTACGTTAAGCCTGGCCATTACTTCACGGGCGGAGAAAGGCTTTACCACATAATCATCGATTCCCAATTCAAAGCCATACAGCTTATCATATTCTTCACCACGAGCAGAAAGCATAAGAACCGGAATGTCCTTTTGCTTCTGGATTTCCTTGCATGCACCAAATCCATCCAGCTTCGGCATCATAATGTCCATAACAATCGCATCAAAGTCCTGCTGACGGCATATCTTCACTGCTTCCATACCATCACAGGCTTCTTCAACTTCATACCCCATGAATTGGGCATATTCTTTTAAGCCTTTGCGAATAGCATCCTCATCATCAACGATTAATATTCTATGCATTATCTTCTTAGTCTCCTTCACATATTACTCTGTGCTCCTAATAATATCAGAACAATGTGTTGATAGTGTGATAATTTCAGAAAATGTGGTAACTATTCAGCAGGTAATAAATATAAAAATGTTCCTGGATGTATAGATAATTACATTCAGGAACATTTAACTTAAAATTGATGTCACAACCATTTTATTACTGGTATGATAAAAACCTTGCAAGCACAATGCTTACAAGGTTCCACTGCCGGCAATGGGACTTGAATTTTATTATTGACACATTATAGAGAACTCTATATAATAGAGTGAAAAGGAGGTTGACAATATGAATAAAGATATTGAATCAGCAATTGAAAAAATTGATATCATTAAGGAGGTTATTAATAAAACACAAAAGGATTTTTCTAAAATATCAAGTTTTTTTATATGGGTAGGTGTGATTAATCTGGTGATGATTGTTTTTGAACATATTGTTTATTATGTCAGAGACATTTATGGCTATGGGTCAGGTATCTATTCAGTTTTAAGTACAATTTTCCAGCCTTTTGTTCTAGTGTCATATATTATTTGCTATTTGTTTTTTAGTAATAAGATGAAGAAAAATAATAATGAAATTAGTCTTGGGCTGTTTAAAACATGGGGTGTTGTACTAATAGGTTCTAAAATATGGTTAGATTTTTATATGAGATTAGTACCAGACGGAATTAATGAAGAGTTATCAATGCTATGGAGGTGCAAGGAATTGATTATTGCACTGCCACTATTTGTTGTATTATTTATGACGGGGATTCTAACAAAAAGCAGATTGCTAAATATTATAACTGGATTTATTTCCATATTATATTTAATTTTATTTACTAGCATGAAAGAGATAACTTATGGTGCTATAATGGGAAATATAGGAACACGGATTTCAGTAAGTGGTTTATTTGTCAATATAATTATGAGTATTGGCATGATAGGATTAAGCGTCTACCTAAGAAAAGGAGTTAAAATGTATGGAGATTAATTCTATTCCAGAAGCGTTCCAAACAAAGATTCGTATTGCAATTATATCATCACTCATAACTGGGGGAAAATCATTTAAGCAATTAAAACAGTTGACAGAAGCTACAGATGGTAATTTAGGTGCGCAGTTAATAAAGCTGGAAGAATTAAAATATATCAATGTAAAAAAGCAATTCATAGGCAGGAAACCGCTGTCAACCTACACCTTAACTAAAGTTGGATTAGATTCCTTTAAAGAATATGTAGAAATGCTTGAAGATTGTATAAATCAATTGCAAGATGAATAATTCTATTTCCCCACAACCCGAACTAAATATCTAATATTTATAAGCAGTGAATCAAAAATGGTTCGCTGTTTTTTTTGCAGGAAAAGAGGTGATAATTAATGGAAGAAGTATGGATAATAAAAAACTCTCTAGGAGCTTGGGACAAAAGTATCGCTATCAGATTTGTGCCGATTGTTTTCGTCTATTTTACGGGTTTTGAGGACGAATACTGGGCAGTATTTAACCGAAAAACCCGTGAAATGGGCGGAAACAATCGGCACAAATCTGATAGCGATACTTTTGTCCCAAGCTCCTAGGCGGGCGCACGTTGACCAACGCCCGGAGCAGTTCGCGCTTCTGCGCGTAACTGCTTGGTACAGGAATTGATGCATTTCGTCTATCAATCAAATATTTCAGCAAAAAATCAAGCCGATTTTCCTGCTCCATGCTATTCCACAACATTGATACGGTTTTCCTTGCGGGGTTTTGCCTGTGGTGGTTCCGTGACCGGATAGCCCAATATGACAAAAGCCTTTGCCTGAAAGTTCTCATCAACACCCCAATCCTTTTGAAGCTGCTTGCCAAAGTCGCTTTCAAAGGTATCTTCTGCCCGCATAATCATACAGGAACCAATCCCAAGCGAATGTGCGGCCAACATCATGTTTTCCGCAGCGACGCAACAATCCGGCGTTGCGTAGAGAAAGGTTTTTGACCCAAACAATATAACCACAGCTGGCGCACCATATAGCCCATCGGTTAGATTTGAGTCATCCGCAATGCTTGGCTGCTCTTTGGAGATATAGGCGGTAGCGGTGGACATTCTGCCGTGAAATAAAGAATGATTGATTTTACCCAGTATCAAATTGATTTCGCTGTTTTGACAGGCAACCATCACAACGCCTTGCCGCCCTCCGGCGCAGGGAGCATATAACCCGGCTTCGAGAATAGTGTCCAAATCTTCCTGTCTGATTTGCTCCGGCTTATATTTGCGGATGCTGCGCCGTTCCAATATGTTTTTGATTATCTCGTTCACAGCATATTCCTCCTATGATACGGCACATCGGTATTCAATGGCCGACGCCGGGCATTTTTCCTGACAAAGACCGCAACGCAGACAATTTTGCTGTTTGATGTAGTATGTCGTACCGACTGTAATGCAGCTCTGCGGGCAATGCTCGGTGCATGTTCCACAGCCGGTACAGCTATCCGAAACTACATATACTTTTTCTTTGGGAACGCCCTTGCCGATGGTATAGCTCTCGCGGAAAATCGGGCGCATGCCGAGATGGAAATATTCGATTTTGGCGTGTTGGATGCAGAATACCTCCAATACCTCGCGTGTATCGCCGGGGTACACATTTGCCATATACGGATTTTCCTCAAAGAGCAGTGAGAGCCAATGGCTTTGTTCTTCTTTGGGCAACAGCTCCGGCACACCATCCAAGCGTATCATTTCTTTGATCCGGGAAAGCCCCAATACAGCAACCTTTTTCTCACGCAGCAACTCATGGTAGAACGGTTTACCCCGCGCCGTGAGGAAATACAGCTTTTCATCCTCGACATGCATCACGCCGATAGTGCGCACCTGCGGGCTGCCGTCCTCGCCCACGGTCGCCATCGACACGCTGGCTATCAGGCGTAGTTTTTGAATACAAGTTTTTGCGTCCATGTCCAGGCCTCCTTATACAATGACTTTCCAGCATTGCGGGTCGCTGCTGTATGAATTGTGCGTGTACCCATAGGCTACGGCGGGGCATCCCCGGCAGAAACGCATCAGCTCACATTTAGAGCATTTCTCAAACTTCTCAAACTCGCGGTATTTACCCATCTTCTCGCTCACAAAAACATTGCCCAGCCTGTCGCGAAACACATTGCCCACAACACTGTCCATGCGGCGGCAGGCATAGATGTCGCCACCCGGCAATATCGTCAGGTGGTTGATGCCGCAGTTACAGCCATCGTAAATCATGGCGTCATCCAGTTCGCTGGGAATCGTGAAGATGCCTTTGTCGTGCAGATAGAGCGTCCACAGGTGGTCTTTGAGATTGAACGTGGTGCCGCTGTCCTTGTAATGCTTATACTTCTGCCAGCAGACATCTAAAAGCTGCCGGTATTCGCCCGGTTCGATGTGGGTGCTCTTGTCAAAGCTGGTGGGGCAGTACCGGGCAAAGGCAAACACATCCACATGATGCTCCACAACAAGGTCGATGATAGCGGGTATCTCGGTGATATTGGTGCCGGATACGGTCGTCATAATCACGCTTCGTATGCCGGCCTTGCGGATGCAGGCAATTTTTTCAAGGGTGGTGTCGAACGAACCGGGCTTGCGGATTTGGTCGTGAGTTTCCCGCAGACCGTCGATGGATAGCTGGTAGCGTTCGCAGCCACATTCATGGAGCCGCTTGCACACCTCATCTGTTAAATGGAATGGATTGCCCATGATGGAAAAGGCGATGCCCTTTGATTTCAAAAGCTCCAGCAGCCGCCAGAAATCCTTGTGCAAAATCGGGTCGCCGCCCGTGATATAGAAATACGGAATGCGGTTCAGCTTCTCACACA
>Ga0153922_1000488_pt1 | contig 16273 bp, 15 predicted proteins | sample TSNJ006MetaG_FD_104723 | JGI IMG/M metagenome (GOLD analysis project Ga0153922, IMG submission 104723) | Attine ant fungus gardens microbial communities from New Jersey, USA - TSNJ006 MetaG | ecosystem: Host-associated > Fungi > Mycelium > Unclassified | place: USA: New Jersey, Brendon T. Byrne...
ATGTAACAAACTTGCCACACTGGAGTAGCTTCACTTTTTCCACTGTAATTATTTGGCCCATAATATCCGTAGAGTTGAGAGCCGTGATGGCAGCTTCTGCTTCCTCGGCCGTCTCCATCGTCACAAATCCGAACCCTCGGGATTCACGAGAATGTGGGTCATGCATGATGGATGCTTTTTGGACCTAGTGGACATGTCAGAGTCAAATTGGTGCTTAAGACAGCAGGACACACCCTGCCGACTTTGGCAAAAATGGCTTCCAGCCCATTGTTATCCATTTTGCGATTTAGATTAGCAACATGAAGGTTATTTCCTGGATTTGTGCTGCCATCCGAAGGGCGCGAGCTGTTCGAAACGACAAAGCGAAGCATCGGCCATATGAGTGTGATGACCGCGTCATGAAACTTACGTCCTGTCGTCGACATTCCGACCTGGGCTTCTGCTCCTCGAAGGACGCCTGGGGCCTTTCCCGTTCCTAGTTCTAGGAAACGAAGACGCCCTTCGTCCGTCGGGACCGCTTATGTTACCGGGAGCAGCAGCAGTACCTGACAACTCGAATTGAGCAGATACAGATTACATCAAGTACGACATACCATCGGCAGGGGCATTTCCCATTGTCACATCAGTGGGAATGCTGATACCACTTGAAGGGGCGATGTCCTGAGACTGCCAGGCTGGCGAACGGAAATAAAGGAAATGGAGGAAATGTCAGGTCGTGTCATGGTTTGCGATGCCGGAAGTGAGTGTTGGCAGGAAAGAATGTGGATGAATTGTGGGAGAAAAGTAAAATTTCTCTCCGCTCAACACCGCACATTGGCCGTTAGCCAACAGAGAACAATTATTGTGGCGGCAAAGTTGCTGACAGAAAGGAGACTAGTCGACGAAGACGCTGTTGGCACTGACGAAGTGATACGCATTGCCGGGCACAGGAAAATGATGGTGCGACTGGGACATTGTCGACGTCGTGGCTGATGCTGAGGACGTACCGTCATCCATGCTGGTTTAAATATTTTTGCTTATTTCAAGTTCAAAAGTCAACGTCGTGCTGGCCGTTGCTGTCGTCGGTGTTGACGACTAGTGGCGGATGGTAAAAGGCGTTTTGTTTGGCGTCACCTATCTTCAACGATTTCCTTTTCGGGACAGTAAATTTACTCAGAACCATGAGTTCGGAAGAATGGCAGCAAACTCGACTCATAGGCGAGGACGATGATGACGAACGGATAGACAGCGCCGACGATGAAGATCTTGATAGCGATGCTGCGTTTGACGAAAGCGATGAAGAGCGTTTCGTGGACTTTTTTTCAAACCAAGTTCGATACACTCTCCGTGTTATAACATAAATTCTTACGTCTTCAGCATTTTAGAAAAAGCAGAAAAATAAATCTAAATCGAAGAAATCCACTGTGAGTTTCGCAAATGTCAACCTCGATGAGGACGAAGACATAGCTCTAGCAGAGGAAGATAAAGATGAGGACGAAGACGAAGAAGGAGATTCAGGCGAATTCATTGATCTGCTGGATGTATTGGATGGAAAAGCAACAACCGATGACGATGAAAAACGACCCAAATCGAAATTTCCAGAGGACGAAGCTGAAAACAGTGACGAAGAGAAAAACAACCAAAATGCATTTGCCGCTTCTGACGATGAAGACCTACCAGAGGCATCTGATGAATTTCAGAAATTCATTGCAGGTTTCGACACCACTGCAAAAAAGCGCAAAGCAGACGAAACTGACGGCGAATCTGCAAAGGCCTCGCGGTCACGGAAAAAACGTCTAATCACTGAGCGCACTGAAGCTGGTGCTGAAGACGAGTTTCGTGCACATACATCTGGTTTGTATTCACTCCTCTTCCTCGTCACCGGAAATTGTTACATCTTCTTTCATTAGGATCCAAACTTCACCTGGACGATCTTCTTGCTCCTCTTGCCTCCCAATCATCAAATCTTCTCTCCCTCAAAAAGAATACCAAGGTTCTCTCTCTAGTATCGACAAAAGCCAAGACACTTTCTGCACCCCTGCCTCTACAAGCTCAAGAACGTTTGGATCGCGAGGCAGCCTACGAACAAACGAAAGGTGAGGTTGACAAATGGAGTGCGACAATGAAACGCATCCGAGAGGTATGATTCATATTATGTCCTCTCATAACCCTTCTGACTCTCCCAGGCTGAGCACCTCAGCTTCCCTCTACAAGCTGGTTCATCGGGTCGCGTGTCTAATCTAGAGCTCGCTGCTAAATTCAAAGTAAGTAAAACCCTCTTGGTTCAATTTTTCCTTCATCTCACTTCTTCAGCCCTCAACGCAACTTGAATCTTCAATTGACTCCCTTCTTAAATCTGCCAAACTACGAGATGAAGATGTTGAAGAAACCGAAGACGCTCATCTTAGAACTAACAACATCACCATTGAAGAAGTGGCACAGCGCCGTGCTGAGCTTCGCCAAATGCGCGAACTCATGTTCCGTGCTGAAATCAAAGCGAGGCGAATTAACAAGATCAAGTCTAAAACTTATCGTAAGATTAAACGAAAGGAGAAAGAAAAACTCAAGGAAAAGACTCTCGAAGATGGTTTGGAAGGCGACAGTGATGCTGAAGAGGATAGACTGAAGAGAGAAGTGGAACGCGCAAGGGAAAGAGCAACACTGAGGCATAAGAGTACGGGAAAATGGGCAAAACAGATGAAACAAAAGCATTTTGATGAGGGTGGAAGAGAGGAGATCGAAGAAATGTTACATCGTGGTGAACAGCTTCGGCGGAAGATCCAAGGCATAGGTAGCGATGAGAGTGAAGAAGAGGAGAGTAGCGAAGAAGACAAAGATGCTGATACACAGGAAAGCATCCTGAAGATCAAAAAGGCTGCCTTTGAAGAGATCAAGGAATTGCAGGGTTCAACAAGTACCAACGAACACGAAAGAAAGAAAGGCAAGGGCGTATTCGAGATGAAGTTCATGAAAGATGCAATGGCCAGAGAACAAGCAAAAACAGATCGAATGGTCGATGATTTTGTCAAAGAAGTGGGTGGTGATGTTGGTGAAGGGAGTGACGACGAACAGCAAGATCAATTAGGTGACCTTGACGCCGCCAGCGGGGTTCTCGCTAACCGGACCGGCGGTCGTCTAGCATTTCGACCTGGTGCACCACAAAATCAGGCTCGATCAGGTTTGCGAACACTAGGCTCACTTGCTTCAGACGTATCTAGCGTCACTCTCAAATCCACCGATTTCGTCTCGCCTCCTGATTCTCCTCGAACTGCACCAAAACCCTCGGGTTCGTCCAACATAACATTATCTGGTCATACAGTAGACGAAGTGGAGTCAAATCCTTGGTTAGCAAGGGATACCAATTCATCCTCTAAGGCCCCAAGAAAGAAGAATGAGATGTTCGGCAAGGATAGTCAAAGAGCGGACAAGTCCAAGAACAAACTCAAAAAAAAGGCGAGGAAGGTGCAAGAGGAGAAAGAGAAAGCACAAGAGGACGCCAAAGTCGAAATATCCATGGACCAAAATCTGACACTCGAAGCTTTATCAAAACATCCGAAGGCATCAGCATCATCAAAGTCTGCGCACGCAGTCAACTCTTCCAAATCTGCAGTAGGAGTTGTTGCTGGAGGAGACTCTGACTCTGACGCGGATAGCGAAGTCGATGCGCAGGAAGCTGCAATCCTTAAGACGAAGATTAACGCCAATCCGAAAGGTCTAAAGGCTATACAGCAACGGGACCTTGTCGCACTCGCATTTGCTGGAGACAACGTTGTCCAAGTACGTGGTGATTCCGGGCTATTCATCAGAGTTGTGCTCTTATACAGTACAGGAATTTGAAGAACTCAAAAAACGTGAAATCGCGGCTGACGCACCCAAAGACGTCGACACGACAATCCCAGGCTGGGTAAGTCTAATCTATGGACTTTACGCACCTAATATTTCTCATCCTTATCACGTTATTTTAGGGTTCCTGGGGCGGTCAAGGAATTAAACGTGCGCCCCCGAAACCAGAGAGGATCAAGAAAATTCCAGGTATCGATCCCAAGTCCCGAGCCGATTACAACAAGAAAAATATCATAATCTCTGAGAAACGTGACAAGAAAGCCGCCAAATATCTGGTCAAGGATCTTCCATATCCATACACAAGTCGTGCTCAGTTCGAGCGTTCAATGGAACGGCCTTTAGGGAAGGAATGGAATACTCGTGTCGGGTTCCAAAGAGGGACATTACCTCGTATTGTTAAAAAGGTGATTTCTATGTTTATAGTTCCGTGGACACCCAACTAATTTTCTCCGTCAAGCCTGGTGTTATTATCGATCCTTTGACAAAGATGGTATGATGAGACCATAATAGTAACATTGTTCTCTTATATATAGAACTATTCAAAAGAGCCTGAAAATGTAGGTCATCGTTTGAAGATCGATGGGCCTGCGTCATCCAGCATAACATGTGAGGAACAACATGGTCAACCTCGATCAGTTTATACCCATCGCAAGGCTGATTAAAACATAAGCATTTGCGACGATTTCTATTATCAAAATCAGGATACCAATGGCAGTTGTCAATCTGCCATTGCTAAAGTCGACCCAAGGGTCATCATTTTCAACATCATCTCCTGCTTCTGCTTCTGCTTCTACTCTTCTTCCTCCACCATGCTGTTGTCCACCAGCCGGGTACTTTCGTACCTGCATGATGGTTTTAGACGAAGTGCAATACAGCAGGGGAACAGTGACGAAAGGAAGAACAATAGCGAGAATGACTTGTGATGCAACTAGGAGTGCATCTATACCCTCTTTTCCCACCGTAATGGCTACCACCATGGATGGGATGATAGCAATCAAGCGTGTCACTACACGACGAATGGCAGCCTGGAAGATCCAAATAGACTTGAATTCTGATCGAAAGGTAGCAAAACCAAAATTCGACTGACAGAAACACGCCATTGGATGAATCCTTCAGACACAGCTTGGCCGGCCACAGTGGCGATGAAAGATGAGCTCTTGAACGGACGTGTTAGATGAATAGATCTTGGATACTGATGACCCTCACCTGTCCGGACGTTAACAACGCAATCGCGAATAGAGTAGCGGCAGCTGATTGGTGTCAACAAGCAACTTTGAAAAAACTCCACAATACGTACTCACATTGACCGACAGCATCTTTGATGAGGTCATAAGCGTCAAAAAGACTAGCTGGAGCTACGTCCCCATCATAACTGTTGTCGTAGTAGAACACGTCACTTGCCAGAATCAAGATCCTTGGAAACAATCAAACCAGTCTGATTGCATAAAAAAAGTTGACATACATGGAATTGATCAAGACCGCAAAACCAAGCAGACAAACCACAACATCGGCAATCCCATGGTAGATGTGAGCTTCCACAAAAGATAACGGATTGTTTTCATGATCAGAATGTCGCTGAGCCCGAGTAGCATAAGATCTCGATGGGGGATTTCGGAAAAATCGAGTTGCTGAGGTTTTGAAAACCGAAACCAACATTTCAAATCTAGATGGTGTCCTGAGAATCTCACTATCTCCAGAAGATTTTGTGTTGAGCACGGTGAAACTAAGCTTTTCATCATCAACTTGACGACTCGCATTTCTATCTTGAGTTGCGAGAGCTGATCCCACAAACAAACTATGGGGCATGACAGTTGCTCCTATAATCCCGACCGCTAGATAGCCACGAATTAATATCCTATTTCCTTAACTCTACAACAGCTCACATGTGTAGAGACTCCCAGGCGAGAAGATATACTTCGATGGCAAATACCCTCGGAAAACATCCGCCCAATCCACATCAACCTTGGAGATGACGATGGCCATACAAATGAGTACAGCTAAAACCTTAAAAGTGTAAGTAATGTTCATATTTATAGTTTCTAGTCCAAGCATACCATGATAGTAATCAAACCTTCGAATACTCTGGAAGGGCGCCCACCTAACGGATCTCCCATCCCAAGAATAAGAATAACATCGACGGAAGTAAGCAGGACACCATGCCACAGCTGCAATTTTGGGAAGAGTAAACACAAAGCTATGGCCGAGCCCAATAACTCGGCTAAATCGGTTGCGATAATCGCAATTTCCGCAAGGGCATATAAGGGGTAGAGCGCCAGCCACCGGTATAACCGTGTATACTTGGGGCGATCATATAAGAGCAATCGGGAGTGGGAAGCCAGATCTGGTGATATGTCAGTATGATAATCTAAAAATAACCCTAACCGCGATGAACAGAACGCAGAGAGATACGGTTTCATGAATGAGGAATTACCAGGGTACCAATGCCAAAAAAACGATGTTGACGACAAACAGAGAACCCACCTAGACCAGTGACGCAACCAAGCCTGCTTCCCAACACCTAGGATTTATGATCTTCAGCAGCTCCTGACTGGCCAAAAGGTGCCCTACCTGTAGGTACATAGCAAAGAGGCTGGCAAGTAGAACGACAAACAGCAACCTGTATCCGTACAGTGAGCCCGCCTGCAGGTCGACTCCCCAATTTCCTCTGTTAGGAGAAGGACGATGAGTAGATGGTGATGACTCTCAAAAAATAACTCACGGGTCGAAATAGGCCACTGCACAGACGACGCCGGCACCAGTGCGTCGGATGTGCTTAAATATTGTCACGCAGGCCCGCTTGAACCAACTAGGTGAACTTGGCACGCGTCGTAGTGGTGGGCTGGACGGCGGCAGGAGACTGGTTGTGGGCACTGTCATGGTCAAAGGCAAAGACCAGCAAAGCCATTATCAGTGGAATTTGAAATCCGACGAACCCAAGCCAACGGACAAGATGAAACAATAGTACGGTACCACCTTAGCTTTGGGTCATCCCAATATGGAACTTCCCGATCACTCCTCCCGAATTGCACCGGTTCCAGTGCTACTGCAGCTCAGCTTGCTCTCAAACCTCCTGCGTCTAGCCATAATATTGACAGAGACTGTACCACGACATGAAAAGAAATCAAACTAAAACGGGATACTATATCGCTTCGAGGGGTCGTGCCGCTTTGCTAGTCGCCTTCGCGCTAGGGTCGGAATTCCAAACAAGGGACGCCTCCCAATGATATGAAAACCATACTCTTCAGCTGCATCATCAAAGGGGATCGAGGTCTCAGGAATTTGGATATCAACGATGTGTCCTTGTCGAGAGTATCCGGAGGAACTTGTGCTTGCACCCAACGTCAATACCGCCTGAGGTATACGTGAGATTCTCTTCCATGCCCTGTTCCAGATTCGCACCCTTTGCCTCAATCCTTTGGGCTCTCTTCGTCTTATTTCTTCGCTTTTGACGGGGACCGCTAAAAAACTATACTCATCTAATTGGGCCCGATCTTTCTGTGGTTGGGAAGACATGTCTGCCGAGACCCTTGAATTTCTGAGCGACAACGATCTTGATCTTGCTTGATCCCGATAAGGGCCCGGAGAGAACGTATCGCGAAAAACGACAGATTGTAGTGTTTCCGGGGTCGGCGAAGTGAATGTAAGTGCCGGTATACAATATCCATTTTCGGATACCCCTTTCCATGCCGAAATCAACGACCCATGGTAAGCAAGGATGATCAGGTCCCGAAAATAACATACCTGACGCATTTGCATCAGAACGTGGAGTAAGACCCATTATCAGGGATGGAGGACACCTTGCACGAGTCTCATCACTGCCAAGAGACTATCCGTGACGAGGTAAGCTGGTTTATACTCCACATACCATGAACATTCACCTGAAAATCCAGCAAAGATCCAAGACTTGAGTCGGATGCCTCGCCATCATACTTCTGGGTTAGGTCAGGACTGTCGTTTTTTGCAAACTCGACAGAACCAAGATGATGGTCAACCACGTGGGTATCTTCTAAAATGGGTGATAGCTCGAGTCCAAACAATCTTGTTTGAGAGTTCACGTCACTTCGTCTTCCGTTATCCTGGAAAATATCAGAATGTATATTCAATACTCGTGGAAAGAATCAAGCCAAACCGATCCTTTTTGGCGAGATGGTGACGCAATCAGAGGCGACACGCTCGAGCCATTCTGACGCGCTGGTGTCTATGATGTCTTTCATAAAACCAGGCATCTGGTGCAGCTGAAACGGACCCACTGATTTAGCTGACGGAGGGGTGGATACTACCATATGCGTGCTTCTGCGCAGACTCCGATGAGGGGTCAGCGAAGGCGAGGAGACTACATCATCTATGGATCCCTGAGAGTATTGAGTTTAATCATTCCATGTTGTTCAAATACACACCATAGAGATGTCCTTTGAAGGTGAGGCAGTCAAACTAGAGTGCATCTAGGAAACAATCCAATCGCCGTTCACATTGGAGGGAGATGTGCTCACGGAGGATGAGAGGACCTGAAGTCTGTCAAGAAATGGACTTGTTAGGATATATGCACCCTACCTGATGAGAAGGACGTAAACAAGGCGAGGGCGAAGGAGGCATGGCATATCTGTTGATAGACTTTCCAACAAATCGGTCAGTTCTCGGATCACTCAACGGGAATAGATAAAACAGCTGCACACAAGTCTTCTCGAGAAGGAATGATTCGAACATCCCTTTAACGAACTAGCAACACTATCTGAAAGCTGAGGACAGGTGAAGAAGGTGTCTGTTGGTGACGACTATCCGTGAAAATAGCAAATGTTCATCTATTCATCAACAGCAAATTTGGATCGAACTTGGCTCACATTCTGCGGAGGACAGTGTTCGGGACAGATACACAAAGTATTTCTTCGCCAGGAGACAGCAGTGCTGTATGCAGATACGGTTGTGATATCGAAACTCTTGGGATGAAGGGACTTGCGTGGAGTGCTGGTAACGGCGTTGGAAAGAATTCCAGAGGGATGTACCGCGTGTTTTTCCTGTGAAAAGACAGAAATGGTAGGCGTTACGGTCGACAAATCTGTATCGTTATCAGTGCCTATATTTTCAAATATGGGTAAAACCTAATACCCCTAGTTGCTGTGTGTGGGCGGCGAATGGGTTTGTGAACGGGTGTCGGTAGTTCCTATCGAAGTACATTAGATGACTCAAGCCAGACTGCTTGTAGAATTGGCGAACCGGGTGAGGAAGAACAATCAAACTAAGGAATTTCAAAGTTGTTCTGAACATAGTGGTGCGGAAGTGAATGAGAAACAAATGAACTGATGTCACTGGACGCGTCTGTTTGTTTTGGTTTCAACTAATTCCTTTGCAAATCCCACGAGAGCCCCCCTCTCATTTCAGACCGCAACGTATTCCTTGAATAGCATTGCATATTGTCTTGTCTTGACGCACCTAGGAATTTCCGGCTAAATCAACCGACGCTCTGAAATCATAGATTCCGTAGATAGGGAGCATACTAGCAGACAAGGATAAGGCCGCAGGACATAAGGGAGAGTTGGTGTTTCCAGATGGTGCAGGAAATGCTGCTTGCTATTCTGAAGGATTCTACCAAAGACAGAAAGGTGTCCGAGCGTCTTGTTCTTCGAGCATCCGACCAAGCTACCAATCACACAGGAAGCTATCCAATGAGATCCCACAGCCTTCCCAAGAGTAAGGCCATGTCTTGATCTCTTTGTATTCAGGCTAATCCAAGGCGCAAGTCATCAAGATCCAGTTTTAAATTGCTAGCAAAACCGACTTCTAGGAACTTCCACATGTACATTAGCAACACATAGAACAGTGGAGATTCATCTCAACAACAGAACTTGAAGAGCTTGTCCAGCCATTCGCCAGAGATCGTGACAGAAGGCTGACCCGGGGTAGAGGGATTGCGAGTGCACGTGGACACACCTCCACCTATCTCAACTTCGTCCACACCTCTTTCCTGTGGTTACGTGTCTTCTGTCGATACAGAGCCTCGCAGTCTGGGCTCTCTGCGTCTAAGCACTATGTTGCGAACAGAAATTCTGAATCCGAGAAAACCGAGGCGCACGTGATGTTTTATGAGGTGACCTCAAGCGCAGCAGGTTGAACAAACTCGGGCTCTTTGGGAAGAAAGGGAAAGAGCAGTATTGCCATACAATCGGCCATCAATAGAACCACCTCTGCGCAGAACACTAAAAACAGCGTCGATGGAGTGTCAAGCATCATCATTTATTGAACTCGACTCTTCTATTCTTCACGATGACTTCCTGCTGATGACTATCCAGACGTCTGGTCAAGTTCTGCCGCTTGCTTTACCCATATTTCGTCTTCTATCGACCTTCCCCGACCCGAATAGTGACACGATCTTCCCCATGAACTGTCCAGCTATCGCATCAGTCGCTTTCTTCCACCGGGCTCACTTCAGACTTACTGGCCCGACAAAAGTGTCTTCGTCTCTTCCTGATCTACCCTCACCTCTCTCACCTTGTTGTACTGCGTGATAGGCTTCCGAGGCGTAATGCCCCTTTCATGACCCTCTTCGCCACTCTGTCTGACGATGTCGGCATTTCGATTCTCACTGTTAAACATCTCTGCTTCATGTTAACTCCTGTTAAGACCTAGATCAGAAGCTTTTCTATAGTTGCTGTTGAACTGGCTTGCGCATGTTGACATTAAGATTATGGGCTATAGTAATCACCACCCTCAATCCCTCTCAACTGAAGATTGAGAACCCCAAAACAGGAAGATCTCCCCTATCCGAACGCGATAATATGACTTCATAGACCATCCATCAGCCGAGATATCTGAACGGCAATAGAAACGATCGCGAAATGAATACCCAAAAAGTCACACTTATATCCGATCGGTGCCGACTCCAACTTACTTCGCGAACGCAACTAGTAATCCCGTCTACACCCAACATGCCTTCGAACCCTTTTCTTCAAGGGACAAACGTGCTTCTCGACCACAATACCGTACCAAACGCACCCCTTAAATTTTTGGCGTACTGCAAACGCCTGCTACATGATTGCATGGTTCTCGTATCTTAGCCCAGGGACGATTGGTTCGCGACCTTTGGTTTGTTGGCCCCGTAAGCCTCTTATGCTTTCAACTGCTCGCACTCTGCCGAAAGGCTGAAGTGTTGATCCCAAAGTTCGAGCATGAACCGCTTACCTGACAAGTTCATTCTCTTCTATCGTCCAAATGTCACATAGTCTTCCATAATATGCAAGAAAAAATACATTGGATGAGTGGTTCAACAGAGACTAATACCGCTGATATAAACCGTGTCGCAGAAACCTGGTGTGATGGACCAATATTCGAAACTTCGACATCAAACAGTCTAGAACGCTAGGACTGGTTGAGGTTTATGGCGTCTATTATTACACGAAAAGCCCGCTTGCCAAGATCCTGTAGATTCCCTTCCTACAAGCAATGTTCTACCTCCGAGAACGCCACTATCCTTACGTTTTGGGATACAATAAGATACTCCACATCGTGGGGTGCCCACACCCAAAGATCTGAACGAAATCCTCTTCTGGCATATTTTTCCGGCATAGCGGGAACAAGGTGAATCACCGATCCAAAAACACTCTCGATCATGAGAGATATCAACCTCAACCATTCTTTTTGATCATGGTGTTGATGAAGGGTGCGGTGGTATGATTCCATGCTACAAATATGACGGTCATACAGACTTGTTCCGATCATATGGGCCGCTGATCCTTCTTTGATGGCATATGGTGCAAACTAATGTACATCTGCTATGTTGACTTCACCGTCCCGTTCACAGATTCGAGTCGATTCCAAAGGTTCTATTAAATCTAATATATATACTATTCAGTTTCAAAACGCATACATCTCATAATAGGAGCCTGGACTCTGAGTCGAGGCCTCATTTATACTAGCTTTTACATTCTACGATTCCCCTGAAATACGGAAAATCAGCTACCTGGTATAGGTCAGGCTTTTTGGATTGATACATTCCTTTCTCGCAACTGGCCCCAAGTGCCAATCCTGCTCATAAAAATCATTTTAAATAGCCTTAAACTTCAAAAAAGTGGATTATTCAACAGAATGTCACACCTGTAATATAATACAATTCAAAAAAATTTCTAAGATATACATTCATGACAGATAAAATAGACATGGATGCAGTATAACATACTATTAACGTTGATATCGTATAACGTGTAGCATGAGATGGTCTATGAAAGGTCGAGATCACCACTTCTTTCATCCCAAGCGGCGACTGAAAGCCAAAGTGTCCCAGTGTTCAAGGCAATCGAAACCAGCACCTACATCGCACGCCGTATCATGCCACTGGTAGGCAGAAGGACCCCGGGCCGTAGACAAGCTTCACCGAGCCGATATTTTAACACTGCACAAACGATTCTTCACCCCGATCAAGGATTCAGGTTCTTGGTTAACAGAAAAGTCTGCCTAACTCTCTCACGTGAAGATACGGCTCCCATGGTCCCTGGATGTATTCCAAATCAGTTGTGCGGCGTTAATTACGTACATTAATTGAGGTGTAATCAATATTTAATAGACGCTTGGTAGCGGTTTCAACCGCAAACGACATCCATGACTCGATCAACGGAATCGCAGGTAGACATCGACACATTCCCGTGTGCAGGTTGTTCATGCTTGACCGACGCATCAAAGCTTCTATCACTGTCCCCCACTTCCAACCCACTCGTATTGCACCCACCTTAATACGATAGACGAAGACAAAACAAGAAACTATGTGATCGAGAGAATTTTGAACTTGGGAAGCGTCTGCTTATCTCATCGTCCTTGACCTCGGTCCAACGGGAGTCCTTTCACAGTTGAACAACCTGAACCCGGTATTGAAAGCCGAACTGCGACTTCTTTTGACGATATAGTGTCCCTTTGCCGTCGGTCGTATATGTGATAACGCTCCATTTTCTTATTTGATTCCTCTGAGCACAAAGGTTGATCCCCGTGTGTCTACATTAATGGCTTCTTCGGTCCGCTTATCCTTTGTCCTGCGTCCAGCAGTCTGGTGCAACAACTGCTTGTTTGATAGGATCTTCTAGCGGACTCTCTTTTTTTCGTAATCGAGCGACCGTTTGACTGTTGAAACACCCTAAAATGAATCCAAAGCTCCCACAGCGCACCGCGTAATAGTACAACCGATCCAAAGGGAACTCGACCGTGGTTTACAAAGAAGGTCATTTGGTAAAAAAACCTCCCGTTGCTTGTCCCCCCGAAGCGGCTGTACGCTAAAGTGACTTGAACATTGGCTCACGTTGATTAGTATCCGAGCACGAACCGAGCACCTTTGCGTGTTAACTTCCTCCCTCCCTTAGATAGACGAGCACAAAGCTTAAGTTTACTTTTATTTTTTTTCAAGTCAAACCCCATGGCTCGCGGTTACTCCAAACACGGCAAGTTCAAAGCTTTGAAATATGAAGTATCAGACTTATTGCTGTCTTCCTTGAACGTCCGCCGCAACATTGACGGTCAACGATAACTCGTGTGATCCGACACGGTGTGAGCGATATTTGATATCCGCCGAAACTCAAGTAGTCTTTCGTTCTAATGATTAATTGATATCGATTCCAGTGGTATTGTCCCGATGGGATACTCTCAAGTCAATCCAGGTACATAGTGTGGCTTTTTTTTCCCTGTTTCAAGTCTTGTATCCATCATATCATCACGAAATTCAGCCTGACAATTGGGAAGAAGAAGGAAAAGAAGAAGAAGAATCTAGATCAAACAAAAAAGGATAAAGTCCCTCATCGAAACCCGGAAATGAAGAAAATGCCAGACAGAACGGACAACTATCTCATTCTTTGTTTATGATAACCATTTGTACGAGTTCTCCTTGAGGGGATAACCTTGCCGCTCAAGATCCTCTTGAAAAAAAATCCATAGTCAAAATGCATGGCATCTCGGACCTCTGAACCTGATAATAATAATAGTATTTTACAACCCAGTCTTATTGATGTGATAGGTTATGGAGTAATTATCAACGTCATGACGTTGAACTCAATTTCTAAAATAAACAGAGGTACGTAAACGCACTTTTTTTTTTGATTATGAAAACAACAGCAACCACCAACCACCCTAGAACGCTTTGGATCCGCATGGGCTCTAGAACAAATTCAAAGAACACGTCCTTATTATGAACAAAACCCCCCTTTTTTCCATCTGCCCTGAAGGAAGCTTTTTACGTGAAGTTTGATGAGGTTCATGTTCCAGTAACAAAAACAATCAACAGAAGATATATATATAAAGCCCCTCCCCAAGAAAAGACACTATCGAGCACGGGTAGATAAATAAACGTCTACAATAATATAGACAGAGAAGTGCAGAGCAATGCAGAAAATGGTATAAAAAAAGCGTACATCGCATGTAGTAGGTATATATGTATGTGTATGTGAATGAATGCAGTAGGAAAGCAGATATACATGCACGTATGTAGATGTGCGTTTATACAAGCACAGCAGAAGGAAATGAACAATAATCGCACGGTTTGTCAAAAATGCAAAGCAAAAAAGAACATAAGCGAACCAAGGACCCAGACGATGACGGGCATCTGAAATGCAGTAAACCAAGAAAAACGAACGAACGACAGGTCGGACGACAATGCATCAGAAACCACGGACTGTTCCGTCTCATTCACCCTCATCATCCTTTCTTCGACTCATGACAAATGCACTCTCCCAAGCTGGGACACTCGGGTCAAGTGCAGCGAATCTCCAATTTCCAACAAAGGTCTCGTTCCCAACAAGGTATCCGTAGAAGAAGGTGAAGTTTTGACGAGGCCAGAACTGTGGATCACCAGGCTGAGTACTTGCCTTTGACGTTGAAAGGAAACAAACGTACTGAACGTCGAAGGATGCCTATTAAACCGTCCCAGGGACGGACACGACCATAAAATGAATACGAGTTCCATGCGAGAGCGTGACGACGATCAGTCTATTGACTGGATGAGAGGGAAGGCTGGACGTGAGACGGAGAGATACGTACTGTGCCTTTGAAAATGATGTCCTTGATTCCATTGCACAGAGGGATTTTAGCCCTGTCTGTGCCGCGACGGACAGGACGTACCCTTGGATAGAGGACTTGGGCATTGACATCTTGCAAGAACTCGGGTGATTCTTCCTCGTCGACTGTGATATCCTCCTCGGCAACGTGATCGTCATCATCCATGGAATCGTCTGAATCAGACTCGGAGCTTCCCATCCCTAAACCCACGCTCTCGAACAAATGGTCAATAGATCTCCAGTCCTTTGCATAGGCATCCATGACGGCCTCGTGGTCCCTGTCATCCAACGCTTTTGCGTTCCTGATTGCATCCTCACGTTCGCGACAGGTTTGACAGTGATCGGAGCCGTCATGCATGTGAGCATCATCGTGGGGTTGCGACTTGCGGTCGAATAGCCTGTAAAGCCATGATGGGTGTGTGTGACTGCCATCGAGCTTGACGGAGACATTTTTGGAATGACTGGGGTCTGGGAGGAATTGGAGGTTGCCGAGGGGGCCTGGGAACCATGCATTGCGCATGGAAAGGTCGGACCACGTGTCGTGAGGAATGGGCACGTGGTCTTCCATGGCATGGAGCTCTTCTAGACGCATAAAGAGTGGCTGGTGGGTGAGATGGAGGGCTGCTTCATTGAAGTGGGAAGGGTACGCAGCGTGAGAGATCAGGTGACGCATTGCAGCCTCGGGTGGCAACTACACACACACACAAATAACATGTGAGCACATATGACGGTCAACTGGAAAACGCACGTACGGCAAGTCGACCCTGCCACAGGCCGTCCATGCAGCCAGGCTCGTACACACGGCCTGGTCGCCACTTGGGGCTCTGCAGCCATGCGTTGCCACACAGTCGACGTCGCCAGTAGTCGGAATCCCAAAAGACACTGTGGTCTGCGAGGGTGTCGTCGCGAATGCCGTTGACGCGCTTGCAGCCCTCGACCCAGTCCCACGTGATGGACGGCGGAGGTGCGGCTCCACGGTGCGCATTAACCTCAACAAAGTCTTCTTGAACAGGGCGGGGTTCGGTAGATGCCGGGGCCTCGGCACGTGTACGGGGGAGATGCGGCGGAATATTGAAGGGAATGGTTTCGCGGCGGGCAAAGTAGAGCAGCTTGGCGGCCGGCGTGATCGGTGGCGGAGAAAACGCGGGCATGGAACCAAAATACGGGAGGGCGACGAGCCTGCCGGGGTCGGCATAGACGGGATACGGACCGTGTGCAGACGGCACGGAGACGGGAGATATTTGTCGCGGAGATGCCGGAAGTGGACAGACAAAGTGGCAGGGGGGCGCCTCTGCCTGGCAGTACCGGTATGGATTCAGGACATACGGTAGTAACAGCGCCACAATCCGCTCACGCTCGGCTGTGGGTTCCAGAGCCAGCTTTTCTGGCGTCGTCACAAGCCACAGTGCCCACAGAATATACACATTCTCTGC
>Ga0153922_1000490_pt1 | contig 16248 bp, 15 predicted proteins | sample TSNJ006MetaG_FD_104723 | JGI IMG/M metagenome (GOLD analysis project Ga0153922, IMG submission 104723) | Attine ant fungus gardens microbial communities from New Jersey, USA - TSNJ006 MetaG | ecosystem: Host-associated > Fungi > Mycelium > Unclassified | place: USA: New Jersey, Brendon T. Byrne...
CCTAGCGGCTCCGGGTTGGATGTCGCCTCCTAGCGGCTCCGGCGGCGGTAGCGCACCTTGGCGGGCTGGGCCAGCTGCACCACCATCTTGGAATGGTCGTTGCGATAGCTGTCTGACGGCTGCGCCATCTCGAACTCGTACTCGCGCAACAACACCGAAAAGATCGCCTTGATCTGCATCGTGGCGAACGCCGCACCCACGCAGCGGTGCCGGCCCGCACCGAACGGAATCCACGTCCACCGGTTGACGAGGTCTTCCTGCCGCGGCTTCTCGTAGCGGTCCGGCATGAACCGGTCCGGCTCGGGGAAGTCCTCCGGAATCCGGTTGGAGATCGCCGGCGAGGCCGCAACCAGGTCGCCCTCGGAAATCGGAAAGCCCTCGACCTCGAACTCGCCCTTGGCGACGCGCATCAGGATGATCAGTGGCGGATGCAGCCGGAGCGTCTCCTTGAGCACATTCTCCAGTCGCGGAATCTGGCGCAGCGCATGAAAACTCACCGACTGGCCGTCTGCGTAGAACTCGTTGAGCTCGTTGACCACCGCCGCGTAGACATCGGGATGGCGCAGCAGCTCGATCAACGTCCACGACGCGGTACCAGAGCTGGTGTGATGGCCGGCGAACATCATCGAGATGAACATCCCGGTGATCTCGTCGGCCGAAAAGCGGGGGTTGCCCTGTTCGTCTTTGACCGTGATCAAAACGTCGAGCATGTCGCGGTCGCTCTTATCGGCAGGCGGGTGGGCCATCCGCGTATTCATGATGTCCTGGACCAAGGCCACAAGGCCCTTCCGGGCCTCGTCGCGGCGGCGGAAGCTCTCGATCGGCAGGTAGGCGTCCACATACGCCAGCGGGTCGGTGCCGCGCTCCAGCTCGTGGTAGAGGTGCGCGAACCGGCTGTCGAGCTGGTCGCGGAACTTGCGGCCGATGAGGCACGCCGACGACGTGTAGATGGTCAGCTCGGCGAAGAAGTCCAACAGGTCGATCTCGCCTTCCTCGCCCCAATCGGCGATCATCCGGCGGACCTCGTGCTCGATGGTGATCGCGTGCCCCTTCATCTGTTCACCGCGCAGGGCGGCGTTGTGCAGCATCTCCTTTCGGCGCTCCGGGTCAGCGTCGAACACCACGCCCGTGCCGAAGATCGGCGTCATGAACGGATACGCCTCGGCCTGGTCGAGGTCGCTGTCGGCGGAGCGGAAGAAAAATTCGTTGGCCTGCGCGCCGGACAGCAGAATTACGTGCTTGCCGGCCAGCTGAAACCACCCGACATCGCCGCACTCGTCGCGGACCCGTTGCATCAGCGCGATCGGGTCGGTGCGGAACTCCTCGAGATGGCCGTGCTCCTCCTCACCACCCGAAACGCGCGGAACGATCGCGGTCGTCATGACGGCATCCCCTCATCTGAAAGTTTGAGCTGTTGGCGTTCTTTCGCCGCGGTTGCCAGTGGCGCCTCCGGCTGAATTTCCATGTTCGCCACGAAGCCACCCCGGGGCGTTTCGGCGACGAACGTGATGGCCCTGGCGAGATCGCCGGCGCGCAGAAAGTAATCGTGGCGGGCCTGGCCCCACTTGGCCCAGTCCTCAAGGGCCGGTCCGATGAGTTCGGCCGACAGGGTCCAGCCCATGTTCGTCCTCGTCGGCCCTGGGTGCACGATCGACGCCCGCACGCCGGTGCCCTCGAGTTCCATCTGCAGGTTGGTCACCATGGCGGCGAGCGCTGCCTTCGCCGCCCCGTACGCACCCATGTGCGGACGCTGGCGCAGCGCGACGTCGGAGCCGACGAAGATGAGATCGCCCCGCTGTCGTTCCACCATTCCCGGCAGGACCGCGGTGGCCAGCCGGTTCGCGCCGATCAGGTGGATCTGCACCTGAGATTCGAAACTCTCCGTACTGATTTCGTGCAGCCGGCCGAAAATGGTGTCGCCGGCGCCGGCGACCAGCACCTCGATGTCGCCGAGTTCCTCGGTAGCGCGGTGCACGAACCCCTTGACCGACTCGGGATCGGTGACGTCCAACGGCACCGCGACTGCTTCGCCGCCGTCGGCGCGGATCCGGTCGGCGAACTCCTGGCACTTCTCCACGCGGCGTGCGCCCAGCGCTACCGGAAAGCCATGGGCGGCGAGCTCGATGGCCGCGGCGGCGCCGATGCCCGAGGACGCACCGGCCACGATTGCCGGGCGCCGCTTCGGGTGTGGCTCGAAGCGGGGCATCAGGCGACCTCGACGCTGATCGGCAGGTGGGCGAACCCGCGGACATTGCTGGAATGAACCCGGACGGCGTTCGCCTCGTCGACCTCGTAGCGGCGGATCCGTGTGAACAGTTCGGTCAGGGCCACCCGGGCCTCCATCCGAGCCAGATGCGCGCCGAGGCAGAAGTGGGCGCCGCTGCCGAAACTGACCAGCTTGGAGCCGATGTCGCGGCCGATGCGGTACTCGTCGGGGTTTTCGAAGACCCGCTCGTCGCGGTGCGCCGAACCCGGTAGCAACACCAGCACGTCGCCGACAGGAATCGTGGTGCCGTACAGGGTGAGTTCCCCGACGACGGTGCGGGCCAGGAGCTGGCTGGACGTGTCGTAGCGCAACGTCTCTTCGACCCACAGCGGAACCCGCGAGCGGTCGTCGTAAATCGGGTCCAGCTGGTCGGGATTCTGGTGTCCCCAAAAGGCGGCGTTGGCAAGCAGTTTGGTGGTGGTCTCGTTGCCGGCGATCACCATCAGGAACATGAAGCCGAGGACCTCGTCATCGGTGAGCCGGTCGCCGTCGATCTCGGCGTCCAACAGCGCCGACGTCAGGTCGTCGGTGGCTTTCTTGCGCCGCTCGGCCACCATGTCCTTGTAGTAGAGCATCAGGCCGATGGATGCCTCGATCGCCGACGCGGGCACGTCGGTGACCCCGTCCTCGCGGTGCATCACCCCGTCGGCGAGCCCGCGGATGCGGGCCCGGTCGGGTTCCGGGACGCCCATCAGCTCTGAGATCACGTCCATCGGCAGCTTGCCGGCGAACTCGGCGACGAAGTCGACCGTTCCGGAGCCCGCCTCGTCCAGCATCGTGTCGAGGTGCCGCGCGGCGAGCTGGGTGACCCGGGGCTCCAGTTCGCGGATCCGGCGCGGTGTGAAGCCCTTGGAGACCAGGGTGCGCAGGCGCAGGTGGGCCGGGTCGTCCATCGCCAAGAACGACATTGTCTTCGACGCGTGCGGCCCGCGGGAGATCGGATCCAGCGAGACACCGTTGGCGTTGGACAGCGCGACGCTGTCGCGGAACCCCCGCAGCACGTCCGCGTGCCGCGACAGGGCCCAGAACCCGAGCTCCTCGTTGTGGTACAGCGGGGCCTGATCACGCAGCCGCTTGTAGTACGGATACGGGTCCTCGTGAAGGTTGTAATCGTACGGGTTGAGCGCCGGGATCTGCGAGTCTGTGTGGGTCACCATTCGGCGCCACCCATGATCAGCGCCAGCACGCTGTCCAGCCGGTCGGCCATCTGGTAGTACGTAACGGATTTCGTACCGGCCTGGACCAGCGCGCCGTAGAAGATCATCTCGAGAGTCGTCAGGACCTCCGGCCAGGCGCCGGGGCCGAGCGCCGACACAATCCGGCGGCGCACTTCCATGCCGATCTTGTCGCGCACGTGCCGCACCTCGGGCTCGTCACCCATCAGCGCGGTCGTCGCCGCGGCCGCCAGTTCCGGCTCCTCGGCGACCAGCAGCGCGAGTTCACGCAGCTGGGCCGTCACCCGCTGTTGGGTGGTCTGGTTGACGTCGGTGAACAACGGCACATCGCGAACCAGTCGCAGATACACCTCCGCGATCAGCGCGTTCTTCGACGAGAAGTAGGTGTAGGCGGTGGCCGGCGCGAAGCCGGCGCGGGCGGCGACCGCGCGCATCGTCAGGTCCGAATACGGCGACTCGCGCAGCAGTTCGACTGCCGCATCGAGGACCTTGCGAACCGTCTCCTCCTGGCGGCGATTGCGACGGCGCTCGCCCAGATCTGTGACCGCCGACACCGCTTCACTGGACATGTGTCCAAGATATAGCACGAAGGCCTGGCGACACAACCATTGAGCCGGACCTCCATGTTTACCTGCTCAGATTGCCGCTCTGCGATCACGCGCTGTCAGCGGGCGCTTGCTATTGGACCGCACGGCAACTACTGTCGGCATTGTCTAAGCAGACACTTGTCCAGGAGACTTTTCATGACCGCATCTGCGTCGACGAAGGTGACCGAGCTGCTGATCGACGGCGACCTCGGTTCGGCCAACGGAGGCACATTCACCACGATCAACCCGGCCACCGAACAGCCGCTGGGAGAGGCCGCGAACGCCGACGCGGCTGACATGGATCGCGCGATCGCCGCGGCCCGGGTCGCTTTCGACAAGTCCGACTGGTCGCGTGATGTCGAGATGCGCGTGCATTGCCTGCGCCAGCTGCGCGTGGCACTCAACGAAGAGATCGAGATGCTGCGCGAGATCACCGTCGCGGAGGTCGGCGCCCCGGTCGCCCTGACGCAGAGTGCCCAGCTGCAGGGCCCCGTCGACGATCTCGCCTTTGCTGCTGATACGGCTGAAATGTTCGCCTGGACGACGGATCTCGGTGTCGCCTCGCCGCTGGGCATCAAGACCAGGCGCACCATCTTGCGGGAGCCGTTCGGTGTCGTCGGCGCGATCACGCCGTGGAACTTTCCGCACCAGATTAATTTCGCCAAGCTTGGGCCAGCGCTGGCCGCCGGCAACACCATCGTGCTGAAACCGGCGCCCGACACCCCGTGGTGCGCCGCCGAGGTGGGCCGGATCATCGCCGAGAAGACCGACTTTCCGCCCGGTGTGGTCAACATCGTGACGTCGAGCGCTCACCGCCTCGGTGCCCAGCTGGCCGAGGACCCTCGCGTCGATCTCGTGTCGTTCACCGGGTCCACCGCGACCGGGCGCGCGGTGATGACCGCGGCGGCGCAGACCATCAAGAAGGTCTTTCTGGAGTTGGGCGGCAAGTCGGCGTTCATCGTGCTCGATGACGCGGACCTGGCCAGCGCGTGCGCGGTAGCCGCGTTCACGGTCGCCACCCACGCGGGGCAGGGCTGCGCGATCACGACGAGGCTGGTGGTCCCGCGTGACCGCTACGACGAAGCGGTGTCCGTGGCGGCGGGCACGATGGCGCACATCCGGGTCGGCGACCCGACCGATCCGGCGACCATCTGCGGCCCGCTGATCTCGGCGAAGCAGCGGCAACGCGTCGAGGGGTATCTCGACCTCGCCGCGAGGGAGGGCGGATCGTTCGCCTGCGGCGGCGGCCGTCCCGACATTCCGACGGGTTTCTACATCGAGCCGACGGTGATCACCGGCCTGACCAACGACGCGCGGGTGGCGCGCGAGGAGATCTTCGGGCCGGTGCTCGTGGTGCTTGCCCACGACGGCGACGCCGATGCCGTGCGCATCGCCAACGACTCGCCATATGGCCTGTCCGGCACCGTTTTCGGCACGGACCCTGAGCGGATCAACTCGGTGGTGTCGCGGTTGCGGACCGGAACGGTCAACGTCAACGGCGGCGTCTGGTACTCCGGTGACGCGCCGTTCGGCGGGTACAAGCAGTCGGGCATCGGCCGCGAGATGGGGCTGGCCGGTTTCGAGGAGTATCTCGAAACCAAGCTGGTTGCGGAGGCGGTGTAGCTCGGTCGAACGTCGACTTGTGACACAAAATTCGGCGAAGAGTGTGCAATAAGTCGACGTTCGACGCGAAGGAAGGATCGCGAAGGAAGGATGAGGATGTTCGACAACAAGGTGGCGATCGTCACCGGTTCCGGCGGCGGCATCGGGCAGGCCTATGCCGAGGCGTTGGCCCGCGAGGGGGCCGCCGTGGTGGTGGCAGATATCAACACCGAGGGCGGCGAGCGGGTGGCCAAGCAGATCGTCGCTGATGGCGGCACGGCGATCAGTGTCACCGTCGACGTGTCGGACCCGTCGTCGGCGAGGGCCATGGCCGATCGCACTTTGGCGGAGTTCGGCGGGATCGACTACCTGGTCAACAACGCCGCGATCTACGGCGGGATGAAGCTGGACTTCCTGCTGACCGTGGACGCCGAGTACTACCGGAAGTTCATGAGCGTCAACCTCGATGGCGCGCTGTGGTGCACGCGCGCGGTGTACAAGAAGATGGCCAAGCGGGGCGGGGGAGCGATCGTCAACCAGTCCTCGACCGCGGCGTGGCTGTACTCGAACTTCTACGGGCTGGCCAAGGTGGGCATCAACGGGCTCACCCAGCAATTGGCGCGCGAACTGGGCGGACAGAACATTCGGATCAACGCCATCGCGCCGGGTCCGATCGACACCGAAGCCACGAGGACGACCACGCCCCAGGAGATCGTGGCCGACCTCGTGAAGGGGATTCCGCTGTCCCGCATGGGCACACCCGACGATCTCGTGGGCATGTGCCTGTTCCTGCTGTCCGATCAGGCGAAGTGGATCACCGGTCAGATCTTCAACGTCGACGGCGGACAGATCATCCGGTCTTGAGGAGGTAGATGTGAAGCTGGGCTATATCGGCCTCGGCAAAATGGGCGCGCCGATGGCCAAGCGCCTGCTGGACTGGCCCGGCGGCCTGATCGTGTTCGATGTGCGCACCGAGGCGATGGCTCCATTCGGCGAGGCGGGTGCGCGGCTTGCCGACACCGTCGCTGATGTCGCTGCTGCCGAGGTCATCAGCGTCACCGTGCTCAACGACGAGCAAGTGCGCGACGTGGTCGGCGAGTTGGCGCGGACGGCGAAGCCCGGCACGGTGATCGCGATTCACTCCACGATCAGCGACACCACCGCTGTCGAATTGGCGGAAAAGCTGGAACCACAGGGCATCCACATCGTCGACGCACCCGTGAGCGGTGGTGGCCGGGCCGCCAACAAGGGTGAGTTGGCGACCATGGTGGGTGCCAGCGAAGAGGCGTTTGCCGTTATCAAGGAACCGTTCTCACGGTGGGCATCGCTGATCATCCACGCGGGAGAGCCGGGCGCGGGGACGCGGATGAAGCTGGCCCGCAACATGCTTCACTACATTTCGTTCGCCGCCGCATGTGAGGCAGCGAAGCTGGCCGAACAGTGCGGGCTGAATCTCCAAGACCTGGGCAAGGTGGTACGCCACAGCGACGCGCAGACAGGCGGAGCCGGCGCGATCATGTTTCGCGATGATATGAAGCCGATCGCGCCGGACAGTTTTCTTTATCAACCGTTCTTTCACGCGCGCGAGCTCGGAGAGAAGGACCTCAACCTCGCGCTTGGGCTCGGTGAAGCGCACTCTGTGGACCTGCCGCTCGCCGAAGTCGCTCTCGAACGGCTGGCCGAGGGCCTCGGGGTTCCGCACACCGCGGTAAAGGAGTGACCATGGACGAATTGCGCCGCAGGGGCCTCGAGAAGATGAACGAGGTCTACGGGTGGGAGATGCCGGACATGCCGGGCGAATACTTCGCGCTGACAGTCGACCACCTGTTCGGCACCATCTGGACTCGACCGGGGCTGTCGATGCGCGACAAGCGGTTGATGACACTGACTGTGGTGACGGCTCTGGGTTTGCAGGACCTGGCCGAAGTCCAGGTCAACGCCGCACTGCACAACGGAGAGCTGACCGAGGACGAGCTCAAGGAGATGGCGATCTTTCTTACGCAGTACCTTGGCTTTCCGTTGGGTTCCAAGCTCGACGGGGTCCTTACCAAGGTCGTGGGCAAGCGCAAGACGGCCGCAGATAAAGGGCAGGGCGAAGACAAGAGGGCCAACGTGAACGCCGCGCTGAAGATGCACTCGGGCAGCGGCCTCGATGACAAGTAGGTACGCCTGCCTATCGCGAGAACAGCTCGCAACGCTGGTGCCGGAGCTTCTGCTGATCGGTCAGTTGATCGACCGATCCGGGATGGCCTGGTGCATCCAGGAATTCGGCCGCGAGGAGATGGTGCAGATTGCGATCGAGGAGTGGGCGGCGGCCAGCCCGATCTACACCAAGCGCATGCAGAAGGCGCTGAAGTACGAGGGTGTGGACGTCATCACGATCTTCAAAGGCCTGCAACTCGACATCGGCGCGCCGCCGCAGTTCATGGATTTCCGCTACACCGTGCACGACCGCTGGCACGGCGAGTTCCACCTCGATTTCTGTGGCGCGCTGATGGACGTCGAACCGATGGGCGAGGACTACGTGCGCGGCATGTGCCACGACATCGAAGACCCGACGTTCGATGCCACCGCCGTGGCCACCAACCCGAAGGCGCAGGTGCGTCCCATCCATCGGCCGCCACGGGTGCCGGCCGATCGGCACCCGCATTGCCGTTGGACCGTGATCATCGACGAGTCGTACCCTCCGGTGAGCGGCATCCCGGCGCTGGACATCGTCCGCCGGACCCGCGCCGCGACAACGGAACTGGATCCGATCGAGGATGACGACGGCGACGCGGACTATACGGGGCCGTTGCTGTCGGATCTCGAGTTCGGCAAGTTCTCGCATTCGGCGCTGGTGCGGATCGCCGACGAGGTGTGTCTGCAGATGCATCTGCTCAACCTGGGCTTCGGGATCGCGGTGCGGGCGCGCGCCGAAAGCGAGCAGCAGGCCCGCGAGATCTGCACCAAGCAGCTGATCGGCGTCGCCGGGGTGGGCGCCGAGCGTATCCATCGGGCGCTGGGCCTGACCGCCGGCGTCGAGGGGGCGCTTCGGGTGCTGGAGCTGCACCCGTTGCTCAACCCGGCGGCATATGTTTGCGCCGAAATCAACTCCGACGCGGTGCATGTCCACTCATCGCCCGCCCACCACGATGGAGCGTGGATTTCCCTGTGCTCACCGGCGGAGATGCGGCCGCTGCAGGCGATCGTCGCGGCGGTCGCTCCGTATCTGGATGTCGAGGTCACCGGCTCGGGTGCCGAATGGACCGCGTGGGTGGTGCATACAGACGATCCGGCGAAGGAGTTCCCCGAGGTGTCGGTGGCAAAGGTCAGCCGCGGGGCGACGTTCGAGTTCGTGCCGAGACGGTCCCTGCCGCTAACTGTGGTGTGAGGGTCAACGCGATGCCGCTGCCAGCGGCATCGCGTCGTCCAGCCTGGTCAAGGCCGGAGAAAGACCCGCGGCGGTGCGTAGTTCGCGGAAGTCGTCGATCATCGCGTCGGTAACCTCGTGCGGGTCCTCGACCGTCGCTCCGTCGGTGAGCACCGAGATGCTCAGCTGGTCGACGTAACTCCACACGGTGATATTCAGCCCGCTGCCCAGGACCAGCGGGCCGACCGAATAGATCTCCCGCACGACGGCGCCGGCCACCCTGCCGCGTTCGCGCGGGCCGGGCACATTGGACACCGCAAAATTCAGCATCTTGGTTTGCTTTTCGCGCCGTGCCATCCGCTGCGACATCGCCGCCACCGGAACGGGCGGGAAGTAATTCGCCCACCGACCGAACAGCTCGGGACCGGCCAGTTGGTGAATCTCCTTCGCGGATTGGGTGGCTGTGTGCACCTCGTGAACACGCTCGATCGGGTCGGCCAGATGCGTGGGCACGGGCACGGTGAGGGTGGTGAACTTGTTGCCCCAGATGCGACCCGGGTGGGGGTCGATGCTCACCGGAACCGAGACCAGCAACGGCGCGTCGGCGCGACCGTCGTAGGCCAACAGCAGTTTGCGCACGGCCCCGGTGGAGATCGTCAGCACGACATCGTTGATCGTGACACCGAGGTGCGTGCGCACCTCCTTGATGTCGTCCAACGCCAGTGTGGCGGTGGCGAACCGCCGTTCGGGGGTCAGCACGTGATTCATGAAGGTCGGCGGGGGGTCAAAGGGTCGGGTGAGCGACGGGCCGAGCCTGCGTGAGCTGCGACGGATCCGGCCGATTCCCTCGGCGGTGTATCGCACCGTCCCGGGGATGCGTTGGATCTGGCGGAAATGATCCCGCAGCGCCTCGGTCATCAGCTCCGATCGTGACGGAGCCGGGTCCGTTTCATAAAACTCGCGATCGTCGTCCGGAGCGTTCTGCAGGTCCATCGCACGCGCCATCAAGTTCCCCGACGCCACACCATCGGCGAGCACGTGATGCACCTTGTTGATGACCCCGACGTTGCCGTCGGCCAGCCCTTCGACGAAGTACATCACCCAGAGCGGCCTGCTGCGATCCAGCGGTGTGCTTGCGATCTCGCCGACGGCCTGGTCGAACTCGCGGCGGCCGCCCGGACCGGGCAGTCGCAGCGGGCGGACGTGGTAGTCCAGGTCGACCTCGACATGTTCCCGCCACATCGGATGGTGGAACTTCAACGGGACGTCGACAAGCTGGAACCGCAGCGGGTCAAGCTTGTGCAGCCGGTGGTGCAGTATCTCGCGGAACACCTCGATGGTGGGAGTGCCCTCGAAGCCGCTCACGTCGATGATGCCGGCCTTGATCGTGTGCATGTGCACGTTCGGGGTCTCGCTGTACAGCAGCAGCGCGTCCCAACCGCTGAGTCGCTTCATGCGCACCATATAACCGCCATCCGGGTGCGCCGCGGGCCAGTTCGACCAACGAGCGGGTGTTAGGAGGCGGTGCTCACCGGTGGCCGGACCGGCCAGCGATAACATTGGGTGTCGGCGACGTCGGATTTGGAGGACGCATGGGTATGGCGGAACGGTACATCGAGGCTGTCAACAACGCCGATACTGCCGCCCTGCTAGCGCTTTTCGCCGAGGATGCCACGCTTACCCATCCCGTCGGCACCGACCAGGGGCACACCGAAATCGCGGACTTTCACACCGACGTGATCTTCGAAGCCCAGGTGCGCATGACGCTTGCCCGCAGCATCGAACAGGGCAACATCGAAGTGGCGCAGCTGGAGGGCACCACTCCGCTGAACGAGGACACCACGGTGCACACCGTCGACATTTTCACGTTGAACCCCAACGGCCTCGTTCAAACGCTCGACATCTATTACCGCTAGCCTTGGGGGCTCGCAGAATGTTGAAGTCGAACAGCCGGTGGATCTCGTTGTCCGCCAGCGAACTCGGCGACGGGTAAGTCGAAATCCTGGCCGACGGGACAGACGGTGGAGGCTGGCGTCGTCGCGATAGGGTTGGCAGCTGTGCGCGTTCTGGTGATCGGCTCCGGTGCCCGTGAACATGCGTTAGTGATGGCGCTGCGGCGCGATCCTGAGGTCGACGGTCTGATCACCGCCCCGGGCAATGCCGGCACCGCGGCGGTCGCCGAGCAGCACGACGTCGATGTCACCTCCCGGGCTGCCGTCGCCAAGCTCGCGGTCGACACGGCCGCCGACCTGGTGGTCATCGGGCCCGAGGTGCCGTTGGTGCTCGGGGTCGCAGACGAGGTACGGACCGCCGGAATCGCGTGTTTCGGCCCGTCGGCGGCCGCGGCCCGGATCGAGGGCTCGAAAGCGTTCGCCAAAGACGTGATGGCGACGGTGGGTGTGCGCACGGCGCGAAGCGAGATCGTCGACAATCCGGGACACCTCGACGAGGCCCTGAATCGGTTCGGCCCCGAGCACACCGCGGACAAGGCGTGGGTGGTCAAGGACGACGGGCTGGCCGCCGGCAAGGGCGTGGTCGTGACCGCCGACCGTGAGACCGCGCGAGCCCACGCCCTCGGGCTGCTGGAGGTGGGCCACCCGGTGCTGCTGGAGTCGTTTCTCGACGGCCCCGAGGTGTCGATGCTGTGCATCGTGGACGGCGAAACGGTCGTGCCGCTGTTACCGGCACAGGACTTCAAACGGGTGGGGGACAACGACACGGGACCCAACACCGGCGGCATGGGCGCCTACGCGCCGCTGCCTTGGCTTCCGAAGGGGGTCGCCGACCAGATCGTCGCCGGCATCATCACGCCGGTGGCCGGCGAGCTGGTCCGCCGCGGAAGCCCGTTCAGCGGGGTCATCTACGCCGGGCTGGCCATCACCCCGGCCGGTCCCGCCGTGGTCGAGTTCAACTGCCGGTTCGGGGATCCCGAGACGCAGGCGGTGCTGGCACTGCTGGACAGCCCGCTCGGCAGCCTGCTGCGCGCCGCCGCGATAGGAACGCTGGCCGGGGAGCCTGCGCCGCGCTGGCGTCCCGGCGCCGCGGTCACGGTCGTGCTCGCGGCCGAGAACTATCCGGGCCGGCCGCGGGTGGGTGACGTCATCGTCGGGGCTGACGACCCCGCACTTGCCGGCGTGCTGCACGCGGCGACCGCGCGCCGCGACGATGGAACTCTGGTTTCCGCAGGAGGTAGAGTGCTGTCGGTTGTCGGCACCGGGCCGGATCTTTGCGCGGCGCGATCCGCCGCGTACCGGACCATTGAATCAATTCGGCTGCCCGGCGGACATTTCCGGACCGACATCGCGCTGGCGGCCGCGGAGGGACGCATCAAGGTCGACTAGAGTCGCCCTGCGCCGAATGTAACGTGGTGGCGGAAAATCGAGAGATTTGTGTGCGTGTCGTTACGCTCGGCGCGCTGGAACACTAGGCCACCAGCAGCGGAGCCATCCAGGTCAACTCGGCCGGCAGTTGCTGGCTCCAGAAGCCGCCATCGTGGCCGCCCGGGGAGAACCCACCGGACGGAGGCGTCGGCAATTGGGCGATGAACTGCTTGGTCGCCGAGAAGAACGGGTCACTGTCGCCGCAGTCGACGCGGATCGGGATCGACGCGAACGCAGGGAGGCCGAGCACCGTATTGGCCGACCAGTCGTCGGCACTGTCGAACGCTCCGGGCGCGGTCGCGCCGTATGACATCCACAACGCCGGGCTGACCGCGCAAATCGCGGCGGTCCGGGCGGCTCCGAGCCTGGCGCCGAGCAGCAGCGCCCCGTAGCCGCCCATCGACCAGCCGAGAAACCCGACCCGCGAGGTGTCCAGCCCCTGGCCGTCCAACATCGGCACCAGTTCGTTCAGCACCATCGCGCCGGAGTCCTCTCCCGACGCCCGCTTATGCCAGTAGCTGCCGCCGCCGTCGACACTGACCACCGCGAACGGCGGCAGACCCGCCGAAACCGCCTGCGCCAAGCCCAGTTCCACGCCGCCGGCCATCACACTGGCCGCGTCGCTGCCTTTCCCGTGCAGCGCGATCACCGGCCGGAGCGGCTTGGTTTGACCGGGCGGGCGGGCGATCGCCCAGTTGGTGGCCACGCCGCCGCGCGCCGCCGACACGAACGACCCCGTGACCATCGTGGGTGCGACCGCTGCCGGCGGGGGCTGCTCCGGTGACCGCGGGGGTGCCAGCGGCGCCCCGGCGCTCGTCATCGCGACGCTCGGCCGCGCGGTCGACGGCTGGGATTCAAGCATTGTGCCGGCCGCATACGCGCCGGCCGCGCCAACGGCTGCGCCAGCGCACAGGCGCAGCAACGCTCGACGGCTCAGCTGTGGCATGCGGGACATCTTGCCATCCGGCTTTCGGCCCCTGTGCCACCACCGCGGAGTGATTATGCGAAAGACCAGTTTAAGGGCCATATTGCTGGCAGCATCATAATTGTGACAGCCGCGGTCACTCCGAAAGGGGAACGGCGGCGGCACGCCCTCATCCGTGCCGCCGCCGAGTTGTTATCGGAGGGTGGGTTCGATGCGGTGCGCCACCGCGCGGTCGCCCGCCGAGCCGAGCTGCCGCTGGCATCGACGACGTATTACTTCTCATCCCTCGACGACCTGCTCATTCAGGCTGTCGAGTACATCGGCGTGCAGGAGACGACCCGGCTGCGCGCGCGGCTGCTGCGTTTGACGCGGCGCCGCCGCGGCGTGGAGGCGACCGCTGACGTCGTCGTCGACCTGCTCCTCGGTGATTGCCCCACCGAGGAGATCAGCGAGCAGCTGATCTCGCGCTATGAGCGATACATCGCGTGTGCCCGGCACCCGTGGCTGCGGGAGGCCCAGCGCCGGATCAGTGAGCAGCGCACCGCCGCCGTGGTCGAGGCCATCGAACGCTGCGGGCGGACCGTGCGCCGTGACCGGATCAAGGCGCTGATGTGCGCGGTCGACGGTGCGGTGGTCGCTGCGCTCGTCGACGACGGCGACAAGGTGCGGGCGACCGCGACGGCCGCACTGGCCGACGTCATCGACGTGCTGGCGCCGTTGCGGTAGTTACGGACAGGGTGCTACCCGACCGTAAGCTGTGTGTTTGTGACGATCCCCAACGTGCTGGCCGCGCGTTATGCCAGCGACGAGATGGCGTCCATCTGGTCGCCGGGGGCCAAGATCGTCGCCGAGCGACGGTTGTGGCTCGCGGTGCTGCGCGCACAGATCGAGCTCGGCGCCGATATCGGAGCGGTGCCCGCGTCGGCCGACGCCGATTACGAACGGGTGGTGGACGACGTCGATTTGGCGTCGATCACCCGACGTGAGCGGGTGCTGCGCCACGACGTCAAGGCTCGCATCGAAGAGTTCAACGCCCTGGCGGGGCACCAGCACGTGCACAAGGGGATGACGAGCCGAGATCTCACCGAGAACGTCGAGCAGCTGCAGATCCGCCGTTCGCTCGAGCTGGTGCACGCGCACGGGGTGGCCGTGGTCGCGCGGCTCGCCGAACGTGCGGTGCAGTACCGCGATCTCGTCATGGCCGGTCGCAGCCACAACGTCGCCGCGCAGGCCACCACACTCGGCAAGCGTTTCGCGTCCGCCGCGGAGGAGACGATGACCGCGCTGACGCGGGTGCGCGAGCTGATCGACCGATATCCCCTGCGGGGAATCAAGGGTCCGATGGGCACAAGCCAGGACATGCTCGACCTGTTCGGCGGTGATGAAACGCGGCTCGCCGAATTGGAGCGCCGGGTGGCCGCATTTCTCGGCTTCGATGCGGTGCTGACCAGCGTCGGGCAGGTGTACCCGAGGTCGCTCGACCACGATGTCGCTTCGGCGTTGGTTCAGCTCGGAGCGGGGCCGTCCTCGCTGGCGCACACCATCCGGCTGATGGCGGGACACGAGCTGGTCACCGAGGGGTTCGCGCCCGGCCAGGTCGGCTCGTCGGCGATGCCGCACAAGATGAACACCCGCAGCTGTGAACGGGTCAACGGGCTGCAGGTCGTGCTGCGCGGCTACGCGACGATGGCCGCCGAACTCGCCGGTGCCCAGTGGAACGAGGGGGACGTGTTCTGTTCGGTGGTGCGGCGGGTGGCGCTGCCGGACGCGTTCTTCGCGATCGACGGACAGATCGAAACGTTCCTGACGGTGCTCGAGGAATTCGGCGCCTACCCCGCGGTGATCGAGCGCGAGCTGAACCGCTACCTGCCGTTCCTGGCGACCACACGCATCCTGATCGCCGCGGTCAAGGCCGGAATGGGCCGCGAAGCCGCCCACGAGCTGATCAGGGAGCACGCGATCGCGGTGGCGCTGGCGATGCGGGAGCGCGGCGCCGAACCAGATCTGCTGGACGGGCTGGCCGCGGATCCGCGGCTGCCGCTGGACCGGGCCGCACTCGAGGACGTGCTCGCCGACCGGCAGGCGTTCATCGGTGCCGCCGACAGCCAGGTCGCCGCGGTAGCCGCTGCGGCCGACGAACTGGTGAGGCGATATCCCGAGGCGGCGAAGTACAGCCCGGGCGCCATTCTTTAACCCATGCGGACCCGGCTGATCGACGTCCAGCCACCGCCGGACGTCTTCGCCGCCGTGATGGCCACCGGCATCGTCTCGATCTCGGCCGCAGACCACCGCTACCGCTGGATCAGCGACACGCTGGCCGGTGTCGCGCTACTCGCCTTCGTCGTGATGGTCGTGCTTGTGCTCAGACAGGTTGGCAGGGTTGGCTTTCCGTATCCGCTGAGGGATCTCGACGTCGTCGTCCGGCTTTTCACGTTCGTGGCGGCATGCGCGGTGCTCGGTACCCGCTTTCAGGCGCATCCGTTAGCGATCTGGCCCATGGCGATGATCGCATGGCTGGCGTGGATTTTCTTGATGCCGTTGACTGTTCGCAGCATGTGGGTGCAGGGGTGGACGGGCATTCGGGACCAGGCGCACGGAGTGTGGGAGCTCGTCACCGTGGCGACCTCGGGGCTGGCGATCGTCACGGCGCACCTGGCGCTGCTCGGCCGGGACGGCGCACTGTTCGCGATCGGCCTCGCCATGTGGCTGGTCGCGATCGGCCTGTACGGCGTGATCACCTGGCTGATTCTGTGGCGGGCCGCTGTGGCGCCGACCGGCGATCTGTGGCAGCCGGACAGCTGGATCCTGATGGGGGGCTTGGCCATTGCGACGCTCGCCGGCGACCGCCTGCACCTCGCAGCGCTGACGATCGTCACCAAGGATTGGGTGCTGACCGCGGTGCGCTCCGTCACGGTGGCGACGTGGGTGGCCGCCACGCTGTGGATTCCGCCGCTGATCTAC
>Ga0153922_1000491_pt1 | contig 16243 bp, 14 predicted proteins | sample TSNJ006MetaG_FD_104723 | JGI IMG/M metagenome (GOLD analysis project Ga0153922, IMG submission 104723) | Attine ant fungus gardens microbial communities from New Jersey, USA - TSNJ006 MetaG | ecosystem: Host-associated > Fungi > Mycelium > Unclassified | place: USA: New Jersey, Brendon T. Byrne...
GGGCTGCTTCGTCCGAAAACCTGAGCGATGAGCGCTTGCGCGAAGAGCCACAGGCACCGATGAGCGCTTGCGCGAAGAGCCACAGGCACCGATGAGCGCTTGCGCGAAGAGCCACAGGCACCGCGGAAACGTTCCAAGAATCCGCCAAGCCGACCGGCGCAACCTATGAGGTTGTCCGGCCCCATCCGGGCCTAGAGCAAGCAGAGAAAGGCCCCATCATGACGATGAAACGGGGAATCGTAGGGTTGGCAACGACTCTGTTGGTGTCCGGCGGTATGGGCCTGGCCAGTTTGTCGCTGGGAGCAGGTACCGCCCAAGCCTATAACTATGGCCCATTTCAGTGGTGCCCCGGGCAAGACATGCCGAATGATCCACCACGGTCGCCTTCGGACCTCGTTTGGGACATGAGTGTCTGCCACACCTACTATTTCGAGTACGACGTGCGGACTCCTAACATTCCTGCCCACTATTGGGAGGGACCTAACTTGTTCCCAACTCCGATCCCGCCGCCTCCGCCGCCTGCGACTCCGGGGCCGAACATATTCCAGCAATGCCCCGGACTCATCCCGTTCGTTAACTGCCTGCCCGGCCTGTAGCTCACGCGCTCTACTGCGTTCCTTCCGCATACCACGTTCGGAACTCACCGTAGTTCGGCATCTCCTCCGAATTCGCTTTCGGGTCGATGCAGACATGAACAACCGCGGACCGGCCACTGGCATACGCCCGTTTGATCGCCGGCCCGATGTCCTCCTCGCGCTCTACGTATTCGCCGTGGCAGTCGAGGCCCTCCGCGATCTTGTCGAAGCGCACGTTCTTGCTCCAGTGCACACCGGGTTGCGATGACGGCTGCTCGAAAGTGCGTTTGTACACCCCGACTTCCAGGCCCCACTGGTTGTCGACCCCCACGACGCACACGAGCGGCAGTTTCAGGCGCGCCGCGGTTTCCAGTTCCGCGATGTGAAACAGGAACGAGGAGTCGCTGGTCAACAACATGACGGGCCGCTTGCCCCCGTCGGCGACGGAGGCGCCGACCGCGTACGGCAGGCCCGTGCCGAGGTGGCCGAAGTTCTGGTTCCAGATGACGTCGTGCGGCTTCGCTTGTGAATAGGTCCAACCGAAGATCACGGTCGCACCGCCGTCGCGCACCATGATGCCGTCGGCCGGGAAGGCCTTCGTCGCCTCGACCACGAAACGTGCCGGATGCACGGGCGTCCTGCCGCTGGGCGCGGAGTCCGCCAACTCGGCCTGCTGGTCCGCCTCCTGCTTGATCCACCGCACCAGCTCCGGCGAAGCCGACCGGGCAGTGTCTTTCAGCGCTTCGACGAGTTGGGGCACGACACCGCGCAAATCACCAACCAGCGGCACGTCGACGGGCCTGTTCACCCCGATCGCCAGTGGGTCCTGCTCGACGTAGATCCACTTGCGATTGGCGTTGTTCTGCGCCCAGTGCCGGGTCCTTCCGTAATGCACCGGCTCGCCGAGCTCGGTGCCGAGCGCAACGCACAAGTCGGACGTGACCACCGCTTCGACCGCGGCGGCCGAAAAACCGTACGGAAATGTGCGATCCTCCAGCCCGGGGATGAACGACGTGCCCCCCGAGGTCTGGATGACAGGGCACGCCATCAGGTCCGCCAGCGCCTTGACCGCGTCGGAGGTTCGCGACGTGTGTACGCCGTGGCCCACCAACAGAATGGGGCTTTTGGCCTCGGTGATCAGCCTCGCCGCCTCGGCGATCTCGCGGGCACCGGCCCCCTGGTTGACGAGACGATATGCGCTGGGCGGCAACGCCGCCGGCACATCGAGCTCCTGGGTGGTCACGTGCGCGGGATATTCGATGTACGCGGGCCCCGGCGTGCCCGACATCGCGCGGCGCAGCGCCTCCCGGACGATTTCGTCTGTCTGGTCTGCATATTCGATCGACGCGCTGTACTTGACCGACGGCGCGAACAGGGCTTCCTGCCGGACGAACTGAATGCGCCCGCGACGAACCCGCCGTTCGGTGATGCGTGCGCGCTGGCCGCCGAGGAAGATCACCGGCGAGTTCTCCACCTTCGCGCACATCATCGCCCCGGCGATGTTGGCGACGCCCGGCCCGAGCGTGCCGATGCACAGGCCGGGCTTGCCGGTCATGCGTGAGACCGCCTCGGCCATGAAGCCCGCGCTCTCCTCGTGGTGCGGCGACACCACGGTCCAGCCCCGCGCCTCGGCTTCGACGAACATGTGCACGAAGTTGGGGTCCGGGATTCCGAAAAGCGTGTTGACGCCCTCGGCCTCGAAGAGCTCCAGAATGCGTTGATAAACGGGTACCGCCACTTTCACTGCTCCTCGTCCTGCTTGGCTTCGAAATAACGCTGTGCGAGTCTTTTTCGATGGGCGGCGGGCGAGCCGAACAGACAGCGATTGAGCGCCGCACGCTTGAGGTATGCATGGATACCGCTCTCCCACGTGTACCCGATTCCGCCGTGCAACTGCATTGCCTTTCCCGCGATCTTGACGGCCGCACCGCAGGCATACGACTTCGCCATTGACGCCGTCGCGCTCACCTCCGGCCCCCCCTCGGCGACCGCATCGACCGCGGTACGGACAAGGGGGCGCGCAACGGAAATCCGCACCAGCATGTCGGCGCAGGCATGTTTGACGGCCTGAAACGATCCGATCGGGCGACCGAACTGGTGCCGCACCCCGGCATAGGACACCGTCGCCGAGAGCATGGCTTCGGCCACACCGAGGCTGTCGCATGCGACCGCGACGGCCGCCCGGTCAAGCAACCGCTGCACGTGCAGCCCCGGGTCACCGTCGAACGGCCATACCGACGACTTCGCAACACTGACGTCGTCGGCGCTCACCGCGGCGAAGTCGCGCGTGCCGTCGACCACAGGTTGCTCGGTAATCGCCAAACCGGCTGCGTCGGAGGCAACGTCGACGATCACCGGTGTGCCGGCGGGATCGTTGGCGAGCAGCAGGAGGCGTCCCGCGCCGGCCGCGTCCGGGACGAACACCGACCGGCCGTCGAGCCGCAATCCGCCGGCAGTCTGCGACAGTGCGAAAGGCGCAGTGCCGTCGAAGCTCTCGTGATCTGCGGACACCGCGACGGCAATCTTGACCGCACCGGATACCAGGTCCTTCAACAGGAGGTCGCGGAACGTGTTGGACTGCAGGGATATCAAGGTTCCGGCACCGAGGACCGCACCGCCGAAATAACCGCCGCAAGCGACGGCGCGGCCCATTTCCTCCGCGACGATCGCGACCTCCCGAAATGTTGCGCCCGCACCGCCGACGCCTTCGGGCGCCTCCAACCCGAGCCATCCCGCCTGCGCCAGCATGCGGACGTCCGCGTCAGGGTGCTTCGCCAGCAAGTCGCCCGCCACCGCCCGGAATTCGTCGTGGATCTCCCAGCTTTCGTATCCCATCAGAGCGCCGCCGGTTCCCGCGGCAGGCCCAGACCGCGCTCCCCGATGATGGAGCGCTGGATCTCACTCGATCCGCCCGGGATCGTCCATTCCCAGGAGCCGATGAAGTCCAACACCCAGGAACCCGACTCCCACCCGCTCGACGCGGGTTTGGTGAGTTGCGTGTGAGCGGCGAGTCCGCCGATCTCGACGCCGAAATCGGTGAGCCGTTGCAGCAGTTCGCTGTAGAACAGCTTGACGATGGAGGCATCGGCCGCCCCCGCGGTCCCCGCCGAGCTGCGTTCCACCAGATCCCGGCACATCCCACGCAGGCCGGTGATCTCGGTCTCGAACCGCGCCAACCGGTCCTGCACCGACGCGTCCTCAATGAGCCGTGCCTCGCGGCATGCCTCGACCAGCCACCGAAACCCACCGTGACCGAGTCGCTCCGCGAGTTCCAGCATGGTCAATCCCCGCTCGGCACTCAACGTCTCCTGGGCCACCCGCCAGCCGGCGTTCTCCGCGCCGACCAGGTTGGCGGCCGGGATTTTCACGTCGGTGAGGAAGATCTCGCAGAAATGCGAATTACCGATCGCGTTGCGGATGGGCCGCACATCGACGCCGTCAGATCTCATGTCGAGCAGAAAGTATGAAATGCCTTTGCGTTTGGGTGCGTGGGGGTCGGTTCGGGCCAGCAACAGACACCAGTCGGCATGCATCCCGCCACTGGCCCAGAGCTTCTGCCCGTTGACTCGATAGCACTCGCCGTCCCGTAGCGCGGACGTCCGCAGGCTCGCCAGATCGGATCCGGCCTCGGGTTCGGAGAAGCCCTGAACCCAGATCTCGCCATCGATGATCGCGGGCAGGTGGCGCCTTCGCTGCTCCTCGGTGCCCGCCGCGAGCAACGTCGCTGCGGCGTGGTGGATTCCGACGAACGCGAGCACCAGCCTCGGGGCGTCGTGCGCGGCGAGCTCCTGGTACAGGATGATCTGCTCGGCGACGGACATCCCCCCGCCCCATTCCGAAGGCCAGTGCGGCACCGCGAACCCGGCGCCGCGCAGTTCTTGAAACCACCACTTCTGGAAGCTGACGAATTCGTCGTCGCTGACGTCGGTCTGGGACTGCCGCCAGTCCGGCGGGATGTGCTGCGCGCACCATGCTTTCACGGCGGCGCGGAATTCGTCGGCCTCGCCGGTCGGTGTCATGTGCCCTTCGACCTCTGCTGGAACTCGAGAAGCCGGCGACGGTGATCCTCCGACTGCATGGTGGCGACCTCCGCGGCGAACCCCGCCTGGATCGCCCCGCCGAGCACCTGCGACAGATGCATGTTGACGATCCGCTTCGTCCCCTGCAGCGCCGCGGGCGGCTGACCAGCGAGCCGCTCGGCGAGTCGGTGCGCCTCGGCGAGCAGCTCGTCGGCTGCGACCGTACGGCTGGCCAGGCCCAGTTCGACCGCGGTGGCGGCCGGGATGCGGTCACCGGTGTAGAGGTATTCGCGCGATCTCATGATCGGAGTCAGCAACGGCCACAGCGCCGCACCGCCGTCGCCGGCCACCAGTCCGACGGCGACGTGGGGGTCCGCCAGATAGGCGGCCTCCGAGATCAGCACGATGTCGCACAGCAGCGCGACGCTGCAGCCGAGACCCACCGCGGGCCCATTGACCGCGGCGATGATCGGCAGCGGGAAGCGCAGGATCTCCTCGATGATCTGTGCGCCCTCGCGGATGCTCTCATCACGGGCTACCGGATCGTCGAGAAACGTTGTGATCCAGCCAAGGTCACCGCCCGCGCAGAACGCACGTCCGGCGCCGGTCACTACCACCGCCTTGGCTGCCTTATCGGCGCTGAGCTGCCGCCAGACGTTGGCGAGGGCCCAGTGCAGGTTCTCGTTGACGCAGTTGAGTTCGGCGGCACGGTTGATGACGACGGTGCGCAGCGGGCCGTCGGTCTCGACGAGCAGCTCGTCGGGAAGCTCGTATTTCATCCGTACAACCCCGTCAGCGCGCGCCGTCCGAGGCGGCGGGTCACGTAGTCACGCGTGGCGGACAACCCGAGCGGAAGCCGCCGTAGCGGCTGGCTGTACCGCGACAGCCACGACAAGGTCGTCTCGTCGCAAAACCCGACCGCGCCGTGTAGCTGGTGGCAAACCCGGAAGACGACTTCCGCCGCCTCGATGGCGGCGAGCCGCAACGCCAGCGCATCGTCAATAGCGTCGTCGCTGCCGATGCTCCACAGTGCGTACTTGGCCAGCATGTCGAGTCCGGTGCGTTCGACCTCGGCGTCGGTCAACTGGAATTGAACACCCTGAAACGACGCGAGGGGCTGGCCGAACTGCTTGCGCAGGCGGATGTGCGCGATGGTGAGTTCGATCGCGCGATCGAGCATTCCGAGCAATGTCCAGCACGGCAGCACCACGCCCAGCGCGACATCCCCGGCGCCATCCCCGGCGCCTTGGCCGTCGATGTCCGATAATTCGAGCGCAGCCACGAATCCCGGACCCACCGCAGACAGACCCACGACGCGACTTCGGTGACCACCCAATGTCACTGCAGCCCACCGGTTTTGCATGCCGGCCAGGGCGGCTTCGGGCGTGTCGCCGGCGACCACGACCAGCCCGTCGAGGTCGAGGTCGGTCGGCCGCGACAGCCGCTCCGCAACCGGGTACGGCAGCGCCCAATAGCCGGCACTGCGGCACAGCGCGGCGGCGGCTTCCCGCCCGTCGTGATCGACACGGGGATCGAGGTCCCACGCGCCCAACCTGTCCAGGACCGGGGCGACGAGCGCTTCCCGGGTGTCGGGCTTGGCCTCGGCCTGCTGGAGCAGCTGATCGCCGCCGGCGGTCTCAAACGCCCGAAGGGCTTCGTGCCCATACTCTTTGGCTTCACTGCCCAGGTCCAGGATCATGACGCCGCCAACAGAGCCCGGGACAGCAACATGCGCTGGACTTCGATGCTGCCTGACGCGACGGTGGACGCCTGCGAATAGCGCCAGTGGTCTTCGACCTCGGCGCGGTAATACTCGGTAGAAGCGTCACCCCGCGGGACCGATGCGACGATTTCCATCAGCACTTCCGCGCTGTCCTGGTCGAGTCTGGTGACGGCGATCCGGTACGCGGCGGCGTCGCCCGGTTGAATGCGGCCGCTGCTTTGCAGCGACACCACGCGGTAGGCAAGCAACCGTGCCCGGCGGCAGTGCGTCAGCATGCGCGTCCACCGGCCGCGCAATTCCGCCGGCAATTCCTCCCAGCGGTCGCCCAGGATCGACGGCGCGGCCGCGAGCAACCGCTCACAGCGGGCGTAGCGGGCGATGCCGACCCGCTCGAAGGACATCACGTCCTGCACAATCGACCAGCCGCCACCGACCGGACCCAGGACGTCGGCGTTGGTCACCTTCAGATCGTCGAAGAACACTTCGTTCAGATGGTGTGGACCCAGCATGGCGCGGATCGGCCGGACCTGAATCGCCGGGTCGTCCATGGGCACGAGAAAGATCGTGAGGCCCTGTTGTTTCTTCTCCTCCTTGGAGGTTCTTGCCAGCAGGAAGCACCACTGTGCCATCGTGGCGTAGGACGTCCAGATTTTCTGGCCGCTGACCCGCCACCCGTCGCCGTCGGCTCGTGCGGCGGTCCGCAACGACGCGAGATCCGAACCGGCTTCCGGTTCGGAGAACCCCTGACACCAGATCACTTCGCCCCGCGCGATCAGTGGAAGATGTTGGCGCCGTTGTTCTTCGCTGCCATGCCGCATGATGATCGGCCCGACCCAGTTGACCCCCATGTACTGCGCCCCGCGCGGCTCGTGGTGTGCCCACATCTCCTCCCGCACCACGGTCTGCTCCCACACCGACGCGTCGCGTCCGCCGAACTCGGCAGGCCACGACATACACAGCAGCCCTTGCTCGGCGAGGGTCCGGCAGAACCGCTGCGCCACTTCGAGATCGGCGGGATCATCGGTGAACGCGCCCAGGAAGTCGCCCGGCACATGCGTCTTGATCAGATCGCGCAGCGTGCGCCGCAGCCGCGTCGCGTTCTCGCCCATGTCGAAGTCCACGCCAACCCTCCCTAACCCGAACCCATTGCGGGTTCGGCGCCCGTGGCAGAAAGGCCCAGTTGCTCGAGCACCTCCGCCGTATCCGCCCCGAGCTCCGGTGCCGGTCCCGCAACCCGGCCGGGCGTCCGCGAAAACCACGTCGGCACACCCGGAAAGCGCACTGGCCCGTGCGGGGTGTCAACCGTCTCGAACAGGCCGACCGCGTTGAGGTGCGGATTGTCGAACAGCGCATCGGGTGTATGAATGGCTGCAGCCGGTATCTCGAGCTCGCGGAATAGCGCCATCCATTCATCGGTTGTGCGCTCGGCCAACGTTTCTGCCACCAGCGCGTAGATGGTGTCGATGTGGCGAGCCCGCCGCTCGAGCGTTGCGTACAGGTCACTGGCCCACGCCGGTCGGACGGTGTCGATGAACGCGTTCCAGTGCTTGTCGTTGTAGATGAGTGCGGCGATGTGGCCGTCGCGCGTGCGGTAGGGCTTGCGGTTCGGCGCCACAGTGCGCGGATACACGGCCGGCCCGAGCGGCGGGTCGAACATCGCGCCGTTGGCATGCTCGACGAGGATGAACGACGCCATCGTCTCGAACATGCTCACTTCCACCTCCTGCCCTTCTCCGGTGCGCTCTCGATGGAACAACGCCATCATCGTCGCGTACAGCGCGGTCAGTCCGGCCACTTTGTCGGCGATGATCGTGCCGACGTAGTTGGCTTCGCCGGTGAGCTGTTCTTGCACCGCCGGGAGCCCGCATTCGGCTTGGATGGTGTCGTCGTAAGCGGGGCGGTCCCGCTCGGGGCCGCGTCGCCCGTATCCGTAGCAGTTGGTGTAGACGATCGCCGGGTTGATCGCCGCCACCTCGTCATAGCCGAAGCCGAGCTTGGTGACCGCCTTGTAGCGCATCGAGTGGATGAAGACATCGGCGTCTTTGATCAGCGCCCGCAGGGCGGCCTTGCCCGCCTCCGAGCGCAGGTCCAGCACGACGCTGCGCTTGCCTCGGTTCACGTTGACGAACACGCCGCTCAACCCCGGTGCGGGTCCGACCGAGACGTAACGCGAGTCGTCACCTTGCGGTGGCTCGATTTTGATCACATCGGCGCCCATGTCGGCCATGATCTGGGTGCAGTACGGCCCCATCACCAGTGCGGTGAGATCGACCACCCGCACCCCGACCAGCGGGCCGGTCCGATCGCTACCCATGAAACGCTCCGGCTCTTGCCATCGCGAAGCTGAAGCCGACGTGTTCGTTGTGGCCGTTTGGGACAGCGGGAAAGATCACCGGAGCGGCCGCGTCGCGGATCGCGTCGATCTGCTCGCCAACCTCCTCGATGGACCACGATGGGCGATAAACGCCCGGGGTTTCGGCGACGACCACCTTGGCCACTCGGCCCGCAATAGCGACGAGCATCTCCCCTGTGATGGGGCAGGATTCGTGAGCCAGCCAGGCGACCACCGGTGCCACCGACTCCGGCCCCATCGGCGGGTACCCCGATGTGTCGAGGCCCTCGGCCATCCGCGTCAGCGCGGCGGGAATGATGACGTTGCACTTCACGCCCTCGGCGGCGCCTTCCAGCGCAACGACATTGGACAGGCCCAGGATTCCGGCCTTCGCCGCACAGTAGCTCACGACGCCGTGGTTGCCGTACAGCCCACCGATGGACGAGGTCAGCACGACGCGTCCGTAGCCGGCCTCGCACATGACCGGAAACGCCGGGCGCACGACGTGGAAAGCCCCGCGAAGGTGCACATCGACAACGGCGTCGAAGTCCTCGTAGCTCATCTCCTTCAGCGATCCGCGGCGCACGATACCGGCATTGTGGATCAGGATGTCGATCCGGCCGTAGCGCTCCAGCGCGGCGTCGATGATCGCCCTGCCGCCCGCCGCGGTGGCCACCGACTCGGTGCACGCGATTGCGTCGCCACCTGCCGAGGAGATCTCCCGCGCCACGTGTTGCGCCGGACCGGCATCGACGCCCTCCCCGGCCAGGCCGCCGCCGGGGTCGTTCACGACCACTTTCGCGCCGCGCGCCGCCAACAACAGTGCATACCGGCGGCCCAGCCCCCGGCCGGCGCCGGTCACGACGGCGACCCGATCGTCGAATCTCAGTTCAGGCATTCTTGTGCCTTCGGCTCTTCGCGCAAGCGCTCATCGCTCTCCAAGGACCAGACCTTCCAGGTCGCCCTTCTCGCGCCAGGCCTTCAGCAGATCACCGAACGTGTAGAAGCCCGGCGCGTAGGGCTCGCCCAGATGCGACCGGATGCCCTCGCCGCCGCCACCGCCTTCGTTGTTGTAGTAGCCGGGCGTACAGGTCTGATCGAATGCCGCGGTATCGACCGAGGTTTCGCGGATGGTCCTGATCCACGCATCCTGAGCCTCCCGGCTCGGCTCGACTGTGGTGGCACCGCGCTTCAGGGCTTCGGAGACGATGTAGGCAATGTGCTCGGCCTGCTGTTCGAGCATTGCGGTGGTGTTCGCGGCCACGCCGCCTTGGATGAAGCCGGTGTGAAACTGGTTCGGGAAACCGCGAGTCGTCATGCCGTGCAGCGTCTTGTAGCTGTCGCGCCAGTGATCGAAGAGCGACACCCCGTCCCGACCCTCAATCGCGTCGATGGCGTAGCGCCGGCTGATCTCGGTCGTAATCTCGAATCCGCTCGCGTAGATGATGCAGTCGACCTCGTACTCGACGCCGCCCGCGACGACTCCGTTCTCGGTAATCCGTTCCACGCCCTTCGACGTCGACACATCGACGAGGGTGACGTTCGGGCGGTTGAATGTGGGCAGATACTCGTCGTTGGAACACGGACGCTTGCAGAGGAACCGGTAGTAGGGCTTGAGCGCCTCCGCAGTCTCCGGGTCCTCGACGAGGTTCTCGATGCGACGACGCAGACGCTCCATGAGCCTGTAGTCTTCTTCTTCCCGCAGAGCCATGATCCGCTCGATCGTTATCGACGCGGGATCATCCATCGCGGCGATCCGCGCGGTCATGTTGCGGCCCAGTTCAGTCCAGAAGTCGCAGACATGATCTGGCTGGTCGAACACAACACCCTCGAACGGGCTCCAGCGGTGAAAATTGCGCTGCCGCTCCTTCTGCCAGCCCGGCTTTAACGTCTTGGCCCATTCGGGATCGGTGGGCGTGTTGCCACGCGCATCGACAGACGACGGCGTGCGCTGAAACACATAGAGGTGCTTGGCGTAGCGGCCCAGGAAAGGAACAACCTGAATGCCACTCGCGCCCGTGCCGACGAGCGCGACGCGCTTGTCGGCCAGCTTGTCCAGCCCACCGGTCGCGTCTCCGCCGGTGTATTGATAGTCCCAGCGCGACGAGTGGAACTGGTGACCCCTGAACTCATTGATTCCAGGTATGCCCGGGAGCTTCGGCCGGTTGAACGAGCCGTTCGCCATGACGACGAAGCGGGCCCGGATGTCGTCGCCGCGATCCGTGCTTAACCGCCAGCGCTTGACGTCGTCGTCCCAGCGCAGCGCGCAGACCTCGGTGGAAAAGATCGCGCCGTCATAGAGACCGAAATGCTTACCGATGCGTCGGCAATGCTCCCAGATCTCGGCGCCATCCGCGTACTTCTTCGTGGGCACGTAATCCAGCTCTTCGAGCAGCGGGATGTAGCAATAGGCATCGTTGTCGCACTGGATGCCCGGAAAGCGGTTCCAATACCAGACGCCGCCGAAATCTCCGCCCATCTCGACGACCCGAACGTCGTCGACGGCCGCCTTCTTCAGGTACGCGCCGGACAGCAGACCCGCTATGCCTCCGCCGAGGACAACGACGTTGACGTCTTCCGAGATCGGATCACGGACAACGGGAGGGGTGTGCGGATCGATCTCGTAGTACTTCGCGAGCTCGCCAGAGAGTTCGGTGTATTGCTTGGAACCCTCAGGGCGCAGCCGCTTCTCGCGCTCTTTCCGGTATTTTTCCTCGAGCGCGGGGATGTCGATATCGTCCGGGGTCTGCGTCGGCGCGCATTCGGTCATCAATCGTTCTCCGTCGTCAGCTGTCGTGGTTCCCCGGTGCCCATGTACTTCGCCAGTTGGTAGTGAAGATTGACGGTGCTGCGCTCGCGATAGGGGTTGGGCTTGGTGCCGCGGAAACCAAGGGATTTCATCCCCCGCTGTACCGCGGCCATGTTCGAGAAGTCCTGCGGTAGCACCGATCGCCAGTTGGGGTCGCCCACCGGCGTGTAGACCCACTCCGTCGCAGGCTCTTGACCTTTCGGGAACACCTCGAACACGGCGACCTCGAAAATGCATTTGTTCGGGTCGTAGCCGGGGTCCGGGCGCGCGCTGTAGCACAACGCGCTGGTCAAGCCCTGCCCGATCTGGAAGTTCGGGAAGATCTGCCAGGCGGTGCCGCTCTGCCCGAGAATATCCGGCGGGATCGTCGGCCAGATCACTCCGCGGGCCTCGTCTTCGCGTCGCGCTGAGGACAGCCAATGTTCGAGAACCTTGTCGGCGGGGGTGCCTTCGGGCAGCTCGTCGACCAGCCGCAGCGCCGCGTCGACCAGCGTCTGCGTTGTCGTGGCGTTGGTCTGCTCCAATGTGTAGACCTGCATCTCGGCGGTCGAAACGCGGGGATCGCCGGTGCCGAGGCGGATCTTGCTTTTGGTCTCCTCCAAGTCATCCGGCGCGTCATAACCGATGTTGCTGTGCTTGCCCTGCGCCTTGGCCCAGCCCTTGAATTCGCCGAACTTGTTGAACTCGGGGTGCGTGGTGAACACGTGGTAGGTCTCGTTGAAGGCCTCCATCGCGACCTTCCAGTTGCAGTCGAAGTACAGCCACTTGCGCCACTTGAAACGCATGTTCTCCAGGCCGAAGGGGTCGAGAAACTTCGCGGCCGGGAACAGATAGTCCATCAGTGGCTCGCAGTCGGGGTCCATGTTGACGAACAGCCAGCCGCCCCAGGTGTCGACCCTGACGGCGGCCAGGTGTGTGTTCTCCGGCGTCAGCACACCCTTCCAGTCGTCTTGCTCGCGGATGTGCGTGCACGCGCCGTCCAAACCGTATGTCCAGCCGTGGAACCCGCACACGAACGACTTGCGTGCGCGGCCGCACGCGTTTTTCGCGCCGTCCGGCGTGTCGATCAGCCGCCGACCGCGGTGCATGCACACGTTGTGGTGGGCAGCAAAATTATCACCTGACTCGTTAACCCCGGTGCGCACCACGATGATCGAGTCGTCCAGGATGTCGTAGGTAAGGTAACTGCCCACCTCGGGCAGCTCCTCGATGCGACCGACCTGCAGCCACACCTTTCGCCATAGCTTGTCGCGCTCCGCGCGGGCGTAGTCCTCCGACAGGTAGGCTTCGACGCCTATCGTCATCGGCTCAGCGAACTCCTCAGCGGTCATCACATCCTCCTTATCGCTGCGCGGAAGGATTCGTCCTTGAGGAACAGGGAGGTGTTGTCGGCACCGAGATGGCTCCACCTCAGACTGAGCCCACCGTCGACGAGCAGGGTCTGCCCCGTGATGTAGCTCGATAGGTCGGACAGCAGAAAGAGGATCGCACCGGCCTGCTCGTCGGGTCGCCCGCGCCGGCCCATCGCAATCGCCTGCCGGTCGCGCTCCGGGTCGTCGTCGGTATACGTCTTCGACGCCGCCGTCTCGGTCACCCCCGGGGCCACGGCGTTCACCCGAATGCCGTCCAACGCCAGCTCGACCGCCATCGTGCGGGTCATCGCGGCGACCGCGGCCTTCGCCGTGCCGTAGGCGATGTGGAACGGGGCGGTGTTCATGCCACTGATCGACGAGACCGAGACAATCGAACCGGGCACGCGTCGCGCCCGGAGCTCCCCCGCGACCGCCCGGCCCATGAAGAACGCGGTCTCCAGGTTCGCCGTGAACAGCTCACGCCAGTCGGCCCGGCTCACCCGGGTCGCGGGCATCCATGTGGACGGCTCCGCGCCCCCCGCGATGTTGACCAGTCCGTACAGCCGGCCCTCGGTACGACGGGCATGGTCGATGACCGCGCCGATGCCGTCATCGGTCGACGCGTCGGCGGCGACCGGCACCACGGAAAGGCCTTGCTGCGCCAGCGGGGCGACGTGTTCGTCGAGGTTCTCCTTGGACCGGCTCACCGCGATCACCGTGGCCCCGGCTTCGGCCACCATCCCCGTCACCGTCGTGCCGATGCCGCCGCCGCCCGCACCCGACACCACGACGATGCGGCCGTCCAGCCTCAAGAGATCACTCATCGATGTGCGATTTGTCCAGACAGTAAATGATGCTCTGCATATTGCAGAACACTATTCCGCAGCAGTAATCTCCGCGTCAAGGCGGATCATTTTCAAATTGACAGCTATTGTCTGGACCAGCAGCTCTTGATAACGTCCGGAGCCATGTCGCTGCTTGGCCACCGGTATCCGGCCGAAACCGCGCCGAGCGTCGCCGAGGCCTGGCGACTCGAGCGAGTGACCACACCAAGCCGACTTTTCGGCGCAAACGGTCTGCGCACCGGACCCGACGGGCGGATCTACGTGGCACAGGTGACCGGTAGTCAGATCAGCGCGCTCGATCTCGACGGCGGCAAGCTGCAGACCGTGAGCGCGAAGGGCGGCGAGATCATCGCGCCCGACGACGTTGCGTTCGATCCGGGCGGCGATCTCTACGTCACCGAGGTCATGGACGGCCGGGTCAGCGTGCTGGACACCGCCGGCCGGACCCGTGTGCTGCGCGACGACGTTCCTTGTGCGAACGGCATCACGTTTTACCGCGGCAGGTTGTTCATCGGCGAGTGCCGCGAGGGCGGACGCCTCCTCGAAATAGACCTGGGCGGCGGCGCCCCGCGTGTCCTGGCCGACGGCGTGCCGTCGCCCAACGCGATGGAAGTCGGTCCCGACGGCCTGCTCTACTTCCCGGTGATGGGCGCCAACGAGATATGGCGGATCGACCCTGACGGCAATCCGGAAAACGCTCTGCCGCAACGCGTCGCGGGTGGCCTCGGCGTGCCCGACTCGGTCAAGTTCGACTCCGAGGGCTACATCGTCTCGACTCAGGTGGCGAGCGGGCAGGTGCTGCGCATCGATCCGCGCACCGGTGACCAGACCGTTCTTGCTCGGCTCAGCCCGGGGCTGGACAACTGCACGTTCGTCGACGGCCGCCTGTTCGTCTCGAACTTCACCGGGGAGATCACCGAGATTCTGGGAGGAGGGGAAACGAGCACGCTGTTGCCGGGTGGATTGAACTGGCCGTTGGATCTCGCGGTCGGTGACGACGGCAATCTCTATGTCGCCGACGGCACCTACTTCTATGTTGTACGTCCCGACGGGTCGTTGCACACGGTGGGAATGCTGTTCTCGCCCGGCTATCCCGGGTTCATGCGCGGTGTGGCGCCGTCCGGCGACGGCGGGTTCGTGGTGACGACGTCGGGGGGTCAGGTGTCGCGGTATATGCCCGCCGCCAGCGAAACCGAAGTGCTGGCAGACGGATTCGACCAGCTCTACGGTGTGGCGGTCGGGCCGGGTGGTGTCGTGTTCGCCGAGCTCGGCACCGGGCGCGTGCTGTCGGCGAGCGCGGGCAAGGTCGAGGTGCTCGCGTCGGACCTGCGCGAGCCGGTCGGTGTGGCGATCGGCCCCGACGGCGCCCCGCTCGTCGCGGAGTCCGGCGCCGGACGGGTGGTCCGGCTGGCGGGGTCGACCACTGAGGTCGTCATCGACGAATTGCGCTGTCCTCAGGGCATTCTCGTGGCCGGCGGCCGGCTCTATGTCGTCGACGCGGGTGCCCGGGAGCTGATCGAGTTCGACCTCAACACGCACGCGTATCACACCATCGCCTCCGGATTGCCGATTGGGCCCCCACCGGGCGTCGTCCCCAAGCCGCTGAAGGGCATGCCCCCGTTCTCTGGACCACAGGGCCCGTTTGCCGGCATTGCGGCCGGCCGGGACGGCACGCTGTTCGTATCGGCCGACGGCGACGGCAGCGTTCTCGCATTCCGGCGGGTAAACGCATGACTATCAGCCCCGTTGAACATCGCTACCTTCAGGTCGCCCGCACGCTCCGGAAGGAGATCGTCGACGGGGTGTATCCCGTCGGCTCGCAGTTGCCCACCGAACATGAGCTGTGTGAGCGATTCGCGGTCAGCCGCTACACGGTTCGTGAGGCACTGCGCCGGCTGCGCGACGACAACCTCATCGCGTCCCGACCGCGGGCGGGCACCCTGGTTGTTCCTCGCCCCGCGTCGAATTCGTATGCCCAGGACGTGATCTCGATCAACGATCTGATCGCGTTCGCGGCCGGCACGCAATTCGTCATCGAGTCCAACGCCACGGTGACCATCAACGACGAGCTCGCCGCGCGGACTTCTCTGGCGGTCGGGACGGAGTGGCTTGCCGTCCGCGGGTATCGGCAGGCCGATGGCGCTTCTGCACCGATCTGCCGAACGGAGTACTACATCAATCGCGCGTTCGCGGCGGCGGGCAGACTGCTGCAACGGCATCGTGGCCCGATTTTCCCCCTGATCGAGGACCTGTTCGGCGTCAGTGTCATCGAGGTGCACCAGGAGATCGCCGCGGTGGTGATCACACCGGAGCTGGCGGCGGGTTTGAACGTCGAGGCCGGAACGGCCGCACTGCAGATGCAACGCACGTACAAGACATCCGACGGCGAGATCGCACAGGTCACGATCAACACCCACCCGTCGTCGCGCTTCCGCCACGCGATGACCATGCGCCGGGTGAAGGAGCCGGGTGAAGGACTAGCGGCGCCATGAGGGTGGCCCTCGCTAGCCAACGCACCGACGCCTATCGGAAGGGTTTGTGGGTTGATACCACGCTGGCCGACTCGCTGCGCGCGGCGGCGCGAACCA
>Ga0153922_1000496_pt1 | contig 16058 bp, 18 predicted proteins | sample TSNJ006MetaG_FD_104723 | JGI IMG/M metagenome (GOLD analysis project Ga0153922, IMG submission 104723) | Attine ant fungus gardens microbial communities from New Jersey, USA - TSNJ006 MetaG | ecosystem: Host-associated > Fungi > Mycelium > Unclassified | place: USA: New Jersey, Brendon T. Byrne...
CGCCGGCGGTGGCGACGGCGAGAGCGGCGTCCGTCGCGCCCGTGCCGAAACGGTTTTCGAACAGCCGACGCAGGCGAGGCTGATAGTCGACGACGGTGACCGCCGCGGCCGCGCCGATCGGCACCCTCGGCCAGCGCAGGGCGCGACCGGCGAGCGCGGCACATAATCCCGTGGACGTGGCGGCCACCGCGACGAGCCTGGTGGCCAGCAGGTGGCTGTCGCCGGGAAGGTCGATGGGACGTCGAGGCGTCACGCCCGCGGCGTGCTCCACGGCACCGACAACCCCGCAGAGTTCGGCGACTGTGGGCGCGTCATCGTCGAGCGACACCACCACACGTGACAGTGGGAGATTCAGTTCCGCCGACCTCACACCAGGGTGAGCGCGAAGCGCGGCCACAACTCGGTCCCCGATGGCGCAATGTTGCGGATCTTGCAGACCACCGACTTCGATCCACACTCGGCCGGCTCCGCGCGAACACCGCCTCGCCGGCTTCCCGCCTGCCAACTCGCGCACGAGCTCCCCGGCAGAGGGAATCTCGGCGACACCTTCGACAAGCGCGGACGCCCCGCGCAGCGGCATCGTTGCCAGCGCGACACCGCCACCCACGACGGCTGCGGTCGTCGTGCCCGCCAGCCGGATGGACCCGTTGACGACGGCTGTGGTCGTGTTGATTGCCGTCCCCGTCACGCGCACCGGCAAGGCCGCGGACTGTCGTAGCAGTCGGGTCAGGTCCATTCGCGGTGGCCGGCGCTCGGCTGTCAGCAGGCAGTCTGGAGGCAGTCAGGAGCCGCGGGTGCTCGTGCGACGACGAGACGTGCTTGCCTTGCGCGCCCGGGTCCCCTGTCCAGTCGACTTTTGTGGCGCTGCCCCGCGGGGGGCTGGCGGTCGAGCGGACTTGCCGCTGCCGGCTTTCAGCGGTGTGACGGATGCACGCGTCGGCTGCCCATTGGAGCGTCTGCTCAGGTGGTGGATAACGAGTGCTGTGCCGCCCACCGTCAGCAGCACCGGCCATTCGACCAGGCCCGCTGCGCCGAGCACGCCGAGGGTCATCGCCGCCGCAGGCGTCGAATGGCTGCCGCTGCTGATCCCGCTGCGGATTCCCGAGAACGTGCCCTGCACACCGCCGATCACGCCGACCACGGCAGCGCCCGCCACGGCGCCCGCAGCCGCCGTCGTTGCATCCGCAATTCGGGTGATGACGCGCTTCGCACCGCCGACGATGTCCATCGAAGACTCCTGACCTACCGTTTTAACCAGCCGCATTTCTGCCGGTAGTCCGTGAGATTACCCCCGTACGCCCGGCATTAACCTCGGAAGTTACCGGTCAGTTAATGGCCAGCCAGACGTAGCTTGCCGCGCCGGCGACGGTGCAATAGATGGCAAACGGCGTAAGCGTGCGCGTGTGGAAATAGCGCGTCAAGAACCGCACCGCGAAGTATGCGCTGACGAATGACGCGACGCTGCCCGCCAACACCTGCCCGTGGATACCGGCACCCAGCGGCCCGAACAGATCGGGAATCTTGAGCACGCCGGCAGCCAGGATGACCGGGGTCGCAAGAAGAAACGAGAATCGCGCGGCGTCGTCGTGGTTCAAGCCGCGCATCAGGCCTGCCACCATCGTGACGCCGGACCGGCTGATACCGGGCAGCAGCGCAAGGATCTGCGCGGAACCGATCAGAACACCGCGTGCCATCGGCATTCGCGCCAGCCGCAAATCCGATTCGTCGAGTTGCCCGAGCCCCTTGACAGCAACACTGTCGACGGCCCGGTCAACACCACTGTCGACGGCGCCCGGCGGGGCGGCCGGGGTGGCCGCGGCCCCTACCGACGCCGGCACCCGCCGGCGGAGACGCTCGCCGGCGAACAGGATCACACCGTTGATGATGAGGAACGCAGCGGCGGGAAGCGGTTTGCCCAAGGTGGTGCGGAACAGGTGTTCCAGGGCCAGCCCCGCCAGCCCGACGGGAATCGTGCCGACGATGATCAGCCACGCCAGCCGCTCTTCGGGAGTCTGAATCCGCCGGTAACGCAACGACGTTGCGAACCCCGCCAGGATCCGCAGCCAGTCGCGCCAGAAGAACACCAGCAGAGCGGCGGCGGTGGCGACGTGCAACCCGACGATGAACGCCAGATACGGCGATTCCGGTGCGGAGACACTGAGGTCGTCGGCCCACCGCCCACCGACCAGCGCGGGCACCAGCACGGAATGGCCGAGACTCGACACCGGGAAGAGCTCGGTGATCCCCTGGAACACACCGACGACGACCGCTTCGACGTATGTCAGCCCAGTCACGCCAGACATCGTGTCAGCTCAGTCACGCCGCACATCGTCGTGGGTCCTGCCGTGCGAAGAGAACGGCTGGTCAGCCCGCATCTCAGCGTTTCCTCAACCGTCGCGTCTAGCGTGGCGAGACAGAACCAACGAGGAGGTCAACGTGACTGAAACCCCCGCACCGGAGTCCTCGCCGCCACCCCAGGCCGGACCCCCGACCACCCCTTTGACCCCTTTGCCGCAGGAATCGCCACCTCCTGCGCACGCCGGCTGGGCGGTCGTGGCGGTGCTGTTCTTCTGGCCGCTGGCCTTCTCAGCGTTCACGCACGCGTTCAACGTCTATCCGCTGTGGGCGCGGGGTGATGTCGAGGGTGCCAAAGCCGCCTCAGACCGGGTGCGCAAACTCGGTCAGATCTCGCTGTGGCTGTTCGGCGCTCTCCTTCTGCTGTTCGCGATCTGCTACACGGCCGTGATGGTGGCATGGATCTCCCAGGGGTACGGATGGCACCACCACCACTGGCACCACGGCATGGGCGATCAAGACATGATGTGGCGCAACCACTAGGTCGGCTCGTCGTAGTCGCGGCCGGTGGCAAGGTCGCTGCAGTCCACGTTCTCGACGTCCCGCGCGGTGCGCAGGTACGCGGCCGCCCCATGATCGCCGGCAAGGCGGTCGATCACCGCGGGCCAGTGACCCCTGGCGATGACAACGGGATGACCGGGCCGGTCGCCGTAATAGGCCCGGGCGAGTCCGCTCCGAGATGCCAACGCACGTTGTAGAACTCGGGTTACCACCGCCGGCCCGACATCGGGGGTGTCGACGATGTGCAGCACGGCGTAGTCTGCGCCCGCGCGCTCGGCGTGCGCCAGGCCGGCGCGCACCGACGCGCTGAGCCCGGTGTGCCAGTCCGGCGCCGTCACCACCGTGACACCGGCCGGTGCGGGCACCGCCGCGGCGCCGAGGACCATGATGACGTCGTCGCAGCCACCGTCGCGTAACGCGGTGACCGCGGCGGTCAGCCAGCCGTCGACCAGCACCTTCGGCTTGCCGTATCGGCGCCCGGCGCCGGCCGCCAGCAGCACCCCGACCACGACGTGTGACTGTGAGCTCATTGCGTCCGTCCGGATAGGAATCACCGTTGGAAATACCGTTACCGTCGCTTGAGAATAGTGATCTCGGACCCGCTTAGACTCGCAGCGTGCGTGATGTCCTCGACGACTTGATGTCGATCTGGCGGGCCGGCGACACGGCAGGCGTGGCCACGGTCGTGCGCACGATCCGGTCGGCGCCGCGGCCGCCGGGCGCGTCGATGGTGGTCGCGCCCGATGGAGCGGTCGCCGGATCGGTCTCGGGCGGTTGCGTGGAGGCGGCGGTGTACGAACTCGCCGGCGAGGTGGTCGCCGCGGGCCGTCCTGTGCTGCACCGTTACGGGATCAGCTCGGACGACGCGTACGCCGTCGGCCTCACCTGCGGCGGCGAGATCGACATATTCGCCGAGCCGGTATCGAAAGACACATTCCCGCAACTGAATTCGGTGGCGGAGGACATCGCCGGCCACCGCCCTATTGCGGTCGCCACTGTCATCGCCCACCCCGACCGCGAGTGGGTGGGCCGCAGGCTTGGCCCGACCGCTACCTCGCGGGGCAGGCCGCCCAAGGCGCCATCGACGCCCGCACCGCGATCTGCGTACTCACCCACGACCCGAAGTTCGACGTCCCGCTTCTGCAGGTAGCGCTGCGGCTGCCCCAGGTCGGCTACATCGGCGCGATGGGTTCGCGCGCGACGCACACCGATCGGGTGAACCGGTTACGTAAGGTCGGACTGACCGAGACGGAGTTGGCTCGACTCGCCAGCCCCATCGGCCTTGACCTGGGCGCTCGAACGCCCGAACAGACCGCGGTGTCGATTGCCGCCGAGATCATCGCCCGCCGCTGGGGCGGTGGCGGCCGGCCGTTGACCGACGTGGGAGGCCGCATCCACCATGAACTCCGGCAACACGCACTCGACCCCGCTGACCTGGAAATGACACTCTCTTATTCAGGCACGCAGCTTCTCGATGTACGATAACCACACTTCTTGATGTCGGCAGCCCGCACTGAACACCGGCACTTACGCGCAGAAGTGACGACGGATTGGAGCCACCGGGTGACGGAGACCGTGGCCGCCCGCTACACGGGCGCGCGCGTTCCCAGGGTGGAGGACGCTCGGCTGCTCACCGGCCGCGGCACCTTCGTCGACGACGTTAAGCGGCCGGGCATGCTGCATGCCTGCTTCGTGCGCAGCCCGTTCGCGCGTGCCCGCATCGACGGCATCGACGCGTCGGCGGCGCTGGCGCTGGCCGGCGTGCGCGCGGTGTTCACCGCGGACGACCTCAACCCGGGCGCAAACGAGACCTGGCACGCGGTAGCGGGCAAGGACGTTCCCGACACGCCGCGCCCGCCGCTGGCCGAGGGTGAGGTGAAGTTCGTCGGCGACCCGGTCGCACTGGTCGTCGCCGAGAGCCGCTACATCGCCGAGGACGCGATCGAGCTGGTGGACGTCGATTACGAGCCACTGCCGGCAATCGCCGACTTCACCAGGGCAGTCAACTCCGAAGTGGTGGTTCACGAGGCCTACCCCGACAACGTCGCCGGCGGGATGGGCGGTGCTCCGCCGGATGAGGAAACGTTCACGACCGCCGCCCACGTGGTCGAAGCGAACGTCTACCAGCAGATCTACGCACCGGTGCCGATCGAGACCCGCGGCATGGTGGTCGAGTGGGCGGCGGCATCGGGAGAACTCACAGTGTGGGCGTCCACCCAGACGCCCCACGAGCTGCGTGCGTTCTGCGCCCGCCTGCTCGGGATTCCCGCGCAGTGCGTCCGAGTCATCATGCGCGACACCGGCGGTGGCTTCGGACAGAAGGTCGTCCCGATGCGCGAAGACATGTGCATCATGCTGGCCGCGCGCAAGGTGCCCGCCGCGCTGAAGTGGATTGAGGACCGCCGCGAGAACCTGATCTCGGCCGGGCAGGCCCGCCACGTCGACGGGACCGCCAGGATGGCGTTCGACGACGATGGCCACATCCTGGCCGCGGACCTCGATTTCACGCAGGACGTCGGCGCTTATCCGACGCCGTATCCGGTGCTGACCACCGCCGCTATCGGCATGTTCTTCCCCGGCCCGTACCGAGTTCCCAAGGCGAGCTTCGAATACAGGACGGTGTTCTCCAACACCGCGGGCCTCGCCGCCTACCGCGGGCCGTGGCAATACGAAACCCTCACGCGGGAGATACTTCTCGACATCGCGGCGCGGAAGATGGGCATGGATCCCGTCGAGCTTCGCCGCCGCAACATCCTCCGCGGCGACGAGATGCCGTATTTCAACCCGAACGGCATGCCCTACGACCACGTCGCCCCGGCCGACACGCTCGAACAGGCCGTGAAGATCCTCGACCACGAAGGCTTCCGCAAGGAGCAGCAAGAAGCCCTGGCCCAGGGCCGCTACCTCGGTCTGGGCTTCTCGGCGTACATCGAGCCGACCGCCGCCGCAACCGGCTACCTGGCCACCGAGGGCGCGACGATCCGCATGGAGCCGACCGGCAAGATCAACGTCTACGTCAACGGCGGCTCGACGGGCAACAGCATCGAGACCACTGTCGTGCAGCTGACCGCCGACGCGCTGGGCGCCGACATCGACGACGTGGCCACCATCCAGGGCGATACGGCGGTGACGCCTTACGGCGCAGGCGCGCAGGGCAGCCGCAGTGGCCCGATGACCGCAGGAGCGGTCAACGAGGCGGGGACCGTGCTGCGAAAAAAGATCGTGGGAATGGCGGCGCACCGGTTGGGAGTCGACGAATCCGAGATCGAGTTGGCCGGCTCGCGGGCCATCGCGCGCACTGACTCGTCGAAGTCGGTGACCTTCGCCGACCTGGCGTACCGCGCGCACTACGAGCCGCAGCGACTGCCGCCCGGAATGTCGGCCTCACTGGAGGCGACCGCGCGCTTCACCTCGCGGGCGCCGATCCACTGGGCCAACGCCACGCACGCCTGCACCTGCGAAGTGGATGTGAGGACCGGACACGTCAAGCTGACGCGCTACATCGTCAGTGAAGACGTCGGCCCGATGATCAACCCCAATGTGGTCGAGGGCCAGATCGCCGGCGGAACCGTTCAGGGCATCGGCGGAGCACTGCTGGAGAACATGGCGTACGACGACGACGGCAACCCGCTGGCATCGACGTTCGTCGACTACCTGCTGCCGACCGCGACGGAAATCCCGCCCATCGAGTTCGGGCACATCGAGATCCCGGGCCCGGGGGTCGGCGGCTTCAAGGGCGTCGGCGAGGGTGGCGCGATCGGCTCGACGCCCGCGGTGATCAACGCCATCAACGACGCGCTGGCGCCGTTGGGTGTGACGCTGACCCGGCTGCCCGCCAGCCCCGCCGCCATCGTCGACATGATCGAACGAGCCTCGAGATAAGGACGAAAATTGGAGTTATTAAACGAGTTTCGCGTACCCGTCTCGATTGACCGGGCGTGGGAAGTGCTCACCGATGTCGAAAGAATCGCGCCGTGCATCCCCGGCGCGCAGTTGCTGACTGTCGACGGCGACGACTTCACCGGCGCCGTCAAGGTCAAGGTCGGCCCGATCACGGTGCAGTACAGGGGCAATGCGTCCTTCGAGGACAAGGACGCGTCCGCCCACCGCGCGGTGATCAGGGCCAACGGCAAGGAGACCCGCGGCCAGGGCAACGCCGCGGCGGTGGTCACCGCCGAGCTGAAAGATGAGGGCGACAGCACATCCTGCGTGCTGACCACCGACCTCACCATCTCTGGTAAGGCGGCGCAGTTCGGCCGCGGTGTGCTGGCCGACGTGGCGACCAAGCTGATCGGGCAGTTCGCCGAGCGCCTGGAAGCAGACGTGCTCGCGGGGCCCTCGGTCGCACCGAATACCGAAACGTCCCCGGTCCCGACGGTTTCGGCCGGCACGCCGGACGACGCGGCATCGGTCGATCTGCTCAGCGTGGTAGCGGTGCCGATCGCGAAGCGGGTGGCGCCCGCCGCCGCAGGGTTGGCCGTCGGCATCGCCATCGGCTTCCTGCTGGGCCGTCGGCGGTCATGAAGTCAGCCCCGTTCGACTACCACCGCCCCGACTGCGCAGCGGGGGCGGCCCAGATGCTCGCCGAATTCGGCGAGGAGGCAAAGATTTTAGCCGGCGGCCAGAGCCTGGTGCCGATGCTTGCGCTGCGGCTTGCGTTCTTCGACCACTTGATCGACATCTCCCGGCTGGACGAGTTGAAGGGCATCGAACGCCGTGACGGTGCCCTTCGGATTGGCGCGACAACCACTGACGCGACCGTCGGCGCCGACGACGTGGTCGCCGCGGCGGTACCGCTGCTGACGCGGGTGACACCGTATATCGGTCACTTTCAGATCCGCAGCCGCGGCACACTCGGCGGCTCGATCGCCCACGCCGATCCCGCCGGCGAGTACCCCGCGGTAGCGTTGGCGCTCGACGCGCAGATGGAAGCGGTTTCGCCGCGCGGACCACGGCACATTCCCGCCGGCGACTTCTTCACCGGACTGTGGGAGACAGCACTCGAACCCGACGAGGTGCTCGCGGGGGTCCGATTCCCCGTCTGGACGGGCCGACGCGGCTTCGCAGTACAGGAATTCGCGCGCCGTCACGGCGATTTCGCGATCGCAGGTGCTGTCATGGCTGTCGGACTCGGCGACGACGACCGAGTCTCGCGCTGCGCGATCGGCTTGCTGGGCCTGGGGTCCACACCGAAACGCGCGATTCAAGCCGAGGCCGCGGTCATCGGGCGGGCGGCCACCGACGTCGACGCCGACGAGCTCGGCGACCTTGCCACGGCGGGCCTCGAGGACATTCCCGCCGACCTGCAAGGGTCGGCGTCGTACCGCCGCAAGGTCGGCGCCGCACTGGTTTCGCGCGCATGGACCGACGCCATCAACGAGGCCAGTACGGAGGCGATCAATGCATGAGCGGCCGGTCCGGCTGACGGTCAACGGACACGACACCGAAGCGACCGTGGAACCTCGTGTGACGCTCGCGGACTTCTTGCGGGAGCGGTGCGGGCTCACCGGAACCCACCTCGGCTGTGAGCACGGCGCGTGCGGTGCGTGCACGGTGTTGCTCGACGGTGCCGCGGTTCGCTCGTGCCTGATCTTCGCCGTGCAGGCCGAGGGGATGGCGGTGACGACGGTAGAGGGCATCGCGTCGCCCGACGGCGAGCTGTCGCCCGTGCAGTCGGCGCTCAGAGAGTGCCATGGGCTGCAATGCGGCTTCTGCACACCGGGTTTCGTCATGTCGATCACCGCGCTGCTCAACGACAACCCCCGTCCGACCGACGAGGAAATCCGCGAGGGCCTATCGGGCAACTTCTGCCGCTGCACCGGCTACCAGAGCATCGTCAACGCTGTGCACCGCGCGGCCGGGATCACCCGATCGGGGTAACCCTCGGCAACAGCTCGTCGCAGAGGCGACGCACGAACCCAACGGGATCCGGATTGCCGGGCAGCGGACCGACATTGATCAAATCGATGCCCAAGTCGGCGAAGCTCTCGACCGTCCGCAGGTAGTCGTCGAGATTCTCGAAAGGATCGCGGAACAACCCGCCGGCGGTTTTGCGGATCGTCGATGGGTCGCGGCCCACGGCCGCGCAATGCTCGTTGAGAACGTCGATCTTGTGCTCGAGCTCGTCGACCGTCAGTGCGGTGCTGTTCCACACGTCGGCGTATTGCGCGACGAGCCGGAGCGTCTTCTTCTCTCCCCCGCCGCCGATCAGGACCGGCGGACGCCGAATCGGTTGCGGCTCACAGATGGTCTCGGCAAGCCGGTAGTGCTTGCCTTCGTACGGGCCGTCGTTGTCGCTCCACATCTGCTGGCAGATCTGGATCGTCTCTTCGAGCATCTCGAATCGCTCGCGCACCGGAGGGTACGGGATCCCAAGGCCGACGTGCTCGCGCTCGTACCACGCCGCGCCGATGCCGAACATGGACCGCCCCCTCGACAGCACGTCGAGTGTGGTGGCGACCTTGGCCAGCACGCCGGGATAACGGTAGGTGACCCCGGTGACCAACGGGGTCAGCGTGATCGTCTCCGTCTGTCCGGCAAGAAAGCCCAACGACGCGTAGCACTCGAGGAAGGGATCCTGCGCGCGCCCCATGGTCTCCATCTGGAAGTAGTGGTCTGCCAGCGTGAACATCGTTGCCCCGCCCTCCTCGGCAGCCTTGGCCGCGTCGGCGAGCGCCGATCCCAGCTTCTCGGCGTCACCGGGGAGGAAATCGATGAAATGTATGCCTAATTCCATTGTTTGGTGATCCTTTCGTCAGTCGGTTAACCGCTGCAGCAACGACAGCGCCTCGACGATTACGCGGCGCTCCCGCTCTGAGAACTGTTCTTGCAATGCGCGGGCCAGCCATTCATCGCGGGCCCGGCGGTCGCGTTCGGCTCGGTTGCGCCCTCGGTTGGTCAGGGTGATCACCTGGCGCCGGCCGTCGTCACGGTCAGGCTCCCGCTGAATCAGCCCATGTGTTTCGAGAGCGGCCACGATGGTCGCCATCGACTGCGGTCGGACGCCCTCGGCGCTGGCGAGCGCGCTGGTGGAGGAGGCACCCTCTTTCCGCAATCGGGTGAGCACCGCGGTCTGCGACGGCGTGAGGTCGTCACCCGTCGCGAGAGCCCGCAGCCGGCGCCGAAGGCGGCTGAACACCACCCGCAGGTCCTGTGCCCCTCGGGCCGCGGACTCGCTGATCGCCTCCACGACACCAGTCTAGAACAATAAGTTAAAACTGTACAGTTTAGACTGGATAAGCTAGCTGTCCTGGCTTGTCCGCCCGTCAATTGTCACGGTGACCCCTGTCACTTGTCTGGCGCGGATCAGCGGGGTGTGTGGGAGCTTCTGCGAAGCGGGCGATTCACCCGTCCCAGACGGATTGGTCGTCGGGTGGGTAGTTGCTGCAGTTGTCGGTTTCTTTTGCGGCGACGCCCTTGTTGTTGAAGAAGATCTTCGCCCAGTTGGGCCACGCCAGCGTCATGGGGTCGGCGAAATTGGTCGCCGTTTGCTCTGAGTACGCTGTGCGATCCTGAGGAGTCAACGAGAAGAAATAGTGCGCACTGTCGATGGCGGCCTGGCGAACCTCGGGCGGCTTGTTGTGCTTATCGATTATGTACCGCTGGTAGTAGATCGGGGTGAAGTCGCGCGCCGCGGCCAGGATCTGCTCGGCGGTGCAGGCGGTAATTATCATCCGGTGCGGGATCGGGTAATCGTCGGTCCCATCGGCCGCCGCTGCGCCGGCGAACGCCGTCGCCGCGACAGCGCCCGCGAGAACGACATTCCCCGCTCGCAGAACCGAACGCGCACGAACTCTTCGCACACCCGTTGGTGTGCCCATGGGTATCTCCTGTCTTTTCAACCGCGCGGCAGTTTCGCGTCGCAGCCCGGGTGCAACATCGTCAGCGGGGCCCCGCAGCCGAAGTCAGGACTGGCATCTGCTCAGGGCAGTACGTGCCGATGGCAGCGGCGAGGAATTGCCACGTCTGCGGCGTGGTGCTGCCTCGCGGGAGGTTCTTGGACAGGAACGCCGCCGACTTGTCGGCATCAGCGTCGATGCCGTTGCCCAGTCGATTACACGTGATCTTGCCCAGCCATGCGTTGTAGTCACGGGGGCCGTAGATGCCGTAGCCGTGCAGCTGGTTAGCGAAATCGGTGTCGACATCGGCGTACGAAGGCGCGGCGAGAACGACCGCCGCCGCCGCGACCGACACCACCTCTATTAGCTTTCCGAATCTCACTGTCGCTCCCCGGAACCCGCTGGAGCCATCCCGAGTGGCTGTGTCGTGGTCGCGTCAGCCTCCGGCGCGGAACCCTGAACGCTCGCGGCACGCGCAACGGGCCGTCCCGCCGGGCGGGAGCGCACTCGGAGCGGCCACCAGAACCACCGCCCCAGGAGGGTGGCGATCGAGGGCATGAGTAACGTTCGCACTATCAGTGTGTCGAGCAGCAGCCCAACAGCGATGGTGGAACCCAGCTCAGCGAGAATGCGCAGGTTGCTGCCGAGCATGGAGGCCATCGTGACGGCGAACACCAGACCCGCAGCGGTCACCACTCCACCGGTGCCGCCCATCGACCGGATGATTCCGGTCTTCAAACCGGCGTGGAGCTCCTCCTTGAATCGGGAGACCAGCAACAGGTTGTAGTCAGCCCCGACGGCTAACAGGATCATGACGGACAACAACATCACCAGCCAGTGGATTTTGATGCCGAAAAGATCCTGCCAGATCAGCACCGAGAGCCCGAAGGACGCCGCTATTGAGCTGGCCGCGGTGCCGACGATAACCAGTGCGGCAACCAGACTTCGGGTGAGGATCAACATGATCATGAAGATCAGCGTCAGGGCCGAAAACGCCGCGATCATGAGGTCATATTTGGCGCCGTCGGCCATATCCCGGTAGGTCGCGGCGGTACCGCCGAGATAAACTTTGGCGTCGGATAAGGAGGACATCTTCAGGCCGTCCTGGGCGGCGGTTCTCTCCGCATCGACGCGCGCGACGCCCGTGGGAGTCATCGGATCGTCCTGGTGGGTGATGAAGAACCGGGCGGACTTGCCGTCAGGTGATAAGAACATCTTCAGGCCGCGCTGGAACTCCGGGTTGTCGAAAGCCTCCGGAGGCAGATAGAAGAGGTCGTCGTTTTGCGCGGTGTCGAAACTTTGGCCCATGATGACCGCGGTATCGTTCATGGCCGCCATTTGGTTGATCACTGCCGAGAAGGTGCTGTACATCGTCAGCGTCAATCCCCGGGTGGTCTTCATGGTGTCGATCATCGGCGGCAGAAGTGCGAGCATCTGCGGCAGAAGCGAATCCAGGGTTTGCGTATCTTTGTCAACAACGTGCAGCTTGTCGGTCAGCTCGTCGATACCGTCCAGGGCGTCGAAGAGAGACCGCGTTGACCAGCACAGTGGGATATCGAAGCAGTGCGGCTCCCAATAAAAGTAATTTCGAAGTGGCCGGTAGAAATCGTCGAAGTCCGCAATGTGATCACGCAATTCGTCGGTGATGGCCGTCAATTCATGCGTATTTTGGGCCAGGTCGTGGGTGGTTGCGTCGACCTGCTGCAGAAGCCCGTACATGTGCTGCAGGTTGTCGATCATGAACTGCATTGCATCGCTCATCTTGAGAATATCGGCCATCCGATCTTTCAGGTACGGCATGCTCTGGTTGCTCGTCTGGCCTTGGATACTGTTCTGAAACGGTATTGTGCTGTGCTGGATCGGAATTCCCAAGGGCCGGGTGATGTCCTGTGTCATGGCGATACCGTGGGTGCGCAGGACGTTTTTGGCCACCCTGTCCAAAACAAGCATGTCGGCCGGATTGCGCATATCGTGGTCAGCGTCGATCATCAGGATGTCGGGATTCATCCGGGCCTGCGTGAAATGCCGGTCGGAAGCCGCGTATCCGAGATTGGCCGGGGCACTGCCGGGCATGTAGTACCGGTCGTTATAGCTCGTGGTATATCCGGGCAGGGCGACCATGCCGATCACCACGACCACCGCACTGGCGGCGAGGATCGGGGCGGGCCAGCGGACCACCGCAGTGCCCACCCGTCGCCACAGCCGGCCCTGAGCCGCGCGCTTGGCTTCGAAGAGACCGAACCGGCTGCCCACGAAAAGAACAGCCGGCCCCAGCGTCAGCGCGGCCGCCACCACGACGAGCATTCCTATCGCGGTCGGCACACCCATCGTTTGGAAGTACGGCAGGCGGCAGAAGCTCAGACAGTACGTCGCCCCGGCGATCGTCAGGCCCGAACCCAAGACGACGGGGGTAACTGATCGAAAGGTGGTGTAATAGGCCGTTTCCCGATCCTGGCCGGCCTGACGCGCCTCTCGATAACGGCCGAACAGGAATATCCCGTAATCGGTCGCAGCCGCGATGCCAAGCATCGTCATGAGATTCGATACGAACGTCGTGAGTCCAAACACGTTATGGCTGCCTAGAACCGCGACAACTCCTCGAGCCGAGCCCAACCCGACCCCGGTCAAGAACAGCTGGATCAGCATGGTGACCACAGAGCGGTAGACAATAAGCAACATGATCGCGATCGCGCCGAGAGTAAACAGCGTGATCTTCCCCAGGCTTGCGTTGCCGATGATGTGCAAATCATCGGTGAGCGCAGCCGGACCGGTGACATAGGCTTTAACCCCGGGCGGCGCAGGCGTGCGTTCCACGACTTTGCGGACATTTTCGACGGATTCGTTCGCCAACGTCGTGCCTTGGTCACCGGCCAGGTTCACCATGACATAGGCGCCTTTAGCGTCGGTACTCTGGGCTCCCGCCGCCGTTAGCGGATCCCCCCAGAAGTCCTGAATGTGCTGGATATGGTCGGGATCCTGCTGCAACTGCGCAATGATACTGCCGTAGTACTTGTGAGCGTCATCGCCGAGCGGCTGCTGACCCTCGATGACGATCATCACCGTACTGTTGGAATTGAATTCCTGAAAGTTATGCCCCATCAGCATCATCGCCTTCATGGAGGGGGCGTCTTCGGGGGCCATCGGTGCCGCATGTTCCTCCCCGACCGTTTCCAATGTCGGGGCGATCGTATTCACGACAACGACGATGAAGACCCACAGCAGGATGATCGGCACCGCCAGGATGCGGATGGCATGCGCGAGGACGGGCCGCTTGGCGTGTCCGGGGCTCGTTTCGGTCATGCGGACTTCACCAGGCAAAAGGTCTGCGCGTTAACACCATCGCTGTCTTGTTCCTCTCGCACGGTTCCGTCGACGGTGATACGACAGCCGATTTGATCGCTGTCGGCCTGCGCCATGATGTTGGCGCTGACCGCAGGTAGGGTCGTTGATATCGTGGTCGACCACGGCAGGGGCGCCGCGTCGATTTCGTGCGTGTTCGCGTCCGCGTCGAAATAGTCGATCTTGGCGGTGCTGCCTTCGGGGCCAAAGACGTCATAGGTCACGAGCTTCGGATTGAACTGCACGATCTTGATCCCGGCGCGGGCGTTGGCGTTGAGGTCCTGGGAGGCAAAGACCTTGTGCAGCCGCCCAACAACCAATCCCGAGACAGCTAACACCACCACGAGAACCAGGGGTATCCAGGCATGTTTGAACAGGCTCGTCATCGGAATCTCCATCCCGCGTGAGTCTTTGGATCTGTGATGATCGGCGTGGTCGCAGTCATGATGGGCCTCCGTGTTGGACGCTGATACCGGGGTGCGATCTGCATGGGCGTTCGCCTATCGGCAGCTCCTGGCCTATGTCGGCTCGTGAATGAGGGTGTCGCCGTCGGCCCGCGCGGGGGACCGTTGGGCGTCGTCGATGAGTCGGCGGATGATCGGCAGAGCCACGTGCATGGCCAGTGTCAGCGAGGCCTCGTCTTCTGCCGGGAGGGCCGCGAGCAGCTCGGCCACCCGGTCGCGGCGACCGCGCCGCTCGGCGTCCAGCAGCGCCCGCCCGGCGTTGGTGATCGTTGCAAGAGCTGCGCGCCCGTCCCCGGGGTCCTCGACCCGGGTCACTAGGCCCTGCCGCTCCAACCGCTGAACCAGCTCGGTCATCGACGGCTGTCCGATGCCCACCGCCGCGGCCAGCGCCGTCACCCGGGCCGGTCCTTCCCGATTGAGCGTGTCCAGCGCCATGTTGGCGCTCCGCGCAGCGCGGTCGACCATGTGCCGCACCATGAGGATCGCCGCCTGCTCCAGCCCCTCGGTGACTTCCTCCCGGCTGACACCGCGAGACGGCTGTTTCACAGCCTGTGTTATATCACATCTACATCGGTAACCGATAGACTAGAAGCCTCGGCTGCCTCTGGGTAGGCCCATGCGCGTGCTCGGGGGACCAAGTGACCGGCGCAAGGATGGATAGGCCACCTCGGCGCGTCGAGCTCCATCAGCGTGGCAGATAGGGCAGCTACCTCTATTTTGGGTGATGTCTGGATCCCGGCGCGGACTGGACGATAGTGAGTTTGGCTCACAACTCCCTGGCGCTGCCGATCGTTAGGCCTACTGTTTGTATATCGGCGACCGATGTACTTAACACAGAAAGGGGTCGGATTGTGTGTGTCGATTTGTCGGTATCCGACCTGCCGCGGGTGCAGCCTGTCGCGGATCCGGCAGCCTGCCTGCAGGCCGCCGTGCACCTGCACGTCAGGCCGGAAACGTGTTCCCCGTACTGGCTAAGGCCGGCAACCATGTTTGACTTTTGACCGACGTCAAGATCTTCGAGGACATGGCGCTCGCGCTTTTAGATTCGGTGTTCTTGGCGGCCAACCGTTGGTCGCTATCCGTGGACGGCCCCAGCAACAACATGTTCTTGGCCCGCAACCTCGAACACGACACCGTTATCCGGGTTCTGAGTCTGCACGCTCGGGTGGGCGATTCGGTCGGCGAGGTCATACCGGTCCAGAGATTCGACGGCGAGGCCGCCATCGAACGGGAGCATTGATCATGACCACGAAAATGTCGCAATCGTCCAGCGGCACACCTGGTCTGGTCGTTATCAACGCGCTCGGGCCTAGCGGTGAATACCGCACCCGCAACCGCGAGATCATCACCGACACCGTCGGCGTGGCGGTGGCCGAGTGCACCATCGTACCCCCGCTGTATGTGACCCGCACCATCACCGCACAGCGAAAGGTGCGTCTAAGCCTGGATACACCGATTCGGTGAAGGTCTGAGGTGAGTCTTAACGTCGAAATGCCCTGTCGTGGTGGGAGAATGGGATTTCCTGAGGATCACATTCGGCCACAACGAAGGGCATCTCGTA
>Ga0153922_1000497_pt1 | contig 16049 bp, 12 predicted proteins | sample TSNJ006MetaG_FD_104723 | JGI IMG/M metagenome (GOLD analysis project Ga0153922, IMG submission 104723) | Attine ant fungus gardens microbial communities from New Jersey, USA - TSNJ006 MetaG | ecosystem: Host-associated > Fungi > Mycelium > Unclassified | place: USA: New Jersey, Brendon T. Byrne...
AGATCGGATTCCGGCAGGTCAATGACTTCCAGACCGGCATCGGTCATAGTCTTCAGCGCGGCTGCATTCGATTCCTGTGCCATCTGGTACTGCAGGTCATCCAGATCGTTCTCCCAGATATCCATGAGCAGTGCCTGGTAATCTGCAGGCAGGCTGTTAAAGAATCCCAGGTTCATATATACACCGCCAATCATAACTACATGATTCGTATTGATGATGTATTTCTGCTGCTCATACAGCTTGGAAGCGACGATGGTATCATAGGTGTTTTCCTGTGCCTCTACCAGTCCCTGCTGCAGGGCAATGTACAGCTCAGAGAAAGAAATCGGAGTCGGGTTTGCGCCCCATGCACTCCAGTAAGCAATCGGAACCGGATTCTCCAGCGTACGGATATTCAGACCCTTCAGATCATCGTAGGAACGTACTTCCTTGTTGGAGCTGGTTACACGGAATCCAATGGGAACAAAGGACAGAACCTTCATGCCCAGTGCCTCATAACGGCTCTCCGTCTCTGCTCTCATCTCTGTGTTACGTCCAAAAATCTCCAGGAACTGTTCTTCATTCGTTACCAGGTTCGGTGCGTCAAAATAGGATAAGGACATATCTACCAGACCACCGGAAGTACCACTGTTAATGTGTACGGTTCCTTCTCTAAGAGCCTGATCATTCTCCGGAACGGTTCCCAGCTCGCCATTGGGATAAATGTCTACTGTAATATTACCGTTGCTTCTCTCCTCTGTCAGTTCCTTAAACTTCAAGGCCATCTGATGTCCGGAGGTGGATTCTGCTGCATTGTGAGACCATACAATGTTTACCTTGTCGGTGCTGGTCACTTCTACTCCGCCATTTCCGCCTGCGGAAGTCTGGGCAGCAGTGGTTTCATTGCCGGCTGCCGCTGTGGTTTGTGCCTCCGTAGTCTGCGCTGCAGACGTTGCTGCAGTGGTTTCATTGCTCGTTCCGCCGCAGGCAGCCATAGAGGCAACCATAATTGCGGACATCATTGCTGCGACAAGCTTTCTCTTCATATTCATTTCCTCTCTTTTAATGAAGTTATTTACAGCCCCAGTAATACCAGGGAAACTGCCGGAATAAAAGTGATCAGTGCCAATGCTACCAGGAAGAAGCCGATAAAGGGCAACGCCTTTTTTCCGACGGTAATGGAAGATTCCCCGATTAGCGGGGCCGCCACAAATAGGTTAACGCCAATCGGCGGGCTCACCAGGCCAACTGCCAGGTTCGTCACCAGAATTACACCAAAGTGAATACCGTTAATACCCATAGCAGTGGCCGTCTGCAACAGGATCGGGCCCAGGATTGCGATAGCGGAAGCCGTATCCATAAACATTCCCATCAGCAGCAGTACTATGTTCAAGGCAATCAGGAAGCTATACTTAGTAGCAAAAGTCATCGTGATAAAATCAGAAATCAGTGCCGGCGCCTTCAGCAGTACCAGAATACGTCCAAAAGCAATCGCAAATGCAATCAGCAGACAGATCGGCGCATAGCTTCTGACAGCAGATTTTAAGTGGTCGAAAATATCCCGCAGCCGCATGGTTTTGTAAATCACCACACTGACAAAGACTGCATAAAACACCGATACGCAGGCTGCTTCCGTAGGGGTAACGATACCGCTGTAGATACCGCCCAGAATGATAACGGGAGTTAACAGTGCCCAGAAACCTTCCTTCAGTACACCAAAGTAGCCCTTAGCCTTTAGCGCATCGTGATTTGCCGCGATCTTCTCCACATCCTCACCATGCCGCTTGCAATAAATCCAGCAGTATATCATCAGGCAGAAAGCAATCAGGATACCAGGGATAATACCGGCGATGAAGAGGGAACCTACGGACTCGCCGGTCGTAACGCCGTACATAATAAACGGAATACTCGGAGGAATAATCACTCCCAGACCGCCGGCCGTCGCGACGATTGCCGCCGCAAAGATCTTATCATATCCCAACTCCAGCAGAACCGGAATACACATAGCTCCTACTGCTGCCACCGTAGCAGGCCCGGAACCAGAAATAGCACCATAGAACAAGCAGGTGATTACCACCGCGCAAGGCATACCGGCCCGCACTTTACCAATAAACAAAGCAAAAATGTCAAAGAGCTTCTTGGAAATACCACCCTTGGCCATTACCGCACCGGACAACATAAACAATGGAATCGCCAAAATCGATACCTGATCCAGACCGGAAGCAATCGCACGTAAAATAAAATTGATGTTTCCTGTAAAACCGGAGTCTAACAGCGACGGGAGCAATGTCGGAACCATCATGGCTGCTGCAATGGGAATTCCCAGAAACAGCAGTATCACAAACATAAAGAATACAACACCTAACATGTCTCCTTATCTCCTTTCACCGCAAACAAAGATTTGGTATACAGCACAATGTCCTGGATTTCCCGGATTGTTCCCAGGCCAAACCCGATGGGGAAAGCCATATATACAAACTTTATCGGAAGCTGCATAGCCGAGCTGACCGTGGTCGTTATAGAAATCAGCCCGAAGGAACTGTAGAACAGATAACCATAGAGTACCAGCAACGTCAGCTTGCTGAAATAATCCAGGATAATCTGTATGGGTCTCGGCATAAAATTCACCAGTAAGTCTACCCGAATCCCTACCTTCTTCCGAATGCAGTAGCCTGCACTCAGCATACCGGAATACACAAAGCAGTACCGGCAGAATTCCTCCGGCCATGACATCGGCGCTGAAAACACATAGCGAACGACGATTTGCATCATCATAATGCAGGACATCGCCAGCAGCAACGCTACCAGAATGGTTTCTTCCAGGTTGTCATCCAGCCAAGAGACAATCTTCTTCATACATTCTCCTCTCTCAAAGTATAACCTTGATGCATATTTAATTTCATTTATTATAACTTTTGATTATTCTTCTGTCAATGGATTTTGCAATACAATTTTTATATTTTTTATATATTTTATATATTTTGTCTCTGTGTGTAAAACAGAAAAAGGAGTTGACAAATACACTGTTTTATCGTATTATAAGTTTTGCCGTATAACGGCAACAGAAGAAGCTTCCATGGCTCAGCTGGTAGAGCGACGCATTCGTAATGCGTAGGTCGCCGGTTCAAATCCGGCTGGAAGCTTGAAGCCTGAATTGCGTGAATGCGTGGGTTCAGGCTTTTTTGATGGGTGAAATGGATGGCTAAAAAGGGAGGGATTTAGGCTCTCTGGTGTTTATTTGGTGTTTATTTCTGCAAAAAAGAGAAGCGATTAAGCTTCTCCTGTAATCATCTTCTCTATTTATCTTTGCCTAATTTTTGGTGCTTATTTGCATCAATAAACACCAAGAATAATCCACACACGAGCGGATGCTTTCCCTGTCAAATATCATATTTGCTAATCAAGTCTAAATACACTTTCATCTGATCCATAAGCGAACACTTATCCTTTTCATCCAATAAAGCAGAGAAGCTATCCTCCTCCCGACCTTCACTCCCTGCATGTACCCATACCAAAAACCATGACAAATGCCGTCATATGGATCCGAAGCACTTTCAATATCTCGTTGATTTCCGGCACGCTCATATCATAATGCGGGTTTATTCTTCCTCGAATTTTCGCTATTTTCTCCATTACAGAACGCTGTGTCATTACATTTCCTCCTGCTTTTCAAAATGCTCCTGAAATCTCTCTTACTTCTTCAACCATCTCGCCTGAATCTTTTAAATAGTCATAGGCAATGTTGCAATATACACCGGCCTGATCAAAGAAATATGTAATCGCGCTGCCAGTAGCCGCAAAATAATTGTTTCCCATCCAGTCTACAGAAACAAACGCCTTTTTCCGCGCAGACTGAATTTTCGCCACCAAATCTTTAAGTTTTTGATTCTGCTCCATTAGATTCCCCTTTACTTCCGGGCGGTCGGTATGGTATACTCAAACCGCCCTTTATTTGCATACTACAGGGTAACTGCCCCTGCCGGAATGCCGGTTCCGGCAAGGGCGTTTTCTTATACGATCGAGAACCGGCGGCTTTCTGTCTGTATGCCGTACTGGCTGTACAAGCTTTCATGCTCCTTCGCAAATGCCTTGCTGTCAAAGCGGTTTGTAATGACCTTCTTCCAGCGAACAATGAAGCTACCGGCCTTAATTTCCTCCTGCCCCTTCGCTTCCATGTCCTGCTTGATCGCTGCGGGGTGTCAATATAAAAGCTCCTTTATCTTGCCAACGGCGAAAAGGTAACAGATTAAAAGATAGCACTATGACAACATAATATCCTTACCAGGGGAGCCGTTAGGGCAATTACACCAGCTGCCGGACATTTCTTTTGAAAGGAGCTGGTGCGATGGTTACATATACAGAATTGTTCACCTTTGTGATTATGCTGTGTGCCGTTATTACTCTTGTTAAACGCAAAAAGTAGCGCCCCTGCTCTGGTAAAGTAAGGCGCTACTTAGCAAACTACTTTGCCGGCGGCCAGGTGTACACTGGTCAACGGCTCTCTTGTTAAGGATATTATACCGCAATCTCCTGCCATCGTCAAGCATTCGGCAGGAGGTTTTCACTTTCTTTGCAATTTTGAATTCTATAATTACTGAATAAAAGAAAACCGCATTTTTTACAGTCGTGTAAATGGAATAAGCACTGGTAAAATATGCGAATTCCTGGTATAATAGCAAGTTAGAAAGAGAAAAGAGGAAACCAAATGAAAAAACTAAAATTAATGATTTTGCCCTTGAGCATGGCTGTACTTATGGCTGCATGTTCACCAACGGACAATAACAGTACGACCACAGTAGAAACCACAACAGAAACCACAACGGATTCTGTTACGACAGAAGCGGCGAAATTAGAAGAAACTAAACCAGTGAAAACCGAAACCAAAGCACCAGCCACAGAAGCTATTAAAGAGCCACTTCCCGACTTAACTATGGGACAGAAAAATGCTTTAGCTTCTGCTAAAAGCTATCTTAACGCTCTCGCTTTCTCACACAGTGGCTTGATAAAACAATTAGAGTTCGAGGGGTATTCCACCGAAGATGCTACCTACGCTGCCGATAATTGCGGAGCAGATTGGAACGAACAGGCAGCAAAATCGGCACAAAGCTACATTGACTCGATGGCATTCTCTCGTGATGGGTTGATAAAACAACTAGAATTCGAAGGATATACTACAGAGCAGGCAGAATTTGGCGTTACTGCTGTAGGATATTAATAAAACTATATACGGGGTCTTGTACCCCCCCCCCGGCAATGCGCAATGACATCCGGCTGGAGGCTTGAAGCCTGAATCACGTGAATGCGTGGGTTCAGGCTTTTTTGATGCCAGAATTTCAGACCGGGCGCACAAAAAGAAAAAGCACCCTGCCAGGATGCTTTTTCTTTTTGTCATCTGGAGTTGTTTATTTACTCCATTTTCGGATAATTGTTTCCGTATCCGTTACCTTGCCGAAAAACTGACGTATATTTGACAAAGACATCTCATGTACCGTCTGATCCCAAGTGAAACATGCATCTTCAGGAACCACAACATAATAATCAAGCATACATGCATCGCGTACCGTCGTCTCAACGCAAATATTGGTGAGAAGCCCGCATACAATAACCGTTTCAATTTTTCTTGCTCTTAGAAAAGTGTTAAGCACTGTGTTGAAAAAAGCGCTAAATCTAAATTTTCTAAATATAAAATCCCTGCTTTCCGGTGATAATCCATACAACTCAACACTCCATGAACCTTTCTGGCAAATCCGCGAATTGGAAATATTTTCGTCACCGTCCGGACGAGCTGTCCATGCCGGCGAGTCTGTAGCATCTTCCTCAATATTTTGTATATATATTACGGGAACATTATGTGTATGGGCAGCATTGACCAATGCCGACAGGTTGGGAATAATACGACTAATAGGTGCCACATTAAATCCTCTACGCGCAAATTCTCCGTCCGGATGGCAAAATTCATTTTGAACATCTACGATAATAAGAGCCGTATCGGTTTCTTCTAAGAGCCATTTCAAGTCTACTGTTTTCAACTGTTTAACCTCCAAAAATTATTTCGTTTAGTGAAAATATCTCAGTAACAAGATCGAACGATACATCTAGCTCATTATTTTCGAGTTAAGTACTTCTGTTTGTCGATTATTACCGCAATAAGGATTATTAAACCTTTAATAACATACGTAAGACTGGCGGATACACCGAGCCATTGTAAACCGATGGAAATAAGCTGCAGCAGTACAACACCTGTAATAATACCTCTAATTGTGCCAACACCACCAGTGAAAGATACTCCACCAATTACACACGCCGCAATCGCATCTAACTCATAATTTGCCCCGGTTGTCGCAGTATTAGAACCGATCCGGGCAGCCTCTATAAAAGCTGCAATACCATAAAGCATCCCTGCTATCATAAAGACGGCAATCGTTGTCCCAAAAACACTGACACCGGATACTTCAGCAGCTTCCGGATTTGCTCCTACTGCGTACATATTCTTGCCCAAAGAAGTCTTATTCCAGATTATCCATACAATGATTGCAATAATGATAAAATACAAAACATAATAGGGAATGCTTATATCGCCTATACTAAAAATATTCCCTTTAACCAATGTCGAGTATCTTTCATCTAAGCCAGTGATATTTTTACCGCCATTCGTTCCAAACTGCACATAAATAAGGGTAAGACCATATAGAATAAGCTGCGTAGCCAGTGTCACGATAAACGGATGAATCTTAAACTTAGTTGTGCAAAACCCATTGATGAAACCACACACAGCGCCAATGGCCAAAAGCAGCAGAAGGACTAGCAACGGATGGAGTGGATCCAGGCCGGGGAACATTTTTGCTGTAAAAGTGATACTTTGTTCCAGCGAAGCCGCTACGCAAGCCATTAGTCCCAACATACGGCCAGCTGACAGGTCCGTTCCGGCCAAAACGATAATTCCACCCATACCCAACGCCATAATGCCGTAGGCTGAAGTTCGTTTCAAGATATCCATCAAAGAAGAAATGGAAACAAAGGATGGAAATCGTATTGCTATATAGACGATGAACACGAGAATTAAAAGATATATCGCCCAGCCAATCAATAATCTCTTCCACCATTTCATTTTATCACGCAGATTATATGACCTGTATTCAGCAATACTATGATTCAATTTTTGAAGCATATTCTCACCTCCTCAAACAAAACTTGCTGCGCATTCTAGTATCTTCTCCTGATCTGCCGATTGTCCGTCAAATTCGCCGGCAATCCTTCCGCCGCTGATAACAAGAATGCGATCACAAATGCCTAATAATTCCGGCATTTCAGAAGATACCACAATAATGGATTGTCCGTTGCTTACAGCATCAAACATTAATTGATAGATTTCGTATTTCGCACCGACATCAATCCCCCTGGTCGGTTCATCCAGCAAAAGAATACATGGGCTTGTCAAAAACCAGCGTCCAATAATCACCTTTTGCTGATTACCGCCGGATAAGGATTGTATCTTCACTTCCTGTGACGGTGTTTTGATACTCATGCTATCAATCGCCCAGGTTGTATCTGCATTCATTGCTCGGTTAGAAAGAATACACATTTTTCGATATTTTTTTAAATTTGAAATCACCGTGTTATGGCGAATATTTAAAACTCTGAAAATTCCTGTAGCATGGCGCTCCTCCGTCAAGAATGCAAAACCATTTCTTATCGCGTTTCGGGCATTTTTATTTTCTATTCGATGTCCATCTATTATGATCTCGCCTGATTTCCTTGTGGCTACACCAAATAGTAATTCCAAGATTTCCGTTCTACCTGCCCCTACCAGCCCGGCAAGTCCAAGTATTTCACCTTTACGTAAATGGAAAGAAACCTCTTGCACTTGATTATACTCTCCACTCAAATTTTTGACTTCCATTACGATGTCGCCCGGCTTGCCTTGTTTAGGCGGAAACTGATGTGATAACTCTCTCCCAACCATTTGTTTGATAATGCTCGGCACGGTAAGATCAGCCGTTCGTGCAGAGGATACTACTTTGCCATCCCGCATAATCGTAATTTCATCACTAATTTTAAAGATTTCTTCCATTTTATGAGAAATATAAATAATTCCGCAGTCATTTTTTCGGAGCCTGTCAATAATACGAAACAAGTGTGCCGCCTCATTTTCGGTAAGCGACGATGTCGGTTCATCAAATACGATCACTTTGGAATGATACGATACTGCTTTTGCGATTTCTACCATTTGACGAACCGAAACCGACAAATTTTCCATAATTGCCCGAGGATTAATATCAATTCCAAGCTCAGAAAACGCCTTTTTCGTATTTTCATACATCTTTTTTTCATTTACAAATCCGGTCTTTTTCGGCAGACGGCCCAACCACAGATTTTCCATAACGTTTCGTTTTGGAACCTGATTTAGCTCCTGATGAACCATTGCAACACCATGCTCTAAAGCTTGTCTTGGATGGTTAAAGGACATTTCCCTGCCTTGAAGATAAATTTTCCCGCTATCGATCGAATACAGGCCAAACAGACATTTCATTAGGGTTGACTTTCCGGCACCATTTTCACCTACGAGTGCATGAACCGTTCCCGGCTTAAGTCGAAAATCAACATTATTTAGTGCCTGTACCCCGGGAAAGCTTTTTTGAATTCCATACATCTCCAACACATATTCGCTCATTTCATACCTCTCTAACCTCGATAAAGCAGAAAATATCTGCTTTATCGAGGTATCCAAAATCAATGGCTTTTGTTTATTTTGTTGCGGCAAGCGCAGCTTTAGCATCTTCCGCATCAAACGGAGTAAACGGAATCACCAGATAATGCCCACCATTATCCGTTGACCAGCCATACTGGGCACATATCGTTTCAATGCCATCCAGCAGTTCTTTTCCATCCTGTGAGTTCTGCAGAAAAAGCATCAAACATTTTATCACTGCATCGGAATCCTGCAGTACAGATCCTTGTACCTGATTCGCGATAAGAGCGTCATATATGATCGGCGAGGCGTCAACCCCTACCACTGGAATATACGGATCACCTTCTTTTCCGGTATTCCAGCCAACATCCTGTAGGGCCTGAACTGCGCCAACGGCACCATCATCATTGTTTGAAATGATTAACTCAATTGGTTGGGTTCCTGTCATAGGGTTCGTTTGCAACGCTGTAGTCACCATGTCATAAGCTTCCGCAATCGACCAGTTCATTACTGAGAATTTATCTTGATTATTGGAATCGTAATAGCTTAATTCAGGCCAGCCTGCGGTAGTAAGATAATTATTGAACGATTTGATAACCGCTTCTGTTCGGTTAATCGACGCGTCATGACCAAGCTGTCCATAGAGAAGCATGTAGCTGATTTTACCATCACCATTCCTATCAAATAATTCTAGATTATCCCCCATGATTGACCAAAGTATTTCCGCCTGCACGAGACCGGCACCATATTCATCCGACCCAACGTAAGAAACCTGCTCATAACTTTCAAGAATCTCCGTGCTTGGCTTACGAAGAAACATTTCCACCGGGATACCTGCATCTCGGGCAGCTTCAACAATCTCACGCATAGCGTCATCTGAACTGGGTTCGGCAGGACAAACAATCAAAAAGTCCGACCCTTTGGATATGGCAGTATGAATTTGATCCAGCTGCGTGGCTTGATCCCCTCCGGCGTCATAATCATTGTAAGTAACGCCCAATTGCTCCAGCTGTTCAATAATACTAAGCCTCTGCATCCCCGCAAAGGTATTGGATGAATCATACATGAAAAAATCAACGACAAAATCACCTTTGTTTTCAGGAGTGGAAGTTTGATCCGGGTTGGAAGAATTGCCACCTGAATCTGAGCTGCTACATGCTGACAAGCCCATGAGCATAATAATTACCAACAAAAAACATAGCATTTTTTTCATATTTCTTTCTCCTTTAATGTAATTATTTTGTTTTGAAAATAACAACTGCTCCTCGTCCCTGATTAATTTTGAAGATAACAATTACGATCCGTGCTCTAATTCTTTATAAATATCATAACGTTCATCCCTCCTTATGTAAAAAATAGAAAAATAAGAGTGCGTATTGTCAAATAGGTTACCACTTGCTATAATAAAAATGCCAATCCAGTCAAAACATTGATAAATAAAAGTTGAGTAAGTAAAATGATTATATGGTAAAAAATGTTAAATTTTCTAAACTTTTCTATTTATTAATAGATTAGTAAGGTAAAAGTCCATGTTTATTAGCTTTATATTACCATACCCACCAATTTTATATCTATAAGAAAACTGACTAATAATGCGACAAAATTGCCAAAAAACAAACACGAGCAGAACGGAGTTATTCTATGATTGCGGAACGTTACAACTTGCATTTGGATAAAGATTATTATGAAAATGACAGTGGCGGTTTCCCCACTTTTCCTTTCGGTGCTTTTTGCACAAACCTTACCGATACCTTAACCGGCAACTTACCGTGGCATTGGCATGAAAGAGCGGAGGTATCCATTATCAGCGGTGGAGATGGCCTGGCCAAGATCAATGGGCAACTCCGGCTGGTGCGTCAAAATAGTGGTTTGTTTATTAACTCAAACGTATTACATCAAATATCACCCGCGGGAGAAAACGACTGCATTGTTTCCACTATTACCTTTAATCCGGCCTTTATTGCAGGTAATCCATCTGAATACCTTATGGAAAAATATGTAACGCCCTTAGCAGAATGTGCTTCCCTACCAAGTGTATTGCTTGACGGGACATGTAAATGGCATCCCGAGGCGTTAGCTTGTATTGAAACCGCATTAAAGGCAATTACCCATGAAAAATATGGATATGAATTGGTCGTTGTATCCGCAATTATGAAACTCTGGCATATGATTGCGTTTAACAATAAGGAATTAATTGAGAAAGGGCTAAAAGCAGAAACAGAAAGTGCGAGACGTGCTAAAATAATGCTAAACTTTATTGAGAAAAATTTACATGAGAAAATAACAATATCTGAAATTGCTGCTGCAGGAAAAGTCAGTGAGCGCGAGTGTATTCGTTGCTTTAAAGAGGTCATAGGTTCCCCTCCCATACGCTATCTGCAAAAATTGCGCATATATGAGGCCGCGCAGCTTCTGACAACGACAGATATGCCTATCACACAGATTTGCAATATCGTTGGCTACAATGACGCAAGTTATTTTGCCAAAATTTTTAAGCGTAGTATGAACGCGACTCCCCGTGATTATCATAGAAATTACGAAAGCCAACTTTAGTGTATTGTCTGGCTCATAATTAGTGAAACTGCACTCCCTATTTTGCCATCTGCGGTGTTGTCATCAGTCGCCGTAGCAACCGCTACGCCTCCTTCTTCCGCCTTGCAGACTAACAAAATATGAAGCACAGTTTTACTAAAGATGAACCGGACAGCACACTAGTGTACCGTCTTTCTACGGAGACATTTATGAAGGCTTACGAAAGAGAGAAGGCGGATACTTAAGCAAGCATCCGCCTTCTCTATAAATCATCTAAATATAGTCAAAGTCATCCGGTGCTTTGAACCACGAGCTTCGCCCCATATGCATTATATAGAGCAGAACTGCCATAATCACGTAGCTAATAACAAAAGGAGAAAGCGGATAAAAACCCATCTCGGCACTATGTATCAGCCCAAAAAAGGAAAGTACTGCACCTGCAAGGGCGCATATGCAAGCTTTGTCAAGCCGCTTGTCAATCACAAATGCCGTTAGTGTTCCAAGAATAATACCGATAATAATCGCACCAGATTTTACCGCAGGCACGCCATTCCACATAACCCCATTTTCGATAAGCTGTCTCGTTATCTCTTCTGCATAGCCAGGTAATCCATTGGGCATTACTTCGGTCCAAACACCCGTCAATGCGACCGAGCCGGTTATCTGTGTAAACAAGTAATCTGCTACCGGAGGAACCATCGCGACACCCACAGCCGCATAATGCTTACGATTCACATCTTTAAACGCCTGCGCTAGCATAAGGATCGCGCACCATAAAAATGTGATCGCACATATGGCAGGCGGCACAAGAGTGCTTAAAAAAGTAAAAAGTCCCAGAACACCTGCAAGTCCCAGTACAATTCCAGATACAAAAGAATATCCGATGCCTGCGCCGGATTTTTTTAAGCCTGCATGACCAAGCCATACCGTATTAGGAACGACACCGCCAAAAATCGCGGAAATCATAGTGCAAATCCCATCCGCAAACTGTGCTTCCCGTACATTGTAATTATCCCCGGCTGCATTCGCCCCCTCGACATTATCCATCGTCTCAATAAAGTTATAAATCTCAATTGGAATGATAATCGTAAGATATGGAGCCACGACTGCGAACCCATTAACAAGTCCTTGAATCGTATTGACCGGATTGGGGAAATAAAAACCGATCCCGGTAAAATCAAAACCGGTTCGCCCCAAGCACAGCGCGTAAATAATGCCGCCAACAATCGCTATTACCAGAGGCGGTATTTTATTTCGAAACAGGTATCCGCCAAATAAGCCCGTCACGGCGACCGCCAAAATAGGCAGACCAACCATGGGGTCACTGTAAATATCGAAGACGCCTTGGGTTGCCATCCAGATAAAACCAATTCCGGCAACAGTACCCAAAAGTGCTGCTCTGGGTATACGCTTTTTCATCCATGGGCCAATAATCCCACCCAGAAACTCTACAAATCCTCCGATAAAACATGCCGCTACCGCAGCGGACCACTCTAAATAGGGATCACCGAGAGCATAGTGAAGCGGCGTAATCACGCCAAACAAAATAACAAACATTGCCGGCGTCGAAACGCCTGACGGTAAAGCTGTTACATCTGGCCGCCCTTCTTTTTTCGATAGCTTTATGCCCATATACGCATAATACAAACCCCCGCATAGCAGACCAATTGACATTCCCGGAATGACCCGGCCATAAACAAGTTCATCCGGCCAGCCTAATGCTAAAGACAATGTGGAAATAACAATCAAATAATTTACAATGTTGTTTGTAATAGCATATGTCATGCCGCCAATGTCACCGCGTCGAAAGAATGGTACTAACACTTTATTTTTTTCCATAGTCATTTACCTCCTTACCTCCTCTGCCTCCTGAAATAAACGGATGTGTTTACTCTGCCTCCAAAGAAATAAATTGAAACTTCGTTACATCAAACAGCCCCATGTCCGTTAGCTTTAATTCCGGAATAACTGCCAGAGACATAAAACATAATGTCATGACTGGTTCCACACTGTCACTAATTCCTAATTCACTGCTTGCGGCTTCGTGGATCCGGATGAGTGAGCGCTCTACATATTCCCCACTTTGGTCACTCATAATCCCACCGATCGGCATGGGCATCGCTTCCTTCACCTCCCCTCTTTTAACGAGAATAATCCCTCCGTTTTGAGCAATCAGCTGCTCTACCGCATAAGTCATATCCGAATCGCTTGTCCCTACTACGATGATATTATGGGAATCATGCGCAATTGATAAAGCCACCGCGCCTTCCTTAATACCATAACCCCTTAATAGCGAAACGGCTACGTTACCGGTTCCCTGATGCCGTTCAACGACCGCAACCTTTACAATATCCTCCTCAGGATTATGCACAAAATCACCATTACTGTCCCGGCGGATTTCTGCCGTGCCTTTACCGGTAACTACCCCTCCCGGCAAGATATCAATCACATGAACCTTATCGCCTTTTAAATTCAGCTTCAACTTATTTTCAGAAAAATCCTTAACATGGAAGCTGTTTTGTACCGGCCCGCTATCTACACGCTTTACCGGAAGCAGGTATTTTCCATCTGCCGCGACAAGCCTTCCTTTGATAAATACCTGTTTCACATAAAAATCATCAAGATTATGAAGCAAGACTATATCGGCTCTAAGACCTGGAGCGATAGCTCCGCGGTCATATAGCCGGAAGCATTCCGCGGCATTTAAGGTCGCCATACGCAGCGCAGTCATTGGGTCAATGCCTTCTCTGACACAAATACGTAAATGATCGTCCAAATGCCCCAGCTCTAAAATAGTCTTAGGCTGCCTGTCATCCGAGCAAAGAAGACAACGGCGGCTATTAAAAGGCGTCACCCCCTTAAGCAGATTAACCAGGTCATGGCAGGCGGATCCCTGGCGCATTAATACATAAATTCCTCTGGCAATACGCTCTTCCATCTCCTCTACCGTAGCGCATTCATGGTCGGTATGGATCTGTGCCGCAGCGTAGGCATTCAGCTCTTTACCGAACACTCTGGGGCTATGTCCGTCAATGAGCTTACCGGCACATTTTGCCGCCATTATTTTATCCAAATCACTGTCGGCGGCGGCAATCACCCCGGGATAATTCATAAATTCACCTAAGCCTATTATCCGTTCGTCCTTAAGCGGCTCTGCCATTGCTGCCGCGTCAATCACCGCCCCTGAATGCTCAAAGGGTGTGGCCGGTACGCAGGAAGGCAGCATATACTTAATGTCTAAAGCTGTTTCCTCACTGGCATCCAGCATATAATTCATGCCTTTGATACCACAGACATTGACAATCTCATGGGGATCCGCAATTATCGTAGTCGCTCCGCAAGGAACCAGTAAACGTCCGATTTCTTCAGGCGTAACATAGGAAGATTCAATGTGAATATGGCTGTCAATAAAACCCGGAGCCGCATAGGCGCCGCCGGCATCGATCGTATGGGGTCCATCGTAGGTACCCACGCCTGCGATCATGCCGTCTGATATGGCAATATCGCCGATAGAAATAGTGCCGCTATAAACATCTATAACCTTGCAGTTTTTAATTACCAAATCAGCAGACTTTCGGCTCATTGCCACATCTATCATTTTTTCAAGTTTCTGCTTTTCCATTTTGTGCTCCTTTCTTTATTCCCGCCCTGTCTTTTGGGCATATCGGTACACCCGCAGGGTGTTTCCAATTCTTGCCCTGTCTTTTGGGCATATCGGTACACCCGTAGGGTGTTTCTTTATTCCCGCCCTGTCTTTTGGGCATATCGGTATACCCGCAGGGTACTTCTATGCTTCTTCCAATTTCAAAACAGGGTCAAAAATTTCCAGCCTGATACAATCTACAGGACCCACATCCGTGATTGCATAGTCCGGAATGGCGGTTATCGGCAGAAAGAACATATACATTAGCGGCTCCTCAAGATTGCTTCCAAGGTCATGGGCCGATGCATTAATCTCTCGCTCCCTGACGGCAATCTCTTCCGGTTCCGCGTCGGAACAAATGCCGCCCACCGGCAAAGGCAGAAAATCAATGATTTTCCCGTCCGCCACAATCACCTGTCCACCACCATTTTCAATCAGATGATTCACCGCTAAGGACATATCTTTAGGATCCACGCCCATAACGATAATATTATTGTCATCCGGTGCACAGGAGGAAGCCATCGCACCTTTCTTTAAATTCCATCCGGAGCAAAAGGCCAGTGACTGATTTCCATTACGGCCAAACCGCTCTAATACCGACACCATTGCTACATCCTGATTTGGATCCGGTAAGATAATCCCGTTTTCCACCTGGAGTGTCACATCCCGGCGCTTGCGTACAAAAGGACCTTTAACATCCATCGAAAGCACGGTTGCCTTTCCTTCTTTAATACTTGTCCGGTATTCAAAATCAGCGCTTACGGTCCGCTTGCACTTTAATTGGCTGCTTAAAATCTCACTCCGCTTGGGAGCCTTCAATGCAAAGTTGAGCTTTTTATTTTCCGCAACCAACCTGCCGTTAACAATAACCGCTTGTACGTTAAAAGCTTCCGGACTGTCAATGAGCAGAATATCTGCTGCTCTTCCCGGTGAAATGGATCCTACAAGATGATCGATCCGGTACGCCTCCGCACTATTGATTGTTGCCATCGCAATAGCCGTAACCGGCTCAACTCCGGCAGCAATTGCCAGCCGCACAACATGATCCAGATGTCCTTTCGTCAGTACATCGGATGCCGTAACATCATCCGTACAAAAGCTGACACGGCGAGCCAGATAAGGATTGACTTCTGTAACCGCCCGGATATTTTCTTCCAGAAAATGCGTGACAGAGCTTTCCCGAATCAACATGTGCATGCCCTTACG
>Ga0153922_1000498_pt1 | contig 16047 bp, 14 predicted proteins | sample TSNJ006MetaG_FD_104723 | JGI IMG/M metagenome (GOLD analysis project Ga0153922, IMG submission 104723) | Attine ant fungus gardens microbial communities from New Jersey, USA - TSNJ006 MetaG | ecosystem: Host-associated > Fungi > Mycelium > Unclassified | place: USA: New Jersey, Brendon T. Byrne...
GACCCTCCCCCTCCCACAAATGGAGAACACCATGTCTACGGCCACCACCACGCTGCAGATAGACCTCACGGGCAAACGAGCCCTAGTCACTGGAGGCACCCGAGGTATCGGCAAAGGCATCACTGATCGACTGCGTGCTGCCGGCGCGACTGTCGTCGTCGCCGCACGCAGCGCCCCCCGCACACCGTCGCCCCAGGTGATCACCGCCGACATCGCCACCGCCGACGGGTCGGCAACCATCGCGGAACGCACGCTGGCGATACTCGGCGGCGTGGACATCGTCGTGCACAATGTCGGCGGTTCCCAGTTAAGCCCCGGAAGCGTCACAAACCTGACCGACGGCGACTGGAATCAAGCCTTCCAGATCAACCTGTTCGGAGCGGTCCGACTCGATCGAGCGCTCGTCCCCTCGATGATCACTGGCCAACGCGGCGTCATCATCCACATCACCTCAGTACAGCGCCGCCTGCCGATGCCGGGCAGCGCACCCTACGCCGCCGCCAAGGCCGCCCTGGCCAATTACAGCAAAGCACTCTCAGATGAATTGGCGCCCAACGGGATCCGTGTCAACAGTGTCTGCCCCGGATTCATCGAGACCGAGGCTGCCGCAGCATTCGTAAGCGAGCACGCCGCAGCACTGCAGATCAGCATCGATGACGCACGCGCACAGGTCATCAAATCCATCGGTGGCATCCCCCTTGGCAGAACCGGAGATCCCACCGATGTCGGAGACCTCGTCGCTTTCCTGGCATCCGACCACGCCCGCTACCTGACTGGAACCGAATACCTCATAGACGGCGGCAGCACCCGCACCGTCTGAGCCCCACCAGCTGTGGCAGTGCCGCCGTGGACGGAACGCCGTGGGCTCACGTCCCACCGGGTTGGGTGCTTATGCGCGTTGGGTTGGGGGTGCGCGTGTAGACCGCGTGCGTCGGGCTTCGCCCTTCGGTCGTTTCGGTTGCCTCAGCCTGAAAAGCGGGAGGTCAAGTCTCACCGGTGCCGATGTCGGCGCCGTGCACCATTTGCGTACGCATGCCATGGGATCCGAGCGCTGAGGCTATGAGGTCCGCGCGCCCGCGGTGTGGCAGTCGGTTCGACAGTCCGCACCCAGTCCGCAGGAGTCTCACCAAGCTCCTTCAATCCCCGGCACTATTCGGCGGTGTATTCCGTTGTGCCCGTTTGGGTTACCACCGTTTGACGTCACACATCATAAACGTCGTCAAATCTCATTTCCGCGGGTGGGACGCTCTCATAATCCGTTGGTCGCGGGTTCAAGCCCCGCCCGCCCCTGAGTAACCCGGTGCTCGCGATCAACGTCAACGCGCTGTGATACCGCGACCCTTCAGCGGCTCGCAGGACCGCTGTCACGGCGTCGGCGTCCAGATGCTTGGCTTCGGTGCGTTCGACGCCCGGACGTTTCGCACAATATGGAGAACTTCACTCTTCATGTCAAAGAGAATGATTCTCAGTAGAGCAGAGCAGGATATGCTGCGCCTATGCGGAAAGACGATCCCCGCCGGGTGGGGCGCTGAGATGGCGCAGGGTGAGACGTTCGTCGCGGACTCGGTGGCGTCTGCGCGCGAGATCGAATTGATCAAACAATTGAAGGCGCGTTATTGCCGCTTCTTGGACACCAAGGACTGGGAGGCGTGGCGCAGGATTTTCGCCGACGACTTCGTCAGCGACACCGCCGAGGCAGGCGGGAAGGTCATCGTGGGTGCCGATGAGTTCGTCGCGTTCATCCGCAAGACCCTTGGGAAGCCCTCTCAGCCGACAGTGCACCAGGTTCATGCACCGGAGACTGCGTTGACATCCCCCACGACTGCGGTGGGTGTGTGGGCGCTCAACGATGTGGTCCGGCTTGCCCCCGGACTGAATTTGAACGGCTACGGGCATTATCACGAGACGTACGAGAAGACCGACGGTCAATGGCGCATCAAAACGTCCAAGCTGACCCGGCTTCGCGAGGACATCTTCAATCCGCTGTTTTCCCTGCGCATCTCGGATCGGCTGCGCAACGCGGGAACACGCTTGGCGCGTGGGAAGTTGCGATGAACCCACAACAAGACCCATGACCAACGCCAGCAACGTGTCGCCGCGCAAGAAGAAACTCGTGATCGGTGCCAGCGGCTTCCTCGGGTCCCACGTAACCCGAAAACTCGCACACAACGGCGACGACGTCCGCGTTATGCTCCGTCGAACAAGTTCCACGAAGGGCATCGATGACCTCGATGTCGAACGCTGCTACGGCGATATTTTCGATGACGCGGCCCTGCGAGCAGCCATGGTGGGGTGCGATGTCATTTACTACTGCGTAGTGGACGCGCGGATGTGGTTGCGCGACCCGTCCCCACTATTCCGCACCAACGTCGATGGGTTGCGGCATGTGCTTGATGCCGCTGCTGAGGCTGGACTTGCCAAGTTCGTCTTCACCAGCACCACAGGCACACTGGCCGTCAGCGATACCACGGTCGTGACCGAGGACGATCCACATAATTGGAACGAGGGCGGCGCGTACATCCAGTCGCGCGTGGCCGCCGAGAACCTGGTGATGGACTACGTCCGCAAGAGGGGCTTACCTGCTGTCGCACTGTGCATTTCAACGACATATGGCCCGGGCGATTGGCAGCCCACACCGCACGGATCGGTCATCGCGCGGGTCGCCAAAGGAACATTCCCCTTTTATTTCGACTTCGCCTCTGAGGTTGTGGGTATCGAAGACGCTGCACACGCAATGGTTCTTGCCGCCGAACAAGGCCGGGACGGGGAACGCTACATCATCTCCGACCACTACATGAGCACTCGCGAAGTTCATGAAATCGCAGCGCATGCGGCCGGAGTCAGCCCACCGCGCATCAAACTGCCCCTCAAATTGCTCTACGTTGCCGCGCACGTCAACGACCTAGCAGCGCGCCTACTGCGACGCGATCTACCGTTTGCGGTCGTCGGCCTGCGGATGGCTGAGTTGATGTCACCGCTGGACCACGGCAAGGCCGAACGCGAACTCGGCTGGAAACCGGAACCTGTACAAAAGTCCATCTGCGCGGCAGTCAAATTCTTCACCAGTTCCAGGCACTAATCAGGCCTGTGGCCCCGCACGGCAACTACCCGGGAGATAGTCGCCCTGCTCACACCCAAGGCTTTAGCAATCGTGCTCTCTGATCTGACTTCACCGCTCGCATGCATCCGTTGCGTTAGAGCCATCTTCGATTGGTCCAGCGCCTTCGGGCGGCCAATCGCTTTACCGCGTGCGCGCCGCGCTTCACGCGCTGCCGCTCGTCGCTCCCGGCCCAACTCCAACTCGGCCAGACGGGCGAGTACCCCGGCCACCATGCGCCCGGTCGCGTTCGCTGTGTCGATGCCCTCGCGGAGTGAGCGCAGCACGATGCCGCGATTCACCGGTCAGTCGACGACAATCCTGACGACAACCGTGACGACAACTACTCCCTTAACTACGGCAACTACAGCCCGGAATCCCTGCCTTCGTGCCTGGTCACGGCTCCCGCCCGCTCCTGGCAGTGTGGGGGTCAGGGGTTCGAGCCCCCTTAGCTCCACCATATATTCGCAGCTCAAAGGTGGTTTTCGAAGTTACGCCGGGTTTGACGTAACACTTCACGTAACATCAGGGGTTGTGGCAAGCATCCACGCCCAGAAAAACCGCGCCGGGAACACCTACCGCGTGCTGTGGCGCCAGGACGGCCGCCAGCGCTCGCTGACCTTCGAAAACCTCCCCGCCGCAGAACGTTTCAAGACTCTGCTCGAAGACCACGGGCCCGATGAAGCGCTGCGCATCATCGAGCTCGACGAGATCGGCCGTCACGTCCCGACGGTCACCCAGTGGCTGCACACCCACATCGACAACCTGACCGGTGTCCAACCGGCTACGATCGCTCGTTACCGCACCTATGTCGCCCGGGATATCGACCCAGTGTTCGGCTCCATGCCGGTGTCGGCGGTCACCGAGACGACAATCGCGAAGTGGGTCAAGCAGCTCGGCGGAAGCGGCAAGACGATCGCGAACAAGCACGGCTTTCTTTCCGGAGCGCTCAACGCCGCAGTGCGGGCCGGGGTAATCGCCTCGAACCCGTGTCAGGGCCGACGCCTGCCGCATACGCGTGTGGAAGAGACGGTGTTCCTGACGCCCGAGGAGTTCCGGCTGTTGCGTGATCACATCGAGCGGGAACGATGGAAGAACCTGGCCACCTGGCTCGTCACTACCGGTATGCGCTTCTCCGAGGCAACCGCTCTGACTGCGGCCGACATCGATACAGACGCGAAGACATGTCGAATCAATAAGGCGTGGAAGTACTCCGGTGACTATCGGCCGCAGATCGGTCCGCCGAAGACCAAGAAATCGATCCGCACCATCAGCCTGCCGTCAGCCGCCCTGGACGTTCTGGACCTTTCTGCGGCCGGCCTTCTATTCACCAACGGCGCCGGCAATCCGGTTCGCGCACAAGAGTTCTTCCACGGCGGCTGGAAACCCGGCCGCGAAAGCGCTATGAAGGCGGGACTGACTAAACTAAATCGCCGCGCGTACATGACCTGCGGCACACATGCGCGTCGTGGATGATCCAGGCTGGCGTCCCGCTGCCGGTTATCCAGCAGCATCTGGGCCACGAGTCCATTCAGACCACCATCGGGGTCTACGGGCACCTCGACCGACGCAGCGCCCAAGCGGCCGCTGACGCTATCGGCTCGGCGTTGAGCTGACCGGAACGGCTGCGTTCTGCAGTTGCTGTATTCCTCGGCTAGGTGGAGCGTCTGCGCCGGATTTCTTCGGCGCCAAGGCTTCCCAGCGTCTTGAGTAGTCGGCGAATGGCATCTGGGACGTCTTCGTGGGGGCGGATCAACGGCAGAAGGTCAGCCAGCCGCGGAGGCGGTTGACGTATGTGCGAGCGCTCGGCGCTGATTTTGGGGAGCGCGTGAGCGAATACCGCGAGTGTTGTGCAGCCGGGGAGTGCTGCTGCCGGAGCCAGGACAGCGTCGAATCCGGCGTCTCGGGCGGCGGTGGCGATGGTTCGGGTAACCGTGCAGTCGTCGGCGGTGAGGTCATCGGCATCGACGCCGAGATGTGCTCGCGTGGTGGGGTCGGTGAGGTCGAGGACGTCCAGGCTGACCGATACCCGGCCACACGGCGGCGCACTTCGAACGGGTCGACACCGTCGTCGAGGAAGTGGCGAAAAAACTCTGCCCAGGCGCCTTGCTCGCGGTTGGAGGCGTACCAGACGCCCGGTTCGCTAGTTCGGTGATAGCGACCGGGGCCGCGAGCAGGATCTGCGCACGACGTCAGTGGATGGCGGGTCGGGCCCTGGTGCCAGTAGCTGCCGGTCAGCTTGCGTCGCGGTGCGGTGGCGACCGCGTCAGCGGGGCTCAAACGTAGGAACCGTCGATAAAGGATTCCGCCGCATGCCGGACTCGCTCGTAGTGGTCCTCGGCGAGCAGCTCGACCGGTCGCGCGCCGTCAAGGATCCGGTTTTTGGCGTGCAGCCATTGGCCGACGCCGCGCGGGGTGAGCGAGTCAGAGAGTAGAAGGACGAGGTCGCGAAGCTGGGCGAGTCGGTCATAGCGGTCCGGGCGGATGTCGCCCGTGCGCCAGCCGCGGACCGCGCGGTCGGAGACTTGCGTAACCGCGGCGACGTCGAGCTGTGTGACGCCGAAGGGTTTCAATGCATCCACGATCTCGCTGGCCTCGACGGCCCGATCCAATGCAGCGGCCATTCCAAACCCTCCAGCACTTCCGGTTTCACTACCGCTTATGCTACCGGTGCGTGCGAGGGGTGACAACGACGTCGCGTTAACGCGGTGGGCGATCGGACTGAAGTCAACCGAACCAGGAGAGCCGGCAGTTTCATGCGCTGCGGTCGCGTAACCGCCGCGTATCGACTGTGCTTGGACAGCCCCGAGGGTGAGGGCGTGTCAGGTGGCCGAGCGTCGATACACATGGACTCGATGGCGGCTTCGATCTGCGCCTCGGTCATCGCCCATCTACCGGCTCGCTTCATGCCGGCGAAGGTTCGGTCACGAAGCTTTGATCGGAGGTAGGACTCAGAGAATCCGAGTATGCGCGCCGCCTCAGCGAGGTCATAAATGATCGGGATCATCGTGGGCTCCTCTCCGCGGCTCGAGTGGTTGCCTTCCGCTGGGCGGGAGTGCAACTTTGTTCGGCGTCGCGCTGTCGTAGCCCGGAGAGCACCGCCTCGTGCCGGTCTTCCACTCGTGCGGCTTCCCATTCGACGACATCGCTGAGCCGATACCGGACGTGGCGTCCCATGCGCGCATAGAGCGGTCCGGTTCCCTTGGACGCCCACTGCGCGAGCGTCTTGACGGGCAGGCCCAAGCGATCGGCGAGTTCGCCTCGGCTCAGCCACCGCTCATGAATGTTGTTACTCATAGCATTTCGACCTTTCCCGCTTGGCATCATCGCGGTATTACATGAGCGTAAGCCCCACTGGGCGGTGCAATAGGTACTAATTTCTCAGCGCCGCGGCGATGGTGGGGCCAGCCGCACCGCTCCACGCCCCCAACCTGCCCCACCTACATCGCATTCCCTCAATCCTTCTCAACCTCAACACTTTTCACTCAACACACCTCATATAGACTCAACCTATCCCAAACACATTGCCAATCAATATCTTCCACCCATCGCCGCCCGAATTTCTGCCCGGCACATTGGCACAAAGGTGCAATACTGGTTTCGAGAGCGCTGCCGCGCTCCCGAAACAGGCTTCCTCTCAACTCACTTCGTGAGTGAAGGTGACGGCGGTGTTGACGATTTCGCGACTCAAGCGCTTCGGTATCGCCTACTACAACGACACCGCCGACCAAGCCAAGCAAGCCTCGATGGATCGGCAGCCCGCCAATGGTGGTCTGGGGGAGTATTACTCCGAGGGCGACACCCGCACACCCACCTGGCTGGTGGTCGGCGACACCGAGAGCGTCGCTGCGACAACGGGACTCAGCGGCGCCGCGCTGGATGGTGGTGAGGTCGACACCGAGACGGCCCGGATCTGGCTGGATGAGGGCCGCGCCCCGTCGGGTGCCCGAGGGCGGGTGTTCACCGAAAACAGTGTGCACGGTTTCGATCTGACCTTCGCCGCGCCGAAAAGTGTGTCGCTGCTGCGCGCGCTGACCGATGACATCGGCGAGAAAATCATGGTGGCCGCCCACGTTCGAGCCGTTGACGCGGCGATGGGGTATCTGCATCGCCATGCCGGCTATACCCGGGTGCACAACCCGACCACCGGGATGAAGGATTTGCAGCGCCTGCCCGCCCTGGTGGCGATCGCCTACCAGCACGAGACCTCACGGTGCGGGGACCCGCATCTGCACACTCATGTGATCGTGCCCAACCGCCAACCCCGCGCCGATGGAGCGTTGGTGTCGCTGGATTCGACGTCGTTGTATCACGAGGCCAAGGCGGCCGGGATGATCTATCAGGCCACCCTGCGCCACGAGCTGCACGCCGAACGCGGCTTCGAATTCGCGCCCATCGATGCGCACACCGGGATGGCCGACATCGCCGGGGTCACGCAGGAATCGATTCGGGCGTGGTCGCGCCGCTCCACCCGGCTGCGGGAAGGGGCCCGCGACAACCTCGTGCTGGTCGACGGCCAACCCAGCGCCGCGCAGTTGGCCGCCGCGCAAAAGGCCACCCGCCCGGCGAAACCCGAATCCCTGGCCTGGGCGCAGCTCAGGGAGCAGTGGCGCGCCGATGCGCGCAGCCTGCAGCTGGACCGCGACGCGCACTACCGCGCGCGTACCGAACGCCGCGCCCACAGCGCGCACCGCGGCGGGGCCGCGCAGGTGGGCGCGCACACCGCGGCGGCGGCCGCGCACATCGACAAGGCCGCGTTCACCCGGGCCGACCTCGTGGAGCTACTGGCCGCCCAGCTGCCGATCGATGCACCCGGTGAGCCGGGTGAGCTGGTGGAGCGCGCGGTCGACGCGGTCGCGGTGCCGATAAGCGCGCCGCGCGCCGCGCATGAACGCGAAGGCCACGAACGCTTCACCTTGACCGCGATCATCGCCGAGGAAGACCGCATCCTCGATATGGTCGACGCGCGCGACAACCGCGCACTCTTGGATGTGCGCCCCGAGGACATGCGCGGCTTGTCGGCGGGCCAAGCGCGTGCGGTGCGCGCGATCGCGGCCTCACCGTTCCTGGTTCAGCCGTTGGCTGCGCCCGCGGGCGCGGGCAAGACGCACTCCCTGACCGCGCTGCGCGCGGCCGCGCATCGGGCGCGCAAACAGGTGTTGGTGCTCGCGCCGACCGGCAAGGCGGTCGATGAAGCCATGAACGGCGGCGCGGGAGATCACGGCTTGACCGTGGCCAAAGCCCTGCATCTCATCGCCGAGGACCGACTGCGGCTCGACCGCTCGACGGTGGTGGTTGTGGATGAGGCCTCCATGCTCGGCACCCCCGAGCTGGGGTCACTGCTGGCGGCTGCAACCCGAGGCCGAACGAAGATGGTGCTCGTCGGCGACGCCCACCAACTGGCCCCGGTCATGGCCCGCGGCGGCATGTTCGAACAACTCTGCACCGACCTGCCGTGGAGCCAACGCCTCACCGAAGTCTGGCGCATGACCGAGCGACGCCTCCCTCGCACTACGCTCTGCACACGGGCATCGTCTGCGCAGCGCGGTCAAGTGGTACCGCACCCAGGGCCGCCTGCACACCGGAGATCCGATCGCCATGGCCGCCGACGCGCTGAACGCCTACCTCCACGACCGTGCCCGTCACAAGGACGCCCTGTTGGTGTGTGACACCTGGGAGATGGCCAACGCGCTGAACCGCCGCCTGCACGACACCCTCACCAAAGGTCCCAGTGTCACCGCCGCACGCGACCAAGAGATTCGGGTCGGTGATGTGATCATCAGCCGCGCCAACGACCCCACCATCGCGCTGCACCCCGGCCCCAACAAGACGGCAATCACTGGATCAGGTTCGCAGTGGCAACCGCTGGCGCGTCGCGGGAATCGACAGCGCCACCAATCGGCTTGCCGCCGAACGGTTGTCCGACGGTGCTCGCGCCGTCTTCGACGGCGATTACCTCACCGAGCACATCACTTTGGGCTACGCGACCACCGTGCACGCGGCCCAAGGTGTCACCGTCGACACCTGCCACGCCCTGCTCGGCGAAGGCGCCTCCAAGGCGATGGCCTACGTCGCCATGACCCGCGGCCGCCACACCAACCACGCCTACCTTTACCAAAAGCTCAACCACGAAGCCGACCACCACCACGCCACACCCATCGCCGCGCCAGAGATCCACCGGCTACACCGGGGCGACAAATACCGTGCCGCAGAAACTTTCCGCACCATCCTGGCCAACGACGACCGACCCACCACCATGCATGCACAAGCCGAACACACGCCGACCGAGCTACTCCCAGACATCGTCGCAGAAACGCTTCAACGTAACCAGCAGCGCCGCAGCACACGCCGAACGATCTGGAAGGAGCACCTCAGAACCGTCGATGCCTGGTCCACTGGATTCGAACGCATGGCTGCCGCGGTCGCGCGCTCGGAAGTCTCCCTCGACACAGGAGGACTGGAGCTCTGACGGCTGACAAGTCATCCATGGCCGTGGTTAGCGCCCAGCGCAGAGCCATGAAGACTTGCGGTCGTTCATGCCAATAATTTCTGGTACGCATTCGCATTTCTAATGTGCACGGGCGACGGAATGGGTGATTGTCGGCCGGCCGTGGGGCGTCGCTAAGACTTGATCTGAGATGGCGCAATACCGCGTCGCGGCCGCGCGCGTTTCTGAGTCAAACGGCCAGCTGGTGCCGCAGCCGGTCGAGGTTGCTTTGGGCGAGGTCGAGGATCTCAGCGGCCGCGCCGGGCAGTACCGATAGGGCGTGTCGTTCGGCGATGCAGGTCAGCAACGTCTGACGGAAGAAACAGGTATCCCGACAGGTATCCATTGGGGTCATTAGGCCGATGTGCGAAGGGTCACATCACAGCATCGTTGCTGCATGACCAACAGAGACGTTGATGCAGTAATTGTGGGCGCCGGCTTTTCCGGCCTGTATGCCACCCATCGGCTGCGAAACGTGCAGGGGCTCACCGTGCAATGTTTCGAGGCAGCTGAGGGCCCCGGCGGCGTGTGGTATTGGAATAAGTACTCCGGAGCGCGATGCGACTTCGAAAGCATCTACTACTCCTACACGTTCGATGAAGCGCTGCAGCGGGAATGGCGATGGACCGAGCGCTTCGCCGCGCAGCCGGAAATCCTGGCCTATCTCAACCACGTCGCAGATCGGTTCGACCTGCGCCGCAGCTTCCGGTTCAACACTCGCGTCACGTCGGCGGTGTGGAACGAGGAGACCAACCGCTGGACCGTCCGAAGTGACGACGGCTCCGTCACGACCGCCCGGTTCTTCATCAACGCCGCCGGTGCGTTCTCGACGTCGAAGAAGAACGACTTCCCGGGGCAGGACGATTTCACCGGCACAGTGCTGCACACCAGTCACTGGCCGGCCGAGGGGGTCGACCTGACCGGCAAGCGGGTGGCGGTGATCGGCACCGGATCGACCGGAATCCAGGTCATCCAAACCATCGCCCCACAGGTCGGCGAGTTGACTGTGTTCCAACGCACTCCCAACTTCGCTTGCCCCCTAGGCAATCGGCCGCTTACCGACGAAGACTTCGCACAGGCTGCGGCGGACTTCTCAAGAAATCGGCAGGAGTCCCGAAATAGCATTGCCGGCGCGCCATATCCGCGCGCCGTGCGATCGGCGTTGATGGACACGCCCGAAGAACGCCGCAAGGTCTACGACGAGTTCTACAACGGTGGCGGCTTTCGGATGCTCACGTCGTCCTATTACGACTTGATCTTCAATCCTGTGGCGAACGCGACCGCGGCGGACTTCATCCGGGAGCGGATCCGCGAGCGGGTCCACGACCCGAAGCTTGCAGAGCTGCTGTGCCCGAACGATCACCCGTACGGGGTCAAACGCGCCACATTCGAGTCGAACTACTTCGAGGCTTTCAATCTGCCGCACGTGCATCTCGTTGACGCCCGGACCACGCCGATCGTGCGGATCACCGAGAAGGGCATCGCGACCACAGATCACGAGTATGAGTTCGATGTGATCGTCCTGGCCACGGGCTTCGACGTTGGCGCCGGAGCCCTGGCGCGGATGGGAGTCACTGGCCGTGGTGGTCGAAAACTGACCGATCATTGGGCGCACGGACAACGCGCCTACCTCGGGATGGCCACCCACGGGTTCCCGAACCTGTTCCACATCAACGGACCACAAAGTGCCGCGGCCCTTTTCAATAATCCGATCGCGATCGAAGACAGCGTCGACTTCGTCGGAAACCTCATCGGATACCTCGATTCGCACGGTCATACCACGGCCGAGGTGACCGACTTGGCTGAGGACCGATACAACGAGCTGGTTCGGGAAGTCGCCGACGCGACGCTGTTCCCGAAGGCGACCACGTGGTACATGGGCGACAACATTCCCGGCAAGCCGCGGACGCCGCTCTCGTTGTTCACCGGCGCGCCGATGTACCGGGCGATTTGCGCAGATGTCGAGACCACCGGTTACGCCGGCTTCTCATTTGACGGAGAGAACCGGCCGCCGTCCAGCTTGGTCAAGCTCGACGGCTCCGCGGTGTTCTTTCTGGCCGGCTTGCAGAACATGGGGGCCAAACCGCTCGAGGACTGCACGCTCGAAGAGGCCCGGGCCGCCATGGAGTCGTTCAAACACATGCAGCTGCCGGTCGCCGACGACGTCAGCATCGTTGATGCCCGGTATCCGATCGAGGGGGGCCATCGCAAGGTGCGGCTGTATCGGCCGCCGATCGAGGGTCCCCTGCCGGTGGTGGTCTTCAACCACGGCGGCGGCTGGATCGGCGGCAGCCTCGACCTTTACGACGAGCCCTGCGCAACCCTGGCGCGTCGTGTTGGTGCTGTTGTCGTCTCGCCGGACTATCGCCTCGCCCCCGAGCATCCGTTCCCCGCGGCCACCGACGACGCCGTCGCGGCGGTACGCTGGGCCGCCGACCACATCACCGAGTTCGGCGGTGATCCGGAGCGGATCGCGGTTGCCGGGGAAAGTGCCGGCGCCAATTTGGCCGCGGTTGTCGCACTGCGCCTGCGCGATGAAGGTGGCCCGCAGTTGCGGGCGCAGGTCCTCATCACCCCACCAGTCGATTTCCTCGCCGACACTGAGTCGCGCAGGCAGTTCGCGCACGGGCCGATCATCTCGATGGAACTTGCCATGCGGATGGCGTCGCTGTACCTCGGTGATCCGGCCAATGCAGTGTCACCGCACGCCTCTCCTGCGCGAGCAGAGGACCTGTCTGGGTTGCCGCCGGCCCTGGTCGTCACGATGGAAATCGACCCGACGCGCGACGAGGCCGAGAACTACGCTCAAGCGTTGGCTACCGCTGGAGTGCCGACCGTCTGCCGGCGCATTGACAGACTGTGCCACAACGCGTTTGAGCTGTCGGGCGCAATACCCCGGGCGGCCGAAATTCACACGGCGATCGCGGAATTCCTTACGCCGCTGCTGTCTGCACGGCGGGCTGCGACCGAACCCGCGCTGGGGTAAGCCGGTGACACCCTTCATGGTTGAGGTCAGTGACCTGATCGACGGAGTCACGCCTCCGGTACCTCGGACCGAGCCGAGCAGAACTCGGCCGGTCGCGCAGGCTACCGATTCTCAGGTGGTCATCCGCTCATTGGCAGAACAGCTCGTAAGCGAAGCTAACGCCGTGTTGTCCGCGAACGGTGAGACCATCACCTTGGTCGACGACAGTGGCCCCAGCGAGCTCGCTTTCAGCCTCAGTTACCGCGAGCGTGTCGCCCGGATACGTACCACGGTGTCCGGCCGGACGGCGACCGCAGAGCTGGCGTACGCAGGTGCACCGCAGCCGCAGCAACAGCTCACCGGCGAAGACCAGCTGCGCGCATTGCTACTCAACCTGGTAGCTGGCGCCAGCGTCAATTGAAACAGATACAGGAGTACGCCCGTGCAATATGAATTGCGCTACCGGGTCATCGAAGCCAAACGCAGCACTTATCAGAACCTCATCGATCGATTCGGCGATCAGCCAGCCAGCCGCTATCTGGAGGGCACCGTCGACGTCCAACCTCGGGAAAACTTCCATTACCGGCCGACGTGGGCACCTGACCGAGAACTGTACGACCCACAGTTCACCGCGTTACAGCTAAGTGACAGTTACAGTTTCGTCGATCCTCGGCAGTACTTCTACACGCCATATGTCACAGCCCGCTGCGCTCTGCATGATGCGTTCGCAAAGACGTTGGGGTACATCCAGGAGCGCGATCTGCTGATGCGGATGCCAGACGCCTGGCGCGAAGTTCTGGTCTCGGTGATCGTTCCACTGAGGCATTTCGAGTCGGCCGCGCAGCTGGTGAGTGTGGCCGGTGCACGCTTCGCCGACGGCACATCCATCGAACAGTGCTGCACGTTCGCGGCGTTCGACCGGATCGGCAACGCGCAGATGCTGTCGCACATCGGCCTCGAACTCGCGGGCGGCCGGGCGGACGCGCTCGATACCGCGAAGCACAGTTGGCTCGAGACCGAGTACCTGCAGCCGCTGCGCCGGCTCGCGGAGGAAATCATGGTGGTGTCCGACTGGGCCGAAGGCCTTCTCGCAATAGATTTGGTCGATTCGCTGATCTATCCGGTGCTGTACCGCGACCTCGATGATGCCGCCCTTATGAGCGGTGCCGGTGCCTATAGCATGCTCGCCCAGCACTTTACGGCTTGGTTCGCAGATCACCGCAAATGGATCGACGCCTTGACTCGCGAATGGAGTGACGACCCTAACCACGGCGACAACAACCGAGCCACGCTCGCGCAGATAACACAGAGGTGGCAACCGCGAGTGCATAGTGCAGTCGCCGCCCTGGCCGCCGCGATCGATGCGAACGAACCGAGTGTGCGCTCGACCGAGCTGCTGGCTGGCACCACCGGGCCCGCCTGGGCGCAGACGACAGCAGGTGCGGCATGAGCCCAACTGTTCGCCAGGTCGGCATAGACATTCAGGAATCCGAAGACAACCGCGCGCTCATCGAAGCGATCAAGGCGGACAATCCGGACCTGACCATTCGACATATGCCGGGCCTGGTGAAACTCCAGTCAGCCGGGCAGATCGTCATCAACCGACAAACGGTTGAAGAGAAGCTCGGCCGTGACTGGGAGACAGGTGAATTCCAGCTGGCGATCGTGTCGTATGCAGGGAACTTCGCCGAGTGGGACGACGACCAAATCATTGTGAAATGGGAGCACTGACGTGACGATTGAAGCCGCCAAACCGACCCGCAAGAAGCTTCCACTAAAGGAACGCTACGCACGCCTGACGCGCGATCTGGATTGGGAACCCAGCTACGTTTCAAGGGAGGAACTGTTCCCGTACACCCGCTATGAGGGCATCAAGATCCACGACTGGGACGGGTGGCAAGATCCCTTTCGACTCACCGTCGACGCGTATTACAAGTACCAGGCGGAAAAGGACAAACGCCTCTACGCCGTCCTGGACAGCTTCGCACAAGGGCAGGGTCACCTGACCCTGTCCGACGGCAGCTATTTCAACGCGATTAAGCTGTTCATCCAGGGCGTCACGCCACTGGAATACGCCGCACACCGCCATTTCGCTTTCCTGGCAAGGCATCTGGAAGGCCCCGCGCCCCGATTCGCGGCGCTGTGCCAGAGCATCGACGAGCTACGGCACTGCCAGACCCAGATTCACACCATCAGCAATTACAACAAGTACTACGGCGGGTTTCACAGCTGGTCGAAGATGCACGATCGGGTCTGGTACCTGTCAGTCCCGAAATCGCTTTTGGATGACGCGATGGCCGCGGGTCCGTTCGAGTTTCTCATCTCGATCTCGTTCAGCTTCGAGTATCTGTTGACCAACCTGCTGTTTGTGCCGTTCATGAGCGGCGCGAGCTTCAACGGCGATCTGCCCACGATGTCTTTCGGGTTCTCTGCGCAGTCCGACGAAAGTCGCCATATGACACTGGGATTAGAGGCGATCAAGTTCCTGCTCGAACAGGACGAAGGCAACGTGCCGATCATCCAGGACTGGATCGACAAGTGGTTCTGGCGGGCGTACCGCATGTCCGCGTTGGTCGCCGCAATGATGGATTACATGCTGCCCAAGCCGGTGATGAGCTGGAAAGAGGCCTTCGAACTCTACTTCGAAGAACAGATGCTGGGCGGCCTGTTCCCGGACCTGGCCTATTACGGCATCAACCCGCCGCGTCACGTCAACGATGCAATTGCCGAGAAGGACAGGCTTTCTCACGAGGTCTATCGCATTTTGCACAACTTCTCGTTTGCCGCCGCGTTGACGACCCACACTCCGAATGACACGCACATGGAGTGGCTGTCCCAGCAGTACCCTGACACGTTCGACCGCTACTACCGACCCGTCTGGAACAAGCATCGGCGGATCGAGGAACCCGGTGGCCGTGTCTTCTTCCAGGGCCTGCCCCAACTGTGTCAGGTGTGCCAGGTCCCGATGGCGTTCAGCGAGGTCAGTGATCCGACGCGGATCAGCCTGCGCTGCAGCGAGTTCCGCGACGAGGTGTTCCACACCTGCAGTGACGGCTGCAAGTGGATCTTCGACCGCGAACCCGAAAAGTACATGCAGGCGTGGCTGCCGGTGCACCAGATCTACCAGGGTAACTGTGGGGGCAGCTCCATACCGGAGGTGCTGGCCTGGTACGGCATCCAGGACGGCGAAAACGGCGAGTACCGAGGATCGGCCGACCAGCTGGCATGGGCAGCGTGGCACGCCGATGAGACGGGGACGGTGAAATGACCGTTAAGGCGTTGTACGACTATGAATTTCCATCGGCCGATCGCGCAGAGGTGTTTGGCGACGACCAGCTCGTGTACGTCCTGTGGGACGGCAACCCGCTGTTCTGTTCAGCAGCGTGCTTCCGTGTGCCGAAGGCGACGTCATTCGCCGAGTTCCTCCAGACAACGGTGTATCCCTGGGCCGCGTCGGACCCCGATTTCGACCCGGACACTGTGCGCGATTGGCGGCTC
>Ga0153922_1000499_pt1 | contig 16030 bp, 16 predicted proteins | sample TSNJ006MetaG_FD_104723 | JGI IMG/M metagenome (GOLD analysis project Ga0153922, IMG submission 104723) | Attine ant fungus gardens microbial communities from New Jersey, USA - TSNJ006 MetaG | ecosystem: Host-associated > Fungi > Mycelium > Unclassified | place: USA: New Jersey, Brendon T. Byrne...
CCCTATGAATGTGGATAACCTTCTAAAAAATGAAGGGTGCTGTGGATATCCTCCCAAAATAAATTTTTGCTGGATGTCGTCTATAAATAAATTAATTTACCATTCAAAACTGCATAAAATCTATTAGCCTTTACAATTGCATATAGAAATGCAATAATATCTGTATAACACATTATAAAAATGTGAATATTATAAATAATTACGTTATGATAATGTGATATATTTCTTTAATTACGTCATATAAATGTGGATTTATAACATACTGGGAGGTTTGTTTATGCGTAGAAAAGCGATGGACTCTTTAGTTGAGTGGAAGGATGAAGTCAATAGAAAGCCCTTAATTATCCGCGGTGCGAGGCAAGTAGGAAAAACCTGGTTAATGAAAGAATTCGGCAAACTTTATTATGAGCAATGTGTATATATTATGATGGATGAAAATGAAAGGATGCAAGATGTTTTCAAAGATACATTCGATATTCAAAGAATAATAATGGCTCTGCAAATAGAATGCGGGTTCACAATAGAACCAGATAAGACACTTATTATCTTAGATGAAATACAAGAAATACCAAGAGCTCTAAAGTCATTAAAATATTTTTATGAAAACGCACCGGAATATCATATTGTAGCAGCAGGTTCATTACTTGGGGTGACACTTCATGAGGGAACCTCATTTCCAGTAGGAAAAGTCGCATTTCTTGATATGTATCCTTTAGATTACGAGGAATTCTTAAATGCATTGGGCGAAAATCAATCACTCCAATTACTGGTTTCCAGAGACTTTTCACTGATAACAAGTTTTAGAGGCAAATTTATTGATTTACTTAAGCAATACTATTATGTCGGCGGGATGCCTGAAGCAGTACTTTCTTTTACACAACATAAAGACTTTAAAAAAGTCAGAATCATACAGCGAAGATTGTTAAATGCCTATGAAGAAGACTTTTCGAAGCACGCACCAACCGAAATCGTGACAAGAATTAAGATGTTGTGGAATTCAATTCCAACACAATTAGCTAAAGAAAATAAAAAGTTTGTATATGGCGTTGTCAGAGAAGGTGCAAGGGCAAGGGAATACGAGGTTGCCTTAACCTGGTTAATGGATAGTGGTCTCATATATAAATTAAATCGTGTAAAGAAACCAGATTTCCCACTTAATGCATATCAGGATTTTTCTGCTTTTAAGCTATACGTATTAGATGTGGGTTTACTAGGTGCCATGTCAAAATTAAATGTAAAAATACTCTTAGAGGGCAATCGCATGTTTGAAGAATATAAGGGGGCATTAACCGAGCAGTTTGTTTTGCAGCAGTTAATGGGAAATGAAGAATCAGACATTTTTTATTGGACATCGGAACAAGTGACTGCTGAAATTGACTTTATACTTCAATTCGAAGATAAGATCATTCCTATCGAAGTAAAGGCAGAAGAAAATTTACGAGCCAAAAGTTTAAGGAGTTATTGTAAAAAATACAGTCCAATGGTTGCTATTAGAACATCAATGTCTGATTACCGCAGGGAAGATTGGATGATTAATTATCCCTTATATTGTATATCTACCTTGGAAGATTATTTAAGTGAAATCTAATAAGGTAATTATTCTTTCTAAACATAAATATTCGATATATAAATATACTGAATCTCATTGGGGAGCAGAACCGTTTCAAGGTTTAGGGTCTGCTCCGTCACCTGATATTCCTTCATCGACAGTCTTGGGGTACATGTTTGGTGCAGATATTTTATTTCCTCAGGCCCAATAAAGTTTCATCTTCGACTTCCATCTCCAGATGTCCTTCTAAAACATATAACAGCTCTATATTCTGATGAAAGTGCAAGGTTTTGTTCCTGTCAATTGTAAATTCAAAATCCATGAGTAAATTATTGTTCATCAGGTGCTTCCTTTTTCAACATATTCAAATATCTGTATATCGTAGGTATCGATACCTCCAATATCTCAGCCACATACCCCACTGAACCTTTCATTAAAAAAGTGCCTAAATCATTCAGTCTTGATACGATTTCCACCTTTTCTTTTTGTGAAAGTTCATGGGGTTTCACACTTATATCAGGATATACCTTCCTAATATTGTCTTCAATCAAATCTGTCACGCTGACATGAAGCGTCTCTGTCACTTCCGCTGTTTCCTCAGGAACATTCATCACGTCAAGCATCTTGCCAAGCAGGTTTTTAGCTTCTACCAATTCCTGATAGTCAGAATTCAAGCATAACATGCCAACAATATTATGATATTTATCTTTAATAAAATAAGTTGCCGATTTTAAAATATGTCCATTCTGACTCCTGCTTTGATAATCTAACATATAGGCTACATCTTTATACCGGGCTTCATTAAGAATCTGCAAAATCATATCAGTGACCGGAGAACCTACCTCTCTGCCACTTATATGACCATTTCTAATAGCCACCACCGAGTTGTTCCAGTCTGTTAAATCATGAAGTACAATTTCCGTATTTTCCCCAAGGAATTTAGATAAAAAATCAATTAAAGGTACGCATTGTTCCACATACTTATTCATCTAATCCTCCTGATTCCTCTTTTGGTAGTATAATATTTAACAGGATGGCAACGATTGTTGCTATGACTACCGGTGACTTTCCAAAAATGGTCACTACCCAATCAGGAAATGTGGCCAGTGCCGCGGAAGCCTGAGATACACCCACGCCTAGCGCCGCTGCCAAACCAACAATAGAAGTATTCCTGTAATTCATCGGTTGCGAGACAACCAGTTTCATACCCGTCATTGCAATAGATGCAAACACAGAGACAGTGGCACCACCTAAGACACACTGGGGAATTGTAGTAAGCAGAGCCGAAAATTTAGGAATAAGACCGGCAGCTAAAATCATCACCGCCGATAAACCAAGAACACAGCGGTTAACCACCTTCGTCGTGGCTACAATACCTACATTCTGACTATAGGTAGCCGTTGGCAGACCGCCAAATAATGCCCCTAAAATGTTACTTAATCCATAGGCTGTAATACCGCCCCTTAATTCCTCATCGGTTGGTTCTCGGTCTAAGCCCCCAATCGTTGTCGCAGAATAGTCACCAATCGCCTGAACAGAATTAATCGCAAATAATAATCCTAAGGCTACACAAGCAGATATTTCAAAATGAATACCAAAATGCATAAACTGGGGTAATTGAAAAGCGGCAGCGCTTGTAACACTATCAAAGCTGACCATGCCAAAAAAGGCCGCTACAATATAGCCTGCCCCCATACCAACAAGTATCGAGGCCAACTTAAGTATCCCTTTCCCAAAATGATTTAAAACAGTTACAACTGCCAGTGTTAAGACGGCGACAAACCAATTCTGCCATGAACCATAATCAGGACTGGAGGTGCCGCCGGCCATGTAATTAATCGCTGTAGGGTATAGCGATAATCCGATTGTAAACACCACTGTTCCGGTAATGAGCGGCGGAAACAATGATCTTAGCTGCTTTACAAAGATTCCTACAACAAATGCTACAATACCACCAACCACTTGTGCTCCCAATATGGTGCCAATACTATAACCTTCTGCGATGGCCTGCATACTGGGAAGATAGGCAAAGCTTACCCCCATGATCACGGGCAGACCCGAACCCAGTTTTCCTCCTATGGGAAATAACTGAATAAAGGTGGATATTGCCGAAATAACCAATGCTGCCTGAACCAGGATAACCTTATCTGCCGTATCCAATCCTACCACATTTGAAATAATAAGTGCCGGTGTAACACAGCCCACAATCATTGCAACGACATGCTGCAATGCCAGTGGTAAAGCTTCTTTTAACTTTGGCATTCCATTTAATTCAAAAATGGATGCCGATTTCTTCTTTGCATTTTCCATAATGCCCCTCCAAATTTGATAATTTTTTATCAACTTCATGGGACTATTATAAAAGAAAAACGCATAAATATCAACTAAAATCAGTAAATTTACACGTTTTTGTCATGTTTTCATATATATTCTATGAAAATTATATGAAAAATTACTTTCAAAATAATAATTTTTTATTGGTTGTTATCATTTTCACTTGGCTTTGAGGATTCAGCTGCATCTTCAGATTCAGCTTCATCCTCTTCCACAGTCGTACATTCTTCCTCAACATAATCTTCCGCATTATCATCATCCACAACTTCCGGCTTTACCGGTTTTTCGATTTTAGCACCGCATTTGGGGCAAAAATCATCATCACTGCTGACGACTTCCTGACAGTTAGGGCATATGCACACCCCTTTAAGCATAATAATTCGACGGCCAATTTCATCTGTTGCTTCTTTGTTTGTCTTAATCTTATCGTATAATTCCTTCGCTTGCGGGTCTGAAATTTCGCCATTGTTAATCTTCTTAAACATCAGCTGTCCTAATTGGATGTAATCTTTTTTACGTTCACTCTCAAGTGAACTTTTCTTTACTTTTAGCTTCTGAACTTCAATGATGTCTGAGGATTTCTTTCCTACAGTTTCAGATATCTCGAGAATATTATTTTTAAATTCGTCAAAAAAAGTCATATATCTTCCTCCTTTAAATGATTGATTTATATAGTTAGGCTCCTTCAATTTGAAGGATACCTCGCATCTCTATCAACGGACCTCCCTTTTTTTCAATATAATCTTTGGTAATCGTAACTCTGCCAATATTAGAGTCTTTGGGAATCTCATACATGATATCCATCATGAATTCTTCAATAATAGAGCGCAATGCCCTTGCACCTGTATTCTTGCCCTTTGCTTTATCTACTATGGCTTCCAAGGCACCATCTTCAAATCTCAAATCAACTTCATCAAGTGCCAAGAGCTTCTGATATTGCTTTAAAATGGCATTCTTAGGTTGTTTCAATATCTGAATCAGCATCTCATTTGTCATCTCGGATAAGGTAAATATGACCGGGAGCCGTCCTAAGAATTCAGGTATCATACCAAATTCCCTTAAATCTTCAATCGTCACATAGCTTGTGATATTCGGCTCTTTATCATATTTGTCTTTTAAGTCGGCTATAAAACCCATAGAACTCTTTTTGTTTAAACGCTCTTTAATAATATGGTCTAAATCAGGAAAGGCGCCGCCGCAAATAAACAGAATATTCTTTGTATTTACCGTGGTTAAGGGAACCATTGCATTCTTACTGCTTGCCCCTACCGGTACTTCGACCTCGCTGCCTTCTAAAAGCTTTAAAAGTCCTTGTTGAACCGATTCTCCACTGACATCCCTGCTTGTTGTATTCTTTTTTTTCGCAATTTTATCTATTTCATCGATGAAAATAATACCTCTTTCAGCTTTCTCAACATCATTATCTGCCGCCGCTAAAAGCTTTGATATAACACTTTCAATGTCATCACCAATATATCCGGCTTCTGTCAGTGAGGTGGCATCGGTAATCGCTAAGGGTACATTAAGCAATCTGGCCAGTGTTTTTACCAAATATGTTTTTCCGCTGCCTGTAGGACCTATCATAAGCATATTTGACTTCTCTATCTCTATTTCATCTATCGTATCTGTCAAGACCCGTTTGTAATGATTATACACAGCCACAGATATCGCTTTCTTGGCATACTCCTGACCAATTACATAATCATCAAGTTGTCCTTTGATTACATGCGGTGCAGGTATATCCTTCATAGTCAGCGTCTTCTCTTCACTCTTTTCCTTTGGCTTTTTCTTTTTTAATTTTTGAGCTTTAGGTATTGGCGACCCGTTAAGCAAATCTTGGATATTCATATTATTAAGGTTTAAATTCATTGCATCTGTAAAGTTAATGCTTCCATTATTCATCGCATCAAAACTTTTCTGCATACAGTCATTGCAGATACATATATTATTCATCGGAAGCTTAATCATCTTCCCGGCTTTACTTTCCGGACGTCTGCATACATAGCAGATGTCTTCATAGTCTTTATCATCATCTTTTTCCGAAGTCTTTTCTACTTCTGAAGTATCATTGTTATCTTTATTGCTGTCACTCATTCTTCATTTCCTCCTGTGTAATGCACTGATTACCTATTTACTATTATAGACTATATTTTGTATGAGAGCAAATAAAGAAATTATAAACTCATATCCGCGTATAAACGGGGCTACTGCAAAATGAATTCATTTTACAGCAGCCCTGCTTATTTTGTGCGATATACTCTATTCGACAGATTCTGATCGGGAACCTAAAATTGTTGTTACACTCTGTTCCTGTGTATACTGTCCACTCTTATCGGGTATTTGAACAACAATCGTTACCGATTCACCCGGCATACATTCTTGCAATAATGCCTGCAGTTCTTCCATTGAACTTATCGCAGTGCCATTGAATTGCGTAATGATATATCCTTGCGCAATTCCTGCAAACTCTGCTGCGGAACCTGATTCAACACCGGTTATATACACACCTGTCGGGTAGCCATATTTATTAGCCGTATCTTCATCTATCGTTCCACCGGAGATACCCAGATAAGCCGTATCCTCATCGGTCTTTGTTGTTGTTTCTCCGCTGATAATACCCTCAACCGTTTCCACTGCCGAATTAATTGGAATCGCGTAACCCATTCCCTCTACGTTAGTATCACTATACTTAACTGTATTGATGCCAATCACTTCACCCCGAGTATTTAATAATGCACCGCCGCTGTTTCCGGGGTTAATGGCGGCATCGGTTTGTATAAAAGTCATAACACCATCTGTTAATTGAACTTCACGTTCCACTGCGCTAATAACACCGGTAGTGGTTGACTGGCCATATCCCAATGCATTTCCGATAGCGATTGCACCGTTTCCTTCAGCCAGACTGTCAGAGTCACCAAGAACCGCAACCTTAATTACCGACTTTGTGTCCTCACTTAGCTGGCTCATATCCACTTCAAGAACTGCAATATCTGCATTGGAATCATACCCTTTGATTGTGGCCTGTGCTTCTGTATCATCATCAAAAGTGATGGCAATAGATGAAGAGTCCTCAATAACATGATAATTAGTCAATATATAAAGCTTCCCATCTGCTTCGCTAAAGATAATACCTGACCCTGCGCCGCTGGTTTCACTGGAAATGGCTCTTCCGAAGAAATCCTGTCCTGTCTGCTGAACAATTGTTGTAACAGCAACTATAGATGCCTTTGCTTCAGCAACAATATCCGAAACATCAGTTCCTTCAATCGTCGGCACATCCACAGATGACGTCTTGGCAATCCCCAGTGTCATCTCAGATGCCGCATTACTATTTGTTTCCGTTATAGCTGAATCAGCACTGCCCGACAGCAAACCACTGACAGTATTGACGCCCAACATGGCGCTACCGGCAACCAGACCAAAAACCAAACCAAGGCAGGCAAACCGCACCAACTGACCGACAAAGCTTTTTCTCTTTTTAGGCGGCTCAGGCTTATAATCCTGTGCTTGTGAGCCTTCACTGTAATAGTAGTAGTCATTATTATTGTTTTCATCAGATTCTCTATCCATAACTTATCTCCTTTCGATATTCGTCTTAATTATTATTATTTTATCAGCGAATTGTGTCTATGTTGTGAAGTGAGTGTGAAAAAAAAATGTGCTAATCTTTAATGATATTTAACCGTTCTCTTAATCTCTTGCGCGCCCGACTAATTCTCTGCCGAACGGCCGCCTCGGTCATATTTAACATTTCGCTAATCTCTTTATAAGTAAAATCAGAAACCCCGTAAAGAATTAAAATATCAGAATATTGCGGAGGTAATTGCTTGACTTCGAATAACAAATCTTCATAATCCACATTTTCAAATATATGATCATCTGTCTGGGTGCCGAATAGAGGATAGTCTGTTTGATCCATTTCATTTTCATAGAAATATCGATACTTTTTATTTTCTTTGATCATATTAAGACAAATATGATCAACAATCGTATACAAATAACTTATCGTTCTCTTGCTTTCGATATCGTCAATCTTATCCATATTCTTTAGGATACTGAGGAAAGCGCTTTGAATGACATCTTCTGCATGAGCATCATCTTTCATTTGCTTTCGGGCATAAAAATACAGCCGTTTTTCATATCTTTCGTATAGTTCTAAAAACTTAACCGTATTTTCATGGTTATCATTTACTTTTTCATCAATATCCATACCTGCTCCCCGACAGAAAAATCATTTTGGCTGTTTGAAAATAATTAATTTGCTAAAAATATAATTCAATATAACGATAATTATATTACATACTATTTTAGCTGCTAAATCCATCACCGATGCAATATCCACCAAAACAAACATCAGCAGTACTTCAATGACTCCCGACATAAGCCTTCCGGCTATAAACATTGAAAGCTCTTTAGCTATACCCATGAAACTTCTGCGCTTACTTTTGAAAACCCAAATCCTGTTTGTCACATAGGCAAATAAAACCGAGAGCAGCCAGGAAAAGAACGTCGCAGCTAAGTAATGCATACCTATTTGTTTTGTCCCGATATAATACGTAACAAAACTGACTATAGTCGTCAATCCGCCAAAGAAGATATATAATATAATTTCTCTATATTTTCTCAGTAAGTTTATCATCAATATATCCTCTCTGTCTTATCTATCATACTTTTTTTTCAATATTCGTTGCGTCAATCAAATAATGAGGCCTTTTTTTGACTTCATAATATATCCTGCCAATATACTCACCCAACACACCAATTGAAACCAGTTGGATTCCGCCTATAAATAATATGGCACTAATTGTCGTAAAATATCCCGGTACAGAAATACCATGGATTACAATCTGGACAAACGTAACGATGATATAAATTAAACTAGCAAGCATCGAGAAAATGCCAAGTAAAAAACATATTCTTAGAGGTTTATTATTAAATGACAACAGGCCATCTATTCCATATGATAATAACTTCTTAAATGACCATTTACTTTCACCGGCAGCTCTTTGTTGATTTTCATATTCGATTGTTGTTTCCTTAAATCCTATCCATGAAAATATCCCTTTTGAAAACCTATTGTATTCTTGTAAAGACAGAATAGCTTCCACGGCTTTACGGTTGAGTAAACGGAAGTCGCCGACCCCGTCAATCATTTTCACATCAACGATATGATTCACAAGCTTATAATAAATTTTCGCGGATAAAGATCTCCTCTTCGTCTCTCCATCCCTGTTTCGTTTTGCTATCACCTGATCATAGCCCTTATTACACACATCTATCATCTTAGGAATCAATTCCGGCGGATGTTGTAAGTCGGCATCAATAATGACCACCATGGCGCCAGAGGCATAGGTCAGTCCGGCCAACATGGCTGCTTCTTTGCCAAAATTACGGCTAAAAGATATATATTTTGTATAATGATCTTCTTCGGCACAGTTCCTGATTATATTTAATGTTTCATCCTTGCTCCCATCATCCACAAAAATCAGTTCAAAATCGTACCCTTTTTCTTTACCGTCATCCAAAAGTATTTCTAGTAATTTACAATGTGTTTTCTTTATCACCATGCTTTCATTATAACATGGTATGATGACCGATAATAACATAATATTCCTCACAATTCTATTTCACAATGTATTCAAATATAAAATCTTTGTTATTTACTGTAAAACAAGCGGTTTAATGCACTGAATATAGCTCTGATTGAAGACCTTGTTATATTTGAGCTGATGCCTACACCAAATGCCTTCTTTCCGGTATCGGAATCGACAAGTTCAATATAACTGGCGGCCTGTGAGTCTGAGCCGGTCGTCAAAGCATGTTCACTATATAACGTAAGTGTTGTCTTAAATCCTGCCTGTTGGCATAATCCATGTTTGACTGCGTCGATAGGACCATTACCAAATCCTTCTATTATCTTCACTTCATCTTTATCGGTATATTTTAGTATGACTTTCGTATCAAATTCATCATTGATCTCGCTGATATCTTCTAATTTTAATTTTCTAAAGTGCAGTGGATATTTAGCATTGATATACATCTCACGGAATTCATTCATGATTTGCTCAGGCGTTACCTCGCCTTGTTTCTCTGATAATGCCTGGATGGCATCAGCGAATTCCTTATGCATCTCTTTTGGCAGCTTGAAACCATAATATTGCTCTAAAATAAATGCTACCCCACCTTTTCCGGACTGGCTGTTGATTCTGACAACCGGTTCATATAAACGCCCTAAATCGGAAGGATCAACAGGCAGATATGGCACCTGCCATATTGTTTCTTTTCTATCATTCCTTGCTTTGATTCCCTTATTAATAGCATCCTGATGGGAACCTGAAAAGGCAGTAAAGACCAATTTACCGGCATATGGATGGCGCGGATGGATTATCATCTTATTGCATCGCTCATAAATTTCTATAATTTCATTAACATTTTCAATGTTTAATTCAGAATCAATCCCTTGGCTGAACATATTATAAGCCACATTTAATATATCCACATTTCCGGTTCTCTCCCCATTACCGAAAATAGTTCCCTCAATACGGTCAGCCCCTGCCAGCAATGCCAACTCGGCCGCTGCCACGCCACAACCGCGGTCATTATGGGGATGTACACTTAAAATAATTTTCTCCCTTTCAGTAAAGTGACGATCCATCCATTCTATTTGATCCGCATACACATTGGGAGTTGTCATCTCTACAGTAGAGGGCAGATTAATAATAATCGGGCGTTCCGCACTCGGCTGCCATTGGGCTTTAACCGCCTCACAGATATCCAATGCGAAATCAAGTTCTGTACCGGTAAAACTCTCCGGTGAATATTCCAGCCACAGATTACCTGCAAAATCTTTCCCAAATTCTTTAACCATACGGACACCATCGACGGCAATTTCTTTAATCTCATCACGACTCATATTAAAAACAACATCTCGCTGCAGCGTTGAAGTGGAATTATAAATATGAACAATAACATTCTTGATACCCTGTATTGCTTCAAATGTTCTTTGAATCAAATGGGGTCTGCATTGACTTAACACCTGAACCTTTACATCATCAGGAATCAATTTCTGTTCAACTAATGTTCTTAAGAAATCATATTCCAATTGTGAGGCTGATGGGAAACCGATTTCTATTTCTTTAAATCCCAGCTTTACCAACAACTTGAAATATTCCAGTTTTTCCTCTACCACCATAGGCTCAACTAATGCCTGATTCCCATCTCTTAAATCTACACTGCACCAAATAGGTGCCTTTTCAATTTCTTTACCGGGCCATTGCCTTTCCGGGTAATTGACCACCGGTACTCTTTGATACTTTTTATAATTCAACATTCTTATTATCCTCCTATTGCAGACCCTAAAATAAAGCCATAGCCTATATCTATTCTTTCAATCCACTCTCTATTAAAGCCTTAATCGTGTGAAGTGCCTTTTCTTCATCATTGCCCTCACAAATCAACTCTATCTCATCCCCAGTCTTAACACATGCACCCAGAACGCTTAAAACACTCTTGGCATTGGCGGTCGTACCCCCAAAGGCAAAAGTTATCTGCGATTTAAACTTCATTACTTCTTTGCATAAAAGTCCTGCCGGTCTTAAGTGCAGACCTGACGGATTCGTAACAACAACCTTATCCCTAACCATGTTATCTCCTCCACAATTTATTGATTCTATTTTGATTTAATGACTATTTTAACATTTACATCACTTACTAATTTAACCTCCGTGCCAAAACTGATGGTCAAAGGAACCTCGTGACTCCCTTCGGTCAGACCGTACACATCAATACTGGCAACGATGTTACTGACACTGGTATTAGCTATTTCGCTTTCTGAACCGGCAATATTTAAAATAACATCTTCTCCCGTGTAACTTAGTTCTTCAGATTGATTTCTGATTTTGATATCGCTCAGGGGCAGCTCTATACTTGATGTTTTATCGTGTTCGATAGTTATCGTATAAGCTATTTCCGAATCTTCAGTATCCGCCAATAAAACATCTGTGTATACCGACATTTCTTCTTTCAATAATTCGCTTAAAGAAATCGTTCCTTCTATCGAAGTATCTTCATCTGAGACATCTATGGCCGGTATAACAAACACCTCGACCTTCTCTAATATCTCAGGAGAGGCCGTAATAGTTATGTAGTCTTGAGACTGCTGTATTCCGGTTACACTGTAACCATCAGCAGGTGTCCCAACAGTTGACATACTCACAGGAACTTCCTTTGTCGGAAAAATCGTCACCGTAGCCTCTACTGATTCAACATCAAGTTTGATATTGCTCCCCTCCATCACGTTGCCGTTTTTATCGTAAATAATCGGCGTAAGCGTACGGATAACCGACTCACTATATCCACTTATATCACAGGTCACTTCTACTTTGTCAATATTCTTAATAGTATTTTTAGGACCCGATACCGTAACCATATTCGGCGATGCCGATGTCCCTGCCGCACTGAAATTTTCAGCAGCGGTTCCAACCGGTGTCACCGTCACTTTAACCGTTTCTTGAGCCAAATCATCAATTGTAAGCGGCAAGGTATATTGCTGCTGCGTAATTGTAATCTGATCTGCATCTCTTAGGGCAGTAATCGTAATAGGTATTGTATCCATTACCGTTAACTGGGTCAGGTCGGCGGTTGCACCAAAATCCGAGGAGCTTAAGCTATCCAACACTGAAGTTTTACCCTTAATGCTAAAGGTCACTGTCTGAGCTTCATCAACTTCATAAGTTTTACCCTTTTCCTCCAGTTCTTCCTGACCTATGATCTCTACATCTATGGTCAGTGATTTTGTCTTTTCGGGATCCTCAATACTTAAAATAACCAACCATAGAATAAATGCACTTATTAACGATAATAGCTTGAGACCTGTATTATTTGTTAGTCTTTTTCTCATTTTTAATAATCCCCTTCAGCCTCTTTAGTTTTCCCGCTTCAGGATTGGTACGTGTTTTATTAAGCTCTTTCTTTAACTCTTCACTGCCTATTCCCTGAAACAATCTGCCATCCTTGGCAATTGAAACCTTCCCCGTCTCTTCAGACACAATAATCGTAAGGCTGTCTGATACTTCACTGATACCAAGTGCCGCCCTATGCCTTGTTCCTAAAGATTTACTCAATTCCATATTTTCTGAAAGCGGCAAATAACAGGTAGCCGCTATAATCCGGTTCTCACGAATAAAAACAGCACCATCATGCAAGGGTGTATTGTGTTCAAAAATATTAATAAGTAATTGGCTGGATATTAAAGAATCAAGCGCAATTCCTGTTCTTTCATATTCACTGAGCAGTACTTTATGCTCAACAACAATTAAAGCTCCCGTCCTCGTTTTAGACATCTCAAAGGTTGCTTTGACAATTTCATTATTTCGCTTTTCATGGCTCCTGACATCATCTTCATAATTGTCCGTTCCAATGATGGATAGAAAAATATTCCTTCTCCCCAACTGCTCCAGGGCACGTCTTAATTCCGGCTGAAAGACAATAAATAAAGCAATAATAATGACGTTAAATGTTTTCGTGAATATCCACAAAATGATTGTCATATTCAGTAAATATGCTATCAGAACAAAACCGACAATAACGATAATGCCTTTAAATAAAGCCCATGCTCTTGTATTCTTAAACCACTTTAATATTTGATATATAATGACTGCAATCAATATAATTTCAATAACATGATTTGGTTTTAACTCCGGAAAATATACCCACGAAAAAGTACTTCTTAAAAAGTCTAAAACTCTACTCAACTTGCCACCTTCTTACCTGCCTTTATCGTGTCAGCCTTTATTCAAGGTCATCAAAATCCATCTCATCATATCCGGTATCTGTATCTTCTATCGTAAAATCAAGCTCACTGCTCACCGTCCGCTGCTGAGAAGTTTTAGCTGCATCCTCTCTTGGTTCTGAAGTTATTTTTTGAACTTTCACTTCCGAAGCAGATACATTAATCTTTGGGATAGCTCTTACATAGTAATAATAGCCATCATCTTCGAATTGTACAAATTCTTTTCTTTTATAGTCAATGCAGCAAATAAAGAATTGATAGGCGGCAATGACAACACCACTAACCAGGCTGCCTAATATAATGCCGATACTATTGACTTCTACATCCAACATCTTTCCCACAAATAACAGACCTATCATATTGGCCAATGTTCCGACACCAATGCCGATATACCATGAGTAATCTGCCGGCAGACGTGATAAGACGTAGGTTAACACGATAACAAGCGCAAATATGATAACATATAACTGGACTTCCTTATCTGACATCAGACGATCTATGATTGTTGTATATGCCGCCACAGTAGCTTCAATATCTGTATTACTGGTAATTGTAGTGGCAGCTTCTTTAATATAAACGAGAAGCTTCATCATCAAAAAGGACATCCCCACGGGAATAATTGTAAATGGCGTATACTTAAGTCCTGCTAATAGCGGAACCGCATAATGCAGATGGAATGGTGCCAATATAGGTATGACCAACATCAATAAGCCTTCTTTCGGTGTAAACTTTAAATATAAAAAATAGAAAATACCGAAAAACACCAGTGCTAACAACGCCAACATCATTGATAGCTTAAATAAATGAAGGATAATAACTATAACTGCAATGAGCACAAACACCGCCGGAGAAACAAAGGCGCATATTAACGATAATATGAGTCGGACTGGCAGCTTCGTCAAAATATCATAAGCTCCTATCGCTTTGGTTATATAATTGAAAAACAGGAGGGCTAAAACAAACTTTAAAAATATATTGATATAAGTCTCGTATTTCTTGTATAAATCCGTAATCTTATCTTTATAAACAAACAAACTAGTCAACACCAGATTTACCTCCTAATGGTTCATTAGCTGCTTTATGAGAAAGCTTTTTGATTTTCTTTAAATCCAATTCATATTTTTTAATCCGTTTTGCCGCCTTACTATATTTATACTGATAAAATGCAATACTAATGATAACATATGCAGCTATAATTAGAATATAAAATAGCAATAATAGTTTACCCAATGCTATCAGGTTTAAATTTAAAATACTTAGGAAGATATCGCCTGATGTGTAAATTAAGTAAATGCCACATATAAATATAAAAGCAAATGTCACACCGATTAACGTCTTCAGCATATTATACCTCACGTAATCACTGCCGGAATACTCATTGATCTGAATATCTTCTTTGCCTTCCCGACTTTCATAAATCGCTGCCTTAGTCATGGATTTGATTTTCTCTTGATTAAGCATAATCCACCTCACAAATTGGAATCTTTTTTGTATTATACCATACAACAATCTATATTACAAAATTTTTTATCAAAAGATTTGTGTCAAGTAATCGTTGGCACTTTCCATTTATTTTTTTCTTTATGATTCCATTTATTTCTATTTGTTGATTTTTAGGTATTCCAAGTAAGCCCTATTGGGCTTTTATTCTTTTATTTCTTAATTCTTATTTAACATTAATACCCAAACGCTCTTTTAAACACTTTCCTTGATACCGTCTGGGAATCATCCTGCCAAACGCGGTTAAAAAAGTCGTAAAAGGTGCCGACGCCCGGAGTGTCATTGGTTGGGAAGCCTTGGTGTGGGGCCGGAAATGGAATAACAATCCTGCATGATAAAGTCCGTGGGGGACAAATCCAGATACCAGAACTGAACAATGACCGCCCATGTATCTTTGGGGAGAGTAAAGGGATTGCTGAAAAGAATGCATTTCTGAAAATCAGTAAGGTTTTACTATGCTTTTAAAGTATTTTATCTAGTGAATAATACCTGAAATGTTGCCACAGTCTTGGTACAATTATATCCTTATTAGTCTACATTACATACCGAATAAATCAGAATGAGTCCCTATGTCAACTAAAGTCAATGTTAAAATCTCATCCTCTACTAAATATATTAGAAGCCAATCTGGCTGGATATGACACTCTCTAAAACCTGAGTAGTTTCCTTTTGATAAGTCATAGTTCCATATCCTCTAAGGCTTCCGAGAAACTAGTATACTTCTTAGTAGCCGAATCTCTACTAATTCTTTTAGCTTCTTCCATTGCATCTCTCACTTCTGGTTTATAATTTGGTAGTTCCACATTAAAAGGCAAGCCGCCTCTTAATACGCATTGTCTTAAAAACATATTTGTAGC